>WNFM01322058.1_pt1 | contig 11573 bp, 25 predicted proteins | sample 5400271 | NCBI WGS metagenome assembly WNFM01 (sample SAMN13153352, study PRJNA577476) | soil metagenome | isolation source: 60 cm saprolite on Douglas fir-dominated hillslope | place: USA:California | collected 2013-09-17 | reverse complement strand
CCATTTGACGCCGCCGTGCAGGATGGCCGTTTCGCCGGCGTTGCGGGGACCTGCAAACTTCTTGCGGATCTCTTCTTTCAGGCTCTTGTATTCCTGATCCCCGAGCAGCGCATCAGTGACCCATGCACCGCCGGGTCGTGCCATGTTGGACATCAAGCCCAAATTCCACTTTTGCCCAGCTTTCTGGATGTCAACCAGCATTGCCGCCACTTCAATAGGCGACATACCGTACACATCGTCATTGCCTGCAAAGAGCTTATTGTGCATCACGAATGGGTCTGCATAGCGGCGCGGCGGTGAGAAGTTACCGAACTCATAATAGAGCGGCCCGTCGTTGTCTACCTTGATCTTGGTGAGATCTGGTCTCAAGTTGTACAGCTCGTCGAATTTGCCTGTAGGGTTCTGCTTTACATTGATACCGAGGATATAGCTATTGCCGGTCATGCAGTAGTAGGCAATCATGGCTTCTCTGAACGTGGTCCCTGCTGTCTTTGGCGCTGGCCTATTCCACAGCGTCATCAGTTCGGAGTTAGGCACTTCGCGCTTCTTCGTCTCATCGGTGTAGTGTTTCCATTTGATACCAGCTCCGGCGCGTGCGATGTGGCCGATCACACGAAAGACGGTTTTGTTGCCTCTGTAGCCTTCTTGGATGTAAGCCCGTGTGTTGCGTGGCATGGTGGCAGGTGTGGCTACGCCTTGCTGAGCGACGACGACGGCAATGTTCGGGTCGGCTTTTTCGCTGTACTGCCGTTGGGAGCGGTTGCGCCTTCTACTCATACGCGCACCTCCAGCATTTGACGTAAAGGAGAGGATTGTAGCGCTAAAGCCATGTGAGCATCAAGAAACAATTGCTTTTCCTGCATCGTGATTACATCCGATGCAAACAGCAGTGCTACTGCTTGCTCTTGTGTGGATGCCTCTTCGATTGAATTGAGCAGAGCACGATAGCCAGGTATGCCGATACATCGTTGGGAGCGATTGCGGCGTCTACTCATTCTTCACCTCACCAGGGAAGAAGCGGTCACATTCCCATGCAATACTTTTTGCATGTTTCGAGATCAGACTAAAACCAGAATCAGGTTCTATTGTGCTTTGCTCTATCATGGAAAGATAGGCGGCTATTTGCTTGATGCTTATGTCAATAGTAGTGATTTTGCGCGTAATTCTTTTCTCATCCAGTTCACTCATTCCCAACTCCCTCCCTCATGAGTTTCAGCCCACTCAAATGGATTCACTTGCGGGCCACGCTTGAACAACTCTTGCTCCTGCGCTTTAGCTTCTTCCTCTGCTACGCGCTTCTGCTCTTCGGTGATGGCCTCGGCCTGCTTCAAGTGCTCAATGGAGAGCGTCGTATCAAGCGCCGTCTCTTCGTTGTCCAGGTCGATCACACCTGGCCGTAGCACCATTGGCACGACGAGCGCCATCATCGCATGGCAATCTGCGATGTCGTCATGTGGCGCTTTGGGGAAGGTGAACAGTTCTTTCTCGATCTCTGCAATATTGGGCAAGTCTTTGAGATGGTAGGCTTTGCCGTTGCTGTAGTAGATAGAGCCGGTCGTTGAGCGCACAACCTTGTCAGCTTGTGGGGTGAATGGCTTGATGGGCAATCCTTTGCGTACCTGGTCCTGTATCATCGCTAGCTGGTAGCCTGCTTTTTCTATGGCGATGACGCTATGGTGGAAGCGTTGGAATTGTGTCGAAATGGTGCCTTGCTGCTCGGGAAACTCAAGATGGTCATGTACACAATGGAGCAGCAGCGCATCTTTGTAGGGGGTGATTGCCCAGGTTTCAAAACAGAAAAAGTCGGCTGCGGTTCTGAGGCTCGTTGCCAGGTCGATCACGCCCAGGTTCCAACAATCGGCGATGGGAACGGTCACACGTCCCCTCGGCGTTTCTAACAAATAGGACTCTGTAATAGAGTCGATGGTGAAGAAACGCCTGTCTTTCTCTTTGTAAATGTTGCCGCCGGCGGGTACTGGCCTTTGCTGATAGATAGCGGCAAAACCGAGTGGGCCATGCAGCCTCTTCTTCTGCTCGATCACCGCTCGAGGGAACTTCTCTTTCCATAGCAACTCACCTTCTTCAGTGCGTGGATCCTCCCAAGTCTTGCCCGATGGCCAATAGGTTTTGCATGCAGAGCCTGGCTCATATTCAGCAGCCAGGTTCAAATGCACCCATTCCTGCCCGGTCGCACCGCTCAAGATCAATCCTGACACATCCTGATCGTGCACGCGCTGTCCAACGACAATCATACAGCCGGTGGCTTCATCGTTGAGCCGGGATGACCAGGTATTGAGAAACCAGTCGAGCACCGTTTCTCTCTTCAAGTCTGAGCGTTTCTGCTCTATCGGGTGCGGATCGTCGATCAGTAGCACGTCGCCGCCCTCGCCGGTCGTTCCTGCACTTCCAACGCTCACAACCATACGGTAGCCGGTCTTGTCATTCTCAAACTTTGTCTTCACATCCTGGTCAGCAGTAAGCTTGAAATGGCTGCCCCATCGGTCCTGCCACCAGGGACTGCGGATAATACGCCGGCATTTGAGGTTGTCACGAATAGCCAGGTTCATCGCAAACGATGCACACAGCCAGCGCAAGCCAGGGTTTTGCAGCCAGGACCAGGGATGAATGAGGGTAGAGATAAAGCTACTCTTGCCGTGGCGAGGGGGCATATTGACCAGCAGCCGCTTGATGTCGCCTTGTATCACGGCTTGCAGGTGTTCTGCGATGGCGTCGAGGTGCCAGCCAGCCACGTACTTCTTGCCAGGCTCAATGATAGACCAGGCTTTTTGTGCAAACCGCTTGAATGAGCGGCGGCATTCCTCCGCCTCAATGAGCAATTCAAGATCTGAGGTCATGGCGCCTCCCATCGATGACCCATTGCTTGAATTGCGCAAGCTGCTCGTCAGAGAGCGCATGCAATGCTTGTGCAAGCGGATCAGCAGTAGTGACATCAAGCGTTGTCTTCTCGCGGTATTCGGGCATCAGCATCTTTGCATGGAAGATGAGCAACGTATCGCTATGCTTGCGTACAGTCTTCGTAAGCACACCCATTTCGTAGACTGACTCGTCCCATCCCTCTTTGCCACGTCGATAGATTTCTGCACGCAGTACGTCTTTCGCATCTTCTTTCGCCTGGTTATAGGCAAAGCTAAAGTCTTCATCGTGCTCGAGCCAGTCGTATATCGTTGTACGATGAATACCAGCAGCACGAGCGGATACAAGCACATTGGCATGTTCGGAAAAGGCTTCAAGGAAAAGGTGTTGTCTGTCTTTGGTACTGAGGTCTTTTTTAGGTGTAGGATGTGTGTCAACTTGTGCTTGTTTTGTGGTCCGCGGTCCAGTGGTCCGGTCCCTGGTCCAACCCTCACTATTGCGCTTGCGGATAAGGGTTGTCTTGGAAACAGCATGTTTGGCAGCGAGAGAGCGCAAGGAAGCCCCTTGTTCATACTCCTGCCGAATGACCTGCCACAGTTCTGTCAAGTATTCATCCTTTGACTACTCAGCCATGTAGTATGGCTGCACAAGCGGCTTTACGGGGTTTACGGGATTTTCCGTACCGCTTTTGCCCGTTATGCCCGTTTCTCTGTGTTAGTAAACGACTGTTTTCTTACCCTGGCTCTCACCAATGCCAGGTACCTAGTGCTGGTTTCCCGCCTTCATCGTGAGGCACCATCGTATGATTCGAGGTATTGATCTCTCCCGCATAAGGAAAGACAACAAGATCAACCATCTCACCATCACGAACAGCAGTCACCGTAGCCTTGACTGCTGGCATTGATAACCAGACTACATACTGGACAATATCGTTGATTGCTACCTGCTTACTCATATCGCCCCGTTCTCCGCACCGGCGTACATTCCTCGTGCGCTCGCCGAAACGCTTTCCCGGTGGCTGTTTTGTTCAGCGCTTTGTTCAGATCCAGCGCTGCGCCACAATCGCACGAGAGGAACGGGGCAGGATAGCCGAGCTTGTATGCAGCATGAATGGGCGAGATGGGCATTCTTGTGTAATGCGATCGTTTGTTTTCGGGTGCGCCTGGTATCATCGCTTTATCCTTTGCGCCAGCTTCTTCATGCGCACGCGCTGCTCTGGACTCATGAGCTTGAGAAGCACCTCAGCCATGCAGAGCTGCGACCAAACCACCGGATCGAAGAGCAGCGACGGGCTGCTTGTTGCTTTCTGTCTCAGTTGCGCGTCGATCAACACTAATTGCCTCCAAGACAACAAAAAAGCGCCCTGATCTTTTCAGATCAAGAGCGCCTGCATAGGGCGAAGCCCCGCTAATCAGCACTTACATGGTACTGTTCGTGTCTTTCTTCAATGTATGTGCTACATCTTTTGCCCTACTGGCTCCCACTCGATTGCGCGTATGAATGACTCCGCTACATACTCAAGGGATGCATTGCATGCAAAGGCAACCATCAGAAGATTTTCTGTCAACTCTTCGACATCGATCCCCTTTGTCCGTGCCAGTTCGCATAATTGCAGATAGTAGGTCATTTCGTGTCCTTCATCTTCTTGGAGATGGTAGACGTTGGCTCAAATTCTGTGATATTGCCGCCAAAGATCTTGAGCAGCAGTCGCCCATTGCCGCGACACGTCTTTTTGAAGAAGCCGATCAACTGGCTAATCATGCCCACATCTTCCACATGCACATGCTCGTAGTGTTTCAGATGTTCCACACAGATGGCCGGTAGTTCATTCGTGTCACAGGCATACATAGGTCGCACTCCCCACAAGTTCTAAGGAGAGTATAACACATTTGCGAGCGGTTGACAGTAGCGCTATTCGGCCACCTCTGCTACATATTCTCGCGCTTGCTCGTAGGACTCGCAGCGGATATCTAACCCATTGGCATCTTTCATGTACACTGCAAAACCCCCTACACCTATACGATACGGGTAAAATCCTCCATCATCTTTCTCATCAATTCCATAGCCAGGAGGAATTAAACTATCTTGCTCATGCTCATAGAAATCTGGAAGATGTTCCGCCATGTTCTACCCCTTTCTAAGGAGAGCATAGCATATGTTGACAGCGGGTGCTATAGTGAGGATAAGGCGTGGGCTGCTACCGAACCCCGGTCGCGTTACCCTCGGAAGAATAGGGAGACACCAAACGCAGCGAGCAAGCTACCAACCCGGTCGGCCGGGAGGCATGATCTAGTAACTTGGGATTGACGCCTATCATGCCTGGCGGCGCTCTGGCGACTCATTTGAGGATAAGACCAGAGCGCTTTGCTTTTCCCCAACAAAAAAGCCGCCTCTAATGGGTTGCCCATGAACTCGACGGCTTCCTGTTCGCCCCTCTGGCTGTACGATTGCCCCGCGCTTTTACGCCCGCGGCCGGCGAGGCCATGCTACACGCAATTGAAACGCTCCTGTTGTCTAATCACCTTTCGGCTTCTGTAGGACTAGCACAACTCTATGAGCAGTATATCACAACAAAAAAGCTGCTGATTTCGTGCAGCAGCTCAGCCACGTTTCTTATGGAAGAAAGGTCAGTTTTGCATGGATTAACCAGCGCCAGTATAGCACCTCTTACTGTATGCTACAATGGCTGTAGCCCGATATCCACATTAGGGCTGTAGGGGAGATTCTTGGGTTTGCTCCCCTACTCGTGAGCAGCAGGCCCGGCGACAAACCCGGCTTGCCACACATCCATATCATCGGGAGCGGGTTTCCAATCATCGGGATTAGCTGTATCAACGATGCGTCTGTGTCCATCCCGATAAATCAGTTCGATGTAGTGATGCACCAGCTCCGGCTTGCGCTCATCTTCCCAAAGGGGGAGTTGTTTCGTTTGATGTAATGCCATGTTATATTATTTTCAACGCTCCACTGTGCTACAATACCACCAGCCCGCGTTGCACCTTTACGTTCCTACTATTGATATAGAAGTGAACCCAACCTGTCCAGGCTTAGCGGGCCGCTTGGACAGGTCACACGCTACTTGCCAGCTCCCACTTTTTTGATCTCATTCCTTGTTCGCACATAGGCTCCGTAAGTACCCTTGATAGCGTGGGCTTTCTCGTCCTTCGCATATTCTCCTGGTGGAACGATGCGAATAACCTTAGATGTTCGCTCGTTGCCAAACTCATCTGTAAAAGTGACGGTATCACCTACGTTGATTTGCTCCTCTGCCATTGTTCTGTTCCTTTCTTTTGACTACTTGCCAGCTCCCGCGCTGGCTTTCTTCGTGATCTCGTCGTTGAGCAGGATCAGCCGCTTCTGATCGCCCTTCAGCTTCTCATCGGGCACGAATGCCCCGAACGTCTCGGCGTTAAAGAATTGCCAGTCCTTTCGGGACTTAGCAACGCCTGTAGCTATCGCACGCTTCTGCACATCCGCAAGCGTCAGTGGAACTTGCTCTTGCTCTGCCTGATGCCCGTTGGCTTGCGCTGCCTCGTGCTGCTCGTATGAGCCAGCCTTGCCAAGATCGTGCAGGGCTTGATCTGCGCTCTTGCTCGTAGTTGTGCGCGGGCTATGGCCTGGCTTCTTATCGAGCAGGCCATGATAGGCGCGATTGCCGATGCTGAAGTACGCGAGTGCCTTCTTGATAGCGTCAGTCTGCGCACCCTTTTTCGCATCGCCAGTGTCACCCCTGGTCACACGACTTTGCCCCCAGGCAAACGGCTTGAAGTCGATATCTTTGAGCCACACGCGCACCTGGGCGACTGCAAGCGTGCCCTTCTCATTGTCTACTGTCTCAGATGAGAGTTCCTCGAATCCCCAGTTGCCAATGCCGAAGCCCTCATTCATGCTATCAATAATAGCTTGTGGCTCATATCCCACATAGCCGTTGGTATCGGCTTTGGTGATATTGCCAGGCTCCCCGGCCATCAGCAGCTTGTTCACTCGCTCTACTAGTTCGTTCATACTATACCTCCAGGGCCACGCCCTACAATTGCTGCCCGCGCCGGAGCCGGACAGACTCACGAAACGTCAAAACGCCATCTTTCCAGGGCTGATAACAGAACTCTTTAATCAGATCCCGGTCATCATGGCATCCACAAAACGGGTCACCACAAAAGGGGTGCTCGTCCGTGTGTACCAGCTCGTCACGCTCATCGTACTGAATGACGAGCGGAGCCGCGCACATACGGCCAATAAGCTGCTGTGCCTCTTCATGCTGCAAAATGTAGCGCATAACTTCAGGGTGTGCCACGAACCAATTTTCTTCTTGCATCTTCCTTGCCTCTCTGAGCTGGTCTTGCAGGAAGCATACCGTGTTCTGCAATTCCAGGATGTCTTTGATTAACTCAATTTCGTTCAACATACATCACCTTACAAATCTGACAAATTTACCGCGCTCATATCCTTGCCGATATCGTCGAGCCGATCGGCGATGCGCTCAAGCTGCGCATTCTGTTTTGCCAGTTGCAGCACAAGCTCAGCAAGCATGATAGCTTGCATATAGCCCGCTGCTGCTTCTCCACTGTTGGAGAGATCATATCCCCGACTGGCCTCGGCCCGTAGAGAAATCAATCGTCCGTCTTGCATCGTACATTCTCCTTGTTATCGCTGGCTTATTCTTTGCTCCCCCCGCTTTCGGGGTATCGAGTAACCCTTACGAGTTACCCGAAATCCAGAAATCAGGCTCCGATTGAGAGTAGATAGTTGAGGTAAGCCGTGCGCTCCGCGTCCTGTGCGACCCATTCGGGATGGAAGAATGGGTCGTCGATAGCTTCCGTGTAGACGGGCTTTCCAACCTGGACGCGTACCGGCTGAAGCCTGCAATCGAACTGCTTGCGCAGCCCTGCGAACGTCTCGGCTCGCTTGATTTCGGCGTTGGCAGCCTGCATATGTTTGCAGCCGCGCTCGCCATCGGGAGAGCCGTGGTAATGCCGGTAGGTTCGGTCGCCACAACTGCAATCGATGCAAACGCCCTGGTCGTCAAAGGTCAGAAAGTAGCGTGTGTTGGATTTGAATGAATTGATAGTCCTGGTCATTTCTATCTCTCCTGTACTTGGGCGGGTGGCGCTCGGCAACCTCTGCGCTAAAGGGCCTTTCGGCTTCCTCCCGCCTCATTCATCTCACATCTATAGTATAAGCTACTGAGGCTTGTTTGTCAAGGGTAAAATGGCCTTTTTAGCACACTCCGCAAAATTCTAATCTGGCGTTCTAACCCGTTCTAGATATGCCGCTATCGCTTGACTTTTTAAGCGGTTAGGGCTTATACTTCCTGTATCGACTTGTGAAAGGAGTTTATATGGGAGATAGTCTTACTAGCACACATGAATGGCGTAGATTAGATGATTTCCGAGCAGGTGATTTCATCCACCGATGGGGCGATGACTTGCGCGTGGAAAGCGTCGAACCGCTTCCAGATGGGCATATACGCCTCATCTATCACGATACTGATGGTAAGCCAAAGATGATTGATGGCCGCAAGCAAGCAGAATATATCGCTCTGAAAGGGAAATGATGCCACGCAAGAAAGAAGAATGGATTACTGGCAAGGAAGCGGCTGCAATTCTCACGGAGCGGAGCGGCCACGAGGTCAGCCAGAATTATGTACGCTTCCTGGCATATAAGCCTGGCAAGATAGCACATCGACCGCGAGATGGACGCACAGAGGAATATCTGAAAAGCGATGTGGAGAAGCTACAGGTGAGGAAGCACGAGAGGCAGAAGACAGACCCAAAGTTGCCAGCAGTGGCTTGAGCCTGGGCGAGGGCGATCAACTAGCAGAGACCAATCCAACCAATCAACGCGCCCTCGCCGTGCTACTGTGAACAGTGTACCATATTCGCGAGATAAGGAGTATGTAATGTCACAGTCGCCACCAGAGCAGATGATAAAGGTCTACAAGGCCGGGTGGCCGTCGTACTCGGCAGTGAAGAAGTTTCAACGCGACGCCAGGAACCTTGCACGTCAAGGCTGGCGTGTACAGAGTCAATCACCGTTGGAGAAAGTCACCTTGTTTCGACGCGGGATCACCGTCGTCTATGTACGGTGATGTGGATAACTTGTGGATAGAGAGGATGTTCGATGATTACCAGAGAACAAGCAGAGCAGGCGTTCAGGGAATATGCGGAACGCTCTTCAATCCTGCTCGCCTATGAAATCCGCACTATTCAGGTGAAGCAGATCAATGCCAATGCTATCGGGAGTTCGCCACTCCCGATACCGGACAACGACCTAGAGGGGATTGACCTTGAGGAAGTGGCCTGGCTCTGCACCTATGAGAGACGCTACAAAAGCCAGCAGGCCTGGTGGATCAAGGCTAACTGCTACATCGTAGAGGCGAAGCCAGGGCCATATGTGATTGAATAATGTGGCCCTGGCAGCGTGTAGCAGGGAATATCAGGATGAGGGAACATGGATGAGCTAGATCAATGGGTGGATGAGAACTTTCGCAAGCCATTTGCAAGAGAAAACCCAAAGCGGTATCACATCGAACGACAACTTTTTATGCTGATCTGGTTCGATTGTATGCAGATGGAGATGGACCTGGGAGGGCGTTACCCGTCCGAGGCGTGCGATATCTCTCCTATTGCCTGGCATTCTGCCTATAGCTATTCGTGGCTACTTTAGAAAGGACGTGCGATGAACTACTACGAGCAGATCGAAGCCATGCATCAAGCGGTGCGTGAGTACGTCGAAGAGCTGGAGCCTGATTATAAGGTGGCAGAGATTGAGGCATCTTTTACGACGAGTTATAAGCCGACGCTGGCAAGTCAGGGAGAAGTGCTACCACGTCGAGAGTTTGTCCTGACTGAGATCCAGGCGCGATTCCACGTCAATGCGTACTATATCAACAAGGTTCTCGAATATAAGATATGGGTTATGCATGATGGCAAGCTCCATATTGCCAATAAGGATATACACATATTGATGTAGCCCTCGCAGCCGGGGAGAGAGACGGCGAGGGCGACAGGCAGGACAGGGAGGCGCTACTGTGGACGCTGAACATCTATTTCAGTGAGCGGTGTGCAGGTTGCACGGCTCTGTAGAGTATGACGTGTGAAAATGGAAATACTAAAAACGGATTTGAGAACCTATGTCCTCTTGCGCTGTGCGGAACTGCGCGAGGAAACGCTCAGGCGGCGATTGAAGCCTGCGACAGACGAACTCTTGCTGCAAGGGCTGCTGGTTGTCCTGCCACCTATCGGCCTGCCATTTCCTGAAGAGAAGCGCAAGCTCTGGTTTGAGATGGCAAAGGCGACATTCGATTTGCTCTACGATGCCGCACGGCTCAAGTAATATGACGTGTGGAATGGGAGAATCTAAAAATGCAGAACTTTTGCGCCTTTTATGAGGAATTTTGCGCTTACATGGTCATGTGGGCAAAGATGGTGAACGCACTCATGGAGGCTGAACAATGGAAGGCGGCTGATGCCTTATGTAATCTTCAGCCTGAGATTTATCACCTCGATACCGTCAGGTAGGTTATAATTTGGTTGCGATCTACGTTTCTGGTATGCTTTTCGCAACCTGAAGAAATTGCCAGGGAAAAGGCTTGACTCATCCTGAAGGGATATGTTACTATACTTCTTGTCACATCTTGTGACAATGGAAACCATGACCAAAGGAAGGAATGCGCATGAACGCGCTCATAATGGCCAGGGAACAATATTATACCGCTGGAGAAGTGGCTCAAATTCTCCGTGTCAACCTGCGTACAGTACACCGGCTGATCAAGAGTGGGGATTTAGAGGCGCTTACCATTAATCGTGAGTACCGCATTTCTCAAAGCGCGTTGGACAATTGGATTGCCAGGCGATCACGGCCAAGAAAAGAGACGTAGAAAAGCCGCTCTAGCGTGGAAACTGGCTCAGGGAGCGCGTTGCAGGGTTGCCAGGGTAAGTAAAGATACCTACAATTACTATCACATAGAAATAGTTGAAGCTGAGCAAGGGATAGAAAAAGCTGGGGTAAGTCTACCATGAAGTTAAGTCAACGTAAAGCCGAATAATATTGAAGAACGCCTGCACCGTTCTTGGCAGAGGTGTGCAGGCGTTCATGTTTTCACGGTTCCCTATAACCGCAATTATATGCTATCTGTTATCGGATAGCAACACGTTAACGGCTGGGGGACCTAGAAGGGGATATTTCTTCATGATTGAAACATCCGTTACAAGTATAGCATGCGCATGCTTGCTTGTACAGCAGATACCATGCACACAGGGCGAGGTGTGCATATGACAAAGCTACAAGACATCCTGCACGATCTTCCCATCTATGGCGACTACGATTGCTCTGATGTGGATTGCACGCATCCTGCGGTGGTCCGTCATCCCGCCGAGGGCAAGTTTTATTGTTCGGGGCACGCTCAGCACCTGGCAGAGTCACATCTGGCGTATATGCAAGATCTGACGATGGCCGCTAAGCTACGGCAAAGGATGCTCAAGGCCACGCTCGTATGTGATGATTGCGAGAAGCCAGCAGAGCGCATGTGCGCCAATTGCTACGCGCCTATTTGCTTCGATCACATGCACCTGCTACCGCGCACTGGCGCAATATGTCTCGTTTGCAGCAGAGCATGGGAGAGCGAGGCGCGAGGATGACGAAGCGCAACTATCCGCTCACATCCGATCAGGGAGAGACACGACACCTGCTAGAGATTT
>WNFM01226654.1_pt1 | contig 11573 bp, 9 predicted proteins | sample 5400271 | NCBI WGS metagenome assembly WNFM01 (sample SAMN13153352, study PRJNA577476) | soil metagenome | isolation source: 60 cm saprolite on Douglas fir-dominated hillslope | place: USA:California | collected 2013-09-17 | reverse complement strand
CGTGCCGGGGGTCACGTATTCGCCCGGAAGAGCCATACGTGCGGAGAGCTGCCCGCTTACGGGGCTGACGATGCGCGTGTAGCCTAGCTCGATGCGCGCAAGATCGCGCGCGGCCTCTTTCGTCGTTACGGTCTGCCTCGCTTGGGCGATCTGGCGCTCGATGACCTCCAGCGTCTGTCGAGCGGCCGCGACGTCGGTCTGCCTCTGATCACGCCCGGCAGTAAGCCGCTGGTCGGCGGCTTCAGCCGCCTCGAGACTACGCCGGGGACTATCCGCCATGCTGACGAGCGCACTCTGGCGCGCATGCTCCAGCCGCGCCTGTGTGAGGTCGGCCCCCGCCGCCCGGACGCCGGCCTCGGCGCACATCAACGGACGATTGAGCGGTCTTCAGCTCGGCTTCGGCGGCTGCCAGCCGCGCCTGATAATCGTCGTCCTGGATGGTGGCGATCACTTGGCCCCGCGAGACAGTTTCGTTGTCCCGGACCGGTGCGGACGCGACATAGCCGGTGATGTGAGAAGAAATCGTAATCTGGTCCGCCCGGACATAGGCGTCGTCGGTCGTTTGGCTTCCGGTCGCGAGCGTCAGGCCGGCGCTGCGGCCGGTGAGGACGATGGCGGCGCCAGCGCACAGCGCTGCGAGGAGACAGATCACGGCTGTCGACCGGCCTTGGCGCGTTGGCCGGGACAGGCGCAGAAACCGCGCGACCGTGGAAGGCTTGCGGCGAACGGTAATCACGGTGTCGGCGATCGGCAGCTCTCCCCTGATCGGCGGCATTCGCTTGGGCGCTCCGGGCTCTCTGTCTGTCACGTCATGCGCTGTCAGCAATGCAGAAATCACGACAAGCCTCCTGATATGACGGCCATTGCCGGCTGGTGCGGAAGTTGCCCAGCGGTAATTAGACGTCGGCCCGCCCTGACCGGCCGGGGCTCACTATTTACCGATCGGTCAATAATATGCCATCGGGGCGCCGCTGAGTCAATGCTAATTACCAAATGGTCATCAGAGAGCTTATGCCGACTGGAAATCTGAAGGGACGCCTGGGGTCGCAGGATCGGCGGCCTCGCTCATGCGCAATCACGGTTCCGTTAGACCGAAGCGCGTTATGGCAGAGGTTCCGAAGCGGATTACGCCGGGAACGACAATCGTGGCTCGCGCCACCTATTCCTCGATGTGAGATCCTTAGTGATGGCGGCCGCTGTCCGCTTGTGGCACTTCCGCGACACGCTGTGATTGGGCAAGGAGTGGCCGAAAGCAGAACGGCTCGTTTGGAGCAGAGAGGGCGAAAAGCGGACGTTCACGAGCATAGCATCAGTCGCAAAGTTCGACCCAAATCAGTCGACGAACCATCGTGCCGGTGATCCCGAAAGCGGTCATTTGCTGACTGAGATCAAGGACGGCTCCGTGCCCATTTTGTTTCGTCATTTCTGACTGCATTGAAGCTATCTGATTTAGGGCATTACCAAGTTGGGATGGGCTCTTCTGCGAACGTTCTAGCCGACGGAAAAGAGGTTGCCGGGACGATGTGTCCCGGCCTTCGTGCTACTCACATTGATCCAAGTAATCAGACGTTGCGTTAGCTTGCCTTGGCCGATGCGCTGGAGGCGCCGTCGTGACTGATCACCCGATCTTCCGGATCCCAACCACCGCCAAGGGATCGGAACACACCCACGGCAGCTCTCGCCGCGTCGGCCCGATTGGCATCGACCTGATCCTGCGCAGTGAGCAGCTGGCTGTCGGCGTCCAGCACGTCGGTGAGCGTGATGGAGCCGGCCTGATAGGCCTGCACGGCCAGATCGCGCGCCTTGATCAGCGACTGCACCTCATCCTGCAACTCCACCACATGAGCCTGCGTTTGAGCGAGGCCGGCGAGCGAGTCCTCGACATCCTCGGCCGCCCGCAGAACGGATTGGCGGTAGACCGCCAGGGCCTCGGCATTGGCGCCCTTTGCCTGAGCTACCTCAGCATCGACCTTGCCGAAATCGAACAGCCGCCAGCGCAAAGCGCCGCCGCCGAGCGCTTGAAACGCGTTAGCCGTGATCAGGCGGTTCGTGTTCAAGCTGTCGAGGCCCAGCGCACCGGACAGCGAGATCTTCGGGTAGTAATCCGAGATCGCCGGCTGCTGGTCGCCGGGGATGGCAGGGATTGACGGAATATCGCGCACCGTTGCGAGATCCCGCGCATAGGTCCCTGGTTGCGCGCCCATCAGGACATCAAGGCGGTTGAGCTGCTGTTCGAGCGCGAGGCGCAGCGGCGGGACGCTTGCGTGCGCCTGCTTTAGCAGCGCCTCGGCCTGGGCGATCTCTCGATCCGTCGCGGCACCGCTGGCGAAACGGTTGCGTACCAGCTCCACGAGATGCTCGTCGGTCGTGATCTGGTCCGCCGTGACGGCGAGCCGAGCCTGATAACCCCGGACCTGCAGGTAAGCGTCGGCGGTGTCTGCGGCGACCGTCACTCGTGTGCCCAGCTGCTCGGCTTCCGCTGCTTGCGCCTCCTCATCCGCCGCTTTCGCCTGCCGGCGAAGCCCGCCGAAGAGGTCGATTTCCCAGCTCGCTGACGGCCCAACCACGTCCTCGTGGCCGTCGCGGTGGAAACCTGGAGAACCGTTGGCGACGGACCCGAACGCCCCGTTCAGGCTCTGGTGCTCGTAGGTTGTGGAGGCACCGAGATCCACCGTGGGCAGAAGCTGCGCGCTCGATCCGGAAGCCGTAGCCCTCGCCTGCCGCACGCGAGCGAGTGCGGCGTCGAGATCGAGATTCTGGTTCAACGCACGCTGCACGACCTTGACCAGCATCGGGTCGTTCAACCCGGTCCACCACCGATCGAGCGGTGGCGCAGACTGACCCTGCGCAGACGTGACATAGGCGGCGTTGTGGAACGGCGCGAGCTCGGTTTTGGGAGCGGTGTAGTCCGGGCCGACGGTGCAGGCCGCGAGTGCAGTGCTGAGCAGCAAGCCGCTCAGCCTCATCTTACCGATGGTTCGAAACGTCCTGGTCATGACGGGCTCCTGGAACCGAGCTTGCGGATGAAGGTATAGAAGGCGGGCGTGAACAGCAGCCCGAAGACGGTGACGCCGAGCATTCCGGAAAACACCGCCGTGCCGAGCGATTGGCGCATCTCCGCGCCTGCGCCACTGGCCACTGCGAGCGGGAAAACGCCGAGAATGAAGGCGAAGGAGGTCATCAGGATCGGGCGAAGTCGGATCCTGGCGGCAGCTACCGCAGCCTCTTCAGGCTCGTCACCGTCATGATCCTGCCGCTGCCGTGCGAACTCCACGATCAGGATCGCGTTCTTTGCGGCCAGTCCCACCAGCACCACGAAGCCGATTTGAGCGAGGATGTCGATCGGTATGCCCCTGAAGTCCAGGCCGGTCGCCGAAGCCAACAAGCACATCGGCACGATCAGCACGATCGCCAACGGTAGCTTCCAGCTCTCGTATTGCGCCGCCAACACGAGGAAAACGAACACGGCGGAGGCTGCGAAGATCGCGATGGTCGGTATGCCCTGCTGTTCCTGCTGGTGGCTGAGCTCCGTCCATTCCATGACGAAGCCCGGCGGCAGCACTTGCTTGGCAAGGACCTCCATGCGGGCCATGGCCGTGCCGGACGCGACGCCGGCGGCCGCGGAGCCTAATACGTCGGCCGCAGGGTAGAGGTTGTAGCGCGGAATGCGATAAGGGGCGGTCTCGTCGTGGAAGCTGGCGATCGAACCGATCGGCACCATCTCGCCGCTGGCGTTACGAACCTTGAGGCGCGCGATTTGGTCCGGGGTCTGCCTGAAGGCTTCATCGCCCTCGGCCAAGACCTGGAAAGTGCGGCCCAGATAGTTGAAGTCGTTCACATACTGTGAGCCTAGGTAAAGCTGCAGCGTGGAGAAGACATCCGTCGGCGTCAGCCCAACTTTCTCAGCCTTCTGGCGGTCGATGTCGGCGTAAAGTGACGGCGAGCTGGCATTGTAGAGGGTGAAGACGCCCGCGAAGTCCGGGTCCTTATTGGCCGCGGCAACAAGCGCTATCGTCGCATTGGCGAGAGCCTGGGACCCGAGATTGTTGCGGTCCTCTATCATCAGCTTGAAGCCGCCCGCGGATCCTAGACCTTGAACCGGGGGAGGGTTAACCACGAGCACAAAGGCATCTTTGACGACGGCCAGGCGCTTGCGCATGGTGGCCAGCACGCTGGCGGCGTTCACCCCAGGAATGTGCTTGCCGTACAAAGAAGGGAGACCGAAGAAAATTGTCGCAGCGTTCGGTGCCACGGTGCTCGTCGTCACATCGAACCCGACGTTCGGAGAGGAATGGTCTATGCCCGGGGTGCTCAGAATGATGTCATTCACCTCGCGAACAACAGCGTCAGTACGCGCTAAGCTAGAGCCCGGCGGCAGCTGGATAACGGTGACCAGGTATCCGATGTCCTGTTCCGGGATAAAGCCGGTAGGCATCCGAGCAAACTGGAAGCCCGTCAGCGATATCAAGCCGACATAAACAACGAGGATGAGAGCCGCCGCCCGGACGAAGCGGGCTGTCATCTTGGCGTACCTGGACGACATCCACTCGAAGCCGGCGTTGAAGCGACCAAAGAAGGCCTTCAAAATCCGGTTGAAGCCGCGCGGCTTGTCATGAGCGTGGTGCGGCTTCAGGAGAACCGCGGCCAACGCAGGGCTCAAGGTCAGCGAGACGAAGCAGGAGATAACCGTCGAGGCGGCGATGGTGGTCGCGAACTGCTTGAAGAACAGTCCAGAGATGCCGGAGACGAACGCCGAGGGGACAAAGACAGCGCAAAGCGTTAAGGCGATGGCGATGAGTGCGGTGGAGACTTCAGTCATCGTCTGGCGTGCCGCCTCGCGCGGCGGCATGCCCAGCGCTATGTTGCGTTCGACATTCTCGACCACGACGATCGCGTCGTCGACCACGATGCCCACGGCCAGGACGAGGCCGAACAGCGACAAGTTGTTGATCGAAATACCGAGCACGGCGAGGATCGTAAAGGCGCCGACCAGCGAGACCGGGATGGCGATCACCGGAATGATCGTTGCCCGCCAGCTTTGTAAGAACAGGTAGACGACGCCGACCACGAGAAGGATCGCAATGACGATCGTCACCAGCACCTCGTGGATGGACTGGCTGACGAAAGTCGTCGGATCATAGATGTTCTGGTAGTCGATGCCCGGCGGAAAGCTCTTCTTGAGCTCCGCCATCTTGTCCCAGACTTCGTGCTCCACCTGGACCACATCGGCGCCTGGGGTGGCAATGACCCAGAAGGGTGCGGACGGATACTTGTCGGCATAGGAAATGGAACCGTAATCCACCGAGCCCAGCTCGACACGGCCAATGTCGTGGATGCGCGTGATACGACCCTGGGCGTCCGACTTGACGATGATGTCACCGAACTCTTCGGGCGTGGTGAGACGTCCAAGGGCTCGGACGTTGATCTGATAGGCCCCGCCAGAATTGTCGATCGCAGGCGGCTGGTTGAGAGCGCCGGCCGAGACCTGGGTGTTCTGAGCACGCAGGACGTTCAGGATATCGCTGGCGCTGATATCACTGGCGGCGGCTTTGTCCGGATCGATCCAGATCCGCATCGCATATTGCCGCTCACCAAGTATCAGAAAATCTTGCACCCCGGGCAGACGCGCGATCTCGTCTCGGACACGAAGAATAAAGTAGTTTGAGAGGTACTCGGAGCTGCGGGATCCATCCGGTGAAAATGGAAAAACACCGAGAAGCAGAGCTGGGATCTCCTTCTTAACCTGCACACCCTGAAGCTGAACTTCTTGTGGCAGCCGAGATAACGTGTCCTGCACCCGATTGTGGGTGAGCATCAGCGCCGTGTTGACGTCAGTGCCGATCTTGAAGATCACCGTGATGGTGAGCTGGCCGTTACCCGTCGACTGGCTACTGATGTAGTCCATGTTCTCGACGCCATTGATGGCTTGTTCGAGCGGCGTCGCGACGGTGCGCGCAAGCACGTCGGCCGAAGCGCCGGGGTATGAGGTTGTGATCTGGACGGTTGGTGGGACGATGGCAGGGTATTGAGCGACCGGCAGGAACGCCGCCGCGGCGAGCCCAAACACCATGATGAAGATATTGATGACCGCAGCGAACCGCGGGTGATCAATGAAGAAATGCGCGAGTCTCATGATCTGACGGAGCCCCGGTTCTAATTGGCTGTGGTTTGGATGGATTGGGCGTGCGGCGCGACGGTTGCGCCCGGGCGGGCCATCGGGATGCCGTCGACGATGACGCGGTCGGAGGGGTCAAGGCCGGAGCGGATGACGCGGAGGCCGTCGCGCAGGTCGCCGATCTGCACCTGCTTCGGCGTGACGACGTTGTTGGGGCCGATGGTCAGGACGATGTGGTCCGACTGGTCCGGCAGCACGGAGGCATCCGGCACGAGCAGCGCGAGCGCCGGCGGGGCGACCTGCACGCGGACGCGGGCGAAGCCGCCGGGCGTCAGGAGCCCGTCGGCGTCGGGAACGGTGGCGCGGGCATGGATGGTGCCGCTCGAGCGATCGAGGGTGTTGTCGACGAAGTCGAGCGTGCCCTCGTGGGTGAAATTCTTCTCGTCGGCGAGTGCGATCTGCACCATGTCGGCGAGCGGACCGGCCCGCTTCTGACGATCCCGCAGGAACGTCATGTAGTCGGCCTCGCTCATATCGAAGTTGAGGTAGATCGAGTCGGTGGAGACGATGGTGGCGAGCAAGGTGGTGGGGCTGGTGCCCGCGCGACTGCCCGAGATGAGGTTGCCGACCGAGACCAGATGGGTGCCGATGCGGCCGGTGAAGGGCGCGGTGATGCGGGTGTGGTCGAGGTCGAACTGGGCGTCGCGCACGGCCGCCATGGCGTTGTCGAGGGCCGCCTGGGCGGCACGTTGCTCGGCGGCCTTCTGGTCGGCACTCTCGACGGTACCGGCGCCGGTCTGCTTCAGCGAGTTTGCGCGGACCAGCTGGCGGATCGCCAGGTCGAGGCGCGCATGGGCGCTTTCGACCTGAGCCACGGCCTCGCTCAGCTTGATCTGATAGGGGGTCGGGTCGATCTGGAACAGGAGATCGCCCTTGTGGACGATGTCGCCGTCCGTGAAGCCGATCTGGGTGAGGGTGCCGCCGACCTGGGGACGCAGTTCGACGCGCTGGACGGCGGAGAACTGGCCGAGGAACTCAAGGCGGCTGGCGACATCACGCTGCAGCGGGGCGCTGACGGCGACGCTCGGCGGCGGCGCTGCCGCGGCGGCGCCGGCGGCCGGCATCAGGAGGCGCGGCCCGGCGATGACACCGCCCGCGACAGCGCCCAATGCGATTAGGGAAACGGCCCAAGCCTTGACACCGGGCTTTGCCGAACGCGGAACAGCGGCCCTCTGCGTCATCTCCGGCTCGACTTCGGTGGAGCTCCTCCGAGCTTCGATTTCCGTCACGATGGTGCCCATCCGACCTTCCTCTTAAAGTGTGTCTACCTATCGATAGATAGATGCGGGAGATACTCCGGACAGACCAAGGCGTCAACATCTATCTACCGATAGGACGATAATTCAGCAACTTTGCCCGTCCTGTCCCGGATCGGGTCGATCTAGAGAGCGGCAGCTGCAAACTTCGCCGCGTCGCGGCCGTTGATGACGACGGAGCCGCCCCTTTGGGACGTCGGGCTACCGAGCCGCACAGCGACGTTGTGAATCACCGCGAAGACGACGAAACCAGCCGAGCGGGGCCGCTTTATCCGGCGTTGACCGCGTTGAGCGCCAACCGGAGGCCGGCGCCCAAGGCGCGCCAATTCAGGCGGTGGCCAGCTTCTTGTCATGTGCTCTGCGGTTAGCGGCATTGATACGCAGCGTCGCCAACTCCGCGAGGCTGAGCGCCACGACTACGAAGGCCGCACAGATGTAGGCGAGGTTATGCCCACCGATGACCTGGATCCCGGTCCATGCCAAAGACAGTCGGCCGCTTTCTTTTCGGGACGTCCGCTTCGCGCCCGGACCGGGAGCCACGGCGACCACCCAAGCGGTGATCGACGGCCGTAACGGCAAGGTCCTCGGCCGACCCTGAGCGGCCTTCAGCGATCCCGTAGCCGCGTAGAGCCTGGCCCGGGAAAGTGTTACATCCTCGCCGGCACGATGGACGCCGTACCTGAACATTCGAAGCGAGACACCCGTATCCGGACGCCTGCAAGGGCAGGTCTCGCGATGGGCGCCGCGCATGAGGCGACCAACTACTGGCCGCCCCACCCTTCACATACCTCAAGTTGGCAGCAGGTGGTCGCGCAATAGGCGATTGAACTCGTCCGCCCGTTCTTCAGGGAAGAAGAGCCGAGCGCCCTCCAGTTCCACCGGCGGCTTCGCTCCGGGAATCGTCTCGGCGAGCCAATGTGCCCACTTCACCGGGAAGTAGACGTCATTCGTGCCCCAAACGATGAGGGTTGGAGCCCGTAACTCGCGCAGCTGAGGCTCGATCACTCGGGTGTGCTTGTTGTCGAAAGCCACGACGAAGCGCTGCAGGTCGTGCGTACGCTGTTCGGTCCGCACCAGGGGCCGAAGATAAGTCTCGATATCTTCGTCCGTGACGGTTTCAGGCCGCTCGTAAGCCGGGCCAAGCGCGCCGAGTGAACGAAAGATCGTCTTATCGGCGAGCATGGCGTTCAGCGTTGCGCCTAGGCCGCCGGCCTTGACCATGTCTACGAATGGCTTGAATGCCTCGGGCGGCCAGTTGTCATGGGCGTCGCAGTTGGTAAGAGTCAACGTCCGCACCCGCTCAGGATTGAGCGCCGCGAAGATCTGAGCAATGCCGCCGCCGCTGTCGTTGCCAACCAGGTCGACCTGATCGATCTTAAGGGCATCGAGCACGTCTTTCAGCATCTTCGCATTCGCAGTCACAGAGACATCTTGATCCGGTGCGATCTCGGTGTCGCCATGCGCCAAGAGATCCACCGCAATGCAGCGGCGGACGTCGGATAGCCCGGCCAGTTGCCGCCGCCACAGATGCTTATTCAACACCACGCCATGGACGAAGAGCGCTACCGGACCGGAGCCAGCCGACGCGTAACTGATGCGGCCGGAAGGTGTCTCGACGCTATGCGTCGTGATTAAGGTTTCCTTGCTGCTCATGGCTCAACCCACCGAATGCGTGGCGGCTTCGTTCAACGCCGTCCTCGCTTCTTGCTCGAGGGCCTTCGTCGCGCGAATATATGGAATCGGACCGTAACTGATGCGCGCGACGCCAAGTGCGGCGAGCCGAGCATTCGATGGCACGCCCTCCATGACCATGACGTTCACGGGCAGCGAGACGCCCTCGCAGATCCGCCCGATCAGCGCATCGTCCACCAGGCCTGGGACGAAGAAGCCTGATGCGCCAACAGCCGCATATGCCTTGACTCTGTCGAGAGCTTCGCTGACGGCCTGGGCTGCGTGTTCGCCGTATTCGAAAAAGACATCGGTGCGGGCATTGATGAAGAGATCGATGCCCTTTTTCTCCGCTGCTTTGCGAATGGTGGCGATCCGGCGCGCCTGCCGGTCGATATCGTAGAGGCCCGAGCCCTTTACGACCCGGTCCTCAAAATTGATACCGATGACGCCCAGATCGAGCAGCCGCGAAACATTGCCGGCCAGCTCGCCGTCGTCGTCGCTATATCCGCCCTCGAAATCCACTGTAACGGGCGCATCGATGGTCGCCGCGATCCGCGCCACGATCTGCTCGGCGAGGGCGATTGGGATGGCCTCGCCGTCGCGGTAGCCCTGCGCCTCCGCGACGGACCAACTGCTCGTCGCGATCGCCTGTGCGCCCGCAGCGAGAACCGATTTGGCGCTGCCGGCATCCCACGCATTGAAGAGCAGCAGCGGCACGCCTTTCACGTGCAGGTCGGCGAAGCGCTTGGCTTTATCCGTCTGGTTCATTGCACCCTCCTGAGTTGATGGGCTCCCGGACGTGACCGTCTTCGGAAGTGCGGACCGAGGCTCGAGCGAAGCGCGCCGTTCGTGACCCTGCAGAAGGGTTCCTCCTAAACAGTCTATCTACCGATAGATCCATAGCGCGTAGATATGCCTGGCTCGGCCCCGCGTCAACCTCTATCTATCGATAGACCGCTTGCATGGGGCTCCATCTGACGATCGGCCGCGGCCCGCGACGAAAGGGGGACCGGATGTGAACAATTATGAGCCGGACATTCTCGCCCGCGATCTCGCCGTGATCTTCTGCGGCCTGAACCCGGCCACGACCGCGGCGGTCGCCGGTCACAACTTCTCCAGCCGAAGCAATCGTTTTTGGACGGTGCTGCATCTCGCCGGTTTCACCGATGTCCGCCTTCAGCCGCATGAGGAACGGCGGCTGCTCGACTATGGATGCGGCCTCACCGCCGTCGTCGACCGGCCGACGAGGCGGGCGATTGACGTGCCGCCGGACGAGTTCAGGAAGGCGCGGCCGGGCTTCGAAGCCAAGATGCGGCGCTATGCCCCCCGTTCGATCGCCTTTCTCGGCAAGCGCGCCTTCTCCGCGATGGTGGAACAGCCAGACGTCGCATGGGGCCTATACCCCACGGGCCTTGCCGGCTCGATGGCCTGGGTCCTGCCCAACCCCAGCGGGCTCAACAAGGCCTTCACCCTCGACGCACTGGTGAAGGCCTATGGCGACTTGCGGACGGCTCTGCGCGCTGCACCATCGCCGCAAGCGTCCATCATGGTCACCGACGGCGCCATGCATTGCCCGTCGCCCAAGACGGATTGACGGCGATCCCGGCCTGCGCTCCGAGGAACACGGCCGTGACCGCCAGATCGCCTCCCGGATCTTGCCGCCGCGGCTTGAATCCCCCGGGAGTCCTTCCTTCGCTCGCCGAGGCGGTTAGGCTGAAGCTCCGGCGCAGCCGTCGGATTTCACCACGCGCAGGGTGGATGCGGGATACTGCGCCAGCTTCTTGGCCGAGCGAATGGGACGCGCCACCAACTCGCCGCCACAGTTCGGACACTGCCCACCCAGCGTCGTCTCCGTGCAGTCCCGGCAGAAGGTGCATTCGAAGCTGCAGATCATGGCATCGGGAGCCTCCGGCGAGAGGTCCTTGTTGCAGCACTCGCAGTTGGGTCGAAGGTCTAACACCGTGGTTCCTCCTGATGGCCAGAGATTAGGAATTCGCGCGCGGCGTCGTCGTCCCTGTCTGGATCTCGGGGAAGAATTGAGGACTCTCGCGTCGATCGAACATGCCGTAGTCGCGGACGACGCGCACGACCCGATGGCGGACGCCGGCAGACGCGGGTGGGCTGTATTTCTCCGCCGAGGGCCGGTCGCGCCACGAAGCCAGCAGCGCGAACTTTCCCGCGTTGTAGATACTGGCAAAGACGTCGTAGTCGATCAGGTGTGCCTGATGCCGATCGAGCGACAGCCAGTCCGGCAGCGCCGCGGCGGTCACGCCCGATTCGGGCAAGACCTCCGTCAGCGTCACGAACTTCGCCCGCCCGACCTCCGTCTCGTCCAACCGCTGCTCGACGATCGACGCGCCGGCTGGCAGCGTCGTGTCCGCGACGATCTCGCCCACGCGCAAATGATAGTCCTGGAACACCTCGTCCCGGCCGCGCTGCTGCGTGTCGTGATGCTTGGCCACCGTCCGCCA
>WNFM01134475.1_pt1 | contig 11574 bp, 12 predicted proteins | sample 5400271 | NCBI WGS metagenome assembly WNFM01 (sample SAMN13153352, study PRJNA577476) | soil metagenome | isolation source: 60 cm saprolite on Douglas fir-dominated hillslope | place: USA:California | collected 2013-09-17 | reverse complement strand
TCCTTTACCAGGCGTTCCAAGTCGGCGAAATGAAGTGGTCGAGGAACAAGGGAGCGGCCAAGGCCACGATCCCCGTCGAGTACCGATGCGAGATCCCCTCCGGCGGCGTGCCCTTCACCTACTGGACCGCTGGCACCGTCCGAGCCTGATTTCAAGATCCACGGGCTCGAGAAGATGATCTTGAACGCCTGATCCACGGGGTCCGGCTGATCCAAGGGAGAAAAGATCATGACAGTGAAAGAACTGCCCACCATCGAAGTGATCACCGTACCGGAGTCGACCGGCGTCGACATGACCAAGGCCGACCGGGCCGAGGCCGAGGCGGCCGAGATTCAGGCCATGTCCGAGGATGTCCCGACCGGGCGTGAGTTCGAATTCATGGGCAAGAAATTCAGGCTGGCCGACAAGGTCGGTTTGATGCCCCTGATGCGATTCGCGCATATGGCCAGTTCCGGCATGAACACCGACGACGATTACATGGCGGCCATGTCCGCGATCTACGAGATGATCCGGGACGTGATCCATGAGCCGCAATGGATGGAATTCCAGCAGCACGCCACGGCGACCAAGGCGGGGGAGGAAGATCTTCTAGCCGTCGTTCACCGAGCGATAGAGATCATGACCGCCCGCCCTACCAAGTCGGATTCAGACTCCTCACCATCTGCTTCTCCGAGTACGCGACCATCGACGGTCACGCGCTCACAGCGGGCGGCGGAGCTGGGTCTGGTGCCGGTCGCGGACTTGGCGGGATGAACGCTCGGCAACTCTGCAACTACACGTATGCGCTACGCGCCAGTACTGCGGAGGACAAGGCCGAGCTAGAGGAGTTCGACAACTGGCTTTACTCCCCACTCGACCCGGCCAAGGCCGAGGCCGAGCGCGCATTCATGCGCGGGTTGAGAGGGTTCTGATCATGGTCGCGCTTGCCGAGGCATTCGTAACGATCAAGCCGGAGACGGCTTCGTTCCGATCCACGGTCGAGCGCGATCTTTCTGCGTCCGGGACCAGAGCCGGGCGGGGATTCGGTCAGGCGTTCGGCGCTCGGGCTCACTCCACATTCCGGGAGGCGTCCGGCGGGATCGAATCGTCCGGCGGCGAGATGGGCCAGCGGACCGGGCGGCGGTTCGGCTCGGGCATGTCGAGCGGTATGGGCGGGCTCAAAAATGTGATCGGCGGGATGGGGGTCGCATTCGCGGCTTTCCAGGGTGCCAAGATTTTCAAGGAGATGATCGACGGGGCGACCGAGTCGACCAAGGTCACCAAGCTGACCGAGGCGGTGATCAAGTCGACCGGCGGTGCGGCGCACGTCACGGCCGGGCACGTCAAGGAACTGGCCGGGGCGATCGGATTCCAGAGCGCGAGTAGCGGCAAGGCGGTGAGAATCGCCGAGAATCTGCTGTTGACCTTTAAGGGCGTGCGGAACGAGGCGGGCGCGGGTAACGCGATCTTCGATCGGGGCACCAAGGCGATCGTGGACATGACGGCGGCCATGCACCACGGCACGATCGACTCGGCCGGATTGAAAGCCTCGACAATCCAGCTCGGCAAGGCGCTCGGGGATCCGATCAAGGGCATGTCCGCGTTGACCCGGATCGGAGTCGTGTTCACGGCCGGTCAGAAAGAACAGATCAAGGGAATGGTGGCGGCGGGCAACACGCTCGGCGCACAAAAGCTGATCTTGAAAGAGGTCGAGTCCGAGTTCGGCGGCGCGGCGAAGGCGTCGGCGGATCCGATCAAGCGGCTCGGTCTGGCGTGGAAAGGCTTCGAAACGACCATCGGCCTGATCATCCTGCCCTTGCTGGAGAAGCTCGCGCAATGGATGACCGGTACGGGTATACGCGTGTTCTCCGAGGTGGCGGCGCACGTCAAGGCGTTCAGTCAGTCGATCGGCGCGGCGGTCTCCGGGCCCATGGGCAAGTTCTTCGCGTTCATGAGATCCGGCTCGGGCTGGGCGGCGGCCCTGCGAGGCGCGTTGATCGGAATGGTCGTGGCGATCGTGGCCGTCCGGATCGCGACCACGGCGTGGGCGATCATCCAAGGGATCTTGAACGCATCCCTGTTCGCTAACCCGATAGGCTTGATCGTTCTGGCGATCGCGGCCCTTGTCGGGGCACTGATCGTTGCCTATAAGCAGTCGGCAACGTTCCGCAATATCGTGCAAGCCACCTGGTCGGGAATCCAGACGGCAGCTAAATGGGCTTGGGAGAACGTGCTCAAACCGGTCTTCGCGGGGATCGTTCTTTACGTCAAGCTGGGCATCGAGGTTTTCAAGATCTACTGGGCGATCGCAAAATTCGCGTGGAACTTGATCGTCTTCTACGCCCGGCTGGCCTGGGTCGTGATCTTGCCGATCTTTAAGGGGATCGTTCTCTACGTCAAGCTGGTCATCGAGGTTTTCAAGTTCTACTGGCAGGTAGCAAAAGCGGTATGGGCCGGGATCGCATTCGCGATCAAGGTTGCCTGGGTCGGGTTCATTCAGCCGATCTGGGTTCTGATCAGGATCGGGATCGGGATCCTGGTGATCCAGTTCCGTATGTGGCTGGCCGTGGGCAAACTCGTCTGGGCCGGGATCGTCACGGCGATCAAATTTGCCTGGTCGATCATCCATCCGCTCTGGAATCTGGTCGTGGCCGGGGTCAAGGTCCTGATCGGACAGTTCCAAGCGTTCTGGAATGCGATCAAGACCGTCTGGAACGGCGTGTCGAGCGTGATCAAGACCGTCTGGAATTCGGGGATCAGTCCGATCTTCACGGCGGTCAAGAACGGGCTCACTGCGGTGTTGCACGCGTTCAGTAATGGCGCGTCTGCGATCGGTCAGAGCTGGGGAAGGATCAAGGATCTGACCAAGGCCCCGGTCAACTTCGTGATCGGTACCGTGTTCAACCACGGGATCATCGGACTGTGGAACAAGGTCCTGGGCTGGCTGCACATCTCCGGGCTCAGCATCAATCCGCTTCCCTTGCTCGCGGCGGGTGGCCACGTTCCCGGTAACGCGGGCAAGTACAACCGGCCGACCGCGATAGTCGGCGAGGGCAATCCGAACTACCCCGAGTACGTGATCCCCACCGACCCGAAATACCGGTCTCGCGCGGCGAGTCTGTGGACGGCGGCCGGTGGTGATCTTTCCATGCTCGAAGGTGGCGGCAAGATCCAGATGCTCCAGTTCGGTGGCATCCTGAACGGGATCAAGAAAGCGGCCTCCAAGGTGCTCAGCGTCGGCAAGGCGGCGCTCAGCCTGATCGCCAACCCGTCCGGGATCTTGGACGGGCTCTGGTCGGCGATCCCTCACCCCTCCGATCCGGGCGGCGCGACCTGGCAGCACGCGATAGCCCAGATCCCCAGCATGATCATCAACCACGCGAAGCCGATCTTGTTGAGCGTGGTCAAGGCGTTCGCGGGATCGTTCGGCGGCGGTGCGACCGGCGTGGTACGCAAGGCCCGGACTCAGCTAGGCGTCCCCTACTCGTGGGGCGGCGGCGGGCTCGGCGGCCCATCGTTCGGGATCGCACAGGGCGCGAATATCTTCGGATTCGACTGCTCCGGTCTGACCGAGTACGCATGGGGTGCGAACAAGATCGACATCGGCGGCGTGACCGATTCGCAATGGGCCAACTCGCACCAGATCAGCCCCGGTAACCACCCCGGCGCACTGCTGTTCCCGTCCGGCCCCTCGGTTCACGTCATGCTGGCCAGCGACAAACCGGGCATGGTCATTCAGGCCCCGCATACGGGCGCGTTTGTCGAGGAAGTCTCACGCTCGGCGAGCATGTGGAGGTGGCCCAACGCGGCCAAGATGGCCACAGGCGGCATCTTGGGTCTGGGCGACCGGTTCACCAAGGGTGCTCTCCCCTTGCTCATCTCCGAGGCGCTCAGAACGTCCGGGTTCGCGGGCTCCGGCCCCCGTAAGGGAGTCTTCGATAACGGCGGTATGGCCACCGGCTGGCCGTTCAGTTCCGGCAAACCCGAAGCGGTGCTCACTGATCGTCAGTGGACGGCGATCTCCAAGCTGGCGGCCATGGCGGCCAAGCCGAACATCGGACCGATCAACATCACCGGTCTGCCGGACATCCCGAGTGATCTACAGGTCAGTAACGGCATCGACCGGGTTCTGACCATGCACGGGTCGTACTGGAGATGATCACATGACCATGCCCGTGGCGGTCACCACGCTGACCGATCCGACCGGAACGGATTGGATCTTGGACGGGTCCAACGGCGTCTGGGAGCCGGTCGGCAAAAAGGGATTCCACTCCGGCACGTTTCTGCACTTTCGTGACGAGACTCCGGCGGTCGATGGTGCTTTCTGGCGAGGCGTCCGATCGACCGTGCGGGATCTCTTCCTGCCGATCTTGTTCCGGGGCACCGATCGGAACGTGGTGCTGGCTCAGCGGCGCGCGTTGATCAAGGCGATCTCTCCGAGGAACGGAACCTGCAAGATCACCTCGGCGTGGCCGGACGGAACTACCCGGTCGATCATCTGCCGATATGTCGACGGGATGGAGGCCGGGTCACAGGGCCCCGGCGAGTGGGGGATCACCGCGATCAGCTACGGGCTGCACTTCGTGGCCGATGATCCCTACATGCTCGGCACCCCCTCGGTCACCTCGTGGTCACTGCTCAGCTCGACAAGGACAGAGCTACCGGTACCCGGCTCGGATACGGTCTTCGAAACCGTCACCTCGCCACAACTGATCTCCAATATCACCTCGGCACCGATCAACCTGAACACTGATTTCGAGTCCGGCGTGGCCAACTGGACATCGATCGGCGGGACGCTCACCCAAGATCTTCTGTTCATAAAGAACGGGCTGGCCTCGGCGAGGAACACCCCGGACGGCGTGACCGCGATAGTCCGGATGGATTCCGACCAGCAACCCGTGACCGGATCCACGGCCTACCAGGCGACCGGCTGGCTGGCCTGCGCGACGGCCCGGACGGTCTCGCTCAATATCAACTGGTATGACGCGGCGCATGTCTACATCTCGACATCATCGCTGGCCGTGGCCCTACCGGCGGCCACGTTCACATTCCTGACCAATATCGCGCTGGCTCCGAGTAATGCCGCGTTCGCCTCGGTGATCCCCACGCTGACCGGCACTCCCACGGCGGCCGACTATCTGAACGCGGATGATGTTCAGCTTGCTCAGACCGGCGGGGTGTCGATCTTCAATCCGGGTGATGTCCCCTCGTATCCGGTCTGGCAGTTGACCGGCCCGTTCACCTCGGTAACGGCGACCAACTCGACCACGGGCAAATCATGGACGATCGGATACACGGCGGGCTCGGGCGACACTCTCACACTCGACACCACTCCGGGTAACACCTCGCTGGTCAACGTGTCCGGCGTGAATCAATGGGACAAGTTGATCACCGGGTATCAGCTCTGGCCGGTGGTCGGCGGGACCAATACCGTCGCGGTCAGTGTCAACGGGGCGACCAGTGCCAGTCAGGCCCGGCTGACCTACACCCCGCGATATGAGTCGGACTGATGACCACTCCGATATCAGATGTCTTCTACCGGGTGATCGTCAGAAACACGGCCCGGACGAGAGTCGGAGAGATTCAGGCGTTCAGCAAGCTGATCATGCGGCCGAGGTTCAACGATGTCGGATCATGGGAGATCGACATAGCCGTTGATCATCCTCAGTCGAGGCTGCTCACTCCCGGCGCTTGGCTCACGTTCATGACGGCCACCGGGTTAGAGGTGTGCTCCGGCCAATTGCGTGGACTCAAGATCACCTGGTCGAATTCAGATATGGGATCCGGCACGCTGACCGCCTACGGACCTACGGCCGAGGTGGTGCTCAGTGACCGGCTGATCTATCAGGTCCCCGGCTCGGTGGCCACCTCGCAAGCGGCTTTCGCCTATGACACCCGGACCGGCGTCGGTGAGACGATCATCAAGCAATGGGTCGATCTTAACGCGGGCCCGTCTGCTCTGGCGTCGAGGAGTATCAGCGGTCTCAAGATCGAACCCGACCTCGCCCGTGGCGCGACGATCACCGGGTCACCCCGGATGGACAATCTGCTCACGTTCATTCAACCCCTGGCCGAATCGGCCGGGCTCGGGTTCCGAGTGGCGTTCGGCACGGATGACACGGTCGAATTCCAGATGTTCGCTCCGGCCGATAGATCCAAGACGGCCAAGTTCGGCCGGGAGCTGGGCAACCTGCAAAGCCTCGAATACGTTCAGGAAGCTCCAAGATCATCCGATGTGGTGGTCGGCGGATCCGGTCTCACCACGGCGAGGATCTTCCGGGAAGTGATCGACTCTCCTACGATCGCGATATGGGGAAACCGCTCGGAGACGTTCTTCGATCTGAACAACTCGGCCGACTCGGTCGAGCTGGACCAGGCCGGGACACAGGAGATGGTCCAGAACGGACCGGTCAGCGGCTTGACGATCAAGACGATCGACACTCCGTACCTGACCTTCGGAGTGGACTACTACCTAGGTGATCTGGTGTCCATTCCCGAGTACGGCGTGAGTGACGTACTACGTGGCGTGGATATCGAGTGGGGAAGCGGCGCGGCCCCTCAGACCACCTCGGCGGTCGGCACCTGGTCGAGCACCGGGCACCCGCTGATGATCAAACAGTTGAATTTCCTCGCGGCCAAACTGGCCGCACTGCAAGTCAAGAAATGAGTGATCATGCCGACATTCCTAGAGCAAGTCGCCAACACCACCGATGGTGATCTTCGCAGGCGGATCCGGATGGCCACCGTGATCGCGGCGATCAACGTTCAGGGTGAGGCCCCGGCCAGCCACTCCCCGGCGTTCCTGTCCAAGCGAGCCGATCTGGCCAAGCGGGTGCTCGACACGGCCGGAGCCGGGACGGCCACCGATCAGCTAGCGGCGGCGTTCGTCTGGGCGATCTGTGCCAACGTGGCGATCAGTGTGAATTCACTGGACAGTGATATTCAGTTCGCGGTCAACTCGGTCTGGTCGGATGTGGCCGGAGTGACCGGCACGGATGGTAGTTGATCATGGCCTCGTACGCGTCGCTAGACTCGGCGGCGATCATCGGGGCTGGCATTGACCGGCACCTCGCCAAGGCGACGGCCCGGCATACCATGATCGTCAACATCGCGGGCATCCCCACGGTCTGCCGAGTCGTATTGCAGGGATCACACGATGGGTTCAATTGGACCGATATAGCTCAGCTACAGTCGGCCGGTAACGGGCTGGTCAACACCACGGCGGACGGGGCGCTCGTCTCCTGGGTCCGAGCCGATCTTCGAGAACTGGTCGGCGTGGCGAAGATCACGGCCACGATCGCCTCGGACGACGGGACCTGATCAATGTCCGCTACCGAGCAAGTCTCCCCCACCCTGACATCGGTGGTTCTGACGTCACAGACCTACCGGGACCGGTACCGGCCGACTCAGCTCGACATGATCGATGACACCTACGGCGGGACCGGTCTCCAGGTCAGCAACTCCGGCGGTACCCAAGTCTCGATAGCCAACGGCGGCGCGATCGTTCAAGCCTGCCGATACGACTTGACCGGCGGGCCCCTATTGCTCAACGTGGCGGCCAATCCCGGCGCGTCCAACCGATTCGACATCGTATGCCTGACCTACGATTCGGCGCACGTCCCCTCGGTCTACGCGAGGATCATCACCGGTACTCCCGGTACCGGGCTACCAGCATTGACCAACTCGACTACGGGCGTATGGGATTTCCCGATTGCCCACTACGAGAAGCAACCGGCCGGGACGATCGTCAACGTCCGGGACCGGCGCAAGTTCAGCGATGCGACCGGCGGCGTGGTCGGCGCGGATGACACATCCGGGACCGGCGGCGTGGGATGGTTCCCCCCGGCCCCCAGAGCCGGTCAGACCGTCCGGTTCATGCCGAGCGGTAACGCCTATACCTGGTCGGGTTCGGTCTGGACCACGGGCATCTCCGGCGGTACCTCGGCCCCGTTCGCATTCTGGGAGGGGACTAACTTCAGCTACAGATCGGCTAGTTACAGCGCGGGATCTCCGACATGCTCGGGCACGTTCACGGCTCCGGCGAGTGGTTCTGTCATGGTCTCGGTGTTCGCTAGGGGATCATCCGCCGGTAACAACCTGTCATGGTGGCTCGGCTGGCAATTGCGAGTGACCAACAGCTCCGGCGTGATCGTGAAAGATTTCGATGACGCCTACTCCGCACAGGGGACCGGTCAGGCCAACTCTGTGAGTGGCAATCGCAAGAACGTATCCGGGCTCACTCCCGGCGCGACCTACTACATCCAAACCGGTCACAAATCCTCTACCGCCGGATCATCGGTGTCCTTCGCTGGCCGGTACGTCATCGTGGAACCGTTGAGGTGATCTTGTGGTAGCCGTCGAAACCGCGATGCCGACGATCACGACGGCCATAGCCACGGCTCAGAACTACCGGGACCGGTACCGGCCGACGCATCCCGATATGGTCGATGACGCCTACGGCGGCGGCGCTCTGCTCTGCGCGATCTCCGGGACGAACATCACGGTCGCGCTCGGCGGTGCGGTCGTGCAAGGCGGCCGGTACGACCTGATCACCACTCCCCTGACGATCGCGTCGGCGGCGGCCGGAGCGGCCAACATTTTCAATTCGATCGTCCTGACCTACGACGTGACGCACACCCCTCCGATCTACGCGCGCAATATCGCGGGCACGTCCGGCGGCGGCCTCGCCTCGGTCCCCTACACCAACAGCCTGACCGGCGTATGGGACTTTCCGATCTGCCACTACGAACGGCAACCGGGCGGGACCCTGGTCAACCTCCGGGACCGGCGCAAGTTCAGCGATGGGTCCGGCGACGCGCTCGCGGCCGACGACGCTACCGGGACGTCCGGGATCGGCTGGTTCCCGCTGGCACCCCGGACCGGGCAGACTCAGCGGTTCTGGCCGTCCGGCGATACCTACGTATGGAGCGGCTCGGCGTGGGTCCTGGTCGTGCGGTCGAGTGTGGCCCCGGCGGCGTCGTCAACGGTCTCCGGTACGAACATCACGGTCAACTCGACCACGTACTCGGTCTCGGCAACGGTCGTCTCGGCGACGATCGTGGCCCCCTCGACCGGTTCGATCATGGTCACTGTCGAGGGGCGCGGGAACAATCCCACGGCCAACCAATCATTGCTGTTGGCGTGGGAGTGCCGATTGACCAACAATGCCGGGGCGATCTTCCTCCCGACCAACGATGACCGAGCCGCGCAGGTATCCCACACCTTCGATACGTTCAGTTCGTTCCGTTACCTGATGACCGGTCTGACCGTGGGCGCGACGTACTACGTCCAATGCCTGCAAAGATCATCCGACACCTCGTCGGCTACGTGGAAGAACCGGGAACTGATCTTGGAGGCGGTGTGATCACATGGCCGAGGTAGCGGTCCCGTTCGGCGCGGGTACGGGTACGGCCCTTACCACCTTGCAACAGTTCCGGGATCGGCTCCGGCCGACACAACCGGACATGATCGACGCGGGATATCCGTCCACCTCGCTACTGTGCTCGATAGCCGGTACGAAGATCAACTTGTCGAATGGCTCGGCGATCGTGCAAGGGTTCCGCTACGACCTGACCGGCGGGCCCCTCGTACTCACTCCGGCGGCGGCCGGAGCGGCCAACATCTTCGGCGTGGTCTGTCTCACCTTCGATTCGACGCACCCCCCGCTGGTCTACGCGCGGATCATCTCGGGCACGTCCGGCGGCGCGTTGTCGACGGCCACCTTGACCAACAGCCTGACGGGCGTATGGGACTTTCCCCTCGCGCATTTCGAGCGGCAACCGGCCGGGGCGCTGGTCAACCTCCGGGACCGGCGCAAGTTCAGCGACGGCGAGGGATCCATCGTAGGTCCCGATGATCTTGTTAACGGCACGCTCAACGCTGGCTGGTTCCCCCCGGCTCCGAGGCCGGGCATGGGGATGCGGTTCATGCCGAGCGGCAACGATTACACCTGGTCGGGCTCGGCATGGGTGGCCAGTCAGGTACCCGGCGCGTCGGTGGCGAGCAAGTATGACAACACCCCGCAGACAACGATCAGCAACACCTCGTTCGCGGCGGGCTCTCCGAGCTGCTCGGTGACCATGGTGGCCCCACCGTCCGGGCAAGTGCTCGTATCGGTGATCTGTCAGGGATCCTCGGACCTATCCGGGGATTCGGTCCTGTGCGGGTACGAGTGCCGGGTGACCAATAGCTCCGGCTCGGTCGTGCTGGCGGCGGCCGACGACCGGGCGACTCAGCATCCCGATCATGGTCCTGGGTATGGCGGTAAGACACATACCTACTTTCACCGGCAGACCGGGCTCACTCCCGGCGTGACGTACTACTTCCGTACCATGCAACGAACGTCTCTCGCCTCCGACGTGGGCGACATCGGGAGACGGCAGATCATCGTAGAAGCTGTCAAGTGACGTACTGTCGAGGTAGCCAACAGAACGGCCGATCATGATTCTCGATTTCGCGTGGGGTCGACCCTCGCTCGCATCTCTGCAAGCGGCCAAAGTGACCGGCGTGGTGCGGTATCTCTCCCACGACACCAGTGGCAAGAATCTTTCCAATGCCGAGGCGCACAAGTATATGAGCGCCACCCCGGCAATCGATCTTGCGGTGATCTGGGAGTCGACGGCCAACCGGGTCAACTCCGGCCGGGCGGGCGGCGTGGCCGACGCCACCGACGCACTTTCACAAGCGCACAATTTTGGAATGCCAGGACCCCGGCCGATCTACTTCGCGTGTGACTATGACGCGGGCCCGGATGCTTGTACGGCATATCTGCAAGGCGCGGCGTCGGTGCTCGGCCTCGGCCGGGTCGGACTGTACGCGGGACATGGGCCGATCAAGGCGGCGTTCGACAAGAAGTTGATCACCTTCGGGTGGCAGACCTACGCATGGTCGGGCGGGGCTCTCGACCCTCGGGCGCAGCTTTACCAGTACAGCAATTCTCACTTGGTCGGCGGGGTCGATGTCGACTACAACAAGATCATGCACGCGGACTGGGGCGGCTGGCTTCATGCCTCGCCACTCCCGATCCCTCCGCCGAAGCCTCCGCCGGTCGGCCCCCCGGTCGCTCCCCCGTTCTCCGGCCGGTTGCTCAAATACCCCCCGTACACCACGGGCACCGAGGTGCGGGCGTGGCAGGCCAAGATGCACAGTCGAGGATGGAAGATCGTTGTCGACGGCGTCTACGGCCCGGCGAGCAAGACGATCTGCCTCGCATTCCAGAATGACAAACGACTCACTCACCGTGACGGAATAGTCGGGCTGGAAACCTGGCGTGCCACCTGGGTGAGTCCGGTCACACCCTGACCGGACATCCTCTCCGAGGAGAAAAGATCATGAAGAGTTTCCCGGCCCTCGTTCTCTACTCGCTGAACGCACTCGTCTCGTTCCTCGTGGCGTTCGGGCTGCACCTCTCGGCGACCCAGACCGGCGCGATCACGGTGATCGCCACGGCTGTTCTGGCCGGGGCGGCGGCCCTGTTCACCCGGCCGGTAGCAGTCTCGGCATTCGCGGCGGCGGCGGCCACGGCTGTATCGGCGCTCGCGGCTTTCGGGCTGCACCTATCGGCCGATCAGATCGGCTCGGCGACCGTGCTACTTT
>WNFM01045950.1_pt1 | contig 11574 bp, 11 predicted proteins | sample 5400271 | NCBI WGS metagenome assembly WNFM01 (sample SAMN13153352, study PRJNA577476) | soil metagenome | isolation source: 60 cm saprolite on Douglas fir-dominated hillslope | place: USA:California | collected 2013-09-17 | reverse complement strand
CAGGAGCACGCCGGCCGGCCGCGCGCGGATGGGCTCGTACTCGCGGATGCGCCGGAGATCCTCGGCCAGTTCGAGCGCCGTGGCGTAGCGCCGCTCGCGGTCGCGCTCGAGCGCGGTCTCGAGGACGACCTTCACGTCCTCGGTGAGCCGCGGATTGTGCCGACGCGGATCCGGGACCGGCTCCTCGCGGATCTTGCGGTAGAGCTCGATTCGGCCGGGAGCTTCGAAGGGTCTGACGAGAGTCAGCGCTTCGTACATCGCGACGGCGAGCGAGTACACGTCCGTGCGGCGGTCGAGCTTCGCGTCGCCGCCCAGGATCTGCTCGGGAGACATGTAGGCCGGCGTCCCGAAGACGTCGCCCGATTGCGTCAGCGTCGCGACGTCGGACTGCTCGTCGCGCGCCAATCCGAAGTCGAGCAGGACCGGCTTGCCGTCGCGGCCGATCATCACGTTTCCCGGCTTCACGTCGCGGTGGACGACGCCGGCCTCGTGCGCCGCGTGGAGCGCGCGCGCGATCCGCTCGAAGAGGAGCAGCACGCGGCGGATGTCGAGCGGGCTCACGGGCGGCCACGTCGTCGTCACGTCGCTCTCGGGGGAGTCGACCGCGTCCTTCGCGTCCGGACTCGTCTTCTCCATCCGCGCCTGCGCGAGGATCTGCGCCAGCGATCGCCCTTCGATGTGGCGCATCGCGATGTAGGGCTCGTCCGCTTCGATGTCGGCGTCGTAGATCCCGCAGATTCCGGGATGCTCGAGGCGTGCGATGACCTCGGCCTCGCGGCGGAAGCGCCGGCGACGATCCTCCGAGACGAGATCGAAGCGCGACGCGAGCACCTTGAGCGCCACGCGGCGCGCGATCCGCGTGTCCTCGGCGAGGAAGACCGCACCCTGTCCGCCTCGCCCGATCTCGGAGAGGATGCGGTAAGGGCCGATGCGCGGCCGCGTGTCTTCCGCGCTCGCCGCGCTCGAGGCGGGAACGGTCGATCGCGGCTCGTCCGGACCCGGGCTCTTGAGAGCCAGGTACTCGCGCGCGACCGCCTCCTGGCAGCGCGCGTAGCGGGCGAGGTAGTGAGCGAGCGGCCGCTCCCTGCCCTTCTCGCGATCGGTCAGGAACTCGTCGACGAAGTCGAAGACGTCGGCTGCTTCGGAGTCTTTGCGCCCATGCACCGGAATCGATTGTAGCTGCGCGCTGCGTGATACCATCCGCGCCGATGACCGACGCGGAATCGCATCCGCCGGGAGGCGAGGAAACGCGCGATCTCGCGCGCGCGGCACAGCGCGGCGAGGAAGGACGTTTCGCGGAGCTCTACGAGCGCATCGCGCCCGCGCTCTTCGCGTGGGCTTCCCTGCGAATTCGCCCCGCGATGCGCGGGCGAGTCGATCCCGAAGACCTCGTGCAGGAAGTCTGGTGCCGCGCCTGGAAGGCCTTCCCGGGATTCGATCCCGAGCAGGCGAGCTTCCGTCTGTGGGTCTTCCGCATCGCGAAGAACGTGATGCTCGAGGCGTTCCGGAAAGTACAGCGCAGCGCGCCCGCCGCGGGCAGTCCGGGTCCGAGCACGCGGCTCTTCCAGCTCCAGAACGTCCCCGACAGCGCGACGGCAGTGAGCCGGCGCGTCGCGCGCCACGAAGGACTGCAAGCCGTGCTGAAATGGGCCGACGGGTTGGAGGAGGACGAGCAGAAACTCTTCCTCCACTGCGGTCTCGAAGGCATGGGCTACGCCGACGTCGCGGAGCGGATGCAGCTCGAGTACGACACGGTGGCGAAGCGCTGGCAGAAGCTGCGCGAGCGCGCGGCCGCGTTCGCCGCGCCGCGCGATCTGCTCGAAGTGTAGGACGGTCGCGTCAGGCTGCTTCGAGCGCCGGGTCGTCGCGCCGGTATCGACGCAGCGCCGGAGTTTTCGCCGCGATCCACGCCGTCGCGACGAGACATCCGATGCCTCCGGTCACGACCGAGAGCGGCGCGCTGAACGCGTGGGCGACGAGTCCCGCTTCGATCTCACCGAGCTGCGGCCCGCCCATGAAGAACATCATGTTCACGCTCGTCATCCGTCCGCGGAGTCGGTCGGGCGTCGCCAGCTGTCGGATGACGTTCCGGAGGACGGTGCTCACCATGTCCGAAGCGCCGACGAGCGCCAGGCACAGGAACGTCACGGCGAAGCTCTTCGACATCCCGAAGACGACGGTCGCGAGGCCGTAGCCCGTGACGGCCCAGAGCAGCGTCTTCCCCCGGTGCTCGATGCGATCGGCTGCGTGCACGAGGAATGCGCTCGCGGCGAGCGCTCCGATCGCCTGCGCGGAGACGAGGAAACCGTATCCGCGCGGACCGACGTGCAGGATATCCTGCGCGAAGATCGGCAGGAGCCCGCTCGCCGTCGAGAAGAACGTGGCGAAGAAATCGAGCAGCATCGTCGAGCGGATCATCGGCGTCTTGAACACGAAGCGCAGGCCCTCGAGCGCCGAGTGCAGGCTGACTTCGGCGGCTGCCCCCCGCCGCGCGGGCACGTCGCGCATGCGCAGCAAGTTGACGATCACCGCGAGGAACGAGGCCGCGTTCAGGGCGTAGACCCAGCCCATCCCGAGCGTCGCGATCACCATGCCCGCGAGCCACGGACCGATCACGGAGGCGACCTGGAAGTGGATCGTGTTCAGGCTGATCGCGTTCGGGAAATCTTTCGCCGGGACGAGGGCGGGGATCATCGACTGCCGCGCCGGACCGTCGAAGGTGTTCGCGGCCGAGTTCAGCGCGGTCAGGAGGTAGACGGACCACAGGACGTCCCACCCCGAGAACGTCAGGAACGCGAGGGTCGCCGCGAAGAGGGCCATCAACGACTGCATGACGAGCATGAGCCGCTTGCGGTCGAGCGCGTCCGCGACGACGCCTCCGAGGAGGGAGAAGACGAAGATCGGGACGATCTTCACGGCCCCGACCATGCCGAGCGCGAGCGGTCGATCGGCGACGGGCACGAGCTGCGTGACGTGCCAGAGGATCGCCGCGTTCTGCATCATCGACCCGGCGGTCGAGATGACCATCCCCGACCAGAGGAGCCTGAAGTTCCGATGTCGGAGCGCGGCGAAGGAGGAGGCGAGTTGCGGCAGCACGGAGTTCAGCTAGATGCGCGGATCGGCAGCCGGACTGCCGTCGATCAGCTCGCGCCGCGCCGCACGCATGGCCTCGGGCACGGATTGGCCGTCGGCGAGGTGTCTGTAGAAACGGAGCAAGAAAGTCTGCTTCGCGGGATCGACGGGCCAGAGGTTCGCGACGACGTCCTGCACTCCGGCGGAATGGAATCTCTCCACGGACGCGGCCCGCCCCGCGCCCGCGACCTCCGAGACCACGAACGAGCCCGCGGCGTGGGCTGCTGCAGGGCCGGGCATCGACTTCGCGCCGCCGAGCGGCGAGTGCGAGAGATACACGATCGAACGCTCGCGGCCGAAGCTCGCGTGCGTGTCCTCCGCGATCAGCATCTCGAACGGCAGGTCCGCGAGGACTCCGTCGGGGACGATTCCGATCCGCGTCCCGAGCTGCGCCTGGAGCGGACGCAGGAGGCTCCCGTGGAGCTCGCGCGCCGCCTTCTCGTCGAACACCTTGAGGTCGAGGAGGTGGCGCACGAGCTCTTCGATCGACGCGCGTCCGAGCGGAAGTCGCTGCGCCGTCCCGCCCGAACCGCCGACGACGACAGCGAGCGTCTCTTTCTCGCCGATCGCGAACTCGACCAGTGTGTCGATCTCGCACCGGTCCAGCCGTTCGATCTCACCCGGCAGGGCGTTGAGAGCGCCCGAATCGAGCCCGCGTCGAATCTCGAAACCTCTGGAGAGGCGGCGCTCGGCCGCTTCGATGTCGCGCGACTCTCGCGCGATCTCGCCGAGGATCCGTTCGCACGCCGCGAGCACGGAACCCTGGCGCAGATCCTCCGCTGAAGTCGCGACTTCGGTCGCGAGCTCGAGCGCGCGCTTCGGGTCGCCGGCGTGCAGGTACGCCGCGGCCGCGCGCACGAGATCCGGAGCGCAGAGCGCCCACCCGCCGGGCGGCGCGACGTGCTCGCGCAGGTCGGCGATCCCGCTCCATGCCGCGTCCGCCTCTCCCGCCGCGATCATCTCGGGCAGCGCGGCCATCGACGCGAGGGTCGTCTCGTGGCGCGCGCACGCCTCGGTATTCCATCCGAGCACCTCAATGATCCAACCCGAGAAGGGATCCTCCGCCAGCGACTCGGCGAGGAACGCGGCCTGGAGATCGGCGCGCTCGATCGCCAGTCGCTCGCCTACCTTGCGCGTCGCGAGCAGATCCTCGAAGAAGCTCGCGAGGCGATCTCCGAGACTCCAGGGATGAGCCGCCTTCCACCCGCGGAGATCATCGCCCGAATGGTGCGCCAGGGCCTCGTCGAAGGTCCCCGTGTGCTTGACGTCCTCTTGCGCGATCGCGAGAGGCGCGATTGCCGCGGTGAAGACGAAGAACGTGGCACCGATCCGCATCCGCGTGAGCGTACTGCGCGAGCTCGGGATCGGCCAAGCGCTTCCCGAGTGCATCGAGGTGGAACCCGCTTGCACCCCCGTTCGTCTCGGTGTCGACTCCACCCTCCCGAGCCATTCCGTGAACCTCCGCGACACACCTGCCGTCCCCGAACCTTCCCACGCCGGCGGCGCCATGGAGCTCGTCCATCTCTCGCCTGACCATCCGGGTTTCCAGGACGAAATCTACCGCCGGCGTCGCAACGAGATCGCAGCCCTCGCGCTCGCGTACCGCCCCGGCGATCCCGTGCCGGAGGTCCGGTACTCGGAGGTGGAGCACGGCGTCTGGCGCGGGATCTGGGAACGGCTCGCTCCTCTCCACGAGACCTGCGCCTGCCGCGCCTACCGCGAGGCTGCACGGATCGTGCACCTCGACGAGAGACGCATCCCGCAGCTCGCCGAGGTGAACGCGCTGATCCGCCCGATCCTCGGCTTCCGCATGCTCCCCGTCGCGGGCCTCGTCTCGGCGCGGACGTTCCTCGAGTACCTCGGGCGCGACGTGTTCCTGTCGACGCAGTACATGCGGCACCACAGCCGGCCGCTGTACACGCCCGAACCCGACGTCGTGCACGAGCTCGTCGGGCACGCCGCGACCTTCGCGAGCCCCGAGTTCGTGGCCCTGAACCGCGCCTTCGGTCGCGCGGCGGATCACGCCCACGACGAGGGCGCGCGCAAGCGGATCGACCGCCTGTACTGGTTCACGATGGAGTTCGGAGTCGTCGAGGAGGCCGGCGGTGGGAAGGCGGTCGGAGCGGGCCTGCTCTCGTCCTTCGGAGAGCTCGGACGATTCGAGAGCGGCGCGGACCTCGTCCCGTTCGACGTCGACGAGATCGTGGAGACGTCCTACGATCCGACCAGCTACCAGGCGCGCCTCTTCATCGCGCCGAGCTTCGAGCGGTTGGCCCTCGACGTGATCGCGCGCCTCGAGAAGCCGTAGCGGAGAGACTTCGAGCAAAGAATTCCGGAATGACCTGAAACCGCGTTCCGGCGCGGGCGTCGTGTGGGTGGGTGATGAAGAGTCCCATCCTTTCCGCCGTCCTGGTTCTGTCTGCCGTCCAGGCTCCGAACCTCCCCCCGACCCTGAAGGACCTCGAGCGCGAGCTCGAGGCGCCGAAGCCGGAGACGCGGCGCGCGGCCGTGCAGAAGCTCGCCGCGCTCTGCGATCGACGCGCGTGGGAGTTCGTCCTGCGCGCGCTCGGAGACTCCGAGTCCATGGTCGCCGACGAAGCCGAGGTCGCGCTCGGCGCGATCACCGATCCGAAACTCGTGGGCGAGCTCCTCGGCGGAGCGGGGCTGAAGTCCCGGGACGCGTGGGTGCGCCTCCGTGCCGCCGAAGCGCTCGGGCGGATGCGCATGCCCTTCGACGGGGAGTTGCTCGCTCGCGCCCTCGCCTCGACCGAGCCGAGCGAGATCGAGCTGCGGCGCATGCTCCTCTGGTCGATCGAACGCCTCGCCGCGTCGAAGCGCGTCGAGGGCGACCGCGCGAAGACCTACCGCACGGTGGAGACGATCGCCGCCTCGCGCGCGGATCCCGAGCTGCGCGGGGCGGCGCTCGAGGCGACCTCGGCGCTCGACGGGCTCGAGGCTCACGCGCTCGTGATCCAGTCGCTCGCCGACCGTGCGGAGGCGTTGCGCTGCGCGGCGTTGCTCGCGATCTCGACCTATCCCGAGCAGGAGTGCCTCACGCTCTCGGAGCGCGGCCTCGACGATCCCGAGTTCTGCGTCCGCGCCCAGGCGATCGAGAACCTCGAGAAACTGTCGAGCCGCGCGGCGATCCTCGCCCTCGTGCACCAGATGGAGATCGAGAAGCGCGAGCGTCTGCGCGTCGGGATCCTGGCCTGGCTGCGCGCGCGGTCGGGGCTCGACCTCGGCTTCGACGCGGCCGCGTGGAGGCAGTGGGCGCAGAAGGTCGAGGGCCGGCTCGCGACAGGGTCCAACGGCGGCGTGCGGCTCGCGCCGCTCGGCGCGACGAAGGCGTCGTTCGCGGGCCTGAACCTGATCTCCGACCGGGTCTGCTTCCTCGTCGATTTCTCCGGTTCGACCTGGCAGACGAAGATCGGCGAGCGGCAAGGAGGTCCTCGACGAGAAGCTGCGCGCCGCGCTCGAGGCGCTGCCACCGACGACGCGTTTCAACCTGATGCCCTACACGAACGACCCGATTCCGTGGGAGAAACGGCTCGTCGCCAGCGACAAGTCGAACGTGAAGCGGGCGATCGATTTCTTCGAGCACTGCCACCAGAGCGGCCGCGGGAACTTCTTCGACGCGGCGCTGCGCGCGCTCGAGGACCCGGACGTGGACACGATCACCGTCCTCACCGACGGCGTCCCGACCGGCGGGCACCGCTGGAATCTCGAGATGATGATCGAGCTCCTCGTCGAGCGCGACCGCTTTCGCAAGGTGGCGTTCGACTCGGTGCTCGTCGACGCACCGAAGTCGAAGGTGAGATTGTGGGAGGAACTCGCCCAGCGGACGGGCGGGCGGTCGACGACGGCGGACTTGAAGTGAGCGCGCCGCGGTCGCCTAAGCTCCGCGCTTCAGGCACAAGAACTGGAATCTCCCGCGCCGCGCCTCGAGCGCCGGCAGCTTCTCGATCTTCGAGAGGATCCACCCGGCGACGCGCGCCGTGTCCTTCCCTCGAGTGGAGAAGTTGCGCGTGCGGAACTCGATCTCGTCGCGCGGCGGCACGGCTTGCGTTCCGAAGCGGCCATCGATCGCGAGTCCGGTCTCGGCGCACATCCGTTCGACGTCCGCGGGCTCGAGCGACTCGAACGGGCCGATGTTCGGATCGGGCGCGAGCACGTACTCCACGCCGCGCGGGCCGTCGCGCCGTCCGCGCATCCACTCGGTGAGATCGTGGAACGAGCTCCGGTTCACGTACCCGAGCAACACCTTGCCGCCGGGCTTCACCCAGCGCGCGGCCGACGCGAGCAGCTCCGCGCGCTCCCGCGCCGGCAGGTTCTCGAGACGGAAGAGACAGCTCACGACGTCGTAGCGCCCGTCCTCCGGCTTCGCGAATCCGTTGCGCGCGGCCGACGAGGGCCAAGCGAAGATCCCGGCGCGCGGTCGCGTGCGCGCGGAGACGAACTCCGCCACCTCGCTCGTGCGCTCGGCCACGTCGAAGTGGAAGCCCGGGCGCTCGCGGTACAGCTTCTCGGTGACGATCCCGGTGCAGGGCAGGACATCGAGCCAGCGGAGCTCGCTCGCTCCCGCTTCCTTCTTCGGGTCACGTCCCTCCTTGAGCTCCCGCCCCTCGGGCACGAACTTCGCCAGCGCGCCCTCGATCGCGCGTTCCTCCCACGCGCGCGGCTTGTTGTGCCGGAGGCCGTTCAACACGCGCGCCCGTTGATACGTCGCGAGCAAGTCGCCGGCCCAGGCCTCCGGATCCGTCGACGACGGGATCGGCCGACCCGCGTAGTGGTTCCAGTGCGTGACGTGCGCCATCGGGCGACGCTTCGGGCCTTTCGCGGGAGTCGAACGCGGGTAGCCGAGCGCGAGCACGGCGACGACGAGCCGGTCCTCGGGGAGTCCGACGGTCTCGCGCACCTTCTCCCGATCTCCCATCTGCGTGATCCAGAACGTGCCGAGGCCGAGCACGTGCGCGGCGAGGCTCATGTTCTCGATCGCGGCGCTGGCCGACTGCACGTTGGCCCAGCCCTCCTCGGAGAATTCGCGACCGTAGGCGACGACGATGTTGACGGGCGCGTTCCCCATCTGCAGCGAGAGCGCGGCGAGGCGCCGGTTCACGTCCGCGTCGTCGACCGCGACGAAGTCCCACATCTGATAGTTGCAGGACGAGGGCGCCCAGATCCCGGCGTGCAGCACCTGGCCGACGAGCTCGCGCGCCACGGGATCGGGCTTGAACTTGCGGATCGAACGCCGCGTGTAGAGCGCTCTCCAGAAATCGAAAGCCGGCGTCGGCCCGACCGGAGCGCCCTCGTCGACGTCGGTGGTCTTGTCGCCGAGGACCGGCGTGCCCTCAGGGGCTTCCGGGATGCCGGGGGAGGGATCCGGAGTCATCGGCTCACGGTCAGCCATCGGTACGGTGGGAGCCGTGGCGTGTCGGACAAGACCTCATCGGGAGTGCCCGCAGTCTAGCGCAGCCTCCGTCGGTGCCATCGCTGCGACTGCGAGGTCGTCCGTTCCCTGGAGTCTGGCCTACTTCGCTGTGTCGTGCTCTCACCCAACCCACAGTTGGACAGAGACTTCCGCCCGATGAGCCTCCCAGGGCGAGGCCTGGGAGCTCGAACACGACGAATCGCACTGCGTTGTCCGGGTCTTGGCGCGATGGTCGCAACAGCGAAGGGGGCCAGACTCCGCCAAGGGACTCCAGATCCCCGGCGTCTTCGTGACGGTGCGGAAGTCGCTCGAGGATCGAGTCCGGAGCCTCAACCTCGGCGCGGACGACTACATCGTCAAGCCCTTCGAGTTTCCCGAGCTCGTCGCGAGACTGCGCGCGGTGCTGCGACGGTGTCCGAGAAGTCCTCCGAGGGCGATCGAGGACGCCGGTCCAGATCCGGAAGAGTGACGCGAGACTCGGCGCGGGATACTTTCGAGCCGGATGTTCGACGGCCAGCGCTTCCTCCTCGCGACTCTCCTCATCGTCGCTGCGTCCGGATGCCGGACGTCGCCCGACTACAGCAAGATGAAGCCTCCAGGTCGCGCGAAGGAAGCCGACCCGCCGGGACGCGAGGAGGAGCACACCGACGTCGATCCGAAAACCGGCAAGACGACGCACGAGTGGTCCGTCTTCGTCACTCCCGGCCGCGGGGCGATCAAGCACGGCGTCGAGCGCTTGTGGTTCGCGGACGGATCGCTGTGGTGGGAGCGCGAGTTCCACTACGGGAAGCCGATCGGGATCTGGCGCAGCTATTGGGAGAACGGGAAGCCGCGCACCGAGTGCTTCTACCTCGGCCCCGACGTCGAGCGGACGATGACGTTCTGGCGCGAGGACGGGAAGCTCTCGGCGCAGGGGCCGGCGTGCGACGGCGCGCGGCGGGGTCCGTGGCGCTTCTGGTGGGCGAACGGCCAGCTCGCCGAGGAGGGCGAGTACCGCGGCGGACTCAAGGAGGGGCCGTGGACGGGATGGAGCCGCGACGGCAAGCGGCGCTTCGAGCGCGTGTACGAGAAGAACGTGCGCGTGTCGCAGCGCGAAGTGCCCGCTCCAGAGCCCGCTCCTCACCCCGCTCCTCACCCCCCTCCTCAATAGGCGAGCCGATCCGTCTTCTCGATCCATGCGCGGAACGCGGCGAGACCTTCTTCCCTGAGGAAGGACACGAGCGGCGGGCTTCGCTCCCCGATCGATTTCTCCATCTCCAGGTGCAAACGGGCGTCGTCGAACCCCGCGCGCGCGGCGTCCGCGCGGTCGCACGCGTAGATCACGCGGTCGACGCGCGCCCAACACGCCGCGGCGAAGCACATCGGGCAGGGCTCGCAGCTCGCGTAGATCTCGCAGCCGTCGAGGCGGTAGGTCCCGAGCTTCGCGCAAGCCGCGCGGATCGCTTCCACTTCGGCGTGCGCGGTCGGATCCATCCGCGACGTCACGCGATTGCAGGCCGTCGCGAGCACCTCGCCGCCTCGGACGACGATCGCCCCGAAGGGTCCTCCTTCTCCGGAGCGCACGCCCTCGATCGCGGCCGCGATCGCTTGCTGCATGAACGATTTTCTAGGCCGGGTCGGCACGGATCAGCTGCCTAGCGCGAGGATCATGGACTCAGGCTAGCTGGAGCCGATCAACGAGGACAAGTCGCGGTGCTCCCGCTACGCTCCTCGCGATGCCCTCCCAGCCGAAGGACTTGCGCGGCGACCCGCCGCTGCCCGCGATTCCGCGGGACGTCGAAGACGATCTCGCGCCCGCAGCTGTCGAGGCGCGGCGCAGGGTCTGGACGGAGGCGGCGGGCTCGGCGGCGCCGCACGTGTTCGGCGCGGCGGTGTCGTTCGAGGCGGCGCGGGGCAAGATCGAGAACTTCGTGGGATTCGCCCAGGTTCCGCTGGGCATCGCGGGACCCTTGCGCGTCGACACGAGCGCGGGAACGCGCGAGGTGTACGTCCCGATGGCGACGACGGAGGGCGCGATGGTGGCCTCGTACTCGCGCGGGATGCGCCTCCTCGCGAGCGGCGGAGGCGTGCGCGCGCGCGTCCTCGGCGAAGGCCTCACGCAGAACCCGATCCTCGTGTACGCCGACGCCGAGCGCGCGGCGCGGGCGGCGGGGATCGCCGCCAAGAGCTTCGACGAGCTTCAGAAGCTCGTCGCCGGGATCACGCGGCACGGACGCCTCGTCGCTTTGAGGCCGGAAGTGATCGGACGGCGCCTCGTCCTGAGCCTCGTCTTCACGACAGGCGACGCGATCGGGATCAACATGGCCGCGGCCGCCGCGGAGCTCTGCTCGAAGGAGATCGCCGAGCGCACCGGGGCCGAGACGCGCTACGTCCACGGCCAGGACGTCGAGAAGCGCGCGAACGCCCGCGCTCTCTTCGAGGGCCGCGGCAGACGCGTCGTCGCCGACGCCACCGTGCCGCGCGCGGAGCTCGCCGCGAGGACCCGCGCGACACCGGAGGATCTCGTCGCGATTCAGCGCAGCTACGCGGTCGGTTTCGCCGGACTCGGGACGCAGAATTGGCTCGTGCAGGCCGCGAACGGGATCGCCGCGGTGATGATCGCCTGCGGTCAGGACGCGGCCTACGTGACGGAGAGCGCTACGGGGATGCTCGACTTCGAGGTCACGGCGCAGGGCGATCTCTACGCGAGCGTGCACCTGCCCTGCCTGATCGTCGGCACGGTCGGCGGCGGATCGGGTCAGGGGACTGCCGCCGAATGCCTGCGCCTCCTCGGCTGCACCGGCGCGGGCAGCGCGAACGTGTTCGCCGAGATCCTCGCGGCGACCGTCCTCGCCGGAGATCTCTCCCTGATGGCCGCGTTCACGAGCCACGAGTTCGTCGCGTCGCACGAGAAACTCGGACGCAATCGACCGCCCGAGACGAAGGCGTGAAGGGGACACGGCCGCCGCTCGAGGTCTGGGCGCTCCTCGCCTACGCCCTCGGTTCCCTACTCGCCGCCGCGATGCTCTTCCTCG
>WNFM01053453.1_pt1 | contig 11575 bp, 5 predicted proteins | sample 5400271 | NCBI WGS metagenome assembly WNFM01 (sample SAMN13153352, study PRJNA577476) | soil metagenome | isolation source: 60 cm saprolite on Douglas fir-dominated hillslope | place: USA:California | collected 2013-09-17 | reverse complement strand
CATTCCGTCATTAGTCCGACCTGGAACACGTCCGCGCCTTTGGCAAGATCGATCACCGTGGCGATTTCCTGGAACTCGAGGTCGCGGTGTCCTCGCACGAAGATGACTCTGGTGGCGCGAGCCGCAAAGATCGCGCGGAGGCGCTCCTGCAGGCGCTCGATGGCTATGGGTTGCTGGTTGATTGAGATCGAGCGGTCCTTGTTCACGCTGACGATAATATCCTGGTCATTCGGAATAGGCTCCGCATCGATGGACGCCGGTTGCGGCACTACCGCGGGCAGTCCGGCCGAGTGCTGCGGCAGCACCACCATGAAAATGATAATCAGGACGAGGAGCACGTCTATCAGCGGCGTGACATTGATTTCGGCCTTGCCCAGCGACATCGACATTGCGAATCTCCTTGGCTGATTGGACACTGGCGCGGGAAGGAAAGTTCCGTTAGGTTGAGAGGTTAAGAATGGACTCGATATCGCGGGCTCCTTGCAGGACGCGAATCACTTCGATCCGGTCCGGCAGGATGATGTAGAAAACCAGGTAGTCTTCAAAACCTTGAACGTGCCAGCGGCGAATTACCCCAATTAGGGGACTCTTGAATTTGCATCNACTCCGGCATGCGCGCGATCTGCTGGAACGATTCGTTTGCGGCTTCCAGAAAACCTGTCTTCACCGATATAGGCGGCATGGGAGTCCAAATCGCGTTTCGCCGCTTGCCGCTTAATAATGGAGTGGACCACTCAGCTCTTAGCCGCGTGCCGATCCCAGACGCGTTGCTTCAATTCCGCCCAATCCGCCGCCGTCATCTCACTTGCTTCCGAGTTTAGGCCTTCCAGAACTAGACCTTCGATTGCTTCATGCGCTTTCCTCTTCTGGTCCTCCTGAACAAGCGCTCGGATATAATCACTGACACTACTGTAGACACCTCCGGAAACTTGCTGGTCCATGAACTGCTTCATGCCTTCGGGAAGAGAGATATTGACTGTTTCCATGGGCTACTCTTTCTTCATATTATCAATTGTCTGTCAGTGTTGGCGGACTTGGATGCGTTTTCCCGCCAGCCTCTTCATGCCGCGATCCTTGATGTCCGCTCTGATCTCGTTCGGAGAGTAGTTGTTCATAATGACTTTCCTACTGCGACTTCCGCCGCACCTCAATATTCAGTCGCTTGATCTTCTGATTCAGCGTGGACAGCGGCACGTGCAGGCTGTCAGCCGCTTCAGTCTGGCTCCAGCCGGTCTGCTCCAGCCGTTCGATGATCGTCCGCCGCTCGAAATCGGCGACTATTTCGTAGAGCGACGCATCCTCCGGCAGAGGCCCGTCGCCGCGGTGTAAGCGTATCCCGCCGGCGAGCAACAGGTACTCGGGAAGCACCTCGACGGGCACCGATTCCTCCGACGCCAGCACCACCGCGCGCTCCACTACGTTCTCCAGTTCGCGGACATTGCCCGGCCAGTTGTGGTCCATCAGGATCTGCATGGCTTCCGGCTGAAATCGCAGCGTGGACCCGCGCGCCGCGTCGAGAAATTTGTCGTTCTCGCGGCAGTATTTGTTGAAAAAGTGCTCCGCCAGCAGCGGGATGTCCTCCTTGCGCTCGCGCAGAGCTGGTAAGGCGATGTTGATCACATTCAACCGGTAATAGAGATCCTCGCGGAATTTCCGCTCGTCCACCAGCTTCTTCAGGTCGGCATTGGTGGCGGCCAGGATGCGCACATCCACTTTGACTTTGTCGGTCGAGCCGAGAGGCATGAACTCGCGCTCCTGAATCACCCGCAGGAGCTTCGCTTGCGTCTCCGGACCGATCGTGCCGATCTCATCGAAGAAGATCGTGCCGCGGTTGGCGATCTCGAAGTACCCCTTGTGGGACTGGATGGCGCTGGTGAATGCGCCCTTGACGTGGCCGAACAGCGAGGATTCGAGCAGATCGGGCGGCAGCGAGCCGCTGTTGACGGCGATGAACATGTTATCGGCTTGGCGATCAGCTCCTTGCCCGTGCCCGTCTCCCCGGTGATGAGAATCGTCGAGCGGCTCGAAGCCACCTGCGACACCAGGTCCAGCAGCCGCAGCATGCGCTCGCTCTTGCCGATAATGTTGGGGAAGCTGTAGCGCTGCTTCAGCGCGCGTTTGAGCTGCCGGTTCTCCCGCTCCAGGCGCCGGCCCGCGATCATGCGGCCGATTTCGATGAGCAGCTTTTCGTTGTCCCAGGGCTTGGAAAAATAATCGTTGGCGCCCGATTTCAGCGCCTCCACCGCCGCTTCCACCGAGCCGTACGCGGTGATGAGAAAGATGGGAGTTTCCGTATCGCGCTCGCGGACCTCGCGCAGCACTTCCATCCCTGAGCGGTCGGGCATCATCAGATCGAGCAGGACCAGGTCATAGCCCTTGGATTCGAGCGCTCGCAGGCCCTCGGTACCGTTTTGCGCCAGGTCGACCGAGTAGCCTTCGAGGCTCAACAGCGTTTCCAGGCTTTCGCGAATATCGGCCTCGTCGTCGATGACCAGGACGTGGCCTTTTCCGGCGTCGCCGCCGGGCGTGGTTTCAGGCATTTTCAAACAGTCGCAGGCTTCCTGAGCTTGGCAGTGACCGAGGGAAACTCCAAGTGGAAGCGCGTGCCGCCGCCAGGCCGGCTATAGACCTTGATGGCGCCACCATGCTCCTGAATGATACCGTATGTGACCGACAGGCCGAGGCCCGTCCCTTTGTGCGATCCCTTGGTGGTGAAGAACGGATCGTAAATGCGGTGGATATGCTCGGGATCGATGCCGTGTCCGCTGTCGATCACGTCGATCTGGACACGTCCGTCTTCCTGAACCGAGGTGTTCACTTCCAGCACGCCGTCCGGCCCCATGGCATCGCGCGCGTTGATGAACAGATTCAGGAAAACCTGCTGCAGCTTGCCGGGATTGCCGGTGATAGCCGGCGCCGAAGGGTCGAGCGAGCTGCGAACCTGGAGACCGGCTTTCTGTAGTTGGTGCTCGAGCAGCGACAATGTTTCCTGAATCACGCGGTTGACGCTCACTTCGCCGAATTCCGTTGTGGACGTACGAGAAAAATTCAGCAGGGAGTTGACGATTTCACTGGCGCGGAAGGTCTGCTTGGCGATTTTTTCCAGCAGCTTCGATTTCTGCTCATCGTTGGCGACTTGCTTGGCCAGCATCTGGGCGTAGGTCGAGATGACGGCTAGCGGTGTGTTGACCTCATGCGCCACACCCGCCGCCAGCAGTCCGATGCTGCTCAACTTGTCGGCCTGCACCAGTCGACGCTCCAGTTCGGCGCGGTCGGTAACGTCGTCGAAAATGATCAGGCGGCCGATCTGCTCCATGTTCCGCGAGATCAGCGGCGCGATGGCGATATTCAGCGTCGATTCCTTCGGCGCGGCATGACCGTTGCCGTTGTGCCCGTTGCTATACGCGGTAGGCATCGCCGAGGGGCGCAGCAGGAACTTGTAGATATGATGGATGCCGTTCTCTCCGCGCACGCGCGTGAACCTGTCCACCATCTCGGCCGGCAGCAACTCGGCCAGCGTGCGGCCGACGGCTTTCTCGCGTACGATACCGGTCAACTGCTCGAGCTGCGTGTTCCAGCTCTCGACCCGGTCGCCCAGATCGACCGCCAGGATGCCTACATTAATCGATTCGACGATGTTCTCGCTGAACTCCTTGAGCCGCTCGTTCTCTTCCACTTTGCGCTCGAGCGAGCTGTAGAGGCGCGCGTTTTCGATGGCGATGCCGACGTAGCCGGAGAGCGTCAGCAACAACTCCACGTCCACGCTTGAAAGAAAGTCTCCGTCCTCAGTACGGCTGACGCCGAGGAACGCGATGGTGCGCCCGCGCACGGTGCAGGGCAGGTAGTAGGTGAGGTCGAGCTCGGAAATGGTCTGCCGTTCGGAAGCCGGCATGGCGCGGGAAACCGCATCCACCATGTAGCGTGTGCGGCCGAAGAACAGGTAGGGCGGCTCGAGGCTCCCGTCGCCGTCTTTCTGTACGGCGTCGTCGAGGAAGCGCAGGTCCAGATTGTCGCTCGAGGCGATCGGCTTCCCTTGCCGGTCCTTGAGGCCCACTCCCATCTTGAGATGGAACTTCGGCGTCTTCTCCTCGCAATTCTCACCTGCGAGGAAGAAGGCCAAATGCCGGATGTAGAGCGTCTGACGCAGCCGCTCGGCCACCGCGGAGAGCATGGCGTCAAGATTGGTTTCCGCGCTCAGCTCGCGCGCGAATCCGACCAGCGTCTGGCGGTAATCGTAACGGTCGCGATAGAAATACCGATCCAGGCGCTCCTGAATCCAGGTGCGCACCGGCTGGAACAGGAACGCGGCCATCAGCATGATGGCCACTATGCCGCTTTGCGGCAGGTCCTTGAAGTTTCGTGAGACCAGGCTGGCCAGGGGAAACACGATTCCGTAGAAGCCCGCCAGCACGCAAAGCGTCGCCAGCGTGTAGGCGTATCCGCGGCGGAACAAGATGTCCACGTCCATCAGCCGGTAGCGGGCGATGGCGTAAGCCAGCGTCAACGGCACGAGCGTCAGCGACAGCACCGACATCTTCATGTACCAGTTCGGAATCATGCCCAGGCTGTACGGCAGCACGTAGAACAGGGTGAACGGCAGAATCCCGCAGAACGCCCCGTTGCGCAGCCACTTGAGCTGCTGGCGCACGATGGGATCTTCCGCATGCTTGTACTCCAGACTGAGCGCCACGGCGCCGATCAGGTACATCGCCGCCAGGAACAGCATCCAGATGCGGTCGAACATCTCCCGAACCAGGACGATCGGCATGTCCAGTTTCAGGACGCCGGAGGAGCAGCCGACGTAAAACAACATCAGCGCCGCCGCCGGAACGTAGAGGGAAACCAGCGCCAGCTTGCGGCGCTGTCCGGCGAAGGTAAGGCAGAAATGCAGAAACAGAGTCGGCGCGAGCAGCCCCGCGGCGATATTGCCGAACAAAATCACCGCATCGAACCCATTCAGCTTCCCGGTGTAATGGAAGCAGGAGAAGATGAACGAGGCCAGGCAGAAAATGTAAAAGTGGCGAGCCTTCTGGGCCGCGCCGCGGCGAAAATACACAAACAAACCGATGATCAGATACGCGACGCCCACCAGATACTGATAGGTCACCGCCGGATCGCGAGGCACGGCCGCGACGATGACGCTGGTCTTGAACTCGACCCCTTTGCGGGCGACCAGGTAGTCGGCCTTATTCCAAACTCCGATGGTGGCCAGGGCTTGCGGCACGTACAGCGCGTTGGCAATGGGTAGCGCGTTGATCTTCCGCAGAACATCGCCGGCGCGCAGGCCGGCGTTGGCCCCCCCGCTGTCGGGGACCACGCGTAGAGCTTGAACCGTGCCCGCCCGATCGATCCAGGTGACTCCGTCATCGGGGAGATGAAAGCTCCACTGCTGCGTGAAATTGATGCTGGCGGAAATCGCAGCCGCCACGGTCAGGATCGTCAAGATCGCCGTGGAGAGCTGAAATTTCAATTCCTGCAACATGGCTTTGCCCTAGGGGGAGACACAACACGAGACGCACGTTCTACAGCACGTTCAGTGCCAGCCCTACAATTCCCCCTTTCCCCCAGAATAGCTTAGTTTTTGATGCACTTACAAGCTTTGGGGAAGTCGCCGATTCGGTTTTTGGGATTAGACACTATGGGGAAGTGGATGGGGAGCGGCGGGGAATCAGCGGCAAAATGGAAATCAGACACTCCCCGCAAAGCGGGTGGCTTGATGAATGGGGCCGCCTCGAAGGCGGTTGGCTACTTGGTTTAAGGCGTCGCGGAGCTCGCGGCCGGACCTGTCTATCCTATCCGAACATCCTGGCGTCCAGCGCCAAATGCCAGGGGCAGCTCGACAGTTCAGTTCGCGGCGCCAGATCTGCGCACCCCCAACGCCGAGCGGGAAACGCTGCCGATTCGCGTTAGATGAGCACCTGGCCGGCGCCAACAGTCTGCCGCGGCGCACACAGCCTGACCAGATGGAGCGCTCACCATCGATTACGTGCCGTTGCCGTTCACCCAAACACTCGTCGCTTCCAAGGATCGTGTGAAGCGCGAGGCGTCGTAACATTACAGCCCGGTTGGCCCGATGCCGCGGATGGGGTCTCCGTTTGGGAATTCTGTTCGCGCGCATCGAATTCGATTTCGATCGGGCGAGCGCGGTAGCCGTTATTCGTTTTTGCCATTTCGTGATCTTTTTGCCTAACGGAGGTTAATAGGCGTGGCAGCGGAACTGAGTGAGCATGCGTTCCAGGCGGTCAGATTCCATTGTCCGGCCGCAACGGCGCCGCCAAGAGCGGCAGTGATCCGTGTTGCGGAACGGTCGGCAAACTCAAGCGCCGTGGTGGCATCGAGAATGATCGGAGTCTGGCCCGTGCGGGCAAAGCGGAGGGAATTGCCTCCTTCCGCGGAGAAGCCGGTCCCTTCTACGACGATGCTGCCTGCAGCGGTAAGATCGGACCCGATGGCCGCATTCGTAACGGAAGCGATCGCTGGTGTTGTGGGGGAAGTGCACGGATGCACCGTGATTTTGTCCGCTATGTCGATGGTCATGAAGTCGGACCCCACCTGCAAGGGGCCGGAATAACCGGCGGCGCGAGTGCGAGTGGCGGGGTCTCCGGTATTGGAAGCGATGTGGGAGAAGACCGCCAGTTTCGGGGCGGCGCGGCTGAAGATATCGGCGGCCTGCTCGGGCAGGGTGTGGTACGCGGCGACAACATTCGTGCCGCCGACGATGCCGAGGTAGACTTCGTGGACCAGAACATCAACGCCTTTGGAGAACTTCACCAGGTTGTCAGAAGGCCGTGTATCACCAGAGATAGCGAAGGAGTGTCCGTTGTAATCGACACGGTAGCCGTAGGCGGGCTTAACGGGGGCATGGTCTACCAGGAAGGCGGTGACCGTGACGCCGTTGTTCTCGTAGACGACGCCCTCGCTCACCTCTTGGGCGTTGAGCTGGATGCCCTGCGGGTTCCACTTTTCGACAAGATCGCGGCGGATGTGTGTGTTGGTGGCGAAGGCGTTAGACAGGAGAAAGGCAAGTGTGGAGGTTCCGGTTGGTGTGTCGTCGTCGACGGCGGGGCCCCAGACGGAGAGAGGATTCTGGCCGCGGTTGTTCCAGTTGCCCATCCAGAGAATAGGGAGGCCTTGCGTATGGTCGGAGTGGAGGTGCGTGAGGAAGACCTTATTCACGGATCCCATGCCGAGTTGATTGACGCGTTCGGGGATGCCGCGTCCGCAATCGAACAGGAGCGTCTCGCCTCCCACTTGCACAAGCGTGCCTGACTCCGGACGGTCAATTGCCATGGATGGCCCGGTAGTTCCGAGCAGAGTCACGCGAAAGGACGGGGTTTGCGCCGAAAGCGGTACACCCAGCAAGAGGCTGGCGGCAAGCGTGGCGCTGCGGACGAGACGAAGAAATTGCATTGATTTGCTCAGTGGAGCCGAATGCCGGCAATGCGCTTGTTCGCGCTTTCGGCGATGAGTGTGGCGCTCCCCAATAGGCCGGCGGTCATGGAGATGTTTCGTTTGCATTGTCGTTCTCCTTTATACGATTGCGTTTTTGCAATCTCTTGTTTTGCTGCGCGATCAAAAAGGCACTCGCAGCTCCAAACCTTGCTGCCCGGTCATCCGCCCATGTATAAGATTGAAAAAAAATGAGTTACAGAGTAACGCCGGCCTCGCGCCAGCATCGCCGGCGTGCCCCGGATCAACAATAAAGTGAGTTCCACTCACCTTTTGGATAGTTAAGCTAAGCTAGTGGCTGGGCTGCGGCAGTAACGCAGTCCAATCCGTCATCACCTGGACCTTGAGCTCGTCGGAGTTGTCAGCGGCGATGGCGAGAATACGCTCCCCATCGCGCGAGACGGCAACGATGTTCGATCCGATGCGAGTGGGGGGAGTAATGGGGAATAAGACCGAACGGGGGCCGAGCCGAATCCTGCGCCCGCCAGACTCAACGACGAGCGGCTGCAAAGTCAGACTGGGGCCGGCTGGGCCGATGCCAATCCCGTAGACCGCGTGTCCATCCCTGCTGAGAAATGGCGCCCGCGCAAAGTTGCTGAGCGTCTCCGGCGACGCGGAGGCGGCGGCCGGATAGGGCCGCACTAGCGCGTTGACACCCGGACTTAGACTGTTGCCGGATTGGGAGGCAATGAGCCACCGGCCGTCGCGTGTTACCCGTACGTAACTGGTAACGCGGAGTTCGCCCGAAGGAGCGGCCAGTTGTTCGAGTTTGCGCGGAGCGCCAGTTGCGGTCAGATCCAGGCTGTAAATCCCGGCGCCCGCATCGCCGTTGGATCCAAGAAGGATGAGACGCCGGCCATCGGGAGTCACGTCCTGCGGCGCCAGCCGCTCCTTGGGACCCGCTGTGTACAGCGCGACCGGTGCGTCGCCGCCCTCCGCGGACCGCACACGAACCTCGCGTACCGAATCGGTCGAGCCGACGTAGTAGACCGAGCGGCCATCGGACGACCACACCGGGTGGATCTTTAAGCCGGGTTCAGTCGTCAAACGGAAGCCAGTGCCGCGCTGAACGTTGTAGATCCAGACATCTTCGGCAAGAGAGCCCTGCGTAACGGCGACTCTCGTATCGTCGGGAGATAAGGCGAGCCCGGTGTATACGCCCGGATCGCCGACCGTCCCGAGGACGTTGCCGTTGCGATCGAACCAGCGGAGGCGCCAGACCGGCAGGGATATCGCCGACCTCTTCCACAAAATGTGTCCGTCCGCCGAAGTATCGAAGACCGCAGTTTGCGTGCCGGCCACGGTCGCAAGATGCTCGATGAGCTTGACCGGCGTACCTTTGAGCTGCCCCGTTCGCGGGTTGATCGGGGCAGTCATCAACGAGACGGCAGCGTTGCGAGAACCTTCCACGTAGAAGATGTGCCACCGGCCGGTGGGAGGGTGGCGTGAAAAGGTTACTTGATGAGATGAGTCAAGGTAACGCTCCGGATTCCCGCCTTTCGCCGACAGCGAGGAGCGAAAAACCCCCGATCGGCCGAGCAGAAATACGAAACCGTCGTTCTCGGGCAGGAAGACGGGAAGTTGCGGCGCCTCTCCGTCTGTATACTTCAGAGGCAGGTCGCGCGTTTGGAGCGTTGCCAAGTTGACGGTTTGGAGACGTCCGTCGGCGGCAAACAGGATAGTGCCATCGCGAACGCCGCCACGCCAGGTTCCGCCGAGCGGGTTCGCCGCGGGCACAAGGTCGCGGCTCTCGCCGCCTGCGACCGACATGGCGCGAAGACTTTTTCCCGAGAAGAAGCCGATCGCGGTCGAGTCGGGCGACCAGAACGGGTATGAGGCATCCTCGGTGGCGGGGAGGCTACGCCATTCGACGCCAGCGTGAGCCCGAACTTTCAGATCTCCGGTGCGCGATGACAATAGCCACCGTCCGTCCGGGCTGAACAAAAAGCCGGAAGTGCCCTCAATGGTGTAGCGGTGCGCCACAGCGGGCGCGGGCCCGCTTCTCAGCCAGAGGCCGAGGAAGACCGCGGCCAGAAGGGCAAAGATGGCCGCAATCGACCAGGGCCAGACCCGCCGGGCCGGCGCAGGCGTCTCGGACGGCGCCCCGGAATCGGCAAGCAGGAACCTGGCGTCGCCGATATCGCGCAAGCGATTATTCGGATCGCGCTCAAGACAGCAGGCAAGCAAAGAGCGAACCGCCGGCGGCGCATCCGTCAGATCGGGCGCGCTTGTAATGACATGTGCAAGCAGCTCCGTAACAGTCTGGCCCGAGAAGAGAGGCCGCCCGCACACCATCTCGTACAGGACTGCTCCGAACGCCCAGATGTCGGCGCGCCGGTCGACGGGGATGCCCTTCGCCTGCTCCGGGCTCATGTAAGCCGGGGTCCCCAGGATGACGCCGCCAACGCGGGTTCCAATCGTGATCGTCGACGAAGAAGCCGGGTAGGAACTTGCCGAGTCGGGCGTCAAGGCCTTGGCAAGCCCGAAATCGAGGAGCTTCACGCGGCCTTCGGGAGTTACTTTGATATTGGCCGGTTTCAGATCGCGGTGGATGATACCTCGGTCGTGAGCGTACTGAAGACCCTCGGCGATTTGCCTGACTATGGTCAGTGCCTCGTCGACCGGAATCGGCCCTTTACCGATGAGATCGGCGAGTGTGGGCCCCTCCACCAATTCCAGGATGATCGCATTTTCTTCAATGCCATAAATTGCCGCTATGTTGGGATGGTTCAACGATGCAAGCAGCTTCGATTCGCGGGCGAAGCGCGCCAGGCGTTCCGGGCCCGCAGCGAACGGCGCGGAGATGACTTTCAGCGCGACTTCGCGATTCAGCCGGGTGTCGGTCGCCCGGTATACCGTGCCCATGCCTCCCTGGCCGAGGCGGTAATGTGCGATGAAGGCATGGCGGTCCATGGGCCCAAAGAGCTTGTATCTTATCACACGTACAACCGAATCGCGCTGGGACCGGCGTGGCAGGTCATTCATCGCGTCAGTGCATCAACCTGACTGCAAACTGCAGGATGCGTCCCGAGTCGTCGGCTACCCGGAAGTTGGGTTTCCGGATCGTCTGCGACGAGTAGTGTACGGTTGCGCCGTTATCGATTCCCTGTCCGCCCCTTGATTAGGCGCTTACCGCGCACATCGACAAAAAATTTTCGATGTTGGTGGAACCGGCCTGTTTTCTTGGTGTTGGACTGCCCCGCAGGGCCACTTTTTCGCGGCGCAGTCCGCGAAAAAGCGTAGTTCGTTATCCACGGCTGGCGATTTCTTTCATCAGGTGTTAAGTCAGTTGACGTCACGTCGTCGCCGTCCGACAATCGAATCTGGAAACGGGCAATGCGGTGGCGGACTGATCGGATCGAATTGTCCACGCGTTGGGCGGGCTTTTTCTTAGTCCTGGCGCCAACGGCGGTTCTCAGCGTCGTGCGGGCCAGCAGGACGTACGCGCCGAGTTGGAGGGCTAGTTTTCGCGAACCGTTCGGCCTTTCCTTGAGACGTATTGCATCAACTGTCACGGCCGGCAGCGGCCAGCGGCAAGAAATGCAATCCGACGCTGAGCGCTTCCGCGCGCAATCTGCTGAATCACCCGAACTACGCGACGCCCCAGCGGCGACCTGTCGTCGCCATTCTTTGGAGTCTACCGGGGCCTTTCAGGATCGGTCCTTTTGGCTCCCCGACGACATACAACAGGAAGGTCGATATTCAGTTGCGGCTGACTTTCTGAATTCGGCAATCGGTGGGCGGTGCAAGACCGTTATGACTATCCGTATCCATAGCCAGGGTACAGGGCTCTCAACGCGAGCGTGAAAATCGGGTCGAAGATGGGGTCGAACACCTGCCACGCTATCATCAGCCCAATCATGCTGAATCCGCGCATTTGAAATCCGAGTTCCTGGAACCGGTGCGCTGCCTCTTCCCGAAGGAACAGCGCGACGGCTCCGAAGCCATCGAGCGGTGGGACCGGCAATAGATTGAAAAAGCACAGCAACAAGTTCAGGGAGAACATCACGCTGAGGAGAGTGGCGGCGCCCTCCGCGGCTCCGGGCTTTACCGCCTCGGCGACGCGCGTGAAAGTCGCTGAATGGGGATGCGTAAACGCGCCCATCCAGATGCCTGCGCGTATCGA
>WNFM01002566.1_pt2 | contig 11577 bp, 11 predicted proteins | sample 5400271 | NCBI WGS metagenome assembly WNFM01 (sample SAMN13153352, study PRJNA577476) | soil metagenome | isolation source: 60 cm saprolite on Douglas fir-dominated hillslope | place: USA:California | collected 2013-09-17 | reverse complement strand
CCAAAATGGGTTCTTCTTGTATCTCGATTTTCGCGCTGCACCAGAACGCCCTCCTTTCAAGGATTTCGTGTTTTCGCACCTGCGCGATCAAATCAATAAAGACCCCCTTTTTCACACTCTGGCGAAAAAGTTGGGGTTCGAGCCAACGATCAATTTCCCAAATCCACTAGATGCTCCCGCGTTTCTTAAGGCACTCTTCGCAACAGAATTGGAACAAGAGGTTATCGTTGCGAGAGAACTTGGAGTAACGAGCCACGGGACTATCGAGAAACGCAAGTGGCGCAAGTACGAGGAACTTACTACCGATAATCGCTCAGTCGTTACAAGAGCCTTTCGAGCGATTGAGGCAAGTGGCCGGTTCATTTTGCTGGCGTTCGACAACGCTGATCAACTTGCGCTTGACTATCAACTCGAGATTTTCTTGTTTGCGCAGCATCTGGCGGCTGACACCGGGAGCAACATTGTTGTCGCTCTCCGTGAAGAGAAATTCTACTTGGCGAGTCAACATGGAGCGTTCAATGCATTTCATACCCACGCGTTCCACATCCCCAGCCCCAGTCTGCGGTTGCTCTTATCTCTTCGATTGAATTATGCGATAGAGCACCTAGACAAGATCTTGCCGGATTCTGACCGGCGCGCCGAGGCCCATGACTATCTAGACGCGATCAGGCGCGGTGGCGTCGGTACAGCCGATGATCCAGGATCAAGCAATGTCGTTCGCCTTCTTGAGCGGATTTGCCAGGGTAACATGCGGAGAGCCCTGCTGATCTTTCGTGGATTTCTTCAGTCGGGCAACACTTATGTTGACAAGATCATAGGCGTCTATCGTGACAATATCTCTCAGAAGGGAGTCCCTTATTATGTCCCGTTTCACGAATTTGTAAAATCGGTTATGCTCGGTGAGCGTCGCTTTTATCGAGAGAGTCAGAGCGAGATCGTGAATCTGTTTGCGATCTCCGGGCATTCCCCGAATTCACACTTTACGAGCCTTCGTATCCTAACGTTTCTCCTGCACGGTAGCGAGCGAGGTTCGTCGTTTGGCAAGGGGTTCGTCGAGGTTGAGGAAATCTTGCAAGTATTCTCCGGTGTCTTCCCGGACTCTATCGATTGTGAGGCTCATCTGCGACGGCTTTTGAAGGCCGGGTTGGTTGAGCCTGACACCGGCGTTAGCGACGACCTCTCTCGCTGTACTGCGGTTCGCGCCGCCGCGCCGGGCGAGTACTACTTTAGCTTCCTGGTCCGAGCCTTCGCCTACCTTGATCTCGTCTTTATGGACACGCCGATTGCTGATAGTGCCGTATTTACCCGTCTCCGGGAGCTTTTTGACCGACGCGACAAGGAGGGACGGTTTGAAAGGGTCGATCTTCTCCTTCGATACCTTTCTGAAGAAGAAAGCCGCGAGTACCGAAGCTATGTGGGGCTTTCGAAAATCGCAGCTTGGTCGGAGCCAACAATGCCGGGAGTGATAGCTCAGATCGAAAAGGAGAAGGGTATAATCGAGGCCAGCTTTGCGCGAGCGGCCGCAAGGGATCGTCCTCACTAGGCAGCTGGCCGTGATCCGCGACGATGCCGACCTTGCTCGCCGCGCAGGGGGAAATTTATTCTGACCCTGGGGCCACGGCTGATCGTAATAGGAGACTACTCTAAGCAACGTATTCGACCTTGATGGTTTCGATGATCTTCTTCAGCACTTGCTTGACTACGTCGGTGCTCGGATCGCGGACGATGACGTAGCCGTCGCCCTCGTAGCCATCGCTCTTGGGCGCACCGATCTCGGGAAGCTTCGCTTCGACGATCCAATTGCCGAAGGCTTCGTGCACCTTGTGCACGCCGGTCAGCGACGCCACCCGTCCGTGCCCCATCCCGCGCAGGAAGGCCGAGCCGACTGCGTGCGTGCGCTCCCACGGCCCGTCGAACTCCCCGTCGATGACGGCGCGGCACCAGGCGCGGAAGAGATCCGTCCCGTGCGCGAGGCCCGTCATGGTGCTGATGTTCGCGCCCGGCGGGCGCTGCGCGATCTCGCCGATGACGAGACTCCCGTCGGGCCCCTGGAACCACTCCATGTGCGTCACGCCGTCGGTCAGGCCGAGCGCGGCGATCGCCCGCCGCGCCATCTCGCGCGCGCCGTCGTACTCGTGGCCGGAGATGTCGCGCGGCAGCACGCAGCACCATTGGATCCACGGATTCTCCAGCACCTCGAGGCACGAGGGCAGGTAGTGCGAGACCGACTCGAGGCGGGGAATGCGTCCCACCGTGACGGTCTCGAAGCTGAACTCGCGCCCGCGCAGGAACTCCTCGGCGAGGATGGGCCGCAGATCGTTCGCGCCGATGCCGGCGACTCCGCGCAGAAGGTCGTCGAGCGTGTTCACCCGCCAGGTCGATCTCGCGCCCATTCCTGCGGGCGGCTTGAGCACCACGGGAAAGCCCGCCTCGGCCGCGAAGCTGCGCGCGTCGGCTTCGCCGCGCACGAGCCGGTTGCGCGCCACCGGCAGTCCCGCCGCCCGCAGCGCCGCCTTCATCTTCGCCTTGTCGCGAAACAACTCGGCGACGGCTGGCGGCGTCCCCGGCACGCCGAAGTGCGCGCGCGCCTGCGCCAACTGGACCATCATCGCCTCGAGGATTCCGATGATCCTCACAGGATCACCGTGCTTGCGGCGCAGGATCTCGGTCGCGTCGATGATGTCCTGCACAGCCAGCGGATCGGTCACCTTCACGAAATCGTGATAAACGCCCGCGTCCTCACCCGAGGGCGGCGTGTGCACGACGCCGAGGAGGCGAACGTCCGGCAGCCGCGCGGCCGCGCGGACGAATCGCATGGTGATGTCAGTCGGAAAGGGCGCGACGAAGACGACGTTGCGGGGCATGGCCCGATGGTAGCATCGCGCCATGAGAGTCGTATTCCTCGCGCCCGCTTATCCGCCGGAAATGATCCAGTACACGCGCGGCCTCGCCGAGGTGGGCGCCGAGGTGTACGGCGTCGGCGATTCGCACCGCGACGCGCTGCCGCGGGAAGTGAAGCCGCATCTGCACGACTATCTCCAAGTGCCGCGCATTCTCGACGAGGACGACGTCATCGAGCGCGTCTCGTTGTGGCTCAAAGGCAAGAGCATCGATCGCGTGCTCGCCAATTGGGAAGTGCTGGTCATGCTGGCCGCGCGCCTCCGCCAGCGCTGGGGCCTGCCCGGCATGAGCCCCGACGTGGTGCGCGGATTCCGCGACAAGGAGATCATGAAGGAGCGCGTGCGCGCCGCCGGCCTGCGCGTGCCCCGCTCGCGACGTGTGCGCACCGAGCGCGAGGTGCGCGAGGCGGCCGAGGAGATCGGCTTTCCGCTCATCCTGAAACCGATCGCGGGCGCGGGAAGCGCGGACACCTACCAGGTCCGTACGGCGGCCGAGCTGGAAGCGACGATTCCGAAGATGCGCGGCGTGCAGGAGGCGAGCTGCGAGGAATATGTCGAAGGCGAGGAATTCACTTTCGACACCGTCTGCATCGGCGGCAAGCCCGCCTACGAGAACATCTGCCAGTACCTGCCCAAGCCCATCGAAGCGCGCAGCCTCGAGTGGGTGAGCCCCGTCATCATCACCGTGCGCGACATGTACCAGCCGCGCCTCGCGCCCGGCGTGCAGCTCGCGCGCAAAGTGCTGGGCGCGCTCGGCATGGGCGACGGCTTCACGCACATGGAATGGTTCCTCACGCCCAAGGGCGAGGCGATCTTCGGCGAGATCGGCTGCCGTCCCGGCGGGGCGCACCTGGTCGATCAGATGAACTACACCTCCGACATCGATCTCTTTCGCGAGTGGGCGCGCGTCGTCTGCTGGAAGTCCTTCGAGGCCCCCGCCGAGCGGAAGTACAACGTCGGCATCGTCTTCAAGCGCGCGCAGGGCCAGGGACGCATCACGCGCATCGAGGGGTTGGGCGAGTGGCTGCGGGAGGCGGGTCCGTGCGCGGTCGAGGAGCGGCTGCTCAAGCCCGGCACGCTGCGGCGCAACTGGAAGAACACGCTGCTCTCGGACGGACACCTCATGGTCCGCCATCCGGATTGGGCGGAGGCGCACCGGCTCTCGTTCGCAGCGGCGACCGGGATTCGGATGTACGCCGAGTGAGCGTCACAGCGTAACAGCGAGCGTAACGGTGACGGCCGGCGGGCCCTGCAGGAAACCCGCAGTGATTTCGGCTGCCCGAATGCGGCGCACTGATTGCAATTGAGAGGCGCATCGACCCAAAGGGGATTCAGATGCGCAGCGCATTCTTCGCAGTGGCAGTGGGTTTCACGGTGATGGCAGCGGCGGCGCGACCCGCGCGCGCGTGCGGCTCTGCCGGAAACGGTGGGAACTACGCAGGCCTCGCGGCGGCTGTCCTGCTGGTCGGCTCGGCCGACCTGGTGTTCACGCTCTGGGACACCGGCAGCGCTTTGGCTTCTCATCATCCCTCCGCAGGGTATGGACTCGCCGAGTTGTTGATCGCGGGACCCCAAGCGGCGATGGGCATTAGCTTTGCCCTGAGCAGCGGCGCTGGCCACTCTGGTGGCCCGACTGTGTATGCAGCCTTGATGTCCGCGCTCGCGGTGCACGGGATCTGGACCATCGCCACCGCAGACGAACAACCGTCGGGCGCGCCATTGCACGAGGAGCCGGCGGGGACCGATCTGAAATCGCGGGCGTCGGTCTCGCTCGGCACCACCTTCGTCCCGGTCGGACAATTCTCGCAGCCAGGCGTCGGCCTCGTCGGCCGGTTTTAAGGGGGAACGGATGCGTGCCCTCTTCGCAACTGCGGCGGCATTCATCGTGATGGCGGCGGCGCCGCGAGCCGCACGCGCGTGTGGCCGAGCCAGCGGATACGGCAGCGGTTACGCATCTGTGGGGGGGCTCGCTCTGGCAATGGTGGCCGGCGCAGCAGATCTTGGCTTCACGCTCTACGACGCCGGCAGCGCCGCCTCCTTTCAGCATCCGTCCGCCGCGTACGGAATTGGCGAGTTGCTCGTCGCAGGACCGCAAGTCGCCTTCGCTCTCTCTGTTGCCCGAGGCAGTGGCTCAGTCGGCCCCTCGGCCGCGTACGCGATCTGGATGTCCGTTTTGTCTGGGCACGCTCTCTGGACCATCGCCTCCGCTGCGGTGGGGGAGCCGGCAAGTACTCGCGAGCACGCGCCATCGGGGCCCGATCTGAACTCGCGCGCCTCCGTCTCGCTCGGCACCACCTTCGTGCCGGTCGGACAATTCTCGCAGCCAGGCGTCGGCCTCGTCGGCCGGTTCTGAAGTACGCTCGCGCGATGCGCTTCGACCCGCGGGGCCACTTCGAATCGCTGGGCAGGTTCAGCCGCCGCGGAGTGCTTGGGTGGGCCGCGCTGGCCGCCTTCGCGAAGTCCGCGCGCGGAGACGATGCGCCCACCGACACGCTGGCGGTTCTCGACGCCGCGGCCGCGCGCATCCTGCCTTCCGACGACGGCCCGGGCGCGCGCGAAGCGAAAGTGGGCCGCTTCATCGCGCGGCAGCTCGAGAGCGATCTCCGCGAGCTGCGCCCCGCCTTCGATCAGCTCGCGCGCCTGCTCGATCTCTGGTCGCGGCGCAGCTTCAAGAACGGCTTCGCAGCTCTCTCCGCGACCGAGCAGGACACGGTCCTCGATCAACTCGCGCACGGCCGCATCCCCGTTCGCGGCCTTCCGCAAGAGGCGCTCTTCCGCGCGCTGCACACGATGGTGCTCGAGGGATTTCTCTCAGACCCGGCGCACGGCGGCAACGACGCGCAGGCCGGCTGGCGCAGCATCGGATTCGCCGAGCCGCACCTGCGCCGGCGGCGGGGCCATCGCCTGGAAGCTCGCGCACGCCGGCCTGCGCGTGCTGGTGCTGGAGCGCGGCCCGCATTACCAGGCGCGCGATTTCTTCCACGACGAGCTCGCGGTCTGCCGGCGCGACTACTTCGTGCCGAATCCATCGCGCGATCCACACCTGATCTCGCGCGACGGCAAGCCCGCGGAGCGAAGCGCCGAGGGCTGGATCGCCTGCTGCGTCGGCGGCGGCACGGTGCACATGAGCGGCTACTTCTTCCGCATGCACCGCGACGACTTTCGCGACTGGCCCATCTCGTACCAGCAGCTCGAGCCGTTCTACGACGAGGCCGAGCGCGAGATCGGCGTCTCCGGCGCCGGCGTTCCCGGCGAGTCGCCGCGAAGGCCGCATCCGCTGCCGCCGCTGCTCGCGCATCCCGCGGCGCAGGTCATCGATCGCGGCTGCCAAAGACTGGGGCTGCGCGCCTTCGCCATTCCGCGCGCCATCGTCAGCGGCGATTACCGCGGGCGCCAGGCGTGCAGCTATTGCGGTTTCTGCGGCAGCTACGGTTGCGAAGCGGGCGCGAAGTCTTCGACGCTGGCGACCTTCCTTCCGGCAGCGCAGCGCACGGGCCGGCTGACGTTGCGCGCGGGATGCCGCGCGAGTCGTGTGCTGGTGGAAGACGGCCGCGCAACCTCGGTGCTCTACTTCGACGAGAAAGGGCGGGAGCAACGCGCGAAGGCCCGCGTCGTAGTGGTGGCTTGTTCGGCCATCGAGACGGCGCGACTTCTGCTCGTGAGCGGGGTCGCCAACTCCTCCGGCCTCGTCGGCAAGAACCTCATGTTCCAGACGCTCGCCGCGGGATTTGCACGTTACCCGCGCGACTCGGCGGCCTGGCCGGACGGCGCCGATCGGCTGCCGTTCATCGATCGCGCGCTGCAGGATCTTCCCGGCGCGCCGCGGGGCACCATCCTCTTCCAGCGGCCGCACCCGAATCCCATCTTCCAGGCGGAGAAGCTGGCGTGGAACCGCGAGGGCCCGCCCGCGTTCGGCGCCGAGCTGAAGAAGCGCCTGCGTGAATTCTTTCGCGAGACGCACACGCTGGAGTGGGAGTCGTTCAGCGAATTCGCGGCGCATCCAGGATGCGACGTCTCACTCGATGCAAACGTGACGGACCCCGCGGGCCAGCCCGCAGCGAGCGTGCGCATCTCGGTCCACCCCGACAGCCTCGCGGCCTCCGATCGGCTGGCCGTGCGCGCGCGCGAAGTGATCTCTGCCTCGGGCGCGCCGCGGCAGGGCGAAACCGGCGACGAGCGCGCATATACGGTGCTCCAATGCGGCACCGCCCGCATGGGCAAAGACCCCGCCGCGTCGGTGGTGGACGCGGACTGCCAGGCGCACGAGGTCAAAGGCTTGTTCGTCGGAGATTCCAGCTCGTTCTGCAGCAGCGGCAGCGCGCCCTTCACTCTGACCATCATGGCCAACGCGCTCCGCGTCGGCGCGGAGATCGCCGCGAAGATGCGCCGACGCGAGCTGTAACGAGTGGCCCGCTACTTCTTCCGCTCGTCGATCACCTTCACGCGGGTCTTACCGCCGCTCGCATCGATCTGCACCTGCGCGCCAGGATGGCTCTGCTGCAGCTCGGCCTGCACTTCGCGCCGCGCCGCCTCGAGCTTCTCCGGATCGCTCCCGGCCTGCAGCAGCTTGGCCGAGATCAAGCCCGCCATGTCCGTCTTGACGCGTCCTTCGACGGAGGCCACTTCGATGCGCGCATCTTTCAGCTGCGGAAAGCGCGCGCGCAGCAACTGATCGACGTTCGCGGGAACGCGGGCCTCGAAGAGCGTGATCTCCAGATCGCGGGAGTCCGGCTTGGCGACGATGCGCACCTCGACGTGGGCCGGATTCGCACCGGTCAACTCGTCGACGATCGCCTGCACGTCGGGTCCCTGTCCCTCGGGCCACGCCTCGTGGATGGTGATCTTCTTTCCGACTTCGGCTGCGTACTGCGCCGGCGCGCGCAAGGCGATGCCGGTGCCGGCCAGCAGCACGAGCGCGAACACGAAAGGCTTCCTGAGCATCATGGGTTTTTCCTCCTGGGGATGAAGCTGATCGAAGCGGGCGAGCAGCCGCCGCTCGAGCGCATCGCGCGCTTCGGCCGAGGCCTTGGAAGGCTCGGGATAGAGATCACGGATCATGGGCCAGCTCTCCTTCCTGCGACTGCCGCAACCCGCGCAGAGCGCGAGAGAGACGTTGCCGCACGGCCGACTCGCTGATGCCGAGCAGGTGGGCGATCTCTCGATGGCGAAGGCCGTCGGCGTGCCGCAGCGCAATCAATTCCCGATCCTCGGAGGGCAAGGCTTCGATCTGCGCGAGTTGCTCGCGCGCGAGCAGATCGCCGAGCGGCGTACGTGACTCGACGAGCGCAGCCGCCAGCTCGCTCTCCGGCGCCGACGGCCGCTGAGCCCGGGCCGCGTCGATGAGAAGGTTTCGCGCGACCGCCAGCGCCCAGGGCAGAACGCCGCGCTCTTCGTCGATGCTGGCGAGCTGCTCGAGCAGCGCCTGGAAAACGCGCGCGCTCACGTCCTCGGCGTCTTCGCGCGACCGCGTGCGCCGCGCGGCGAAGGCGTACACCCGGGGATGCAGCTCCGAATAGAGAGCGCGAAAGGCTTCGCGGTCGCCGCAGCGGGCCCCGCGCAGGAGGCGCGTGCAGCGATCGGCCAGGAGGAAGGTCACGCCCGTTGATACGTACCAGCAGGGAAAATGTGACAGCGCACCAACGGGCGGACGTGCCTACTTCGGCTGCGCGACGATCCGCAGATAAGGCTTCGGCGCCTTCCAGCCGTCGGGGTACTGCTTCTTCGCCTCGTCATCCTTGACCGAGCCCGAGATGATGACGTCCTGTCCCTGCTTCCAGTTGGCGGGCGTCGCGACCTTGTGCTTCGCGGTCAGCTGCATGGAATCGAGGGCGCGCAGCACTTCGTCGAAGTTGCGGCCGGTGGTCATCGGGTACATCAGGATCAGCTTGATCTTCTTGTCGGGCGCGACGATGAACACCGCGCGGACGGTCTGGTTGTCCGCGGCCGTCCGCGCCTTCGCGTCGCCGCTCACCGAGGCCGGGAGCATGTCGTAGAGCTTGGCGACCTTGAAGTCCGCGTCGGCGATCATCGGGTAGTTGGGCGCGGTGCCCTGCGTCTCTTCGATGTCCTTCGACCAGCGGTTGTGGTCCTCGACCGAGTCGACGCTCAGGCCGATGACCTTGGTGTTGCGCTTGTCGAACTCGGGCTTGATGCGGGCCATGTACCCGAGCTCGGTGGTGCAGACGGGCGTGAAGTCCTTCGGGTGAGAGAAGAGGATCGCCCACTGGTTTCCGATCCACTGGTGGAAGTCGATCTCTCCCTGTGTGGTCTGGGCGGTGAAGTTGGGCGCTTCGTCGTTGATTCGCAAAGACATCGGCTCAGCCTCCTGGTTCGCGTTTCGGGATCGGAACGCTAACGCTCCCGCGCGACTTCCGCCACCGAGGCCTTGCGCGATCAGGGGCCGGAGGTGAGCGAAGGCGTGCCGCACGAGATGGCCGCGCCCAGCGCCGTGCTGGCCGCCTGGTAGGCGTCGAGCGATGGACCCGGGCTGGTCCGCGTGCGATGAAGTCGCCGCCATGCTCACGGCCCTTCTCCTCGCCGCGCTTCCGGCGCTGAGCGACGAAACGCTCGCGAAGCTGCACAACGGCCGGGTGGTCGTCGAGTCGCGCGACGAGGGCTCGTCGGGCTCGGCCCACGCCTGGGCGCTGACCCGCTGCCCGCCCGAGGCGATCTGGGCGGTGATCACCGATCATGCGCACTTCCCCGACTTCGTTCCGCACCTCAAGAAGCTGGAGATCCTCCAGCACACGGACGGCGCCGAGCGCGCTCTGCAGACCGTCGATGCGGTGGTCGCCACCGTCCGCTACGCGCTCGATTACCGATTCGATAAAGAGCATTTGCGAATCGATTACCAACTCGCGCCCGACCTGCCGCACGACATCGCCGCGGCGCGCGGAAGCTGGCAGCTGTGGCCGGCCAGCGACGGCACGCTCATCGAGTATTCGAGCGCCGTCGACACCGGGCGCTCGGTCCCCGGCTTCATCCGCAGCTATCTCGCAAAGAGCGCCGCCGCCGATCTGCTGGAAGCGGTCCGGGCGAGATCGCTCCGGCGCTGAGCGTCCCGCACGCGCTTGTCGGGAAACGACCGTTTCCAATTTACGAAGGGAACCTGACCGGGGTCGTTGCATCGTTAGTCGTGCACGGATCTGTCCTTCGTCAGTTCACCCCCTGGCAGTGGAGAAAATCCATGATCAGCCCTCGGCTTTCTGTCTTCTGTTCAGCAGCCGTCATCGCGGCGGCGTGCGGCGGCTCGTCGGGCCCGGCCACCCACTTCACCGCGACCCTGGCTGGCGGAAACGAAGTGCCGGCGACCACCTCGACCGCGACCGGAACCGCGACCTTCGACTTGAGCGGCACGACGGTGACGTACACCGTCAACTACAGCGGCCTGTCCGGACCGCCGACGGGCTCGCACATTCACGTCGGCGCCTCGACCGTGGCAGGTCCGGTGGTGATCGCTTTCAGCGGCCTGCCCACCACCGCCGCCGGCACCTTCACCGGCACGTTTGCGCAGGCGGACATTCATGCGCAGACCAGTCCGGTGATCGCCACGCTCGACGATCTGCTGGCCCAGATGCGCTCGGGCAATACCTACGTGAACATCCACTCGACTGTGAATCCGGGCGGCGAGATCCGCGGGCAGCTGGCGGGTCAGTGATTCAGGGCAGCGGCGCCGTCGACACCGTGACGGTGACGCCGTCGAAGGCAGCGCCGAAGCGGAGCAGGTTCGACCCGGCCGGGCCTTGCAGAACCACGCCGGCCAGGTCGAACTGCGAGCCGTGGCAAGGACACTGCAGGAGCGAGCCGGCCGTCGGGCAACCCGCTCCCGGCGCGCAAGGCCGCTGGAGCACGTTGCAGCCGAGGTGGCTGCAGAGGGACGAGAGCGCCGCGATCGCGCCCGCGCCGCTCCCGGCCGCCATCCGGATGACGATGAGCGGGCTGGGAAAACCGTCCGGCCGGCCCGAGATCGATCCGCCCACCGACAGCAGCGCGGGATAGTCGGCGATGGCGAAGGTGAATTGGCCGTCGCGCACTGGATTCTGGAAGGCGCGGGCCCGTCCACCGGGTAGCGCGAGAGATCGGCGAGCGAGGGCGCATTGAGCACGGTGCCGTCGCCCGCGAAGCGCGAGCCGTGGCACGGGCACTCCGCCTCTCGATCTTCGGGAACCCAGGTGACCTCGCATCCCGCGTGAGGGCAGATCGCGCTCAGCGCGAAGAAGCCCGTCCCGCTGTAGACGACGAGATACGCGCTGCGCCCTCCGGCCGGATGCACCACCACCGCGCCGCCCGCGCGCTGCAACTCGGGCGCGGCCGCGATGGGGAAGGCGATGTCGCCGTCGATGGGGGCTTCGACCGGAAGATCCCGCGCCGGCGAGATCCGCCGCGCGCAACCGGCCAGCGGCGCGCAGGAGATGAGTGCGGCTCTGCGCAACAGAGAGCGTCGGCTCCCTTCCGGCATGGGCCTCGTATAACGGTCCCGAGGGAAAATGCCTTTCCCGCTCAGCTGTGATTGACTGTCGCTGATGACCGACGGCGCCCGCATCTACCAGCTGATGGTGCTGACCGCGATCGCGGACGGCCATCTCGATCCCGCCGAGCAGAGCACCGCCGCCCGCCTGCTGCGCGAGACGCCCGAGCTGCGCGGCATCGAGGAGCGGCCGGCGCTGGCCAAGGCGGC
>WNFM01350165.1_pt1 | contig 11578 bp, 12 predicted proteins | sample 5400271 | NCBI WGS metagenome assembly WNFM01 (sample SAMN13153352, study PRJNA577476) | soil metagenome | isolation source: 60 cm saprolite on Douglas fir-dominated hillslope | place: USA:California | collected 2013-09-17 | reverse complement strand
GTGCGGAGCGACTCGATCGTGTCGCCGACGAATTCCAGCCGGACCGGATGCCGCGCGCCGGCGGCATAGAAGTCCACGACACCCCCGCGCACCGAGAACTCGCCTGGTTCGTCCGTGGGGTCCTGGCGGGTGTATCCCGCTTCCGCCAGGCGATCGCCCAGGTCGATGGGCGAGATCTCGTCGCCGGACCGCAGGGTGAAGCCCGTGGCCCTGAACCGCGCGGGCGGGCTTAGCCGAGGGAGCAGGGCGGCGGCGGACGCGACGACCAGCCGGGCCGCGCCAGTGCTGAGCGCGTGCAGGGTGCGGGCGCGCGCGGACGCGATGTCAAAGTGCGGCGACAGGCCCCGGTACGGATCGATTTCGTGGGACGGAAAGGGGACGACCGCGCTGGCGGACTCGGCGTCGGACGTGCCCTCGAGGACGGACACAAAAAAGCGCGCATCCGAGGTGAGCTGCTCCACGTCCGCGTCGGTCGGCGCCACGAGGACGACGCGATCGCGGGCCGCCGCCGCGGCGGCAAAGAGGGCCTTCGCGGCCGGCGTCAGGCCGCTCACGCCTTTGCCCGGCACACCGAGCCCGAGGCGGCCGGCGGCCGTCTTGAGGAGGGCGCGGAGCGTGAGAGAGGTGGAGGTCGAGGAGCTCATTGCCTGCCGGAACCGTCGATTATGGCACGACAGCCGCTGTCGCCGCACGAGCCGACGGCTGCGCACCAAGGTCACAAAGGCACGAAGACACAAAGAGAATAACTGTTAGTTCTTTGTGCCTTTGTGTCTTGGTGCCTTCGTGAGGAAGCCGTCGGCGCGTTTCAAGTGCGTCGAGCCTGTTCGATGATCCAAGTTGTGGAATACCCCTGCTCCACGGGCTCGAGGATGACGCGACCCCCTCGTGCCTCGACCGTATCTCTTCCGACGATTTGATCTGCGGGCCAATCCGAGCCCTTGACGAGGACGTCGGGCTGCACGCGGCGGATGATGTCGGCGGGGGTGTCGTCGTCAAAGATCGAGACGGCGTCCACGCAAGCCAACGCGGCGACCACCTCGGCGCGCTCGATCTCGGGATTGATCGGCCGCCCCTCGCCCTTGTTGCGGCGGACCGATGCGTCCGAATTCAGGCCGACGATCAGGAGGTCGCCGTGCGCGCGTGCCGCCTGCAGGTACCGGACGTGGCCGGGGTGAAGCAGGTCGAAGACGCCGTTGGTGAATACGATGCGGCGGCCGGCGGCGCGGGCCTCGCGGACGAAGTGTTCGAGGCCGGCGGCGTCCAGGACCCGCCCGGGAGCACGCGGATCACGCGGACCCGTCATCTCGGCGTCTTCTTGAACCGCACGTCGCCGGTGAAGCGCCAGGCGTGGCGCGGACGGTAGATGCCGACGTCCTTCGCACGCGACTTGACGCGGAAGGTGTGCAGCAGGCGATGGTAGTCGTAGGGGTAGCCGTCCATCTTGTGGATGGCGACGTCGAGCTTATAGGTGCCTTCGACGAGGTCGAGCGAGTCGATCGAGAACACCGCCTCCGCGTCGCCGGCGAGGCGCTCGGGCGTCAACTCCTCGATGTACGTGTTCGTCCCGTAGCAGCAGACGCCTTCCGCGTTGAAGAGGCCGAGCCCGACGACGAAGTCGTCGATCGGCAGCGGGGCGCGCATGCGGATTCTCACCTCGAGCCGCTCGCCCGAGTGGAAGACATGTCCGGGCTCGCCGTCCGCCCCGAGGAGCGTGACGTCCGAGATCTCGACCTCGCGCGATCCCCAGCGTCCCTCCGCGGCCCGGAACATGTCCGCCGGGCCTGTCGCGGTCTCGATGGGATTGTCGGGCAGGACGGCCGACGCGGGTTCGTCGGGCGACACCACCGCGGCCGACGCCGAGTCCCTGGCCCTGGCGTCGGTCGCCGCGAGCTCCAGCTCCTCCTGCCGCTCGACATCGGTGATGTAGGCGCCGACGATGCGCTTGGGATCGCCGGAGCCTTTGATGCGCCCGGCGTCGAGCCACAGCGCCTCGTCGCAGAACCGCTCGACAAGGCCGAGCGAGTGCGTGACGAGCAGGATGGTCTTGCCGCGGCGCTTGAACTCCGCGAACTTGTCGAGGCACTTGTGCGTGAAGCCCTCGTCGCCGACGGCGAGCACCTCGTCGACGAGCAGGACGTCGGGGTCCACGTGGATCGCCACGGCGAACCCGAGGCGCATGTACATGCCGGACGAGTAGGTCTTGACCGGCGCGTCGATGAAGTCCTTCATCTCGGCGAACTCGACAATCTCGTCGAAGCGCCCGGCCACCTGGCGCTTCGTCAATCCGAGCATGATGCCGTTGATGAAGACGTTCTCCCGGCCAGAGATCTCCGGGTGAAAGCCGGCCCCCAGCTCGATGAGCGCCGAGATGCGTCCGTCGACCTTCACGACGCCAGTCGACGGCTTCGTGATCCCCGCGACGAGCTTCAAGAGCGTGCTCTTGCCCGATCCGTTGCGGCCGATGACGCCCAGCGTGCGCCCCTTGGGGACCGTCAGGCTGACGTCGTTCAGCGCCGTGAACGTCTCGTCCGGCTTCAGGTTCCGGATCAGGCTCCGCGACAGCAGCGCGCTCTTGAGCGTCGCGAACTGCTTGCGCTGGCTGTAGCGGCGGTAGATCTTGGACACGCGCGCCACGTCTATCGCAGGGCGCGCCTGTGTCGAGGCACCTCGCTCCTCGGACATCTACACTTCCTCCGCAAACGAATCGCGAAGCCTGTCGAAGATGAAGTAGGCGAGCAGGAAGAACCCGATCGAAGCCACGCCGAGCGCGGCGAGCCATTTCCAGTGGCCGAACGGACCCGGAAAGAACAAGATCTCCTGGTACGAAATCGCGATGTGGGCGAACGGATTGAGGTTCATGTAGGGCTTTACGACGTCCGGCGCGTACATATACGGGTAGATGATCGGCGTCGCGAAAAACCACAGCGTGAGCACGTTCGAGAGGATGTCGCGGATGTCGCGGAAGTGGACCGTCAGCGCCGAGAGAATCAGCGCGCACGCGAGCGTGAAGATGAACTGCACGGCGACGACGAGCGGGAAGCAGAGGAGCTCGCCTGTCGTCAGCGGCGCCCGGTAATAGATCAGGAACACGACCAGGATCGGCAGGGCGAGGAAGAAGTGGATCATGTTCGCCGTCACCGTGACGATCGGCAGGATTTCGGCCGGGAACAGGACCTTCTTGATCAGGTTGCCGCCCGAGATCAGCACGCCGGAGGACTCGGTCAGCGAGGAGGCGAACCACGTCCAGGGCAGGAGGCCGCAGAACATGAAGAGCGGGTAATGGTCGATCCCCTTGATCGCCGTCGGCATCACGTACTTGAAGACGAACGTGTAGATCAGGAGCAGCGTCAACGGGTTGATGAAGGACCAGAAGAACCCGAGAACGGAGCCGCGATAGCGCGCTTTCAGCTCGCGCGCGACCAGGCTCTGGATGAGGCCCCGGTAGCGCGGCAGCTGGGCGAGGTTATGGCGCATCGACTTCGAGAACCAGGACGGTGATGTTGTCCGGGCCGCCGGCGTCGTTCGCCGCGGCGATGAGCCGCTGCGAGACGCCGTCGAGCCCGCCGTCGTTCTCCCCGAGCAGCCGCGCGATCGTGTCGTGCGGCACCAGGCCCGACAGGCCGTCCGAGCAGAGCAGGTAGCGTTCGCCCGGCTGGGGCGACAGCTCCACCGTGTCGATGTCGGGATCGCCCCCGCCCGAGAGCGCGCGGGTGACGACGTTCCTCCACGGATGCTGCCGCGCGGCGGTCGCCGTCATCGTCCCCGCCCGGACCTGTTCTTCGACCCAAGAGTGATCGTCGGTCACCTGCGCGAGCGTGCCGTTCTTGAGTATGTAGACGCGGCTGTCGCCGACGTGGCCCACGCAGGCGCTCTTCGGGCCGGCGAGCAGCGCCGACGCCGTGGTCGCCATCCCCCGCAGATCGACCGAGTCGGCCATCGCGTTGGCGATCTGCCGGTTCGCCAGGCGGAACGCGGCCTTCAGGCGGTTGCCTTCAAGGCTGATGGACGGTTCGAAGGGAAACGGCCACGTGCGGTTCTTGTCGGCGCCGGCGGTTTCCGCGATGAAGGTCTGGATGGTCTCCACGGCGAGGCGCGACGCGACCTCGCCGGCCACGTGGCCGCCCATGCCGTCGGCCACGACGAAGAGGCCGAGATCGGCGCGGGTGCAGTAGCTGTCCTCGTTGCTGCTGCGCCGAAGACCGGGGTCCGTGCGGACGGCCCAGGACAGCTTCATTTGCAAATGCCGAATGTCAAATGTCGAATGGCAAAGTGGCGAGGCATCAGGCCTGGGGTGGGGGCATCCGCTGACGGCCGACCCGGCCGGCAAACTGGCTGCGCGACGCCACCTGAAGGCGCGCGAGCGATTTGATGAGCGCGGACCGCGCCCGCTCGTAGTCGATGTCCTTGGCCTGGACCAGCCGCGCCTCGGCGCGCCGCTTGGCCTCCTCCGCGCGCGCGACGTCGATGTCTTCCGCGCGCTCGGCCAGGGACGCCAGGATCGTGACGCGATCCGGCAGGACCTCCGCGAATCCGTACGCCAGCGACAGGAACGTCTTCTCCTGCCCCTGGCGATACCACATCTCCCCGACGGCGAGCGAGGCGAGCATCGGTGTGTGTCCCGGCAGCACGCCGAAGTATCCTTCGGTTCCGGGGATCTCCACCTCGTCCACTGGCGCTCGGACGAGCAGCTTATCCGGGGTGACGATCTGTAGCTCGATCGACGTGGGTAATGCCATCTCTCCTCTCCTACCCCTTCGCCATCTTGTCCGCTTTGGCCAGCGCCTCTTCGATCGTGCCAACCATGTAGAAGGCCTGCTCGGGGACGGCGTCGTGCTTGCCGTCCACGATCTCCTTGAAGCTCTTGACCGTCTCCGCGATGGGCACGTACTTGCCGGGGAGACCTGTGAACTGCTCCGCGACGAAGAACGGCTGGGAGAGGAACCTCTGGATCTTGCGCGCGCGCGAGACCGTCAGCTTGTCCTCTTCCGAGAGCTCGTCGATGCCGAGGATAGCGATGATGTCCTGCAGGTCCTTGTACCGCTGGAGGACCTGCTTGACCGCGCGCGCGACGTTGTAGTGCTCGTCGCCGATGATGCGGGGGTCGAGGATGCGCGACGTCGACGCCAGCGGGTCGACCGCGGGGTAGATGCCGAGCTCGACGATCGCCCGCGACAGGTTCGTCGTCGCGTCGAGGTGGGCGAAGGTCGTCGCCGGCGCCGGGTCGGTGTAGTCGTCGGCGGGGACGTAGATCGCCTGGACCGACGTGATCGATCCGTTCTTCGTCGAGGTGATCCGCTCCTGCAGCTCGCCCATTTCCGTCAGCAGCGTGGGCTGGTAGCCGACGGCGCTCGGCATGCGGCCGAGGAGCGCGGCGATGAAGAGGAGCACGTCCTTCTTCTCGGCGTCGCGGAAGTACTCGGCGACCGTGAGGCCGCTCAGGGCGACGCGCAGGCGCGCGCCTGGCGGCTCGGTCATCTGTCCGTAGACGAGCGCGGCTCGAGACTTCTCGAGCTCCTGCATGTTGATGACGCCGCTCTCCTGGAACTCGAGCCAGAGGTCGTTGCCCTCGCGCGTGCGCTCGCCGACGCCCGCGAACACCGACACGCCGCCGTGCTTCATGGCGACGTTGTGAATCAGCTCCTGGATGATGACCGTCTTGCCGACGCCGGCGCCGCCGAACAGCCCGATTTTGCCGCCGCGAAGGTAAGGCTCGAGGAGATCGACCACCTTGATGCCCGTCTCGAACATCTGCAGCTCGGTCGACTGATCCTCGAGGGACGGCGCCGCGCGGTGAATCGACCAGCGCTCTTTGGCGTTGATCGGCCGATCCGGAAAGTCCACCGGCTCGCCGAGCACGTTCATGACGCGGCCGAGCGTCGCGGTCCCGACGGGCATCGAGATCGGCGCGCCCGTGTCGACCACCTTCATGCCGCGGCGCATGCCGTCGGTCGCCTTCATCGCGACCGTCCGCACGCGGTTCTCGCCGAGGTGCTGCTCGACTTCCGCGACGACGTCGATGACCTCGCCGGCGTCCCCCGTCTCGGACATGATCCGGACGGCGTTGTAGATGGCGGGCAGTTCGCCCCCCGCAAATTCGACGTCGACCACGGGCCCGATGACCTGGACGACCTTGCCGACCTTCTGTGCTCCGACGACTGCTGTTGCCATGGTTCCTATTCTCTGTCCGGGCTGGGGGCTGGGGGCCGGGTCATGGGGCTGGGTGTTTGATCCGGGCGTTTCAGTCCTGCCTCAGCCCCCTGCCTCAGCCCCAAGCCCCCCGCCCCTTTATCCCTAGAGTGCGCCAGCTCCCGATACCACTTCGATAATCTCTCGCGTGATCGCCGCCTGGCGGACCTTGTTCATGTAGAGCGTGAGCTCGTCGATCATGTCCGCGGCGTTGCGCGACGCCGAGTCCATCGCCGTCATCTGCGCGGCGTAGAAGGCGGCGTTCGACTCGAGCAGCGCGCGAAATACCTGCACCTCGACGTGCCGCGGGATGAGCGTGGTGAACAGCTCCTCCGGCGTCGGCTCGTAGAGATAGTCAATCGCGGGGGCCGCCCCGGTGGCGGGACCGTGCTGGTCGAATTCCAGGCGAGGTATCGGCAGCAGCCGTTCAACGACGACGCGCTGGGACATGACCGAGCGGAACTCGTTGTAGACGAGATACACGCTGTCGACCTGCCCGGAGCTGAAGGCCTCGACCCCGGCCCGCGCGATCGCCTGCGCGTGGGAGTACTGCAGCGCCTGGAACAGGTTCACCTGTTCGTACCGGACCTCGAATCCGCGGCGCGCGAAATAGTCCCGCCCGCGGCGGCCGACGAGGCCCAGCGCGACTTCCCGCGCGGGGTTCTCGACGATGAACGTGCTCGCGCCCTTGATCGCGTTGGTGTTGAAACTGCCGCACAGGCCGCGATCCGCGGTGATCACGAAGAGCAGCGCCTTGCCACCGGCCTGTGGCGCCCGCCGTTCGTCGAGCAGCGGATGCGATCCCGGGTCGACGCGCGTCGCGAGACTGTTCAGCACGCGGAGCATCTCCGTCGCGAACGGCCGCGCCTGCTGGATGCGCTCCTGGGCGCGGCGCAGCCTCGACGCGGCGACCATCTTCATCGCCTTCGTGATCTGCTGCGTCGACTTGACCGCGCGGACGCGGCGCCGGATATCTAAGAGTGACGGCATCTACTTGTTGACAAGATTTCTCCTGAGCCTCTTGACGCCCCTGTGATCGTTCTTACGCCACCGCGGCCTTGGTCGAGGCCGTGAAGGTCTTGCCGAACTCCTCGAGCGCCTGGTTCAGCTCCGGTTTGATGGTGTCGTCGATGGCCTTCGCTTTTGCCAGCGCCTGGAGCAGCGACGCCTTGCGCGTGTCGAGGAACTTGTACAGCTCCGTCTCGTAGGCTTTCACCTGCTCCACCGGCACCGGATCGAGGTAGCCGTTGGTGGCGGCGTAGATGATGATGACCTGCTTCTCCACCGGCAGCGGCGCATACTGCAGCTGCTTCAGCACCTCGACCAGGCGCCGTCCGCGATTGAGCTGGTTCATGGTCGACTTGTCGAGGTCCGAGCCGAACTGCGCGAAGGCCGCGAGCTCGCGGAACTGCGCGAGGTCGAGGCGGAGGGTGCCGGCCACCTGGCGCATCGCCTTCACCTGGGCGGAGCCGCCGACACGGCTGACCGAGTTGCCGACGTTGATGGCCGGGCGGACGCCCTGGTGGAACAGGTCCGACTCCAGGAAGATCTGCCCGTCGGTGATCGAGATGACGTTGGTCGGGATGTAGGCCGAGAGATCCCCCGCCTGGGTCTCGATGATCGGCAGCGCCGTCAGCGATCCGCCGCCCATCTCCTTCTTCAGCTTCGCCGCGCGCTCCAGCAGGCGCGAGTGCAGGTAGAAGACGTCGCCGGGGTACGCCTCGCGGCCCGGCGGGCGGCGCAGGAGGAGCGAAATCTCGCGGTAGGCCTGCGCGTGCTTCGACAGGTCGTCGTAGATGACGAGCGCGTGCTGGCCGTTGTCGCGGAAGTACTCGCCCATCGTGCAGGCCGAGTAGGGGCTGATGTAGAGGAGCGGCGCCGGGTCCGAGGCGCCCGCGGACACCACGATGGTGTACTCCATCGCGCCCGCTTCCTGGAGCGTCCGGACCACCTGCGCGACGGTCGACTGCTTCTGGCCGATCGCGCTGTAGATGCAGATCATGTCCTGGCCGCGCTGGTTGATGATCGCGTCGACGGCCACGGCGGTCTTCCCCGTCTGCCGGTCGCCGATGATCAGCTCGCGCTGGCCCCGGCCGATGGGGACCATGGCGTCGATCGCCTTCAGCCCGGTCTGCATCGGCTCCTTGACGGGCGAGCGATCGACGACGCCGGGAGCGATGCGCTCGATCGGCATCGACTTCTTCGAGACGATCGGCCCCTTGCCGTCAATCGGCTGGCCGAGCGCGTTCACGACGCGGCCCACCAGTTCGGGGCCGACCGGCACGGAGATGATGCGGCCGGTCCGCTTGACCGTGTCCCCTTCCTTGATCTCGGTGTAGTCGCCGAGCAGCACCGTGCCGACGCTCTCTTCCTCCAGGTTCAGCGCGATCCCGTAGATGCCGTGCGGGAACGCGAGCATCTCGCCCGCCATGGTGTTCTGGACGCCGTGCACGCGCGCGATGCCGTCGCCGATCGACACGATGGTGCCGACCTCGGCGACGTCCACGTCGACGGCATAGCTGCCGATCTGGTCGCGGATGATTTTGGAGATTTCCTCTGCTTTTATGTCCATCTTTAACCCGGGGGCTTCGCCCCCGGACCCCTTACACGCTCTCTCGCGGGGCCCCTACGCCCCACTCCGTTCGCGTGGCTCGTTCGCTGCGCTCACTCGCGCTACTGGCCCGCCTCTATCAGCGCCTGTTTCATTTTCTGGAGCTGCGTCGTGATGCTGCCATCGTAGACGATGCTGCCGAGGCGCGTCACGACGCCGCCGACAATCGACGGGTCTACGCGGGCCGAGAGCATGACCTTCCGGCCGGTCGCGCTCGCGAGCCCCTGCTCGAGCGCGCGGAGCTTCTCCGCCGTCAACGGGATCGCGGTCGTGACTTCGCCGCGGAGGATCTTCAGGTGATCCATCACGCGCTCGACGTAGGCGCGCGCGATCCCGGGGAGCAGCGTCAGCCGATCCTTTTCCGCGAGGATCACGATCAGCTTCGCGAGCGGCGGGGTGACCCGGCCGGCGCGATCGACGAGCGCCGTCGCCAGCGCGGCCTTCTTCGAGACCGCAATCGCGGGGTTCCCGAAGACCTGGGCCAGCGGCTCGCGCGCGAAGAGATCCGCGAACTGCTGGAGCTCGGCCTGGACCTGCTCGACACCGGCATCGCTTGTCTCTTTCAACACGACGTCGAACAGGGCGCGCGCGTAGCGGCTCGCGGCCGCGCCGGCCGTCACTGGCGGACTCCCCCCCGACTACGCTCGGGGCCGCCAGGGAGCTGGGACGCGTAGCGATCGATGAGCCGGGCCTGATCCTCGGACGTGATCGACGTCCGAATCCGCTCGGAGGCGACGTTGACGGCAAGGTTCGCGGCGAGCTCCAGCAGCCCGCGCTTGGCGATGCGGAGTCGCATCTCGATCTCGCGCTGGGTGTGCTCGAGCAGGCGCTGGCGCTCCGCCTGGGCTTCCTGTTCGATCCGCACCCGTTCGGCCGCCAGGTCCTCGGCGCCGCGCTTCTTCAGCGCCTCGAGCTCCGCCGGCAGCGCCGCCAGTTTCGCGTCGATTGCCGCCAGCTGGGCGACCGCCGTCGACCGCGTTTCGGCCGCCGTCATGAGGTCTTCCCGCACTTTCCCGATGCGCCCGTTCAGGTACCCCATCAGGGGCACGCGCAGGAAGTACACCAGCGCCCCGACCAGGATCGAGAAGTTGACCGCCTTGGCGATCACGGGGGCCCAGCTGACGGGTGCGGCCTCGGGGACAGCCTCGTGGCCGGCCTCCGCCGCGGGAGGGCGTTCCAGCTGCGCCTGCGCCCTGGGCGCAGCAACAGCCAGGGCCGCGAGCAGGAGGGCGGCGAGGACGAGTCGGTAGCGCGGCATCAGGATACGGTTCTAGGTTCTAGCTGGCCTTGCGTCCGAGGATCTTGTCCGCGGCGGCGGCGCCGAGGAGCTGCGCGTCGGCTTCGAGCTTGCGGCGCGCGGCGGCGGCTTCGGCATCGAGACGCGTGATGGCGTCGGCCACCTGCGCCTCAGCGTCCGCCTTCGTCTGCGCCACGATCTCCGCGCGGCGGCCGAGCGCGGCCCGCCGCATCTCGTCCATCTCGCGGTACATCTCCGCGCGCGCGGCGCCGGTCTTCCGATCGAATTCCACAGTCGCGGCCTGCGCCTCGGCCGCCGAGCGGCGGGCCAGCTCGCGCGCCGATTCGATCGCCGCCTCGCGCCTGCGGATCACGCCGAGCACCGGCTTCAGCAACAGCCGATCCACGACGAACGTCAGGACCAGGATAAAGAAAATGACCCAGAGGACGGACAGGTTCGGAAGCATGCCAAACGAAGATTTATACCATTCAGCGCAGTGTTACGGCAAGGTTTGACGCCGTTTGCCGGGCTTCGACGACTCCCACCGGATACGCCGTCACGCCGGCCCGCGACCACGCGGCGACCGCTGCCGCCGCCGCATCGGGCGCGATCGCGACCAGCAGACCGCCCGAGGTCTGAGGGTCGTAGAGCAGCTGGACACGGCGTGGATCCAGCCCGATCGCCGCCTCGACACCGCCGCCGAAGTGCTGCACGTTCGTCCGGCCGCCGCCCGGGGTGTTCTGCTCGACCAGATCGAGCGCGCCTTCCAGCACGGGGACGGCCTGCACGTCGATCGCCACGACCCCTCCGCTCGCCTTCGCCATCTCCGTCGCGTGCCCGATCAGCCCGAACCCCGTCACGTCCGTGCACGCGTGCACGGCGTCCGGCGGTAACGCCGCCAGGGCCTCGGCGGCCGCGCGATTCAGCTGGGTCATGGAGGCGATGGCGGCGTCCGCGGCACGCGGGGGCGCGCGGTCGAACTTGATCGCCGTGGCGATCACGCCCGTGCCGAGCGCCTTCGTCAGGAACAGCCGGTCCCCTGTTCTGGCGCCGGCGTTGGTCCAGACGCGGGACGGATCGACCTCTCCGGTGATGGCGTACCCGAACTTGATTTCCTGATCCTGGACCGTGTGCCCGCCAAGCAGCGCCACGCCGGCCTCCTGCAGCGTCTGCAGCCCGCCCGTGAAGATCTGCGTCAGGATGGTCCGGTCGGCGTCCTTCGGGAAACCGGCGATCGCGAGCGCCGTCAGCGGCCGCCCGCCCATCGCATAGACGTCCGACAGCGCGTTCGCCGCGGCGATACGTCCGTAGGCGACGGGATCGTCGACCACGGGCGTGAAAAAGTCCACGGTCTGGACCAGCGCGCGCGTGTCGTCGATTCTGTACACACCCGCATCGTCCGAAGTCCGATAGTCGACCAGGACCCGGTCGTCAGTCGTCACGGGCAATGCACCCAGCACCTGGGCGAGCTCGCCGGCGGCGAGTTTGCTCGCTCAACCGGCGCAGGCGGCGTAGTCGGTCAGTTTTCGCATGTCTTCCTCTCT
>WNFM01306245.1_pt1 | contig 11579 bp, 6 predicted proteins | sample 5400271 | NCBI WGS metagenome assembly WNFM01 (sample SAMN13153352, study PRJNA577476) | soil metagenome | isolation source: 60 cm saprolite on Douglas fir-dominated hillslope | place: USA:California | collected 2013-09-17 | reverse complement strand
TTCTAGGGCACTGCGTTCCTAGGGCACCACGTAGTTGACCGAGGTCCCCCAGTTGGCGAAAGCATCCCGGGTTCCGCCGCAGGTCGCCCGGATCAGGGTAAACGCCGACCCCGTACAGTTCGGGAACTGGATGTAGTTCGTAGCGAAGTCGATCTTACCGCCCGTCCCGGGCGCGAAGACCGCCCAGCTGTAGTCTCCCCAGCGCGGCCGGGTAGCACCCGGGAAGCCCTGGTACTCGGAGAAGCCGTCGGTGGGCGACTGGCCCAGGTCGGCCACGTGGACAGATCCCAGCAGGCCGCCCGAGGTGCTGCTCAGCAGCCCGAAGGCGGTGCTGGGTGAGAAGCCGCCGTTGTCGGCCCCGGTAGGCCCGCCGTTGCCGGACCGCGTGAAGGCCATGATGGCTCCGCCGTTCCCGCCGTCCTGCGACGGGAAGCCTTCCGCGGCAATGGCCGGGAACTCCAGGTCCTCATGCCTGGCCGACACGTAGCCCTGGCTGGTGAGGCTGAAGACCCCGTTGTTGTCGAAGCTGCGCGTGCCGACCACCCAGTACGCGGCGCCTGCGTGCTGCTCCGAGGTCGCCTCGGACGAGTAGGTCTGGTTGATCGCTGTGTCGACGGCGCCCCAGAGCTGGTCTTGTGCCTGCGAGACCTGGAAGAAACCGTCGTCGTTAGTGTTGAGCCCGCCCTCGGGGCAGGAGGCCGGCGGCGGACTGCCGGTGCTGAGGCCGGCGGCGCCGCATTCAGCGCCCAGCGGTATCGGCCCGGCCTTCTGCGCGCCGAGCACCCCCACGCCGACCGCGTTGGACGGGTCGTTGTAGAGCTGTACGCCGGAGAATAGCTGGCCGCCGAACTGGATAGTGGAGCAACTATTGCAGTCGGGGCTGTTCAGGCCGGTTGGCACCTGCCGACGGTATCCCTCCGGCAAAGCCATTGAAGTTGAGCGAGGCCAGCATGAACCCCGAGCCGCCGTGACTGTTGTCATACTGGCTGGGGTCGGGTGCTTGCGCCGGAATCACGGTAAACCAGCAGGCGATTCCGGCAGCGTGGAACTGGTTATCGGAGGCGCACGTTCCGTCTGGCGTCGGTAGCAGGCCCATGTTCTCGATGGCGACGTTGAAATTCTGGTTCGGCGTTCCGTTGGAGTTGCTGACAGGCAGGCCTTCTTCAAGCGCGTTCTTGTCGAAGGCGAGTTCCTGCGCTCCGTTGAAGAAGCCACCGCCGATGCCGGGGGCCTTCGCCAGGTTGAGCGGGAACTCGTCGTAGAACAAGAGGAAGGCGTCCCGGGTGGTCGCGATCTTCGCGAAGTCATTGAGCAGGAAGGGGGAGCCCGGCTCTTTCTTGTTGTAGTTGGCGTTGAGGAAGTAGACGTTGTAGGGACCGAACGGGTTCGAGCCCACCGTCACCGCAATGGCCTCGTAGCATCCATTGGCCGCGGCGGCGAAGCAGCCGGTGAACGGCCCGCCGCTCGCTTCGCTGTTCGCAGAGGCGATCTCGGTGAAGAACCAGTGCCCGCCATTGGATGAGTCAAACAGGCACGAGGGGTCTCCGCCGCTGCTCCATCCCCGGCCGGTGAGCCCCATGAGGGTGTCGAGCGGGATCGGCGCCGACAAGCGGTGCAGGCGCTGGTTGAACACCAGGACCTCGCCGATGTTGTTGGTCTCGGCAACGAACCCGTTGCCGGCACACAGCCCCTGGTCCGCGGGTTCGATGTCGCCCAGCGGGTTGGTGGGCAGCGTGCCGCTGTCGACCGCGTTCAGGCCCTTCACGCCGACCGAGCCACCGGCCGACATGCTGATGGGATCGCAACCCGGGCCTAGCGGCTCGCAGCTGACCGTGGGCGCCGGGACCGGGGGATCGGCGCCGCCGCTGACCTCGGCGCGCGAAGCAGCCGGCGACAGCCTCATATGCGGGGGAACCGGCGACGGCATGACATGATGCGCATCCGATCCCGCCGCCGCCGAGGCTAGCTGCCTCGCGGTAGCCGCGTTCCTAGCGGCCGCCGCCGCCGCAGGCGACGAAGCGGAGAAGCCCGCCGTGGACGGCGTGGGGAACGGGCCAGTGAGCAGAGAGCAGCGAGCCTGGGCGCAGCCGGTGGCGGCTGGCCCGGTGAAGGTCGGCGAGGCCGTCCCCAGGCTGGTCGACGTGACGGTGCTGGTTGTCTTGGCCACCCGGGCCGACGCCGCTCCCCCGGAGGAGACGACGAGCCCGATCGGCAGTGACAACAGCGACAGCAGTGCGAGTGATCTACGTACTAACCCTGGCATTGAGCTCCACCATTGCGGTCGTTCCCGACCCCCAGGGGTGAGGGCGCCAGACGCGCCTGTCCCCGCACCCGGGGGTCCGGTGCGGGGCTTCATCGTGCCCGCGCCGGAGAGTCGGTACGGGGACCTCGTCGTGCCCGTCGGAGACTGCTCAAGCTGCTACCAGTAGGGCTCATATCGTGCAGCGTGCGGGCAACTCCGTCAACCCTCACTCGCCGACAAGTCGCCATTTACCGGACCGTACGTGGGCCCGAGTCCGCCCCTTTCCCGGGCCTCCCGGATATGACTTACGCGGTCACCTTCCAGCTCAGGGCCTCGGCAAAGTCGTTGATCACGTCGTCATGAGGGTTTGAAGTGGCTGGCCGGGCCGCCGCCGCCGCGCTCCTCGACGCCGCCCCCAAAGCGGAACAGGCCTCAGCACGGCGGAGTCCGTCATCCCCGCCGTCCGCATCCCCCAGGGAGATCAGCACGGTGAGCGGCGGCCGGTTACAGACGGTCGTTGAGCGGCCGGGTCGCGGCGAACAGGTCGCGGTAGAGGCCGTACCGCCGGTCGTAGAGCTCGGCGAGCTCCGGCCGGGGCTGAACGGTCCGGGATATCGTCGTCCAGTCGGTGTCCGGCGGGACCATGCCGACCGCCGTGGCGGCGAGCAGCGCATCGCCGTAGCTTGCGCCGATGGCCTGCTCCGGGATGTCCTGCGCGCGGCCGCTGACGTCGGACACAAGCTGCGGCCAGAGCGACCCGGCGGCGCCGCCGCCGACCGCGACCGCCCGCCAGCCGGACGCGTCCGCCCGCACCGAGTCGAAGGCCTCCAGGTTGTGCCGCACTCCCATGGCCACGGCCTCGAGTGCCGCGCGCATCAGGTGCGCCGGCGTGTGCGCGAGCGTCAGCCCGAGGACGACGCCGCGCGCGCCCGGGTCGAAAAGCGGGCTCCGCTCGCCGGCGAGGTAGGGCAGCAGCACCAGGCTTTCCGCGCCGGGCGGCACGGCACCGGCTTCCTGGATGAGGTCACCGACGGGCTTGCCGGTGAGCCCTGCGACCCAGTCGGCCAGCAGGCCGGATGTCGCCATTCCGGCGGCCAGGGTCCCGGCCTGCGGCGACAGTCCGGCAGTTCGCCACAGGCCTGGGTGCGCGTGAGCCGTGGGGTCCACGCCGATCAGGAAGAGCGTCGACCCGTACATGACCATCAGGTCGCCGTCGTGCCGCACGCCGACGCTGTGCGCCTCGGCCCAGGCGTCGACGGTTCCCGCCAGCACCGGCGTGCCGGCCGGCAGGCCCGTGCTGGATGCCGCCTGAGCGGTGACCGTGCCCGCGATCTCGCCGGACCACGCCAGCCTGGGCAGCGCAACGCCGGAGCTCAGGGCCGCTGCCCAGTCCGCGGTCCAGTCCTGCGCGCGAATGTCGTACATCGGATCACACTGGCTCGCCGTGTGGTGGTCTAGCAGGTACTCCCCGGTCAGCCGGTGTACCAGGAAGGAGCTCGCGCTGAACCAGCGCGCGGTGCGGGCCCAGATCTCCGGCTCGTGCCGCTGCAGCCAGAGCAGCTTCGGGCCCACCGCCTGCGACGACAGCGCGGAGCCGGCCACGTCCAGGATGGCGGCTGCGCCAAGCTGCCGCGTCAGCTCCTCGACCTCGGCGGTCGCCCGCATGTCGATCCCGTACAAGATCGCCGGCCGCAGCGGGGTCCCGTTGCTGTCGCAGACCACCAGGCACGGGCCCATCCCGCTGACGCCGACCGCCCGGATGCCCGAGCGGCTCACCAGCTCGTCGGTCATGATCTCGGCCAGCAGCTGCCGCGATTGCTTCCACCAGATCGCCTGCGCGTCCTGCTCGAACCAGCCGGGGCGAGGCTGGCGGATGCCGTGCCGGCCGGTTACCGCGGCCACCACGGCGCCGGCGCCGTCCACCGCGACGGCCTTCGTGCTGGAGGTGCCGATGTCCAGCCCGATCACCAGCTCGGCCATGACCGCGGGCCTACCGGGATACGCCGCGGTAGCCGATGCGGCGCTGCGCGTGGACGGCGCGCCCGTGGCCTGCGACGCCGACTCGAGCGATCGTCAGGCACAGGTCGCGGAGCCGCTGCCGCGGGTCAGCTCTCGATGGACGCCCAGAACGAGCACTCGTGGAAGGCGGCGAACCGGGCGGAAGGCACGGGCGCGGTGGCATTCGGTATCAGCTCCTGGATCCGGGGCGCCGTTCCCCCGAACCGCGGCCAGCCAGGCAGGTGCCCCCCGTTCGGGTTGCCGGTGGCGGCGAACTGGCTCCAGTAGCGGATCATCAGATTGGACAGCCGGAACTGCGCCCGGGTGAACGACGGGACCGTGTCGAGGAGCGGGATCCGCTGGAACACGTACTGCAGTTCGGTGCTGTGCGCGGCGCCCAGCGGGAAGCTGAAGTGGATGCCGAAGTCGTTCGGCGGGTTCGGGTCGCTGAACTCGTAGGCGTACACCCTACTGCGCTGGGTGAAGTCGTCGGCGAACAGCGCCGGGCAGCTGAAGTCCGCGTCGGTGAACACCGCCGCGTAGGCCAGGTCGGGGGACCTGTAATGCGCCAGCGGGTAGCGGGCCAGGATCTTCTTTGCGTTCGTGGCGCCGAACTGCGCCGCGACCACCTGCGGGTACTGCTGGCGGGTCATCGGATGACCCTGCGCGACATCGAACCCCAGCCCGACGAAGAACCGACCCTCGTCGTGGTTGCTGCCCTGCAGCAGCGGGACATGCGTGTAGTGCCCGGTGAGGAACGCGGTGATCGGGGACTCCGGCAGTGTGGGCGCGCCGATGACCGGGCTCCAGCCCATGCCGGCCTCGGCCTTGAGGATCTCCGCGGCCGGCTTGGCCCGCAGGCACGCCCCGGCCGTGGCCGGCCGGACGCAGCCGAGGCTGGCGGCCAGCGTTAGGCCCTGCTTGTCGGCCTGCTGCCTGGTGGGCGCGGGGAACAGGCACCCGCTCTCGGCTATCGCGTGCTCGAACAGTCCCCTCGCGGTCGGAGACGTCATGGTCATGCAGACGCTCGCGCCGCCGGCGGACTCGCCGAAGATCGTTACGTTGCGCGGGTCGCCGCCGAACGCCGTCGCGTTGCTGCGGACCCAGCGCATCGCCGCCTGCTGATCCATCAGCCCGTATTCGCCGCTGAACTGGTCCTTACCCTGCGACGGCAGCGCCAGGAAGCCGAAGGCGTTCACCCGGTAGTTGATGGTCACCACGATCGCATGGCCCTGGGCGGCCAGGATCGCGCCGTCGTAGATGCTGCCGGCACCGCCGGTGAAGCCGCCGCCGGGGATCCAGACCATCACCGGAAGACGCTGGCGGCCGCGTTCCCGCCGCGGCGTGAAGACGTTCAGGTTGAGGCAGTTCTCTGCGGTGCTGGTCGTCAGCACGCCGGTGGCGAGGCTCCCCGTCTGCGCGCAGGTCGGGCCGGGCCTGGCGGTCCGCATGATCCCGCGCCACGGTGCGTGCGGCCGTGGCGGCCGCCAGCGCAGTGCCCCGGCGGTGGACGCGGCGTACGGGACACCGAGGAACTCGCGGGCCACCCCCTGGTACAGGCCGCGGATCTGGCCGTCGGACGTGCGCACGACCAGCGGAGCCTGCCCGGCCGCCGCGGAGCCGGAGGTACCCGCGGCGGCGCTGGCCGCCGTCAGGCCGGCCGACGTTACAAGTCCGAGCGCGGCCACGCAGGCGACGATCATCCTCCGCCCGCTCCTGGGAGACGCCGTTCGCCGCATGGCAGCCTCACTTTCGCGCCCGTGCTGTACGGCCTCCGGCCGCATGCGCCGCAGCAGCACACCCGGGGGCCGCGCGCGGCCACCCCCCGGCGCGCCTGGCGGTACCGCTGGCTCCGCGCCGCCGGGCGATCTTCCGGAAATTACTCGCCAGTAGTTTCCCATCGGCCAATCGGCGGGTCAATAGGTGCCTTTCGCCAGTTCGGCAGGGGCGGCCGTGGCCCAGGTCCATTGTGTGGCGGCGCGGTCAGTCGCTGCCTGACGTTCCAGGTACTGCCAGGATCCCCAGCGCCTCCCGGGGCGCGACATCGCCCTGCGGGCCGAACGCCGCCGCAGCCTCCGGCACTTGACGACCCGCGCGAGGCCGTGAGTGACTTGCCATAGTCCCAGGTACGACCGCTTTGGCGGGAAACCTGCCTCGCTGCCCGGACGGCGGCGCAGCCAGCATCTCGCCTGCCGGCTTGGAGGAGCTCCCATGATCGGTGCCGAACGCGTTGCCCTGCGCCGCCGGTACGCGAAGGAGCGGGACAAGCGGCTTCGGCCGGACGGCAACGATCAATACCTTGAGCTCAAGGGCCAGTTCAGCCACCTGCTCTGTGACCCCTACACCCCACGGGCCGAGCGCGATCCCAAGCGTGACCACGTGAGGGTCGCCTTCGTCGGCGGCGGCTTCGCCGGGCTGGTGACTGGCGCCAGGCTCAAGGAGGCCGGCATCGAGGACGTGCGGATCGTGGAGAAGGGCGGCGGCTTCGGCGGCACCTGGTACTGGAACCGCTACCCCGGCGCGCAGTGCGACACCTCCGCGATGATCTACATGCCGCTGCTCGAGGAGACCGGGCACCTGCCCTCGGAGCGGTACGCTCACGCCCCGGAGATCCGCGGGCACTGCGACCGGATCGCCAGGCAGTATGGCCTCTACGACAACGCCCTCTTCCACACCGAGGTCACCGATCTGGAGTGGGATGCTTCCGGATGCCGGTGGATCGTGCGGACGAACCGGGGAGACGAGTTCACTGCCCAGTTCGTGGGCATCGGAACGGGACCGCTGCACGTCGCGAAACTGCCGGGGATCCCCGGTATCGAGACCTTCAAGGGCCACGCTTTCCACACCAGCCGCTGGGACTACGCCTACACGGGCGGCGACCCTGACGGCGCGCCGATGGATCGCCTTGCCGACAAGCGGGTCGCCATCATCGGGACGGGCGCGACCTCGATCCAGTGCGTCCCGCATCTGGCGAGCGCGTGCGGGGAGCTGTTCGTCTTCCAGCGGACGCCGTCGTCGGTGGACGTCCGTGACAACCGGCCGATCGATCCTGAGTGGTTCGCCGGGGTCGCCACGCCCGGCTGGCAGGACCACTGGCTGGAGAACTTCGTCGCCAACATGGGAGTCGGCGAGTTCCCGGACGAGGACCTGGTCAACGACGGATGGACCGACCTCGCCAAGCGGATCCGCGGCCGTATCACTGCGGCGCGCTCGGCCCCGGCTGGAATCCATGAACTGCTGGACGACTTCGAGACCGCCGACTTCGAGAAGATGAGCGAGATCCGGGCCCGGGTGGACACGATCGTGAAGGATCAGCAGACTGCGCAGCAGCTGAAGGCCTGGTACCGCCAGCTCTGCAAGCGGCCCTGCTTCCACGACGAGTACCTCAGCGCCTACAACCTGCCCTCGGTGCGCCTTGTGGACACCGATGGCCAGGGGGTCGAACGGATCACCTCCGCCGGGGTCGTCGTGACCGGCGTCGAGTACCCCGTCGACTGCATCATCTACGCGTCTGGCTTCGAGGTCGGCACCGAGGCGACGAGGCGATACGGCTTCGACATGACCGGCCGGGACGGCACGAAGCTATCGGACTACTGGTCGGGCGGGATGCGCAGCATGCACGGCGTCCACGTTCATGGGTTCCCCAACGTGTTCCACGTCCAGCTGTGGCAGGGCGGCAGCGTCGTGGCCAACGTGCCGCATAACCTGACCGACTCAGCCAAGACGGTCGCGGACGTCGTCTGCCACATGATCGACAACGGCTTCGACGAGGTCGGCGTCACCAGGGAGGCGGAGGACGCCTGGATGGAGCTCCTGAGACCCAACCCGGTCATGACGTCGTTCCTGGCCGACTGCACCCCTGGCTACTACAACAACGAGGGCCACTTCGATGGCCAGCAGTTCCCGCTGGGCGGCGGGTACCACCAGGGCGCCCCGGCGTACTTCCGCTATATCGACCAGTGGCGCAAGTCGGGCGACTTCGCGGGCCTGGAGTTTGGTGGACAGGATTAACTTGCCCCGCCAGGCCCGCCTGCAGTACACCGCTGATACAGCGGCACCTGATTTCCGAGAACACTGCCCCGGCCAGCGCGCCGAACGGGCTGCCCGCCAACCGTGCCCCGGCGACCGACGCGAGGGCGAGTGGCCGGCAACCAGGTCACTGAGCTCGCAACCGGCGCGGCCGTCACCGTCGATGGCTGGCCGGCTCGCGGCGACCGGATGTCGCGAGCCGTGCTGGCGGCGATGCCGGGCCAGCCGCGGTATCCGGGTCATGGCCCAGCGGAGCGCAGCGCCGCCTGACGCACACGCTGCTCGTGCGCCGCGATGACATCGTCGTTGGACTGCGCGCTCGGGCCGGCTGCCGCGGGCGCCACGAAGGTGGGCAGGGTGATGCCGCGGGCGGCCAGCTTCTCGGCGACCAGCGTGATCAGCTCGCCGACGCACGCACAGGCTACGATCGTTGACGCGCCGGCCACCGGGGCTGGCCACCCTGCCACCGCCATCAGCGCATCCGCCGCGGGCACCCCGGTGTCGATGACCAGATCCGCGATCTCGGCCAGCGGGCTGCTAGACGATGGCCCGGCCGGCCGGGCCAGGCTGCGGGCGGACGTCACCGCCACGACGGCCGCGCCGTGTGCGCGGCCGTACCTCGCCGCCTCGACCGGGGCGGCATTCCGTTCGTGGGACAGGAAGCGCTCGACGTAACCCTCGGCTCGCTCCAGCCACAGCAGCTCGCGTATCCCGCCGGGGCCGAGCACGCTCGACCACATCAGCCGGGGATCTGTCAGCGGGTTGAAGCCGACGAAGCTGCCGTAGCGGGGGAATGTGTCCATCACCGGGAGCACCGAATGGCCGCTGCCGAACAAGTGGACCAGCCCGCCGCCCGCGATCGTGCTGGTCATCTGCTCGGCCACCGCGGCGAACGCCTCGCGCTGCGTGTCCTGAAGGTCACGCAGGATCGTCACCAGGCGGGCCAGAAAGTCATCGCCAGCCATCGTGTTCCTCTTTTCGTCACCAGATCGCTGCCTGGCCACTGGCCCATCTGGATCCGCGTTACTTACCGACATCGAGTTCCTGCCGACGCTAAAGCGATCAGCTGGCTGGAAACGCACCGCCGCTCGTGGTGGCCCGACGACCGCGGCGGCCTTACTCTAGCCACCGTGGCGGTCGTGCGGGCCCCGGGCGTGTGGCCGTCCGCCCACCGCGAAGACCGACGCTGGCCGCCGCCGGTCGCACGTTGTCGCGCAGGCTCAGCCGCCGCCTGTCCAGCTTCGCACAACTGCGGTCGGTAGTGCTGCCGTCAGGCTGGCCGGCCGCGCCTGCCGAGCGCCGTCGCTGCTGCCCTGGGCAAAGCGGGTGCCGGTCCGGTCGGCCAGCCCGCGGCATGCGGCGCAGGCGCACGTCACCGGGGGTCAAACCGCGGATTGTTGGACTAGACCATTCCGATTCCGGATGCTTCACTAATCTGCTGACTAGTCGAGGTCGCACCAACAGGAGCATGGAGAACGCCAGTGTCCAGCCCAGCCCAGCAGCGGCCCCGAGAGCCGAAGTACTACATCGTCAAGCGTCACCTGCTCGACATCATCGAGGCGCTTGATTCCGGCGAGGCGCTGCCCACCGAGCGTGATCTCGCCGCGGAGCTCGTCACCTCCCGCACCACGGTCCGGCAGGCGATGCTCGACCTGGTCGCCGAGGGCCGGCTGGTCCGCAGGCAGGGATCGGGCACCTACGTGGCCGAGCCGAAGATGAGCTGGCCGCTGCACCTGTCCAGCTTCACCTCTCAGGCGGCGGCGAACGGGCTGGTCGCCTCGACGCAGCTGATCGCAGCCGAGCGGATCCGCCCGGACGAGGACACCGCGGGCAGGCTCGGCGTCGGCCGGGGCTCTTCGGTGTTCAGGATCGAGCGGCTGCGCCTGGCCGATGACCGGCCGATAGCGCTGGAAACCTCGCACCTCAGCGCGGCGAGGTTCCCGCGGCTGACGGCCTACATGCGCCGGGAGCAGTCGCTGTACCAGGTGCTTGCCACGATCTACCACGTCGCTCCGGCCAGCGCGGAGCAGTCGATCTCGACCGCGCCAGCCTCGCCCAGGGTCGCTGATCTACTGCGTACGGATACTGGCGGGCCGATGCTGGTGCTCAGCCGGCATAGCTTCGACGCGGCCGGTGAGCCGGTCGAATGGGTGACTAGCTGGTACCGGGGAGACCGCATCACGCTGGTCGCACAGATGACGGCGCCGCGCTGATGGCCGTGCTGCTGTCCGGCGCCCGGGTCGTCACGTCGGGCGGTGTCATCGAGGGCGGCTGGGTCCAGATCGAGGCCGGGGTCATCGCCGCCATGGGTCCCGGTCCGCCGCCACCCGGCGAGGTCGTCGACCTCGCCGGGGCGTGGCTGCTGCCTGGCTACATCGACCTGCACGTGCACGGCGGTGGCGGGCACGACGCGAGCGCATCGCCCGCCGACCTGGCCGCGGCCGTGGCCTTCCACCGCCAGCACGGCACTACGCGGACGCTGGTGTCGCTGGTCGCCGCCCCGCTGGAGGCACTCGCCGAACAGCTCGCCTGGATCGCCGACCGCGTCGCGATCGGCCCGACGGCACAGGGTCACGTGCTGGGTGCACACCTCGAAGGACCGTTCCTGTCAGCCGCCCGCTGCGGCGCCCAGAATCCCGGCCACCTGCTGCGGCCGGACACGGCAGCGTTCGCCCGGCTGGCCGCGGCCGCCCGCGGGACGCTGCGCAGCATCACGATCGCGCCCGAGCTGCCCGGCGCACTCGACCTGATAGCCGCCGCGCGGGCGGCCGGCGCGGTCGCCGCGGTCGGCCATACCGACGCGACCTACGCGGAGACCAGGGTCGGCCTTGACGCCGGCCTGGGGCTCGCCACTCACCTGTTCAACGGGATGCCGCCAGTGCACCATCGCGAACCCGGCGTCGTCGTCGCGGCGCTGGAAGGTCGCATAGCCGTCGAGATCATCAATGACGGCATCCATGTTCACCCGGCCCTCATCCGGCTCCTCGCGCGCGAGCCGGAGCAACTCTTGCTGGTGACCGACGCGATCTCCGCCGCCGGGACTGGCGACGGCACGTTCCTGCTCGGAGGGCAGCAGGCTGTCGTCCGCGACGGCGCGGCCAGGCTCGCCGGGACGGGCACGCTGGCCGGCAGCACGCTGACCATGGACGCGGCCGTCCGGCGCGCGGTCGTCGAGTGCGGCTTGCCGATCGAGGTTGCCTCGGCCGCTGCGTCCGCCAACCCCGCCAGGGTGCTCGGCATCGGCGACCGCTGCGGCGCCATCGCCGTCGGCCACGACGCCGACCTGGTCGTGCTCGACGACGAGTTGCGC
>WNFM01233892.1_pt6 | contig 11580 bp, 12 predicted proteins | sample 5400271 | NCBI WGS metagenome assembly WNFM01 (sample SAMN13153352, study PRJNA577476) | soil metagenome | isolation source: 60 cm saprolite on Douglas fir-dominated hillslope | place: USA:California | collected 2013-09-17 | reverse complement strand
GCTTCGGCACGGCTCGCCCCACCCTGTGTGTGCGGTGTAGCATCCCCCGCCTCGACATCCTGGCCCTCATGATGCGCCGCGCCGTGCGAGGCGGCCGTCGTCGCGGGCGGCGCCTCGCCCGACTCCGAGCGCATCTGTTGCATCAACTCGGGCAAAGTGCGGCCGCGGCGCGTAAATCCGGAACTGTGCGTCGAACCCTTTACCCGATGCGGAAACCAAAAGGCCTGGTGAAGGTCCGGATACTTGAACCACTGCTTGCGGCTGCCCGAAGCGATCGCTCGCCATAGGGCCTCGACCCGACCCCACTGCGACAGCGGCAGACCGGCCGCGGCACGCGTCATGAGCTCGACTTCGGCATACCCGAGTGCAAAGCCGTGTTCGCGCAGATAGCCTGCAAACTTACCGAGTCGCTCGCGCGGGTCCGTTGCCACGGCTTACTTCATGGCGGCGACGCCCGGATCCTGCGCCACCCTCGGCCCGTCCATCAACTTGCCGACTCGATCGGCGGTCATCTTCCAACGATCGTTGCGCTTGAGCAATGCGGCGAGGCTCGGCAGTAGCGCGCGCGGATCGACCGGCAATTCGCCATGGCCCAGGTGGAACAGCACGCGCACCCAGTCAAGCGTCTCGGCGACGCCCGGCGTCTTGTCCAAGTCCTCCCGCCGCAGCCGCTGCACGAAGGCGACTGCCTCTTCGATGAGCCTGCCGGCGGCTTCGGGCACCAGAGTGCGCACGATCTGTATCTCGCGCGCCAGTGATGGGAATTCGAGGTAGTGAAACAGGCAACGGCGGCGCAGCGCATCGGACAGATCGCGCGTGCCGTTGCTGGTCATCACCACCAGCGGCTTGCTGAGCGCGACCAGTGTGCCGATTTCGGGGACGGTCACCTGGTACTCCGACAGCATTTCCAGCAAGAAAGCCTCGAAGGCTTCGTCGGCGCGATCGATCTCATCGATCAGCAGCACACACGGCTCGCGCGCGCGTATCGCCTGAAGCAGCGGCCGCTCGAGCAGGAAGCTCTCCGAGAACAGATTGTCCCGCAGCGCGATGCGATCCACCTGTCCCGCCTCGGCGAGGCGGATTTCGAGCAGTTGCCGGCTGTAGTTCCATTCGTATACCGCCTGGCTCAAATCCAAACCCTCGTAGCACTGAAGACGCAACAGTGGGCGCGCGAGCGCTTTGGCACAGGCACCGGCAATCGCCGTCTTGCCGACCCCCGCCTCGCCCTCGATGAGCAGCGGGCGCTCCAGGGTGAGACCCATCCACAGCAGGCTCGCCAGATCCTCATCGGCGATGTAGCCAGCATTGAACAGGCGCTCCCGTAAACCCTCCGGCGTCGTCAACGCCGGAACGTCAGTCATGGCACGCTCCGCGGGCACGGCACTCACGCCTTGCGGCCAAACAGGCCGGCGAACCAGCCGCGCAGTAATCCCCACAGCAGCGAGAGCGCATTGAGCTCCCGTGGCACCTTCACAATCACCGTCGGCGCGGGGTCTGCCTGCGCGGCACTCTGCGCACTGTCCTCAAGCGCATGCGCCTTGTCCGAGAAAGTCTTGGAAAACTGGGCCAGTATCATATCCGATACGGAGGTCATCATGCGCCCGCCGAACTGCGCAAACTTGCCGTTGACGATTACATCGGCTTTGCCGTGTAGTGTACTGGTGCCGTCTGCGGCGGACGCGAGCGTAGCGGTCAACTCCATCGACGCCGAGGAGCCTCCCTTATCTGCTCCTTTGCCCAGCATCCGCAACGTGCGCGCGGTAGTATCAACGATGAGCACCTCGATATCTCCGGCAAAGGCCGCAACCGCCGGACCGACTTTTACCTTGACAGTACCCTTGTAGTGATTGGCATCGAGTTGCTCGGTGATCTGCGCTCCCGGCATGCAGCTCGTCAGCTCCGGGATATTTGCCAGGATCTTCCAGGCGGTGTCTGCGCTCGCAGCAACCGGGTATTGTTTGTCGACGGTGACTTGCATGTATGTTTCCTGACGACGCGGTCAGCTCGCGATTCCCAATTGTTTCAACTGCTGCCACACCCGATAGGCGGTGTGCGGCATATTGATGTGGGTGACTCCGAGGTGTGCGAATGCATCGACGACTGCACTTGTAAATGTCGGGATGCTGCCTACGTGCGGCGACTCTGCCACGCCTTTCGCGCCGATCGGGTGATGCGGTGACGGTGTGACTGTGAAATCAGTTTCCCACTGGGGTGTTTCGACCGCGGTCGGCAGGAAATAGTCCATCAGCGTGTTGCCCTGAATATTGCCCTGCGCGTCGAACGACAGCAGCTGCCCCATCGAAACCGCATACCCTTCCGTCAATCCGCCGTGGATCTGGCCTTCGATGATCATCGGGTTGATTCGCGTACCGCAGTCATCCAGCGCATAGAAGCGGCGAACTTTGGTTTCTCCTGTGCCTTTATCGATGTCCACCACGCATAGGTACGCGCCAAACGGGAAGGTGAAATTCGGCGGGTCGTAGTAGTGAACGGCTTCCAGACCGGGCTCCATGCCTGGCGGCGGTTGGTGGTAAGCCGCCCAGGCGATGTCCTTCATGGTCTTGAATTTGGCGTCGTCGCCGCGCAATTTGAAGCGATCGATTTCCCAGTCGAGATCCGCCTCGCTGACCTCAAGCAGATGCGCGGCAATCTTCTTCGCCTTGGCATGGATCTTCCGAGCCGCCATCGCAATCGCCGCGCCCGCCACGGGCGTCGAGCGCGAGCCGTAGGTGCCAAGTCCATACGGTGCGGTACTCGTGTCGCCTTCCTCTACCTGGATTACTTCGGAGGAGATGCCAATCTCGGTGGCAATGATTTGCGCATAGGTGGTCTGGTGTCCCTGCCCCTGCGTGATCGTTCCCATGCGCGCAATCGCGCTGCCGGTCGGGTGCACGCGTATCTCGCAGGAGTCGAACATGCCTACGCCGAGGATATCGCACATCTTGGTCGGACCCGCACCCACGACCTCTGTGAAGGTGACGATGCCGATACCCATCAACGTCGGACAATTCGGATCGGCGCGTTTCCCCGCCTGTTCGGCGCGGAGTTTCCTGTAATCGACCGCCGCGAGCACCTTGCCGAGCGCGGTGTGATAATCCCCGGAATCGTACTCGAAGCCGAAGGGCGATTTGTACGGGAACTGTTCCCGCCGGATGAAGTTCTTAGTGCGAATTTCCGCCTTGTCCATATTGAGCTTTTGCGCCAGCACATCGACCATGCGCTCGATGAGGTACACCGCCTCGGTGACGCGGAAGGAACAGCGATACGCCACACCGCCCGGCGCTTTGTTGGTGTAGACGCCATCCACGCGGCAGTAGGCGCTGCCGATGTCATAGCTGCCGCTGCAGATGTGGAACATGCCCGCCGGATATTTGGTCGGATCGGCGCAGGCATCGAACGCGCCATGGTCGGCAATCACGTTCGTCCGCAGCGCGAGAATGCGCCCGTCGGCCGTGGCGGCGAGTTCGCCGGTCATGTGGTAGTCACGCGCGAAGCCCGTGGATGAGAGATTCTCTATGCGATCTTCCACCCACTTGACCGGCCGGCCGAGCACTATGGAGGCGACGATGGCGCACACGTATCCCGGGTAGATGGGGACCTTGTTGCCGAAACCGCCGCCGATGTCGGGCGAGACGATGCGCACCTTCGACTCGGGAATTCCCGACAGCATGGAGACGACGGTGCGCACCACATGCGGCGCCTGACTCGTGAGCCAAGTCGTCAGCTCGCCTCGGACCGGATCGAACGAGGCGACCGCACCGCAGGTCTCGAGCGGGCAGGGATGCACGCGCGGATAGAGCATCTGCTGCTTCACGGTGACCGGTGCCGCCCTGAACACCGCGTCGGTAGCGTCTTTGTCGCCCGCCTCCCAGGTAAATATGTGGTTGGGGTGATAGCGCTTGCCGTGCGCGCCCTCGGTTTTTCCGGCCAGGTCCTCGCGTAACACCGGTGCGCCCGGCTTGAGCGCTTCGAACGGATCCACGACCGCCGGCAGTTCGTCATATTCGACTTCGACGGCTTCGACTCCGTCGGCCGCCGCATATCGGTCCTCGGCAATGACCACCGCCACCTCCTGCATCTGGAAGTGGACTTTCTCATCCGCCAGCACGGCCTGCACGTCGCCGGCCAGGGTCGGCATCCAGTGCAGCTTGAGCGGCTTCAAGTCCTCGGCCGTCAGCACCGCGATCACGCCGGGCACCTTGAGCGCCGGCTCTTTGTTGATGCGCTTGATACGCGCATGGGCGACGCTCGCGCGCACGATGTCCATGTGCACCATTCGGGGCAGCTTGATGTCGTCGACGTAGTTGCCCTTGCCCTGGATGAAACGCGCATCTTCCTTGCGCAATCGGGCCTCGCCCATGCCCATCAAGGCCTTCTCACGATCGTTGACTTGTGCGTTCATGCGGCGACTCCCGGCGCGACTTTGTCTTGTTGTAGCGCCTTGGCGGCGTGTAGTACGGCCTTGATGATGTTTTGATATCCCGTGCAGCGACAGAGGTTGCCGGACATGCCGGTGCGTACCTCGGCATCGGTGGGGTTCGGGTTGTCCTTGAGCAGACGGTAGGCCCGCATCAGCATTCCCGGGGTGCAGAAGCCGCATTGCAGGCCATGCTCTTTGTAGAATCCGTCCTGCACAGCATGCAAGAGGCCGGCATTAGCGAGGCCCTCGACGGTTTTCACATCACTGCCTTCGCACTGCACTGCAAGATGCGTGCAGGACTTTATCGACTGTCCGTCAACGTCTACCGTACAGGCCCCGCAATGGCTGGTCTCGCAGCCAATATGCGTGCCGGTCAGGCTCAGTTTTTCGCGTAAAAAATGCACGAGCAGCGTGCGCGGCTCTACCAATTCCTCAATCTTGCGGCCATTGACGGTCATCGTCACGATCTGTTTGCTCATTGCCTCTCTCCCGTTGCGTGTGTCATCGACAGCGCGCCGCCGCCGCTCGAATGGCTCGCCGCGTCATCTCAGCCGCCATGGCTGTCTTGTACTCGACGTCCCCCCGCAGATCCTCGGCCGGACTGCATAGACCCCGCACCACGTTCGCAATCTTCGCCAGAACATCGTCAGTCGGCGCATGGCCGACGAGCGCTTTTTCGGCATCGGTTGCGCGCAACGCAGTAGGCGCCACGTTGGTCAGACCGATGCGGGCTTCCGTGACGATTCCGCCGCGCATCCGCAGCACCACCGCTGCTCCGGCGGTAGCCCAATCACCCGTCTTGCGCTTGAGCTTGTGATAGGCGTAACCGGTGCCTGGGGCGAAAGCAGGCACTAGTATGGCCGTCAGAATTTCGTCTGCGGCAAGCGCGGTCATATACGTTCCGTGAAAAAAATCCACTGCTTTGACCCGACGCTCGCCGGCAGGCCCCTGCAGCACGAAGGTCGCATCCAATGCCATCGCGAGCGCCGGGTGGTCGTTCCCGGGGTCGCCGTGCGCAATGTCGCCGCCGATCGTGCCACGATTGCGTACTTGGGGGTCGGCGATGAGTCGGGCGGCCTCCGGTAACAAAGGCACGCGATCTTCCAGCACTGCAGAGTCAATCAAATCGCTCTCGGTGGTCATCGCCCCAATATGTATCACGTCGACCTCCCCGCGAATGCCGCGCAGCTCCGCAATGCGATTCAGATCGATCAATGCACCGGGTTGTGCAAACCGCAGTTTCATCATCGGCAGCAGACTGTGCCCGCCGGCGAGCAGCTTGGCCTCATCGCCCAGTTGAGACAGCAGGCCTAATGCCTCGCCGACCGAACGCGGCGCGTAGTATGCGAATGGCGGTGGAATCACATGAGCCTCCGGTTTTCTTGGTGGATTGACGCGTACTTCGCAAGTAGTAGGAAGTTCCTTCGTAGTCCTCGACGTGCGTCGCGCTAGCGGTGTCGACTTCCATGCCGCACACAGGGTTGACAAACTTGGCAGAGGTCGCCGCTGAGGGGCGTTCGTTTCGCGCGCGTGCATCGGGCGCGGGGAACGTCTCTGCTTGCGCGTGTTCACGACGTTCGATACTCAGCGGCTCACGCGGCCGGCCACGCAGGAATCCGAGCACCGCCGCCACCGAGACCAGGGCGATTTCCGCCGGCGTTTGCGCCCCGTTGTCCTGACCGGCCGGCGCCTGCAAGCGCGCGAGCTGCGACTCGTCGATTCCGCGTTGACTCATCAGCTCGCGCAGCTTCTTTGCTTTGCGTCGACTGGCGATCATCAAGACGTGAGCGGCCGGGCTGCGCAAGGCGCTTTCGAGTGCCGCCTCGTCGCCTTGTCCTTGTGTGGCAATCAGCACGACCGACGCCTGAGCCGCCGCCTCGACCAATCTGATCCCAAGCCGGTTGGCGAAAAACCTCGCCTCTTCGGCGGTGGGCGTATCGCCAAGCACGCTGAGTGCGGCACCGACGCTATACGGCTGGACAAACAACTCGATGGTGCCGCCACTCGCGCATGCCATCGGATGCTGCTCAATGTCGTCGGCGAGCTGCAGTCGATCGTTGGCGATGCGGATGAGCTTTGCTTCGCCGGTTTCAATTGCGGTCTGCGCCACCCGGATGACCACGGATCGCGCGCATCCGCCACCGACCCATCCGTGGAGCGATCCGTCGGCCAGCACGATCGCCTGCGCGCCGACATAGGCTGACGTGGGCGCGATAGCCCGTACCACCGTAACGAGCGCGTAGGGGGTACTGTAATTATTCAGTTCGCGGGCCATATCCAGCAACTCGCTGGTGGTCATCGCGACGCCTCGCTGCTTGCCGTAGCGAGGCCTGGAATGCGCGGACGTTTCATTATCGTCCGCGCCCGAGCTGCAATGCGTACCTTGACCACGGTGCCCGCCCAACCCCCCCGCTATGCGCAACGAATAAATTGCGTATGCCTGATGCCACGCGGATCGATAGTCCGCCTTAGCCTCGGAGTTTAGCGACCCTTGCCGGTTCGAGGGCGGCTGTTAAATCAACGCCGTGGGAATGCGCACGAACAGTCGCGGGACTGCACGAACGGCGGTAGGGCTAACCGGTCCACTCGCGGACCGGCGCCAGGCGGCTCAAGAAATCAGCTGGGGCAGGCCGATTAGCCCGAGCTGTTCAAGCAGTGCGCTACTGCTGCTCCGCGAGACCGGTATCTCGGTCGGGGATTCCCCCTTCATGCGCAGCGTGATGCGCCCATCCTCACGCTTGACTTCATGCACTTGCCACAGATTGACGATGTAACTGCGGTGCACGCGCAGAAACTGGCTCGGGTCCAGGCGGGTTTCGAGCTCACCGATGTTGAGGTTGCAGAATTGAGCACCCTCTGGAGTGTGGACCCAGGTGTAGTGGCCGTCGGACCGAATGAATGCCACGTCCGGCACATCCACCAGGATGATGCGGCCTTTCCGGCTGGTCGGAATTCTACGCAGTATTCGCTTGACCGTGACTGCACCATCGTGCGCGCCATACTGTGGAGCCAGATGGATCTCGTGACTAATCACATCGGTGATGTCGTGAAACACCAACGTGTAGCCGATGGTCGTGCCCGCGTCGTCTCCGATCTTCGAAACCTTAATCAACAGCATCCTCTCAGGGATGTTGATGATCATCGTCATGGGCGGCGCGTTGTTCACGGGGCACTCCGATTGCCCAATTAAAAATTCGACCTTCGCGCGTGAGGATTCCGGATGAAACGAGGTCACGATCTTGCCGAAAGGTAACTTTTCGTCGACGGGAAGGCTCTTACGGGCGAACTCGTTCATGCCGATCACGTGTAACTCGCGGTCCAACTGCACGAGACCGATGTCGAAGCGCTCCAATAAGTAAAGCCAGGAACCCGAGCCTGTTCGCACTGCTTCCGTGGGGGGGGTGGCCTGTTGCATCGAACTCTCCTGCAGTAGCAGACGGCAGCGGTACGCTACCGAGTCTTTGCTCTTCACGCCTCGAAACGGGCATTCATGCAATGACAGCGCCGATTCGTTCAGGCGCGTTTCTTTCCCCCGAGGCGCCGACTAGAGTGAACGCGTTCGGGGGAATTATCCATGAAAATCGAATGTGCGACGATTAGACAGGGCCGGGTGGACCTATGAGCGCCGCGCTCTCCCTGGTAGGCGTTGCCTTGGGATGCATGGCCTTGATCGTGTTGTGCCCTCAACGCGCCGGGCTGCTCCCTCCAACATTTCCATTGGCGTTCGGGTTCGGAGGGATGCTCCTCGGTTGGCTGTTTGATTTGACAAAAGCTGATCCGATTCCCTTGAATCCAATATGCATGTCCTTGGCAGGCACAGGCTTTGCACGAGCACTGAGCCTGCACTTCACAACAATGCCGGGCATGCATATCGGCATGCTGGTCGGGGGTTTGTTGGCGGTTCCCAATGTAGAGTACGACCGGCCGCTGGACCTCCGCCGGTTGTCTGTCGCTTGTGGACAATATGTATTGTGTTCGGCGTGCATGCTAGTCGGCATGACTTTGGGTGCCCTATGGTTGATGCGCTCATGGCAGGCGGGACCGCACGCATGGCCTGATATTCTCGGCGCAATGTGCTGCGGGATGACTTGGGGCATGGTCGCAAGTGTAGGCCTATGCCGTACGCTGACGAGGTGGCATCGGGCCAAGAATTCTCATGATTGATCGTGCGACCGCGCGCGCACCCGCCGATTCCGCCCCGCCGCACGCCAACCGGCTCGACGTTCGTCTCGACACGAGTCTCGAAATGCTGCTCGAGCGCGCGCCCGCGGACGATTCCCTCAGGGTCCTCGCCACGGTGGTGGTCACAGCGGGATCTACTTATCGCAAGCCCGGCGCACGCATGCTGATCATGGCCGACGGCAGCTATCTCGGACTCTTGAGCGGTGGTTGCCTCGAAGCTGATCTGAAGATTCACGCGCAACAGGTGTTAGAAAGCGGTGAGCCGCGCGCGATCGAGTACGACATGCGCGGGCCGGATGATATTTTGTTCGGTATCGGCGCCGGGTGCGAGGGAGCGATGCGTGTGCTACTCGAGCCGGCGGGTCCCGGAAGTCTGGCGGCAACATCACTGGCGGCGGCGGGGCGCGTCGTACGGGCGGGCCTGCCCACATCGTTGGTCACGATTCACGAGTCGGCGGATTGCACCTTGGGAACTTACAGCGCTTCGCCGCTGCTTTCCGCCGTGATGGTCGCGACAGCAGAGTTATCGATCCGCGCTGCCGCATCCCGTCAAGTCGACCTTGAAGCTCAAGGTCGACGCGAGCGGGCATTCGTGCAATACCTCGCGCCCCCGCCCCACTTGCTGATCTGCGGCGCAGGCCCGGACGCCCAACCGGTCGTGAGCATCGCGCATTCCCTTGGCTGGCGCGTGACTGTAGTCGACCATCGTCCTGCCTATGCTGTCGCTAATCGTTTCCCAGGCGCTGAGGTGCGGCTCGCCGATGCGCGCTTGCTGCGCTCGATTGTTGACGTCGAAGGCTGCCACGCCGTCGTCGTGATGAGTCACCACCTACACTCAGACACGACCTATTTACGGGAGCTCGCGGAGGCGGGCGGCCCTGCATACGTCGGACTGCTCGGCCCGGCGGCTCGGCGCAACCGGCTTGCCAAGGAATTGGGCCCTACGGCGGATAAACTCCAATGCAGGATTCGCGGTCCGGTAGGTATCGATCTCGGTGCGGTGACCCCCGAAGGAATCGCGCTGGCGATTATTAGCCAGATCCATGCCTGGCTGGCGGGGCGGCCCATCGCCTGCTGAACGAGTCACCGCACCTTAAGCTACGCCACGACAACTTTCGCCGTGATGCTTTGGTCAAGCCGTCAGCTTCTTTTTCAAAGCAATCGCCTGCTGCCCATCGTTTTCCAACGCAGAGATGAGCGGGCAACGCACTTTGCCCGTGTTGCAGTGACATTGGTCTACCAGTAAGGCGAGCATTTTCTCGACCCGACGCAGCTGACCAATGCGCTCTCGAACCATTGCCAGTTTTTGGGAGCCGAGCTGCTCCGCCTCGCGGCAGTGCGTGCCGTCTTCAAGGGCCAGAAGGTCCGTCACCTCGTCCAGGCTGAAGCCGAGCGTCTGGGCTTGCTTGATAAACCGCAGCCGTCGTGCGTGCGCCAGCGTGTAGCGGCGGATGCCGCCGACCGGCCGGTCCGGCTCTCCGACCAAACCTCGCCGCTGGTAGTAGCGGATGGTTTCCACATTGACCCCCGACTGCTTCGCCAGTGTCCCGATGGTGTATTGCTCCGGCATCTTGACTCCGTACTTAACTACGGGAGTAAAGTTAATCCGCTTTCGGAATCCGCACCAGGAGTTTTAAGGAGATGGCACAAAAACCTAACGTCAAGGGCGCGCTCGCCGCCGGCGGCATCGCCGCAATCCTCGCCTCGACATGCTGTCTCGGGCCGCTGGTGCTGCTCGCGCTCGGCTTTGGCGGCGCGTGGATCGGCAACCTGACCAAACTCGAACCGTATCGCCCCGTCTTCATCGGCATGGCACTCATAGCGCTGTACTTCGCCTATCGGCGCATCTACCGGCCCGCTGCCGCTTGCGAGCCGGGTGAAGTGTGCGCGATTCCGCAGGTGCGCACGACGTATAGACTGATTTTTTGGACGGTCGCCGTGCTGGTTCTGGTCGCGCTCGGCTTTCCCTACGTCATGCCGTTTTTCTACTAATCGGGAGTTCACCATGAAAAGACTGTTCGCCTCTCTCGCCCTCGCCGCCGTGATAGCCCCGGTGTGGGCCGCCACCCAGACCGTCACGCTGTCCGTGCCGGGGATGACCTGCGCTGCGTGCCCGATCACGGTCAAAAAGGCACTTGCCAAGGTCGAGGGCGTGCGCAACACCGATGTGAATTTGGAGAAGCGCGAGGTCATCGTCACCTACGACGATGTCCAGACCAATGTCGCGGCGTTAGCCGCGGCGACCAAGAATGCCGGTTATCCATCCACGCTCGTGACGGACGCCTCGCGATGAGCGAGACCACGTTGGCGGTTACCGGCATGACGTGCACGGATTGCGCCCCGCATGTCCAGAAGGCGCTCCTGCGCCTGCCGGGTGTGCGTAAGGTCGAGGTGGACTATCCCGAGGGCGTCGCGCGGATTGACAGCGACGCGGCGCTCGCCCTTGATACGCTCAACGCCGCGCTGCCGAAGAATTACCGAGTAAAAGCCCTTCCCACAGCGGACACCCGCGGCGCGGCAACACCTCCTAGGTCGCTGCTCGGCAAGGTGCGGGGAGTATCAACGCGCCAGGTCCCCGCCGGCGCAGAGGCCCCGCTTCACATTGCCGTCATCGGCACGGGCGGTGGCGCGATGGCGGCAGCCCTCACCGCGGCCGAACGCGGTGCCCAGGTCACGCTCATCGAGCGCGGCACGGTGGGCGGTACCTGCGTCAACATCGGCTGTGTGCCCTCCAAGATCATGATACGTGCGGCGCATTTCGCGCATGCACGCAAAACGAGTCCCTTCGATGCCGGCATCACGGCAGCGGCACCGCAGATCAACCGCAAACTACTGCTGGCGCAGCAGCAAGCGCGCGTCGAGGAACTGCGCGCGACGAAATATGAGGCGATCATCGCCAGCAATCCCAACATTACCCTGGTGCGCGGCGAAGCACGCTTCAAGGACCCCAAGGCCCTCACCGTCAAGCTCAGCGATGC
>WNFM01134142.1_pt1 | contig 11581 bp, 8 predicted proteins | sample 5400271 | NCBI WGS metagenome assembly WNFM01 (sample SAMN13153352, study PRJNA577476) | soil metagenome | isolation source: 60 cm saprolite on Douglas fir-dominated hillslope | place: USA:California | collected 2013-09-17 | reverse complement strand
GTCCCGCCCGAGCTCGTCGCCGCCGAGGAGACGGCCGGGCGTGCCCAGCGGCGCTAGGCGTCGCGACACGCTGGTCTGGTAGGGATCAGCCGGCGCGACCCAGTCCGCACCCAGCGCGCAGACCACGATTGCGGCCAGCACGACTGCGGCGCCTAGGGCCAGCGGTTGGCGAAGGAAGCGGCGCAGGACGCTGCTCCAGTAGCGCTCGGGGCGTAGCGCCGCCGGCTCGTCGTGCGCGGTCGTTGCGGACGGGACGCTCGCGGCGCTCTCCATGCCGATCAGCCCCGGCGGATGCGCGGATCGACCCAGCCCTGCATCAGATCCACCAGCAGGTTCAGGGCTACGAAGAACAGGGAGAGCACGAGCATCGTCCCCTGCAGCACCGGCAGATCACGCTGGAAGATCGCGCTTGCGAGCAGGAAGCCGGTGCCCGGCCAGGCAAACACGGTCTCGACCAGCACAGAGCCGCCGAGCATGTGGCCGATCTGCAGGCCCATCACCGCGAGCACCGTCGGCATGGCGTTGCGCAGCACGTGCCAGAGCCGTCGGCGGGGCATCAGGCCCTTGGCATGCAGCGTGGTCACGAAGTCCTGATCCAACGCCTCGACGATGCTCGCTCGCATGGTGCGGGCGATCACCGCCATCGGGATCAGCGCTGTGGCGACCGTCGGGAGGATCAAATACTGGAGATGGTCCCAGTCGGGCCGCCAGCCTGCCGAACTGTCGGGCGCCATCCCGAGCGGCGGCAGCCACTGGCGCTCCACCGAGAAGAGGATGACCAGCAGGATCGCCACCCAGTAATGCGGCATGCTGACGCCGGCGATGGTGAACAGGCTGGCGGCGTGGTCGGCAAAGCGGTCGCGGGCGAGGCCGGCCACCGCGCCGAGCAGACAGCCCAGGGTACAGGCGACGAGGCCAGCGGAGGCAGCGAGAATCAACGTGTTGCCCACCGCCATCACCAGCTCGTCCGCGACCAGGCGGCCGTTGGCAATGGATGTTCCGAGCTCGCCCCCGAGGGCGCGCCAAAGCCAGCGCACATACTGCTCGGGCAGCGGCCGGTCGAAGCCATACTGGCGCCGCACCTCCGCCACCATCTCCGCGCTCGCACCATCCGGCAGGATGGCGCTGATGGGATCGCCCGGCGCGATGTGCACCAGCGAAAAGACAATCACCGTCACCCCGACCGCGATCGGCGCCGCATAGAGGATACGGCGCAGCACATAGCCAAACATGGTATGGGCGATTCCGCGTCAGCGCAGGGAGATCGACGAGAAATCGACGAACCAGCTCTTGGCGTGGACGTGCCCTTGAACGTGCGACGACAGGGCGCGGGACCCGACATCGTGCACCACCCACACGAAATACGCCTGGTCGACCATGCGCTCATGGAGTTTGGCGAGCAGCGCGTCCTGGCGGCTGCGGTCGAACTCCGCGTCCACCTGCTCGGTCAGGCTGGTCAGCAGGGGGTCGTTGATGTTGCCCCAGTTGGAGCCGGCCGGCGGGATCTCCGACGGGTGCACGTATCGCTGCAGCGCATTGTAGGGGTCGCTCGTGCCGTAGCTGTTGTTGATCGCGTGGATCCCGCGGTTGGAGGCGGCCTGCGCCCCGTCGCGCCGCCGGCCGCGCAACGCCTCCCACTCGAGCACCTCAAGTTCGAGGTCGACGCCGACTTGGCGAAAGTTTTCCTGCACGAACTCGTTCATCACCAGCGGATACATCTGCCCCGATCCGGAGGTCGAGATGGCAAACTTGAGCCGCAGGCGGTGGTCGGGCCCGTAGCCCGCCTCGGCGAGGAGGCGCTTCGCCTCGGCGGGGTCGTAGCGGATGTGGAAGCTCGGGTTGCCGAACCAGGGATGATCGGGGGGCACGCTGCCGACGGAGGGTACGGCGAGGCCGTTCAACACCCGCACCAGCCCCTCGCGGTCGATCGCCAGGTTCAACGCCTTGCGGACCCGTATGTCGTGGAGCGGGCTGTCGGGCAGGACGCTCAGCGTGTAGGGCCACATGTGCGGGATGGCGTTTGTCGAGATCGTGAAGCCCGCCTGGCGCAGCCGCGACACGGTATCGGGAGACGGGCTCTCCGCCCAATCGACCCGTTGCGACAGCAGCGCCGCGGTACGCGCCGAGACCTCGGGGACCGGCAGCAGCACCAGCCGATCGAGCTTCGGGATGCGGTCCTTGTTCCAATAGTCGGCGTTGCGCACGAGCTCCATGCGCTGGCGCGGCACCAGCGTCTCCATACGCCAGGGGCCGGTGCCCGAAGGGCTCCGCCGAAACGCGGCCCAGTCGCGTCCGACCGCCTCGTATTGGGCGGGGGAGACCACCAGAAACCGCGTCAGCTGATAGGGAAGCTGGCTGGCCGCGCCCTTGGTCTCGATCTCGACGGTGAAATCGTCGATCTTCCGGCACGCCTTGACGGCCGGTATGAAGGTCGCCAGCTGCCGGTGCGCGGAGGCGTCATAGGCCGGATGGGCGCTGTTCATCGCGCGCTCCAGGCTGAAGATGACGGCGTCTGCGTTGAATGGCGAGCCGTCGTGAAAGCGCACGCCTTGACGCAGCTTGAAGATCCAGCGCGTCGGGTCGTCCACGCGCGGCGCCCATTCGGTGGCGAGGCCAGGGGTGATATCCGCCGGGTGGTCGGCCTGCGAGAGGTCCCAGTTCACCAGCGGATCGAAAATGGTGTAGCCGCTGAAGCGTACGCCCTCCGTCCCCTGGTCCGGCGCGCCGTCGGTCAGCGGGATGTCGGCGAGCGTCATCGCTACCCGCAGCGTACCCTGCGCGGCGACTGGCTGCGAGCCGGCGAGGGCCAGCATGACCAGGGCGAAGGTGGTCCGGCGAGATATCGATCGCATTGGGCGGTTTCCTGTGCGCGTGGAGCGTGGGGCCAGCTCCCCGACGATTACCCGCAACAGAGCAAGATCCAGGCCACGGCTCGCCTGCCGCGAGCGTCGTAGCGCGACGAGTGACCGAATCGAATAATGCATTTCGTTTGATCGTTTTTTGCCACGAATGCCCAAGCCAATGGCATTTTCTCCCCGAGCCGCGGCGTGCACCGCGGCGGTTCTGTGCCATCGGAGTTGCAGTCGGCAATCCGAAGCGGGGGAGCGGAGCGGCTATGACCATTCCCAGCAGGCGTGTACAAGTGGCGCCCGCGGGACCGGAAAACCCAACGTCTTTAGCCAGAGAATTCCCATGATCTTTCCCCTCGATTTCGCCAAATCTCATGCGGCCGCCCGCGCCCCGGTTCTCGGACGCAACGTGGTCGCCACGTCGCAGCCATTGGCGGCTCAAGCCGGTCTGCGGATGCTCCTGAAGGGCGGCAATGCGATCGATGCCGCGATCGCCGCGGCGATGACGCTGACGGTGGTGGAACCGTCGGGAAATGGCATCGGCAGTGACGCGTTCGCGATCGTCTGGGACGGCAGCGCCTTGCACGGGCTCAACGGCTCGGGCCGATCGCCGTCGGCTTGGACGCCCGAGCGCTTCGCCGGGTTCCGGACGATGCCTCAGCGCGGCTGGGAGTCCGTGACCGTGCCCGGCGCGGTGTCGAGCTGGGTGGCGCTCTCCCGACGGTTCGGCAAGCTGCCCTTTGCCACGCTCGCGGAACCCGCCATCTTCTATGCGCGCGAGGGCTTCCCGGTCTCTCCCGTCGTCGCCGAGCTGTGGCGCCGCGCAGGCCAGCTCTTGCGCGATCAGCCGGGCTTCGCCGAATGCTTCCTCCCCGAAGGGCGGGCGCTGAGGGCGGGCGAAATCTTCCGTTCCGCGGGCCATGCCCACAGTCTCGAACTGATCGCCGAAAGCGAGGGCGAGGCGTTCTATCGCGGCGTGCTCGCGGAGAAGATCGCGGCCTTTGCCGCGGCCCATGGCGCGGCCATGACGGCCGAGGATCTCGCGACCCATGAAGTGGACTGGTGCGGGACCATCACCCAAAGCTTCGCCGGCAGCGTCGTCCACGAGCTGCCGCCGAACGGCCAGGGCATCGCGACGCTCATGGCGCTCGGCATGCTGGAAGCGCTGGATGTCGGCGCGAGGCCGGTGGACGATGTCGAAACAATTCACCTCGCCATCGAAGCCACCAAGCTCGCGCTGGCCGATCTCGATCGCTTCGTGTCCGATCCCGCGTCGATGACGATCTCGCCCGCCGCTCTGCTCGATCCCGCCTATCTCGCCGCGCGCGCCGCGCTGGTCGACCGCAAGCGAGCGGGGGCGCCCGGCCATGGGGCGCCGCGGCCGGGCGGAACCGTCTACCTCGCCGCTGCGGATTCGAGCGGCATGATGGTCTCCTTCATCCAGTCCAACTATAACGGCTTCGGTTCGGGCATTGTGGTGCCGGGCACCGGCATCAGCCTGCAGAATCGCGGCTTCGGCTTCTCGCTCGAGCCCGGCCATCCCAATGAGGTGGCGCCACGCAAGCGGCCGCTTCACACGATCATTCCCGGGTTTGTCACCGATGCCGCGGGCGCGCCTGTGATGTCCTTCGGTTTGATGGGCGGACGGATGCAGGCGCAGGGACACGTGCAGATGGCGCTGCGCGTGCTTCGCTACCGGCAGAACCCGCAAGCCGCGGCCGATGCGCCGCGCTGGCGCGTGCTCAAGGGCCGCTCGGTGGCCGTGGAGGGGGAAATGGCGGCCGATACCCTGAGCGCGCTGAAGGATCGTGGCCACGAGATTTCCGTCGAGCCGCCCGACGCCTTCGCCTTCGGCGGCGCCCAACTCATTCTGACCGGGGAGGGCGGCACCTACGTCGCTGGCTCCGACCCGCGCAAGGACGGCCAAGCCGTCGTGTTCTGAGCGGCGTGGTCCCCGTGCGTGCGCCGCGCCGGCCCCTTGGCATCGGGATTGCACACACCGATCGCAGCGGACAGGAGCGGAGCAGCGTGAATGCCATCACCATGAAGCGGCCAGAGTGCATGACCGCGCTGCAGGCGCGCGCGGCGATCGAGGCCGGAGAGTTGACCGCCTCCACCCTCGTCGAGGCCTGCCTCGAGCGCGTGGCCGCTCGCGACGGCGCCGTCGCCGCCTGGTCCCACGTCGATTGGGAGGGCGCGCGCGCCCGCGCGAAGGTGCTGGATGCGGGAGCCAAGGTCGGGCTCCTGCATGGGCTGCCGATGGGTGTGAAGGACATCATCGAGACCTTCGACCAGCCCACGACCTACGGCTCGCCGATCTATACGGGGCGCCGTCCGTCCTGGGACGCCGCCACGGTGGCGCTGCCGCGCGCGGCAGGGGCGATCATCCTGGGCAAGACGGTGACGACCGAGTTCGCCAACCGCCGCCCCGGCCCGACGCGCAACCCGCACGACCTGGCGCGGACGCCGGGCGGTTCCTCCTCCGGCTCGGCCGCCGCGGTCGCGGACTTCCATGTGCCGCTCGCCACCGGAACCCAGACCGGTGGCTCCGTCATCCGCCCGGCCGCCTATTGCGGCGTGTACGGCTACAAGCCCAGCCACCAGCATCTCGGTAATTTCGGCGTGCGCACCAACACCGATGCCTACGACACGGTGGGGCTGATGGCACGTTGCGTCGGCGACCTCGCCTTGCTGCGCGCGGCAGCGATGGAGATTCCATACCGCGCGGTCGATCCCTCGGCGGTCTCGCGGCCGCGCCTCGGGCTTTGCCTCACGCCGCACTGGGACGGCGCGGCACCGGAGACGCGTGCCGCACTTGAGACGGCGGCAAAGCGCCTGGAGCAGGCCGGCGCCACGGTCGTGGATTTCGCGCTGCCCGCCGAGTTCGCCGGCCTGCACGCCGCGCACCGGTTGGTCTGCGGCTATGAGTCCGTGCGGAACTACGCCGACGAGCTCTTGCGTGCGCCGCATCTCGTCAGCGACGACTTCCGCAAAGAGCGCGTCACGCCGGGCCATGCCGCGACGCTGTCCGAGTTCCGTGCGGCGCTACGGCTCGGCGATCGCTGCCGCCGACTGATCGACCGGCTTCTTCTCGAGAGCGGCCTCGATGCCCTGCTGACGCCGAGCGCTCCCGGTGAAGCACCGCTCGGCCATGCAGGGACCGGACAGCCGATGTTCAACTATCTCTGGACCCACCTCTATATGCCCTGCGTCACGCTGCCGCGCTTCGCTGGTCCGAACGATATGCCTGTCGGCGTGCAGCTCGTCGAGCGCCGTCACGAGGATTCAAGGCTGCTGGACCTCGCGGCCTGGGCCGACCGCGTGCTCGGTGCATCATGACAGCGAGGCAAGGATGACCGCGATGACGCTCGACACCGAGCCCTGCGACCTCTCAGCGGTCGACGCCGCGGCGGCAATTCGCGCCCGACGCCTTTCCTCCAGCGCATTGGTGCGCAGCTGCCTCGATCGCATCGCCGCGCGCGACGCCAGCGTCCACGCCTGGGCGTTCCTCGATCCCGACCTCGCCGTCGCCGCGGCTCGTGCGGCCGACCGCGCCGAGCCGCGCGGTCCTCTGCACGGCATTCCGGTGGGCCTCAAGGACATCATCGATACCTACGACATGCCGACCGCGTGCAACTCGCCGATCTACGCCAACCGGCGGCCCTACGCCGATGCGGGCTGCGTCGCGCTGCTGCGCGGCGCGGGCGGCATCGTGCTCGGCAAGACGGTGACGACCGAGTTCGCCAACCGCCATCCCGGACCGACGCGGCACCCGCTGGCCCCCGACCACACGCCCGGGGGATCGTCCTCTGGTTCGGCGGCGGCTGTCGCGGACCGCCAGGTACCCTTGGCGCTTGGCACGCAGACCAGCGGCTCGACGATCCGCCCGGCCGCCTATTGCGGCATCGTCGGGTTCAAGCCGAGCTTTGGCGAGATCAGCCGGGTCGGCGTGCGACAGCAATCCGGCTCGCTCGACACGATGGGCCTTTGCGCACGCACGCTTGCCGACATCGTGCTGCTGCGCGCCGTAGTGGCCGGCATCCCGTATGAGCCCCTGCCGCCGATGGATACGCCGCCGCGCATCGCGCTATGCCGCACGCCGCAGTGGGACGAGGCGTCGCCCGCTGCTCAAACAGCCCTGGAGCGCGCGGCAACGACGCTGGCCGCCGCCGGTGCATTGGTGTCCGAGCTCTCTCTCCCCACCGCGCTATTCGACGATTGGCAGGGCGATCACCGGCGCATCGCCAACTTCGAATCCGCGCGGAACTTTGGGCACGAGCGGCACTTGCACGGTGACCGGCTCAGCCGCGCGCTGCGGGACGGCCGCATCCGCGACGGTGAACGCTGCAGGCTCGAGGACTACATCGCCTCGCAGCGGCGAGCAGAGGCGATGCGCGCCTGGGCCGATGAGATGTTCGCGGGCGCGGATGCGATCTTGACACTGGCGGCACCGGGAGAGGCTCCGGTCGGCCTGGGCGAGACAGGCGCGGCCACTTTCAACTCGCTCTGGACGCTGCTCTACACACCCTGCGTGACGCTGCCCTTCGCCAAGGGCGATGGCCGCCTGCCGCTCGGCGTCCAGCTGGTCGGCCGTCGGCACGAGGACGAGCGGCTGTTCGCCGTGGCCGCGTGGGCTGAGCGCAGATTGGCCGGCTAACGCGTCATGGAATCCGGGTTGCTCGAGGCGGCGACGCTCGGTCCGCTGCAATTCGCCGCGCTTGGCCTGATCGCCTTCGCGGGCGCCGTGGTGGGAGGCGTCAGCAGCTTCGGTGCAGGTCTCGTCGTGACTCCCTTCCTGGTGCCCGTCGTGGGCGTGAAGGGCGTCGTGCCGGTGATGGCGGTTGCGATGGTGCTCGGCAACCTGTCGCGGGTCTGGGCCTACCGGGCGCAGGTGCGGGCCCAGCCGATCATCAAGGTAATGCTGCCGGCCCTGCCTGGGGTGATACTCGGCACTCTCGTCTACGACCTGCTGCCTCGTAACCCGCTGGCGGTCTCCATCGGCCTGTTCCTGCTGGCATCGATCCCGCTGCGGCGGTGGTTGAGCAAGCGCCAGGTCACCCCGACGCCAAAGGCCGTCGTCGGCACATCGCTCGGCTTCGGTTTCGTGTCCGGCGCGCTGCCCGGTGGCGGCGTCGTCATCGTGCCGTTGCTGCTGGGGCTCGGCCTGACCGGCGGCGCGCTGGTCGGCACCGACGCGGTGATCGGGATCGTCGTCAACCTAGTGAAAGCGATCATGTTCGGCCGGCTTGAGCTGCTCGATCATTCGCTGGTCCTGGCCGGTCTCCTGGTCGGGCTTTGCATGGTGCCGGGCGCCTACGCGGCGCGCTGGCTGATCGACCGCATGGCGATGCGCATCCACACCGCGATCGTCGAAAGCCTAGTCGCCTTCTCCGGTTTGTCCTTCCTCTGGTCGGCGCTGACCTGAGCATGCGAGCGACACGATCAGAGGGCGCCACCATGCTCTGTCCACCGACGAACCGAGGGTCTTGGATCCGGCGTGCGGCAATGTTGCTAAAGATTGGGACATCTATGTCCTTTGCGGCAAGCGGCGATCGTCATACTTTGCCGCAAGCGGCGGTCGTCCAGGGGGATAGAGGCATGTTCGAGTTGCACGTTTCACGGTTCGGCCAAGCTCTCGCCATCGCCGCTGTCGCCTTGACGACGCTGCTCGCACCGGCCGCGAGGGCGGAGGAGAAGGTGCTGCGCGCGGTGCTGCATGCCGACGTCCGGACCCTCGATCCGCACTGGACCACCCAAACCATCGCCAGCATCCACGGCATGCTGGTCTACGACACGCTATTCGGCAACGACGACGATGGCCGCCCGCACCCGCAGATGGTCGATACCTATGACATCAGCCCCGACCGCAAGGTCTATACCTTCACGCTGCGCGACGGGCTGAAATTCCACGACGGCAGCCCGGTCGGGCCCAAGGACGCGATTGCATCGCTCAAGCGCTGGGGGGTCAAGGACGGGACCGGGCAACGCCTGCTCGCGTTTACCGACAGATTCGAGATCGTCGATGCCAAGACTTTCCGTGTGGTGCTGAAGGAACCCTACGCCATGGTGCTGGAGAGCCTGGGCAAGACCGGCAGCTCAGTCCCCGTCATCATGCGCGAGAAGGACGCGCTGGTCGATGCGAACACCCAGATCACCGAGGCGATCGGCTCGGGACCTTTCAAATTCGCCAAGGAACTCTGGGTTCCCGGCAGCAAGACGGTGTATCTGAAGAACCCCGACTATGTTCCGCGGCCCGGCAACGAGCCAACCTCCGGCTTTGCCGGCAGCAAGGTCCCGAAGCTGGACCGGATCGAGCTGATCTGGATCGCCGACCCGCAAACCGCGATGTCGGCGCTGATCAACGGCGAGATCGATTTCTACGAGAACCCCAATATCGACTTCGCGCCGATGCTGGAAGCAGCGCCCGGGGTCAAGCTGATGAAGACCGGCAAGCTCGACAACACCTTCGGGGTGATCCGCCTGAACCACCTTCACCCGCCCTTCAACAATGTGAAGGCGCGCCAGGCGATGTACCACCTCATCAATCAGGAAGATTTCCTGCGCACCGTGGTGGGCGATCCGAATTACTACACCGTTTGCCATGGGCTGATCCTGTGCGGGTCGGCGTTCGCCAACGATTCGGGCTCCGCGATGCTGAAGGACTACGACCCCAAGAAGGTGCTGCCGATGATGCGCGAGGCCGGCTACAAGGGCGAGCCGATCACCGTGCTGCAGACGACGGACCACACCACCATCACACCGGCCACCCAGGTCCTGATCCAGGCTATGCGCGACGCCGGGCTCAACGTCGATGCGCAGCCCATGGACTGGGGCTCGGTGGTGTCGCGCCGCACCAAGAAGGAGCCGCCCGCGCAGGGCGGATGGAACATCGTCGTCAGCACATCGAACGGCGCCAATGGCGCCAACCCGGTGCTGCACACCTGGCTCGGTGCCGCCTGCGGCCAATCCAATGTCGGCTGGCCTTGCGACGAGCAGGTCGAGAAGCTGCGCAACGCCTTCGGCTTCGCTCAGACCGACGCCGAAAAACTGCAGATCACCCGCGATCTGCAAGCCCGCGCCATCGAGCAGGTGGTCTATATAACATTCGGTCAATGGACCCAGCCGCTCGCCTACCGCGCCGACCGGCTTGAAGGGATCGTGCCCAACACCGGAATGTCGGTGTTTTGGAACATCGCCAAGAAGTAGTCGGATACAGTGACCCGCTATATCCTGGGAAGGCTGCTCGCGACCGCTCCCGTCATGGTCGTGGTCGCGGTTTTCGTGTTCTTCCTGCTGCGTATCGCACCGGGCGATCCGGCGGCGATCATTGCCGGCGACGACGCGACGGTCGAGGCTATCGCCGCGGTGCGAGCGAAGCTCGGCCTTGATCGGCCGGTGCTGGAGCAGTTCGGCCTGTGGCTCCTGCGTATCGCGCAGGGTGATCTAGGCGTGTCCATCTTCTCCAACCTGCCGGTCACGCGGCTGATCGCGCAGCGGCTGGAGCCGACTGTGGCGTTGACGCTCTCCACGCTGCTGGTGGCCGTCAGCTTGGCCGTGCCGATGGGGGTGTTGGCCGCGTGGAAGGCGCGCAAGCTGCTCGACCGCGCGGTGATGGCGTTCGCCGTGATGGGTTTCGCGCTGCCCGGCTTCCTGGTGGGCTATGTGCTGATCTATCTGTTCGCCGTGCAGTTGCACTGGCTGCCGGTGCAGGGATACCGGCCGATCGGCGACGGGTTCTGGCCGTTCGTTCAGGGGCTGATGCTGCCGTCGGTGGCGCTCGGTCTGACATACATGGCATTGATTGCGCGCATCACCCGGGCTTCGATGCTGGAGGTGCTGTCGCAGGATTATATCCGCACCGCGAACTCCAAGGGGCTGGCGACCGACCGGGTCCTGCTGCTGCATGCGCTGAAGAATGCGTCGGTGCCGATCGTGACCGTCATCGGCATCGGAGTGGCACTCCTGATCTCGGGCGTTGTGATCACCGAGACCGTATTCAACATTCCCGGCCTTGGGCGGCTGACGCTGGATGCGGTGCTGAAGCGCGACTATCCCATCGTCCAGGGCCTGATCATCGTTTTCGCCGGTACCAAGGTGCTGGTGAATTTGATTGTCGACATCTCCTATGCCTTTCTCGATCCGCGCATCCGGTATTGAACGATGACTGCCACCACCGCGGTCGATATGCCGGTTCCGCCCACGCCATTGGCGCGCCTCGCCACGGGAATCCGGCGCAACCCGACCATCGCCTTCGGGGTCTTCATCCTGGTCGTTTTGGTAAGCGTGGCGCTGCTCGCACCCTGGATCAGCGGCGATCCCTTCAAGCTCGCATCGATCAATCGGCTGCGCCCGCCCTCGGAACGGTTCTGGTTCGGCACCGACCAATTCGGGCGCGACGTCTTCGCGCGCACCATGCATGGCGCGCGCGTGTCGCTGATGGTGGGTTTTGTGGTAGCGGCTGTCTCCTGTGCGGTGGGGCTGCTGCTCGGCCTGCTATGCGGCTATTTCCGCCGGGTCGACGCGCTGGTGATGCGGGTCATGGACGGGCTGATGGCGATTCCCTCGCTCCTGCTGGCGATCGCGCTGATTACGCTGACGCGGCCCGGATTGGCGATCGTGATCGTGGCCATCACCATTCCGGAGGTGCCGCGCGTCGTCCGCGTGGTGCGCAGCCTGGTGCTGTCGATCCGCAGCCAGCCCTATATCGAAAGTGCGATCGCCGGCGGTACCCG
>WNFM01277823.1_pt6 | contig 11583 bp, 8 predicted proteins | sample 5400271 | NCBI WGS metagenome assembly WNFM01 (sample SAMN13153352, study PRJNA577476) | soil metagenome | isolation source: 60 cm saprolite on Douglas fir-dominated hillslope | place: USA:California | collected 2013-09-17 | reverse complement strand
CTACGGGGGCGAGCGCGTGGGCGCCAACCTGTTCGCGAATTCGCTCCTCGCGCTCGCCGCCGAGTCGGGAAAACGACTCTGGCATTATCAGACGGTGCATCATGACCTGTGGGATCGCGATCTCCCCGCGGCGCCCAACCTCGTGACCGTGGCGCGCGGCGCGTCGCGCGTCGATGCCGTCGCGCAGATCACGAAGAGTGGGTTCGTCTTCTTGTTCGATCGCCAATCGGGGGAGCCGCTCTTCCCCGTGGAAGAGCGAGCGGTGCCTCCGTCGGACCTGTGGGGCGAGCACGCCTGGCCGACGCAACCCTTCCCGGTAAAGCCTGCTCCCTTCGCGCGGCAAGCGATCCACGAAGCCGACGTTGACGCCGCCCAGCGCCGGCGATTTCGCTCGCTGCGCCACGACGGCCTGTTCACACCGCCGAGTCGGCAGGGCAGCGTCGTGCTGCCGGGCTTCGATGGCGGCGGAGAGTGGGGCGGCGCGGCGGTCGATCGGGGGGGGGTGCTGTACGTCAACGCGAGCGACGTGCCATGGATCGCGGCGATGCGAGAGGTGGCGAAACCTCCCGCGGTGGCCGTGTACAGGGCGGTGTGCGCCGGATGTCATGGCGCCGATCGGCGTGGCCGAGACCGCGCGCCGTCGCTGGTCGAGCTTGCCGCGCGACGCTCGCGAGACGAAGTCCAGCAAGTCATCGAGCGTGGCCGGGGTTTCATGCCCTCGTTCTCGCGTCTCGGAGCACCGCAGCAGCGCGCGTTGATCGAAGAGCTGGGATACTCGGCGGTGGGGTTCTCCCCGCACACCAGCAGCGCGACTGCCCCGTACGAGTTCGTCGGCTATGAGCGGTGGCGAGACTCGGCCGGCCTTCCAGCGGTCAAGCCGCCATGGGGCACCCTGAGCGCGATCGATCTCAACACGGGCGAATACCGCTGGAGAATCCCGCTTGGCGGGGAACAGTATGGAGGCCCGATCGTCACCGCCGGTGGCCTGCTGTTCATCGCCGCGACGCAGGACGCCAAGTTCCGCGCATTCGACAAGAGCACCGGGCGGCTGCTGTGGGAAGCGACGCTGCCCGCGCCCGGGTACGCCACGCCCGCGACCTTCGCCGTGGCGGCCCCGCGATCCGCCCGCGGAAACTGGGCTCCAAATCGAGCGACGCCTACGTCGCGTACACGTTGCCACAGTGACGAGCCAGTGGAACGACGCGAGCTGATCCAGTGGCTGGTGGCGACCGCGGGACTGCCCAGCCTGGCGTTCGGCCGCCAAATCCATCGTCGGCCCCTGCGCCGCAGCCTGTCCGCTCACGTTGAGCGTACCCTGGCCGTCGCGACGGAACGCATCCTGCCCGGCGCGGCGGACGCAGACGTAGGACGCTTCATCGAAAAGATGCTCGCCGACTGGCATACGCCCGCAGAGCGTGCGCGATTCCTCGCGGGGTTACCGGAGCTGAACACGCGGTGTCACGCTCGCGGGGCGGGCGACTTTGTCGACTGCCCCGAGGCCGAGCAGGTCGCCGTGCTCACCGCGCTCGACGACGAAGTCACCAAGCTGCGGGCGGATCGCGGGGCCGCCACGGCGAATCAGCACTGGTTCGCGATGCTCAAGTACCTCACGGTGTATGGCTGGTGCACGTCCGAGGTCGGGATGCGGGCGCTCGGGCTCTTCCCGCTCGCCGGCCGGTACGACGGCTGCGCACCAGTATGACGCGGCAACGCGATGGGACCGATTTCGACGCCATCGTCGTCGGGTCGGGGATGACCGGCGGCTGGGCGGCGAAGGAGCTGACCGAGCGCGGGCTCCGCACGCTCGTGCTGGAGGCCGGCCGGCCGATCAGCCCCGCGCTGGACTACGTGGAGCACAAACCGCCCTGGGAGATGCCGTTCCGTGGCCTGGGCGATCGCCGCACCGTCGCCGCGCGCCAGGCGAACCAGAGCCACTCCGTTTCGTTCGACGAGTGGAGTCACGTGTTTTGGACGGATGACGCCGACAACCCGTACAGCACGCCGCCCGATCAGCCCTTCTTGTGGTTTCGCGCGCGGCAAGTGGGGGGCAAGTCGATTATCTGGGGCCGCCAGGTATATCGCTGGAGCGATCTGGACTTTGAAGCGAATGCCCGTGATGCCATTGCAATCGATTGGCCCATCCGCTATGCCGACATCGCGCCGTGGTACGACCACGTCGAGCGGTTCATCGGTGTCAGTGGTCAGGCGGAAGGGCTCGCGCACCTGCCGGACGGCCCGTTCCTGCCGCCGATGGCGCTGAACTGCGTGGAGCAGCACGTGCGGCAGCGGATGGAGACGCACTTCGGCCGCTCGCGCGTGCTCACGATTGGGCGCGTCGCCAACTTGACGGCACCGCACCTCGGCCGGGCTCCCTGTCACTACTGCGGGCCCTGCCACCGGGGGTGCATCACCCTGTCGTACTTCAGCAGCGTGAATGCGACGCTCCCGGCCGCGCGCGCGACCGGCCGGCTGACGCTGCGCCCGTTCAGCATCGTGCGGAGTCTCGTCCATGACGCTGGGAAGAATCGTGTCACGGGCGTACGCATGATCGACGCGAAGACCAAGACGGAGCGCGTGTACACCGCGCGCGTCGTCTTTCTGTGCGCCTCGGCGCTCGAGAGCGCGCGGATTCTGCTCAACTCCGGTCTCGCCAACTCGAGCGGGCAGGTCGGCCGGAACGTCATGGACCACATCAAGGGGGGTGGTGCGAGCGGCCGCTTCGACGGCTGGACTGACCGCCGCGTCATCGGCAATCGCCCGAACGGCATCTATGTGCCGCGGTTCCGCAACGTCGCCTCGCGCCATCCGGATTTCATTCGTGGGTACGGATTCCAGGGCGGGGCAGGGCGGGGCCGGTGGGAGGGCGCGCTCCGGGCGCCCGGCATCGGGGCGGCGCTCAAGCAGCGACTGACAGAGCTCGGTCCCTGGGGCATGACCTTCGTTGGCTTCGGCGAAATGCTGCCGCGGGAGGAGAACCGGGCGACGCTGCACCCGACGCTGGTGGACGCATGGGGCATTCCATCGCTCCACATCGAGTGTACGTGGAGCGAGAATGAGCTTGCCATCCACCGCGACATGAACGTCGCGGCGGCGGAGCTGCTCGACGCCGCCGGTGCGAAGGACATCCGGCCCAGCACGGGTGGGCCGAGCACACCGGGCGGCTCGAATCACGAGATGGGGACGGCCCGCATGGGGCGGGATCCGAAGACGTCGGTGCTCAACGGCTGGAACCAGGCGTGGGACGTGCCGAACCTGTTCGTGACGGACGGCGCGGCGATGACGTCGAGCGGCTGGCAGAACCCCTCGCTCACCTACATGGCGCTGACCGCCCGGGCCTGTCACTACGCGGTCGAACAGCTGAAGCGCGGCGACCTGTAACGGATCGCTCGGCACGCGTAGATTGAAGAATGCACCTCTCACGCGCGCAGATCCCGTTCATCGTCGCGGTCATCTTGGCTGCCCTCCCCATCGATGTGCGCGGGCAGGGCCTCACGCCCGATCAACAACTCGCCCGGGATTTGCTGGCCGAGCTGATCGCCATCAACACGACGCACGAGCACGGCAATACGACCCCGGCCGCCGAGGCGATGGCGCGGCGACTCCTCGCGGCCGGCTTCCCCGCCGGAGACGTGGTGGTGCTGGGACCGGCGACGGGAAACCACAATCTGGTGGCGCGGCTGCGCGGCACCGGGGGGGGGGCGCGGCGCCCGATTCTGCTGCTGGCCCACCTCGACGTCGTCGAGGCGCGGCGCGAGGACTGGTCGCTCGACCCGTTCACGCTCACTGAGCAGGACGGCTTTTTGTACGGGCGCGGCACGCTCGACATCAAGGATATGGCCGCGCTCTTCGTCGCGACGCTCATTCGCCTCAAGCGCGAAGGCGTGGTCCCCGACCGCGACATCATCCTCGCCCTCACCGCCGGGGAGGAGAGCGGGGGAGACTACAACGGCGTCGAATGGCTGCTCCAGAACCATCGCGACTTGATCGACGCGGTCTACTGCATCAACGGAGACAGCGGCGATCCCCTCAAGCGGGCCGGCCGGCCGTTCGCCCGGGGCGTGCAGGCGAGCGAGAAGGTCTACCTGAGCCTCTCGCTGACTGCCCACAACCCGGGCGGGCACAGCTCGCTGCCTACGGCGCACAACGCGATCTACGATCTCGCGGCGGCGCTCACCCGGGTCGCCGGCTACACGTTCCCCGTTCGCCTGAACGAGATCACCCGCGCCTACTTTACGCAGATCGCCGCCACGCTGCCCCCGGCCGTGGCGGCGGACGTGCGCGGCGTGCTGCGCACGCCCCCGGAGGCGGCGGCTGCCGCGCGCCTGTCGGCCGCGTCGCCCTTCTTCAATGCTCAGCTGCGCACGACCTGCGTCGCCACGCGTGTCGATGCCGGCCACGCCGACAACGCGCTGCCGCAGACGGCGCACGCGGTGGTCAACTGCCGCCTCCTGCCTGACGAACGCGCCGCCGACGTCGTGGCGACCATGCGCCGCGTCGTCGCGAACGACTCCATCACGGTGACCGTGAAAGACTCGGCGGTTCCCTCGCCGCCCTCACCACTCGTGCCGGAAGTGATGGGCGCGCTCCGGCGCGTGACGGCCGCGATGTGGCCGGGCGTGCCGGTCGTCCCGAACATGGAGACCGGCGCGACCGACGGGCTGTTCCTGCGCAACGCGGGCATGCCCGTGTACGGCGTGTCCGGTGTGTTTCTCGACGCGGACGACATGCGGGCCCACGGCCGCGACGAGCGGATCGGCGTGCGCGAGTATTACGAGGGCGCGGAGTTCACGTATCGCTTCGTCAAGGCGCTGGCGATCGCGAACCGGTGACCCAAATTGCGTTCAGCGGCGTCGGGGTGGATTTCGGCGCCACGAAGTTGTTCTCGGACGTCTCGTTCACGGTCGGCGCGGGCGAACGGTGGGGCATCGTGGGCCGGAACGGCACGGGGAAGACGACGCTGTTCCGGCTGTTGACCGGGGAGCTCGATCCCACACGCGGGAGCATCGCGCGCGCGCCGGGCCTCCGGGTCTCGCTACTCGAACAGCACCGCAACTACGGCACGGCAACCACGGTCTGGGCAGCGGCGGCCGGTGAGCTGGCCGAGCTCCTGGCGCTGGAACAATCGCTCGTCGAACAGGCGGCCCAACTTGCCCACGACGCATCGCCCCAGGCGTTGGCCCGCTACGGCGAGGACCTCGAACGCTTCGAGCACGAAGGCGGCTACGCGGTCACCTCGCGCATCGACGCGGTGTTGCACGGCCTCGAGTTCGATCCGGCGCAGGCTCGCATCACGCCCTTGTCCGCCCTGTCGGGCGGCGAGCTCGGCAGGCTCGGCCTCGCGCGGCAGCTCATGACGACCGCCGACGTGTTGCTGCTCGACGAGCCGACGAATCACCTCGATCTCGAGACGACGCGGTGGCTCGAGCAATACCTCACGGCGAGCGAGCGGACGGTCCTGCTCGTGAGCCACGATCGCGCGTTTCTGGCCGCCACGGTCGATCACGTGCTCCACTTCGAGGGCGACACCGCGACGCCGTATGCCGCCGGGTACACGGCGTTCGTGGCGCAGCGCGCCGAGCGCCGGCTGGCGCAGCAGCGCGCCTTCGAGCAGCAGCAGCGGACCATCGCGCACGAGAAGGACTACATCGCCCGGAACATCGCGGGGCAGAACACCAAGCAGGCCAAAGGACGGCGCAAGCGTCTCGAACGGTTGCCGCGGCTTAGCCCGGTGATCGGCGCCGAAGGCACGATGGCGCTCCGGTTCGAGGTCCGCGAGCGGGGCGGCGACCAGGTGCTGACCGCCAAGAATGCGAGCGTCGGTGTGGGCACGCGCATCTTGGTCGAGCGTGCCAACGGCACCCTGGAGCGGACCGGGGTGCTGGGGATTCTCGGACGCAACGGGGCGGGGAAGTCCACGTTACTGAAAGCCTTGCTGGGCGAGCATCCGACGCAGGGCGGCGATCTCCGCCTCGGCGCCTCGATCACCGCCGGCCACTACCGTCAGGATCTCTCGCAAGTCCCCCTGGATCGCACCCTATACGACGTCGTCGCCGGGCTGCGCCCGAAGTGGGAGCGCGGGCAGATCCAGGGGCACCTGGGGCGCTTCGGGTTTTCCGGTCAGGAAGTCCTGCGGCGCGCCGATTCGCTGTCGGGAGGCGAGCGGGCGCGCGTCGCCCTCGCGATCCTGATGTTGTCCGGGGCGAACCTCCTGGTGCTGGACGAGCCGACCAATCATCTGGACGTCGAATCCATCGAGGCGCTCGAGGATGCGATCGAGGCATACGATGGCACCGTGATTCTCGTGAGCCACGACCGCGCGCTGCTCCGGGCGCTGACGACGCGCATCTGGATCCTGCACGACCGGCACATGACCGAGTTCGCCGGGGGCTTCACGGAGTGGGAGGAAGTCAGCGCCGAGCGCACCCACGCCGCCGCGGTTACCGCCGCCGAAGAGCAGGCGCTGCGGCAAGTGCACGAGCGACAGCGCGTCGCCCCGGCTCCCCAGAGCGACCCACGCCAGGACCTGCGTCGAGCGCGCCGCGAGCTCGAGGCAGCGGAGGCTCGGGTGGCGGAGCTGGAGGCCCAGGTGGCGCGCGTGGTCGCAGCGCTCGAGGATCCGGCGCTTTACACGCGGGGCGACGGCGCGACAACGGCCCGGCAGCTCGGTGTCGAGCTCGAGGCGTTGAAGCGCACTCTCGATGCCGAGCTGGAGCGGTGGACCCGGGCGACGGAGCAGGTCGAGATGCTGTCGAGCCGTTGACGAGACTTACCGCAAGAGGCCCAGGCCTTTGAGATAGCCTGCAACGAGGTACGCCGGCACCGCGAAGATGATCTTCCCCTGTGACTCGCTCTGCCCGCCGTACAGCACGGCGATCACCTTGCCGTCGCGATCGAAGATCGGACTCCCGGACGAGCCCGGCGCGCCGTAGCCGTCCACCTGCACGACGGCCGTGAGCGCCTTGCTCACAGTGCCTACGGTCAGCGTGGGCTCGGCGATGGGGAACTGGCCGTGCGCTTCCATCGGGAGATCGAAGCCGAGGGGATAGCCGATGATTGCCACGGGGTCACCGCGCTCCACGCCCGCGCGACTGGCTGCCAGGCCGGCGACGCGCGGCGTGCCGCCCTTGATCCGCACGCGCAACACACCGACGTCGGCGTCGGGCGACACACCCACCATCTCCCCTTGAAACATCTGCGTGCTCCCCGAGAAGATCACACCGATACGTCGCGGCGTGCGGGTGCCGTCCTCGCCGACCAGGACGTGCTTATTCGTGACCATCGTGCCGTTCGAATCGACCGCGAACGCGGTGCCGCTGAAGCGCTCCGACTCGGAGAACTCGACCAGCACCATGGCGACGGCATCCTGATTCTTATGAGAGATGGCCCGGTAATCCACGCCGCCCACGGCGCCGACCAGCGCGCGCTGGCGGCGCTCGGCGTCGTCGAGCTGCGCGCGCAGCCGCGCCACCGACGTCGCGTCGCCGCCTGAGCCCTCCAGCTCGCCCCGCAGCCGCGCCGTCTCGGCCTGCGACTCGGCGAGCGCATCCCGCACGCCCTTCAGCTGCGATTGGAACTGCGTCGCCACCTGCCGCGCCTCGCGCATCAGGCTGTCGGCTCGCGCCTGCAGCTGCAGCAGCTCGCGCCCGCGCCGCGCCGCCTGCCACTGCAGCCAACCGAACGCCCCCGCCGTCAGGAGCAGGAACACGAAGAGGACTTTGGTGGTGCGCCGCAATTGCGCGGTTTGGCGCGCCACCTCGACGGCGATGCGCACGGCCGTGCTGGAGCGCGGCGCCCGCGGCGCGCTCGCGCGGACGACGTTGCGCGGCGTCGAGGCGCGCACCGCCATGCCTTCGGCGGCCGTCGTCGCCGGCCCGTCGCCCGACTCGCGATCGACCGCATGAAACTCGAGCGCCGGCCCGTTGGCGCCGAAGCCGATCACGTCTCCGTCCTGGAGCGGCGTGTCGGCCGCGATGCGCTTGCCGTTCACGTACGTGCCGTTGCGGCTGCCCAGGTCCTGGAGCACGAACCCGTCGGCCTTGTGGATCACGGCGGCATGGCGAGAGGAGACGTCGAGGTCGCGCTCGGCGTCGAAGCGAACGTCAGACAGGGGATGGCGGCCGAGGCCGATGTACGTCTTCCCGAAGGCCTCGACCTGCCCGGCGCGGGCCCCCGAGAGAAATTTGAACTGGGCTTTCACGGGCTCCGCGTGAAATACCACAGCACGGCTGCCACCACCGCCAGCGCGGCGAGCACGACGGTGAGCAGGCGGCCGCGCGCTTCCCGCGCTTCCTTATTAGGCACGGGCGCGCGGCTTCCCTTGTAGATCGGCACCGGCTCGGTGCTCGTCTCGGTGTCGATCAAGGGATACACTTGGTACCCGACCTCGTCCGGCTGCTCCGAGGAGCGGAGGCCATCGCCGTCGAAACGCGCCATCACGACCGTGATGTTGTCGGGGCCGCCGCGCTCGTTGGCGAGCGCGACGAGCCGCTCACACGCGGCCGCGAGGTCGCTGGACTGCGTGACGATCTGCGCGATCTCTTCCTTCTTGACTTGGCCCGACAGGCCATCGGAGCAGAGCACCAGGACATCGCCGCGCCGCAGCTCCTGGTGTGTCAGGTCGACCTTGACCTTGGGGTCGGGGCCCAGCGCCTGCAGGATGATGTTGCGGCGCTCGCTCTGCGCGGCTTCCTCTTCGGTCAGCTCGCCCGCCTCGACCAGGCGTTGCATCAGCGACTGGTCCTTGGTGAGCTGGTGTGCTGCGCCGCCGCGCACCAGGTAGGCGCGACTGTCACCCACCTGCGTGAGGTAGAGGTGATCGCCCAGCACGCCGGCGGCGGTCGTCGTCGTCCCCATCCCGCGCACTTCCGGATGCGCCTTGGCATGCGCGTGAATGCTCGCGTTCGCGACTTCCACCGACTCTTTCAGCCGGTGCGCGAAGCGCTGCGGCGTCGCCTCCGCTTCCGCGTTCCAGGCTTTCACGAGGTGCGCGAAGATCGTGTCGGTCGCCATCTGACTCGCCAGCTCGCCCGCCGCCGCGCCGCCCATGCCGTCGGCGACGACGAACAGCGAGCCCCGCTCGCCCAGATCGTGCTGGCGCACCTGGGGCTGGAGCGACGCGTCCTTGCGCGTCAGGTCCGCGACGAGAAAGCGATCCTCGTTGTGTTCGCGCGACCGGCCGACGTCGGTCTTGCCGAAGACCTGGACGCGAATGGGTTTGGGGGAGCGGCCGAACATGCTCAGTTTTGGCACTGGGCGCGAACGCCCAGGTACGTGTTGTCGGCCGGAGCGAGGTCGACGGCGGTGTGGATCCACTGACAGCCGGTGACGCGGTCTTTGAGCGAGAAGTACGCGTTACCCACGACAAACGCGGCGTACGCCTTGTCTTTGGCACTGATCCCGGGTGCGCGGTAGAAGCGCAGGGCGGAGTCGCGTACCATCGCGGCCGTCGTGTCGCTCAGGCGTTCGAGAATGAGGTCATCCAGCAAGGCACGTGCGTTCGTGACATCGACCGGCTTGGCTCCTGGGTCTCGGTGAGCGAGGGTCTGCGAGTTGCGTCCGGTTGGAGTACCAGTACCGCCTGGAGTCCCGGTGCTGCGCCGGCCGGACCGCCGCCGTGTCGGGCGACACAGGATTCTTCTTCTCACCTCCTGACAGCGCCACCCACGCGCCGCCGGCCGCGAGGACGACCACGACGCCCACCGCCACGAGTACCAGCGACCGCTTCTTCGGCCCGGGCGGGGGGGGGGGAGCCGGCGCGCGCGTCGCGGAGATTCGCTGCGTCTTCCCCGCCGACGTGTCGAGGAGCTGAGTCTTCCCTTCGGTGTCGGTGATCCCGGCGCGCGTCTGGGGGACGCCGCTCGTCGCGCCGCGCCCGATGCCCGTCACCGACGCCACGTCGTCGGCGAACTTCGCCACCGTCTGGTAGCGCTCCGCCGGCGTGCGCGCGAGCGCCGTGTCGAGCACCGCCTGCAAGCCGGCGGGGAACGTGAGATCGGGGCGCGACTCGGCGAGCTTCGTGGGCTCGTCGGTCAGGCGCTTGATCATCGTTTCCTGCACCGTCGTCGCCTCGAACGGCAACTTGCCGGCGAGCATCTGGTAGAACACCAGGCCGAGCGAGTAGAGGTCGCTGCGCCCGTCGAGCTTGTCGCCCGAGAGCTGCTCCGGGCTCATGAACTCCGGCGTCCCCACGACGAGTCCCGTCTTCGTCACCTTCTGGCCCGACTCGTCGCCCCCGACCGCCTTGGCGATCCCGAAGTCCACCACCTTTACCTGGTCGCTGCCCTTTTTCTGGGCGAGCATGATGTTGTCGGGTTTCAAATCGCGGTGCACGATGCCGAGATCGTGGGCGGCCTGCAGCGCGTCGGCGACCTGCGTGAAGATGCCCACGGCGCGCCGCACCGGCAGCGCGCCGTCCCGCTCCAGCAGGTCCGTGAGCGGCTCGCCCTCGATGAACTCCATGGCGAGGTAGATCAGGCCATCGGGGGTTTCGCCGAAATCGTAGATCGCGCAGACGTTCGGATGCGTGATGCGGCTGGCGTTCGACGCCTCGCGATTGAAGCGAGCGACGGCATCCGGGTCGTGCACCATCGACGGGTTCATCACCTTGATCGCGCTGCGCCGTCCCATCTTCACGTGCTCGGCGAGGTACACCTGGCCCATCCCGCCCTCGCCCAACTTCTTGATCACGTGATAGCGGTCCGCCACCACCTGGCCGACCAGGTCGGAGGCCGGCGACGCCGACCGCAGCGTCTGCCCGTCGTTGGGGCAGAACTTCACATCATCCGCGTACTCGGTGGAGCAAACGGGGCAGATCTTCACGTCGGCAGCTCGATCCGCAGGACTTTGTCGCCCACCATGATGCGCGAGCCGTGCTGCAGCACCATCGCGCCGCGGGCCGCGAGCGCGACGCCGTTGCGACTGTGGTCGTCGAGCAACACGAAGTCGGCGTCCTCGGAGCGGACCGTGGCATGCTGGGCGCTCATCGACGGATCGTAGGGAAAAATCCAGTCGCCCCGCTCGCGCCCGATGTGGACGTCGCGGCCGGGCGACAGCTGAATCGAGTCGCGCGAGCTGCCGTCCGAGCGCAGCTGCGTCAGGCTCGCGATGTCCGCGCTCGGCGTCAGACTCCCCATGCGCTTCGTGGCGTCCGCGTCCGGGGCGTGGGGGCCCGGGTATCCGAGGCGCCGGAAGCGGATCACCTGGGAGCCGATCAAGAACTGGTCGCCGTCCACCAGACGATAGGGCGCTTCGAGGAAGACCCAAGTACCGTTGCGGCTCCCCAAGTCGCGCACCTCGAGCCGCCCGTCCTCCCACGACAGCTTGGCGTGCAGCGGCGACATGAACGCATCATCCTGGAACATGATGTCGCCGTCCATCCGGCCGATGCTCGTGGACGTGTGTTTACGCTCGAAACGCCGCAGCTCCACGCCCGCCTCCTCGAGCAGCACGAGCGTCAGGCGCTGGTCGCTGCGGCGGTCGGGCGTGAAACGGCCCATCTGGCTGGGATCGAGGGCGGAGCCACAGACAGGACAGGCGTGGGCTTCCGCCGCGCTAGGCGGGGGGGGCAGCACGCTCGTGCGGGCG
>WNFM01246717.1_pt1 | contig 11583 bp, 8 predicted proteins | sample 5400271 | NCBI WGS metagenome assembly WNFM01 (sample SAMN13153352, study PRJNA577476) | soil metagenome | isolation source: 60 cm saprolite on Douglas fir-dominated hillslope | place: USA:California | collected 2013-09-17 | reverse complement strand
CAGTTTTACGACCTCGTGCACATGATGAGTGTCGATAACGCCATTCACCCTGAAGAAATGAAACTGTGTGATTTGTTTGCGGTTAAATTCGGCTATCCTAAAGGCAAGTCTCAGGAATTGATTGATACTATTCGCCTAAACATTCAAAATGGGCAGACTTCGGATGAAACGATGAAGAGAGCATCAATGCTCATGTCATAGGCCTGGGTACCAAACTGTAATTCTGTTGATTGTCAGGTAAGTGAGGCCTTCCAGGTTAAGCTTTTCGTTTCATAGCAATGTCTTTTTTTGTCCCTTTTCCGACAAAAACCTAACATTAGGTAGGTCATTCACGCCCAATGGGTTACCTTTGTGTCTTTGGGTTTTCTGAAAATCAGTTTTTCACTTAAAAATGGCCTCTTTTGGTCGCAGAAGTTAGGGAAATGACGATGTTAGATCAGACGGAGGTTGGGGTTTGGCAAGACCTGTTTACCTCAATTATTGAAGACGCAGACTCCAATATTTTACTGCTAGATGATGAATTCAGGATTGTGACCATCAATCCGGGATTTTACTGGACATTCCTTGAAACCTATGGCGTGGAATTGAAGAAGGGAACATTCATTCTTCAATCGATGAATGAAGTGAATCCATCACTTACGCGACAATGGAGGGACAGATTTCAAACTGCATTAAGTGGATCGCCTGTAAAGGTAGAGGATGAATTTGAAATAGACGGTAAGCAATACTTTTGGGAACTTCACTACAAGTCGGAAACTTTTACAGATGGCCGCCAATTCGTTTCGGTCTTCAGTCGCGATGTTTCAGTTCGTAAAGCCTACCAGAAAAAAATCATTGGTAACGAAGCCAACCTTCGCTCTATTCTGAATACCATCGAGAACAGTATCTGGTTGGTGAACAAAGATTTTGAGCTTATTGATTTCAACAAAGAATTCTTCAAGCTGTATAAACTCGCGTTCGGAGTAAAACTGGTTCGCGGAAAAAATATTTTTGAATTTGTACCCGAGCACATGCCGGAGATGGGAGAGACCTGGCGTGCAAGATACGAAGCCGGTTTAAAAGGGCGCCCGGGAAAATACATGGAGACTTATGCCATCGGCAATGCACTGCGCACCTTCGAAATCAAAACTTACCCGATTGTTGAGGATGGAGAAGTAACGGGGCTCACTATTTATTCGCGCGATATTACCCAGCAACGCGAAGCAGAAGATCTGCTCAAATCAAAAAATGAAGAACTCACGAAGATCAACTCAGAACTTGATCAGTTTGTTTACAGTGCATCGCATGATTTGAAAGCGCCATTGATGTCGGTGAGGGGGTTGGTAAATATGATCAAGATCGATCCTGACAAAGAAAAACTTGATCAATACCTTCAGTTGATCGAAAACAGTGTTTGTAAACTAGATTTTTTCATCAACGACATTATTCATTACTCGCGCAATTCGAGAATGGAGGTGATGCCGTCAAAAATAGATTTCCATAAGCTGGTAAAAGAGTCGATCGATTCGTTGAAATACATGCCAGATGCCGAGCTGGTAAAATCGATTATCAATATTACAGATGAGACTCCATTCTATTCGGATCACAGTCGTTTGTTGATTATTTTCAACAACATCATTTCTAATGCTGTTCGATACCAGGACAAGAGCAAAGAATTATACTTGCAGATCGACATTGCTACCCATACTGACAAAACGATTGTTGAATTTGCCGACAACGGAGTAGGGATTGCAGAGGAATTTCAGGAGAATATTTTCAAGATGTTTTTCCGTGCGAGCTATGAGAGCAAAGGCTCAGGGCTCGGCCTCTATATTGTGAAAGGAACTGTGGAAAAACTTAATGGGAAGATCGCAGTAAAGTCGAAATTGGGAGAAGGCACTCAGTTCAGGATTGAGATACCCAACAGCCTGATGTATGAACCATCGATGAATTAAAATAATGATTTATTGAACTAAATAGCCCGAATGAATTTCTGGCTATTTTTTTATTCCTGAGTTCATCGCAACTTAACGCAAATTTTCAGTGATCATGTTTACAGGAATAATTGAAACTGTGGGTGAGGTCGTAGCAATCAAGAATGAAGGAACTAACAAACATTTTAAAATAGCCTCTAAAATCAGCAATGAATTAAAGGTAGATCAAAGTGTTTCGCACGATGGGGTTTGTTTGACGGTAGTTTGGGTTGGCGATGGTTTTCACTGGGTGGTAGCTATTCAAGAGACTTTGCAAAAATCAAACCTCGGATCAATTACCGAAGGTGATAAAGTAAATCTTGAACGCTGCATGATTGCCAACGGTCGATTTGACGGGCATATTGTACAAGGACATGTTGATCAGATTGGGAAGGTGAAATCCATTCACGATCAAAATGGAAGCTGGCTCTTTACATTTACTTTCGATACGTCAGTCGGAAACATTACGGTAGAGAAGGGTTCCATTTCAGTGAATGGCGTTAGTCTCACTTGTTTCAATTCAAAAGAAGGAGAGTTCTCCGTTGCTATCATTCCATATACTTTCGAAAACACAGGATTTCAAAAGTTAAAAGTTGGAGATACCGTAAATCTCGAGTTCGATATCATCGGAAAATACGTGAAGAAATTATTGAATAAATAATCAGTCCATAGACTATTAGCCGTTGCGCCTAGAGGTCGAATAAATTTATTCTCATTTCATTCTGCCTTGCGCAATTAATATCTTTGGCTTTCATTCCTTTTCATGAATACAGTTTTAAAGAAAGCCGGTGAAGTTGTTGACAAAGATTTTCTGGAGGTTTGTCTCAAGGCCTATCGGCTGATGTGTACTTCCAGGCGCATGGCCGAGCTTTATGATGAAAACCGCGAGGTGTGCAGCAAATATGTACATAGCACTTCCCGGGGACATGAAGCCATTCAGCTGGCTACTGCATTTCAATTGAAGGCAATTGATTACGCAGCCCCATACTATCGCGATGAATCAATTCTTCTCGGCATTGGAATGGAGCCTTATGAGTTAATGCTTCAGTTAATGGCGAAACGCGATGATCCTTTTTCGGGAGGAAGAAGTTATTACGGGCATCCTTCATTAAAGCGAAAAGGTTTTCCGACAATTCCCCATCAAAGCTCAGCCACAGGAATGCAGGCCATCCCTGCAACCGGAATGGCTCATGGAATTTCCTATTTGGAATCGCAAGGACTATTGAAGGAAAAACCAATTGTCCTTTGTTCTCTTGGAGATGGTTCTGTTACCGAAGGCGAAGTGGCTGAAGCTTTTCAAATGGCTGTGTTGAAAAAACTGCCGATCATTTATTTAGTGCAAGACAACGGTTGGGGAATTTCGGCCACGAGTGAAGAAATGCGCACGATGGATGCATTTGAATATGCCGATGGTTTTAAAGGTCTCCAGCGGATGCGTGTAGACGGATCGGACTTCGTTGACAGCTTCAATGGATTGAAAAACGCTTTTGATTTTGTGCGCAAGGAGCGTGCTCCCATGTTAGTACACGCGCGATGTCCGTTGCTTGGGCATCACACCTCAGGTGTACGAAAAGAATGGTATCGCGGAGAAGATCTTGCCGCTCACCAGAAAGACGATCCAATAATTAAACTCCAACATTATTTGCTTCAACAAGAGGTGAGCCAAAAAAAACTGGACGAACTCAGGGCGGAGGCAGAGAAGAAAGTATTGGCTGATTACCATAAGGCCGTCAAATCTCCCGATCCGGATGTTAATGATTTCGACTCACATGAGTTTGCGCCAACTGAATTTAAAAAGGAAAAGGGCCAACGCGTGCCGGCAAAAGGAGAGAAAGTAGTGATGGTAGATGCAGCGCTGCACGCGGTGGATGAAATATTGCGCAGTCATCCTGAAGCCATGTTTTATGGACAGGATGTGGGTGGAAGATTGGGAGGTGTATTTCGTGAGGCGGCAACGTTGGCTCAAAAGTATGGAGAGGCAAGGGTCTTCAATACACCAATTCAGGAAGCGTACATTGTGGGCTCGACTGCAGGAATGAGTGCTGTGGGAGTGAAGCCGATTGTAGAAATTCAGTTTGCAGATTACATCTGGCCGGCCATCAATCAGCTGGTTGAAGAACTTTCGAAGAGCTGCTATTTATCAAAAGGAAAGTTTCCTGTGCAGGCATTGATTCGTGTGCCTATTGGAGCGTATGGCGGTGGAGGGCCGTATCATTCGGGAAGTATTGAGTCAACACTCCTAACGATTCGTGGAATAAAGGTAGTGTATCCGTCCAACGCGGCTGACATGAAAGGATTGCTTAAAGCATCTTTCTATGATCCTAATCCAGTAGTGCTGCTGGAGCACAAAGGTTTGTATTGGAGCAAAGTGCCGGGTACACTTGAAGCGAAGACTATTGAACCCGATGAACATTATATCATTCCTCTCGGTAAAGCAAACGTTTTTCAGTTAGCAGATGAAGACAAAATCAATGAAGGAAAAAGCGCGAGCATAATCACCTATGGGATGGGCGTTTATTGGGCAAAAGAGGCTTCTAAAAAATTCTCCGGACAAATTGAAATCATAGATCTGCGTACATTGAATCCTCTCGATTGGGAAACAGTGAAAGCATCGGTAGAAAAACACAGCCGTGCTTTTGTTCTCACCGAAGAACCATTACTGAATTCATTTGCAGAGTCATTGGCAGGACGAATATCAAAAGAGTGCTTCAATCACCTCGATGCGCCTGTATGGACTTTTGGTGCAACCAACTTACCTGCTGTTCCACTCAATGTCGATTTAGAAAAGATGATGTTGCCAAATGCCGAAAAAGTTGCGGCTGAATTAGAGAAGCTTTTAGGTTATTGAAATCTCACGTTTCGGATTCTACTCCTGATTTTTTTAGAAAGGATATCCAATTCCAATATTGTAGATCACCGGCTCATGGTAAGCATATGGCTTTTTGAAGCTCATGTTTGGTAAAACAAATCTGCTTCCAGCCGGGCGAGCCGGATCCCATGCCTTGATCCCCACATCAAATCGAAGGATAAGAAAGGTAAAGTCAAAGCGCAAGCCAAAGCCCGTGCCGATACCAAACTCTTTGTAAAATCTATCCCACTTGAAATTCGAGGCATCGTTCGAGCTGGTTTGCAATGCCCACACATTTCCTGCATCAACAAAAACCGCGTAGTTTAAAAAACCGATTAATTTCTGTCGCCACTCGATGCTTCCTTCAAGCAAAAACTGACCGGGCCTTTCAAATCGATAATTAAAGTAGCCACTTGAAGTGGGATCAGGATTTGTTGGAGGCGGATCAGCCCCGAGGCCAAGCCTTCGAGGTCGCCATGCACGTACGCTGTTGCTGCCGCCTACAAAAAAGTTTTTTTCGTAAGGCAACACATTGTTGGCGCTGTAGGCATAACCAATTCCCGTATTGAATCGATAGGCAAGGGCCTGTGTTTTACTAATAACTTTGTTTTTTCTGAAGTCAAAACTGAAGCGAAAATATTTGTAAGGTTCAAGCCCTTGATCTTGAATAAATTTTGGCGAATACAGATTCAACAAAGCCCCACCGCTCTCCAGTGTTGCCCGGATAAACGTGGAGCTTTTTTGCGCAACACCATAGTTATTGTTCCATGTCATCGAAAAAATCATGCTGCTGACATAAGACGGCTTGAAAGCATTGATTAGCTTATTTCCTAAACTGTCAAGGTGATGAAGTAAAGAATCAAAGCCGCGACTTTTCGTTGAGTTAATTACATTCAATGTTGCGGGGCTAAATGAAAATTGAAGTCGTCTTTGTAAATCCCATGTGTAGGTCGCTGATAGGGTTGTTATAGATCGTTGGTATTCTGGCCTGTCGGTATACGTATAACCACCTAAAACTTTTGTGCGAGGATTATTCCTGCCATAACGAAACGAAGCGGCACTTCGGAACGGAAAAAGAAATTGGGGAAAAGTGACCGAAGCATTAGCAGACGCTTCCGTGCTCTTGTAAAAACCTCCTTCTGACGTTACAGCAGCTACCCCTTCAAACCCAAAACGACCGTTAAGCTCCAATATCTCAAGGCCGCCAAAAACATTTCTCTTTTTAAAATTTGTACTGATATAGGGACCGGGGAAGCCCTGTGTCACGGTCATTCCGGCTTCATTGCTCCAGGTGTATCTGTCAAGCGGGCTGGTGAATAAATTCGCAATGAACCTTCCGCGACTGGTATCATAGTTAAGGTTCACAAACTTAAAGTTGTCGAGGTTGGCTAATTGCCTTTGTGTGTTGAAAGTATTGGTGCGACTGTATAAACTGTCTTTAGAAATGAACACACGTTGAGCAAGAATTTTTTTACTGAACACATCCTCATACGAGTTGAAGGTAATATTATGAAAGACCGAACTATTTCGTTTCTTGTTTTCTTTCCCGGTTGTGGCTGCATCGGTGGTAAATGTAACTGAGTCTATTCTGAATTGTTTATGGTAACCCCGTTTGGATGGATTCAGAATTTCAAGCTGAAGCCTGATTTTGTTTTCGCCCCCGGTAGTATCCACGGCAAAATCGATAAACTGCTTGCTGAAATCATAATAGCCATGATCTTTTAGTAATTGATCAATTCGATCGCGCTCTTTGCTTAGTTTATCCTGACTGTATTGATCTCCTTTTTTTAATAAACTCACTTGCTGATTTTTTGAAATAAGTTTATAGACATCCAAGTCCGGAATGTTGTAGAAAATGGTGTCGTAAGTGAAAGAAGGGCCTGGCGTAATTATGTAGGTAACTGTAATTCGCTTTTTCCTTAATTCAATAAAATCGGATTTTACGCTGGCTCGGAAATAACTCTTGTTAAAAAGAGAGTTCCTGATCTTAAGCTGGCTTTGATGCATGGCTGCCGTATCGAAAATAGTGACGGGCTCTCCCCATTGCATGAACATGTTTCCATTTTCGATCTTTTTGTTGAGTACATCAGTCGCATTTTGCTTTCGATACTGCAGGTTGGCAATTTTCTTCTGTTTTTTTGCAGCAGCAATCTTGCGATCATATTTAGCTTCCACTTTAGCTTTTCGCTCGATGAACTTTTCCTTGCTGAACTTCTTTTTCCCCGCATAATACATTCCGACTGGAATACTTATGGACGTAGGGCGTATTCGACCATTCACTTTTTGAACATAAAGATCGCGAAGACCTTCGCTGTTAAACTTTTTTGGATACTTGATGTTTTGGTGGTACAGTAACTTTTCATTTTCTTGAAGGTGTTTTGTGCCGATGCAACTGCTCATAAAGGCAGCGACAATCACAAAGAGGCACCATGACGAGGCTCGTTTTATAAATGATTGAAAGATGGTATCCAAAGCCAAAATAAAATTCGTCAAATCCCTGCAAGTAAAGAAATACCGAAAACAGGAGCAATCTTTTGTGGTGGAAGGAGCAAAAAGCGTGTCAGAACTTTTAGACTCTGATTTTGAGGTGACATGGCTTGCAGCCTCCGAAAGTTTTATCCATGTGAATGAAAAGCGAATCCAGAAAAAGAACATAGAAGTTGTAGCGGCAACCGAAAGAGAACTAGAGCACCTTGGCACCTTTCAAACAAACGATGCAGCCGTAGCGATTGCAAAATTGAGACCTAATGAGTCGCCAAACGTTAAGAATGAATTCTGTTTGGTACTCGATGACTTGAGCGACCCCGGAAATGTAGGTACGATCATTCGCACGGCCGACTGGTACGGAATAAAGACCATCGTTGCGTCAGAAGAAACAGCTGATTTTTATAATCCCAAAACGATAAGTGCTACGATGGGCTCATTTTGCAGAGTGAAAGTCTTTTACACCAATCTGGTCGATTTCTTTTTGAAGAATTCACTTCCTGTTTATGGCACTTTTATGAATGGAGAGGATGTTCACCAAATCGATTTTGGGAAAAGTGGCTTGATTGTCATTGGCAATGAGTCCAATGGAATTTCTGACCCGGTGAGTAAGTTTGTGAATCATCGAATTACTATCCCAAAAATAGGAGGAGCTGAATCGCTCAATGCAGCCATCGCCACGGGAATTGTACTAGACAATGTTTTCACGTCAAAAAAATGAGCTGCTCTGCTGAGCCGATTCCTCGGATAACTTTTCGGCATTAGCCTTGCCCAAATAACCATCGATGATATAATGGCCGAGATAGATTAGTGGGGTGAGAAGTATGGCAACCGAAAATTTGTAGAGATAGTTAGTGATGCCAATCGCTATGATCTGTTGATTGGTGAATATTCCCGTAAAGGCAAGATATAAAACCACAAAGCTATCGATGAACTGAGAAATTAAGGTTGAGCCTGTTGCCCTCAACCAAAGCATTTTGCTTCCGGTCACTTTTCTTAGTTTTTGAAAAACAAAGACATCGATCAATTGACCTATTAAAAACGCAGCAAGGGAGGCTACAATTATCCTTTGCCCTTGACCCAGTATTTTATTGAAAGCAAAATCCATGTCAAAGAAATTTCCCGCACCGTCTTTATTGTTTGCGTCAAGCCACCATTGAGCAGGAGGAAGTTTCATCGCCATGAAAATGACCAGGAAAGAATAGGCGATAAAAATAGCTGCGAGGTAACTGATTCGTTTGACCCCCGGCTTGCCAAAATACTCATTGATCAAATCGGAAGTGATAAATACGACAGGCCAAATCACAGCTCCTGCTGTAAGATTAAAATCCATTGTAAACCCAAGAACGTGAAGGTTAGCCGGACTAAGCCCAAGTGAATTCTCCCCTGAAAAAATTTTCACCCCAATCAGTTCGGCTATGATGGCATTGGTCAGAAATATCCCTGCCAGCACGATAAACAATTTATTTTTCCTTTGCTCAATCATGTGTTAGCGTTTGAGGTACTAAACATTTGGCTTTATCTTCCTAACAAGTTATAAATCAACCTCCGTGGAGTTATACGTGGACTGTGTCGACACAGTCCACGGGCCCACGTCACAACTGGTTTCTCTAGTTTGGCTTTATCCAACCTCCTTGGACTGTGTCGACACAGTCCAAGGCACAAGTTTGGCTTTATCTTTTCTGACAAGTTATAAAATAATGCTCCTACTTTTTTGGCGGGGCAGCCTTAGGTAACTCACTCTCCTTGATCAATGAGGCCCACACACTTGTGCGGCCATTGTCCATGCGTGTCCAGGTTGGTATAATCGTGCCTGCGTGTGCATCTATGCTCATGTGGTCTCCAATTGGTTTTGATGGATCAGGAGTAAAAGGTGTTTCGCTGATTTTTGTTTCGCTGAAACTATTTCCACCATCAAAGGAGTAAGCCAGGTAAACATCGGTTTGCTGGTCATCATAATTTCTGCGGTCATAATAAACAATGTAAACGCTGCCACTGGTTTCATCAACAGTTATCCATGGTAAAAACTGATGGCTGCCCGGCTCATCTTTGTTGATGCGCAGAGGCTTTGACCACATGTCACCGCGGCTTCTGGATTTCATCAGACAGATGTCGGTGTCTTCAGCACCATGCTTCTGATCGGCCCACAATAAATACATTGTTCCTTGAAATCGGCTAAGACTATTATCGATGGTGAGTATGGGGAAACCATTGCACTTTGCTAATCCCGGAACAGAAAAATTCCATCCACCTTCTTGTTTCCCTATATGCAGATCATTGGACAGCCAGGTGCTGCCATTATCGTATGAGCGATCTAAATAAATATTCCCTTGGTTAGCCCATGTAACATAAATTTTTCCGTCTGCTCCAATAGTTGCCATTGCGCCCATAGCAGTATTATCGTCATTACTGCAGTCTCCTGACGTCTCATTGACTCTCACAGCTTTTGAAAATCTATTTCCATTTCCGGATTTGCTAAACATGATATTTGATTGGCATGAAGGATCGGTGTTCACATTTTTATCAAGTTGGGTCCAGGTTACAAACACTTCGTTCTTTCTCGGATGTACCGCAGGCCATGCTCTAAGTTGGTCAGGAGAAGAGTTGTTTCCAATGAGCGTTCCCTCACTCCAGGTCGCGCCTTCGTCAATCGAGGTTTGGCAAATAATTCTGTCGAGCACATCTTCATTTCCTTTGCCTTTCGCATTCTGGTCGGCCAAATGAAAATAGTAGAGATTCCCTTTGGAATTGGAGACCACTATCGGGCTTTTACCCAGTGAGGATTTTATTTCGCTTGTGTTCCATGTTTGCCCGCCATCATTTGTTATAATCACCCGATTAGGCACAACTCCTACGACAATATTTTTTGGATTTTTTTTATTGATTGCAATGGATGGTTCTGCGGGGGGCAGAGATTTGTCATCTTGCTCAGCGAGCTTAATGTTTTTGAATTGAGAAAATGAGTTTAAGGAAATGAAGATCAATAAAAAGACAGGATAGAATTTTTTCATCAGAACAGGCTCGGTCAATACGCAATTGCAATTCTCATAAATATTTTCCGTTCTTCAAAACTTCGACCCAATGCGAATAGCCGGCCTGGTTGAGATGAAGGCCGTCAGAAGAATAGCGAGCGTCCATATTTCCGTCAGCATCTTGAAAATTAGAATACAAATCAACGTAGGTATATTTCAATACGCTGCCATACTTTTTCAATTCTTCATTTATTTTTCGGATGTGGGCGCCTTTTCCAATGAAAGCTTTGAAGAGATTTTTGAAATTGTCGTTCGTGGGTAAAATGCTTTGCAAATAAATCTCTGTATTGGGTGAACTAACTCTGATTCTCGTGATGATCATGAGGATATTCTCAATGATCAAATCGTCTGGAGTGTTCCTGGAGAGATCGTTTACCCCAATCAATAAAAATAGCTTCGAGGGCTGACGATCAGCGATGTCTCTTATCCGGTTCAATACGCCAAAGGTTACATCGCCCGAGATACCCCGGTTAATTACGGCAGAATCTTGAAGTAATGTTTTCCAGTTCCCGCCTTCGGTGATACTATTCCCTACCATTATGATTTTACCTTTTACAATCGGCTCACTCTCAAAAAGTTTACACCGTTTGGTGTAATGATCAGGGAGGTTAGGAAGAGTGTCATAGGTTTTTACCTGTGCAAAAATCGGGTTAAGGACAAACACTGCGATAATTACCTGAAGTATTTTCATAATAGACTAAATGAGGAATTGCAATTCTGATGAATATTTTCCTGTTGTCAAAATTTATCATCCAAGACAGATAGTATGAATAAATCGATGATTGTACATTGGGTGTTAAAATTTTGAATTTTGAAGACCTGGGCACGTCACTCACTTGCATTTCTCGATAGCGAAAGATCAGGGGGCATTGTATTACTGTTCGTCACTTTCATCTCCCTGGTGCTGGCTAACACTTTCATGGCCAAGGACTATCAGCATTTTTGGCATTCGGTTCTCTTTTCAAAGCCAATTGAATTTTGGATCAACGATGGCTTGATGACCATTTTCTTTTTGCAAGTGGGTCTCGAGATCAAACGCGAGATTTACGTTGGGGAGTTGAAAGACTTCAAGAAGTCATTATTACCTGTGCTGGCCGCACTCGGTGGAATGCTGGTGCCTGCCGCCATTCACTTCATTTTGAACAAAGGAACAATCGCGCAAAGCGGGTATGGTATCCCGATGGCCACCGATATTGCTTTTTCACTGGGCATTCTTTCTTTGCTCGGCAATCGCGTTCCTCTTTCCCTAAAAATCTTTCTCACGGCC
>WNFM01107305.1_pt4 | contig 11583 bp, 9 predicted proteins | sample 5400271 | NCBI WGS metagenome assembly WNFM01 (sample SAMN13153352, study PRJNA577476) | soil metagenome | isolation source: 60 cm saprolite on Douglas fir-dominated hillslope | place: USA:California | collected 2013-09-17 | reverse complement strand
CCCGCCAAGTACAGGTCCAAGGAAGAAGTGGAAGAATATAAAATGCGCGACCCTATCGAAGTCGTGAAGAAAACAATTCTCGAAAAAAAATACGCCACAGAAAAGGAAATCGAAGCGATCGACCACCGCATTAATGAAAAGGTAGAAGACAGCGTGAAGTTTGCTGAAGAATCGAAATACCCGGATCCCGGCGAAGCAGTCAGGGATGTTTATTCTCAAACGGACTATCCTTACGTTACGGATTGACGAAAATAAGTAGGCAATAGGCAATTGGCAGTAGGCAAAGTGTCGACTGCAGATTGAAAATTTTTTCCTAATGAATCAGGGTTGAGACGCGAGGGAAAGGAAAAACGTTGCCTACTGCATTTTGCCTACTGCCTACTGGTTAAAGGTGCTTTTGTTTAATAAACTGTAATTCTTAGTTTTGCACCCCTTCCAATAGGGAGGCTTCATATAATCAACCATGGCTAAAAAGGAAGAAAATAAGGATTTGTTGGAGAATCCGGAAGTAATAAAGGAAAAGCTCGCCGGTGTAGAACATTGGGTCGAACAAAATCCAAAAATAGTTTTCGGCGTGTTGGGTGCCGTGGCACTGGTCATTGCAGGATACTTTGGATACGGCCATTGGATCGGCAGCCAGGATGACCAGGCTCAAACGGAGATGTTTCAGGCTATCCGCTATTTCGAATCCGATAGTTTGAACCTCGCGCTGAACGGCGACGGGAATAACCTGGGCTTTCTCCAGATCATTGACGACTATAGTTTGACCGACGCCGGGAAACTGGCCAATTTTTATGCAGGCGTTATCTACATGAAGCAGGGCAAATTCAAACCGGCCATTTTATACCTGGAGGATTTCAAGGCGAACGACTTATTGGTTCAAGCCAGGGCCTATAGCCTCATCGGCGATGCCTACATGGAGTTAAAGGATTATGAAAATGCTGCGAAGCGCTATACCGAGGCCGCCAACTACAAGCCCAACAAATTCTTTTCACCTTCCTATCTGATGAAGGCCGCGTTGGCTTACGAAAAGTTAAATCAAAATGAGAAGGCAAAGGAGGCGTATCAGAAAATCATTGACCAATATTGGGACTCCAACGAATACCAGGACGCCCGCAAGTATAGGGCGAAAATGGACATTCATTCCTAGTCGATTTAAGATTTAAAATTTAAAATTGGAGGGCGGACTGAGTAAACGGGTTCCCGTTAATCTTAAATTTTAAATTTTGAATTTTAAATTCTACCATGGCCGGCACTCTCACGACAGTAAGCAACAAAAGTAAGCTGAATTTATCCGACCGGAAATTTGCCATTGTCGTTGCCGAATGGAACGAAGATGTTACCGAAGCGCTTTTTCAGGGAGCAGTCGATGCCTTCCTCCAATTAGGCGTGAAGAAAAACAACATCATTCGGAAAAACGTACCCGGTAGTTTCGAGCTTCCGCTGGCCGCGCAATGGATGGCCGAACAAAAAAGTATCAGCGCTGTCGTTTGCCTCGGATGTGTTATTCGGGGTGAAACGCCTCACTTTGATTACATCTGTCAGGCAGTGGCACAGGGAATCATGACCGTCAATCTGAAAACCAATAAACCTGTTGCCTTTGGCGTGTTGACTACGTTGGATAAAAAACAAGCGCTGGAACGAGCGGGTGGCAAATACGGAAACAAGGGCGAAGAGGCGGCGCTAACGGTGGTGAAGATGTTGGAGGCGAAGGGTTAGAGTCCAAAAAGCCGCACTATGAAATGTCATCCCGGACAAGCACACATGATGCGATGAAAGATAAATGAAATTTGTTCCGGGACCCCCGGGCAAGCCGCGCGAATGCATTTCATAGCTTCTTCTCCACTTTGATTTCCACGGGGTCCCGGAACAAATCTCATTCGTATTTCATCGCTTAGATTTCTGCTTGTCCGGGATGACATTTCATAGTAGGGCTCTGCGAGATCTGCGGGAAAAAGTTTTTACATATTCTTCACGATCTCCCTCCCAAACTCCGAACACTTCAACAACGTCGCCCCTTCCATCTGACGGTGGAAATCGTACGTCACGCGCTTGGACGCGATGGCATTTTCCAGTCCTTTGTAAATAAGATCCGCAACCTCGTGCCATTCCAAATATTCAAACAACATCGCACCGGAAAGGATAAGCGATCCGGGATTGACTTTGTCCTGTCCCGCATACTTTGGGGCCGTGCCGTGGGTGGCCTCGAAAATAGCGTGACCGGTTTTATAGTTGATATTCGCGCCGGGAGCGATACCAATGCCGCCGACGATCGCCGCCAGCGCATCTGAAACATAATCGCCGTTGAGATTCAGCGTGGCGACGACGGAGTATTCGTCCGGCCTTAGCAATATCTGTTGTAAAAAGGCATCGGCAATGGAATCCTTGACCACAATTTTGTGACCGCCATTATTAATCTCCATCCAGGGTCCGCCGTCCAACTCCACGGCGCCAAATTCTCTTTTCGCCAGCGCATAGCCCCAATCGCGGAAGCCACCTTCGGTGAACTTCATGATGTTGCCCTTGTGCACCAACGTCACACTGGGTTTCTTCAAACGGATCGCATATTCCAAAGCCGACCGCACCAGGCGCTCCGTACCTTCTTTGGACACAGGCTTGATGCCGATGCCCGATGTATCCGGAAAACGGATCTTTTTGTATTGCTTGGCAAAATTGTCTTTGAAGAGTTGCAGGAATTTCTTGTTGTCGTCCGACCCTTCCTGAAATTCTATCCCCGCGTAGATGTCCTCGGTATTCTCGCGGAAGATGACCATGTCTGTCCGATGAGGTTCTTTCACCGGCGAAGGCACCCCTTTGAACCACCGGACCGGACGAACACAGGCGTATAGATCCAACTCCTGGCGCAGGGCCACATTCAGTGAGCGAATACCACCGCCCCCCGGCGTGGTCAACGGACCCTTAATGCCTATTAAGTACTCGCGGAAAATCGTCATCGTCTCTTCCGGCATCCAACTGCCAACTTTGTTAAAGGCTTTCTCCCCCGCCAGAACTTCTTTCCATTCGATTTTACGTTTGCCCTTATAGGCCTTTTCCACTGCCGAATCGAAAACAAGTTGCGACGCCGGCCAAATGTCAACTCCTGTACCATCTCCTTCAATGAATGGGATGGTGGGTTTATCCGGTACCGTCAGTTTTCCCTTGTTGATGCTGATTTTCTGATCGCTCATTCGTAAAGTAATTAAGTGTTAATGTGTTAAAGTTCTTACGTTTATACCTGCCTTGCGCCGTGCGTCGGCTAACGATTCAACGGTGGTAGACGGCGAAATTATAAAAATTCGTGTAAACAAGATAAAGATTTTACGGTGCGCCCGTTTAATAGTGTAATCCCATGGAAATGAATTCGATTGTACTGTTTCTCCTTCTCTGTCTACCGCTTTCTCCGGTGAACCTTCCTCGCGATCCTTCCGGCGAAATATGCCTTAACGTAGAAGAAAAGAAGCTCTACGACCTGATCATGGACTACAGGAGGTCCAAAAAACTGAAACCTATCCCTTTTTCTTCAAAACTTACACAAGTTGCCCAGGCGCATGTGCACGACCTGACGGCAAACTTTGACTATGACAGCAAGAACCTTTGCAATCCCCATAGCTGGTCCAGCAAAGGAAGTTGGACAGCGTGTTGCTATACCGCCGATCATAAATACGCGAAATGCATGTGGGACAAACCCAGGGAAATAGGTGGCTACACCGGAGATGGATTTGAAATTGCCTATTTCAGTTCGGCGGGAGCTACGGCGGCAGACGGCCTGGAGGGTTGGAAAAAAAGTCCCGGCCATAATCCTTTGTTGGTGAACACTGGAATGTGGAGTAAGGTCGAGTGGAAAGCGATTGGCGTGGGCGTTTACCAGCAATACGCGGTAGTGTGGTTTGGGGAAGTTTTGGATCAGTCGGAGAAAAGGGAGTGCCCATAGGTTAATAAATTGATTTTACAAAAATCCATTTCGTCGGGTAATCGGTGATCGGTTATCAGTGATCGGTAGCGAGTAGATCACTTTTTAGTGACTCGCTCACAACAAACAACTTTTGATTGTGGGAAAAATGATGATCCTTTCTCGGAACCACCGATTACCGATCACTGTTTACCGATCACCGATTAGTACTTCTCGTCCTCATTGGGGAACGACTTTGCCTTCACGTCCTCCACGTACTTCTCCACCGCGCCGGTGATAAGGCCATTCAAGTCGGCATAGCGGCGCAAAAATCGCGGTTTGAATTCCTGGGTGATCCCGAGCATATCCTGCATAACCAATACTTGCCCATCGACATCCGGTCCTGCACCGATGCCGATCATAGGAATGGTCAACATGGAGGATACTCTTTTGGCCAGCGCTGCCGGAATTTTTTCCAGCACGATACCGAAGCAGCCGCATTCCTGAAGAAGCTTCGCATCTTCAACAAGTTTATTCGCTTCCTCCTCTTCTCTGGCGCGAACCGTGTAGGTTCCGAATTTGTAAATAGACTGAGGGGTTAGTCCCAGGTGCCCCATCACCGGTACCCCGGCGCTCAAGATCCTCAGGACCGATTCCTTGACCTCGCTTCCTCCTTCCAGTTTCACCGCGTGCGCGCCGGATTCTTTCATGATGCGGATGGAGGAACGCAAGGCCTCCCCGGAACTTCCCTGGTAATATCCGAAGGGGATGTCGACCACAACCAACGCCCGCTTGACGGCTTTGACCACAGAAGTAGCGTGATAGATCATTTGGTCCAGGGTAATGGGGAGCGTGGTCTCATTGCCCGCCATGACATTGGAGGCCGAATCGCCGACCAGAATGACATCGATCCCTGCCCCGTCAATGATCTTGGCCATACTGTAATCGTAGGCCGTGAGCATGGCAATCTTCTCGCCCCGGTTCTTCATCTCCTGTAACCGGTGGGTAGTGATTTTTTTGACCTCTTGTTTCTGCTGGACTGACACGGTGGTGAGGGGTTGATGAGATGATTCTTAAAGCAAATAGACTGCTGATTTCTTCCCCAACACCACTTCCACATGCTCTGTGAGGGTCGTGGACAGCTGGTATCCTGTATACGTAGGCGTGAGGGGAAAGGTGGTGTGGCTGCGATTGACCAAAACCGCGATCTCGATTTTCTTGACTTCGATGTTCAAAAAAGGTTTCAATCCATAGGCCAGTGTGCGTCCTGTATTCAGTACATCATCGATTAAAACCACGCATTTCTTTTTCAACTCTTTGATATCGCCATCGATACTTACTTCGCTTTGCAAAAGCGCCAGTTTATCCAAGCTCACTTTTAATACAAGAGTGGTCAACGGCGAGACCGACTCAATTTCTTTTGCCAGTATTTTTGCCAACGCATAGCCTTGACCCTCGATACCGGCAAGAACGATTCCTTTTTCCGTAAAATTATTCTCGTAAATCTCAAAAGCGATGCGTCTGATCTTTTGATGCACCTGGTCGGAATCGAGGATCAACTCTTTTTCTGTTACTTCACTCATGCTGGAATAGGAATTACTTTGCTGTCTTTGAAGGTCGATAAGATAACCGTAGTCTGCATATTGTCCACGACTTCAATATTGGAGACTTTCTCGAGCATCAGGTTTTGATACGCGGGAATATCGGGCGCTACAATTTTGAGAATAAAATCGGCCTGGCCCGTTACGTGGTGACATTCGACCACTTCAGCAATCTCTTTGACTCCCTTGATGAATCGCTCAATGTTGTCCTTATTATGCCCTTTGAGCGAAACGGTAACGAACGTAGTGACTCCCATCCTTACGGCCGCCGGGTCAATGACCGCATGATAACTCTTTATGACTTCAGCGTTCTCCAGTTTCTTTACCCGTTCCAATGTAGGCGCAGGGGAAAGGCCAATTTCCTGGGCAAGCTGGGCATTGGTGATATTAGAGTTGGTTTGCAGGAGTTCCAAGATCTTGCGATCCGTACCGTCTAGCTTTATTCTCATCCAAATAAATGGTTAAATGGGATGCTAAATGAGCTTAAAAATAGAATAAAATTCTGCGCAAACCATAAGGAAAGAAGAAGATTCTAACTTCCTATTGAATGGCAAACCGGTACGTTTTCGTCCGGCCAGCGTAGTGGAAAACGACCAGGTACAGGCCCGGGCTTAGATTTGAAACATCGAGCCTGATTTGATTCAAGCCGGCTTCAGTGGCCTCCACTATTGTTGAATATCGTTAGTTGAGCAACGCCGGACGTGGAAGCGATCCAATCAAAATGCAATTCCCCGTTTGCCGGATTGGGATAGGGTCCAAAGCCTATGGTTTCGTCCGTCAGGCTGGCACATTGTTTATTATTGTAGACGGACACGTCCTGATCCACATCCATGGTCAGGCAAATGTAATCCAAGCCCCCGGGCAGCAATGAAAAATTCAGGATTTGAGATGTGCTTTGCGCGGGCAATACCGTAACGTTCAACTTCTCTTTGAGCGTTAGTTTGCCCGAAATCTCCACCAGGATGTTTGGATTCGTCAAAGGCAGGTTTCCGGCATTGTCGATAACAAACAACGCACGGTATTCTCCGGAAGCGGGGTCGCGTATGAATTGAAGGCCGGTCAGAGCGACATCTACTCTTGGAACGACAACGCTAATAATTTTACTGAACGTATCGAGGCATCCCTGCAGACCGGTTGCATCCAGGTCGACGACGTACTGGCCAAGCTCATCAAAGGTAAAGGAAGGCGAAGGGAGCATGCTGGTCGAATTGATTTTATCATGAAAGTGCCAAACGTAACCGGCAGCATTCGTTGACCCGTTCGTGAATTGAATAAGGAGTGGAACCGGCCCTGCATCCGTTGAAGTTGTAAAAACCGCGATCGGTGGATTCACCACGGAGATGGTCTTTGTAACGGAGTAAACACAACCCGACTGGGCGAGGGTATTCATTTTTACAGAAAAATTTCCGGTACCGGGAAACGTGAATTGTGCAAGGGAGCCGGAGCCGGAACCCTGCCCTCCAAAGTCCCAGAAGACTGAGGTTATCGGATCGGTACTTAATGGAGAAGTGTCCTGAAAAACTGCAGGCTTGGTGGCACAGGCGCTTTGCACCGAGAAGTCGGGGAATTGCACAAGGGGGGCCATAATCGTTTGGGTGGTTTGGGCAATGCAATTATTATTGTCAGTTACAGTCAACTGGGCGGTATGTGTCCCCGGTGCACTAAAGACGTTGAGTGGATTACTGAGCGTGTAGGTGCTATTGTCAATTTTCCAAAGCCATGATTTGATCGAACCGGCAGAAACATCCGTGAATTGTGTCCCCTTGTCTACACATGCGGGGGTATGAACAAAGGAGACCGCGGGGGATTGTGCAATGGTGATGGGTTTTTGAATGGAGGCGCTACATCCAAAATTTGTTGTTACAGTTAGTCCAACAGAATATGGACCCGCCAGCGCAAAGGTGTACAGTGGATTGCGTTGTGTTGAAGAGCCATTGACTCCATCGCCAAAACGCCATGCCCATGAAGAGAGGTTGCTGTCGGTGGGGTTGGGCGTGGTGTCATTGAATTGGGAAGGGGAGCTGCTGCAAGAGAAAGGAGGAAGGTCAAGGGTGAAGTTGGGCTGGGGGGTAGAGTAAATTTTTACTTGTTTGACTGCCGAATTATTGCATCCCGAAGTACTACTCGCAGTGAGCGAAACCATATAACTCCCCGCGGTTGAATACGTATTCTGAGGATTGTCCATCGCGGAAGTATTCCCGTCTCCAAAATCCCAGCTATAACCTGAAATCGTGCCGGAAGAGTTATTCGTGAAGGCGAGTGCGATAGCCTGACAACCGTTATTCGCAGTAAAGTCAACGGTAGGTCCCTGCTGTTGAACCAAAAAATTCTGGACTTGCTGTGGGGAGCATCCGGGAATGGAGGCCAGTAACGTAATCTGTTGGCTTCCCGTATTGCTAAAAGATTCTTGCAGGTCTTGGGTCGTCGCCACGTTTGTTCCATTAACACGCCATTGCCACGTCGGGCTGGAACCAGGGTCAAAACTGCTAGTATTGGTAAAGGAGTAGAGTTGGTTTGTACACACTGGGGATGCCGAAGGCAGTGTAAATGTGGGTACTGGGGGATTGAAGATCGAGACGATTTTGCTGATGTGGTTCGAGCAGCCATTGACTGCGGTGGCATCCAGGGTAACATTGTATTGGCCCACGGCATAGGAATGAGATGGACTCGGTGCCCCGGATGTCTGGCTGTCGCCAAAATCCCAGGTCCATGAGTTGAGTGTCATTCCACTTTGTTCGGTGGCGACGAATGTAGTGGTGCCGCCAAAGCACGAATTATCGGTTTCAATGGTGATTTGTGGCGCCGGACTGTTCTGAACCATGAAATTTTTCATAAGAACATCGCTGCCCACGGAGGAAGATGCAGTAAGTTCAACAAAATAATTACCCACCAGGGAATACGTTACCGGGTCAGGATCCTGCTGGGTGGATGAATCCAGGGATACTCCCGGCTGACCATTGCTCTTGAACTTAATGCGATAGACGTTTCCGCTTATGATATCTGCTGTGAAGCCATACCAGATCGGTGAGCTTCGCGCGAGATCAAACGAATAGGTATTGCTTAGAAGGCCGAAGTTTCCAAGATTCTGACCGGATTGAAATCCAGACAATGAATTGCCCAGGTTGATATGATGCAGTTGCCCGGAAGCAGTTGGGCTGAAGAGGTGAAATTGATCGCCTTCCAATTGCAATTTAAGTTCGGTTGGACTGGGCAGGGAATAAATCGTCGATGACGTGGCCGTTCCTGAAAGGGTGGGGCCAAAATCAAGGCGAATGATACTATTCCCTCCATTGGAGGCTATAAAACCGAACCAATTGGCGCCATCATTGATTAACCTCACGGCAAACGGACTCGGTATTTGCCCGCTCAATACATCGGTAAGATCGGCTGGAGTCGGATTATTCGTAATCGAATTTCCAAAGTCAATCAATGCAATTTTGTTCAGACTGAAACTGGCCACGGCAACAACATAGTGGCTCCCGTTTTTGACTAAGGCCAGACCACGGGGCAACGGGATAGCGCCACCAAAAGTGCCAAGACTTTGCGCGGTTGGGGCCGCTCCCAATCCTGACGAAAAATTCAATCGTATGATATCTCCGCCAAAGAGGTTGGTCAGTATACCATAATAGTTGCCCCCTTCCTGAATAAATTCAAGGTTCTGTGGTCCGTTCAAAATGCCGTTGATATTTCCCAGGTCGGTTATCGTTGGAACATTTTCAAGATCATTGCCAAAGCTGAAACGGAAGATGTTATTGCCGTCGCGGTTCATCAGAAATCCGTACCATGTACCGTGGTCGGAAATCAGCGAGATTCCGGTCGGAATTTTGTGGCCGGGAACCGCGGTACTGAGCCCGGCGGTACTCGGGATATTCAAGTCATTAAATGAAAAGTCCCATATATATCCTGTAGCATTCGAGGAGGTATTCCTGTATAGTACGTTTTCGTTAATACAAACCGTCGATGAAGAAGTAAACCCGGCCACAGGGCTTTGGGCCTTCAAGGAAAAGGAAATTGAGCCGGCCAATGCAAAAAGCAGGAAAAGGAGCATGTTGGAAAATGAGGTGCCGGATTTCATCGTTCCCGATGAATAACTTCCCGCCGAAATTTTGTAACCACTCTGGCCATAACATTTATTTCATGATTTCTTCTATCCGCTCAACTTGTTCTGCCAGGGAGAAATTGAGGGCCCGGTGCCGAGAGGTTTCTGCAAAAGGAATTCGATCCAGATTTTGAATCACCCAATCGATTCCGTGGGCCATATCGGAACTATCGCGCGGTGTTGCCAGATAGCCGTTTGATTGATGCTCTACAAGGTCACTCATTCCTCCCGAATCAAAACCAACGACCGGCAATCCGCAAGCAATGGCTTCAATGACGGTATTGGGAAGGTTATCGTCAATATAGGGCGCTAGAAAAATATCAGCGGTGTTGTAAACAGAAGCCAAATTCTCATCGCCCTCTACCCTACCCAGAAACTGAATCGGATAAGGGGTTCCACCGAACACTTTATTTCCCTTCTCACCGAACACGACCAGTCGGATGGCAGACTTCGTTTCAAGTTTGTTAATGGCTTCCGATACATACGATAGTCCCTTACTCGTTTCATCCGCGTTGACCGAGCCAAACAGAAGGATGGTGGATGGAAAATCAATGTTCAGGCGGCGGCGACAATCCCGTTTGTCCATCACCCGGAAGATCGAAAGATCTACACCTGTCGGGATGTGGTGAATTTCTTTTCCAGCAGACAGCAGGCTTTTCTCCGCATTATCGCGCATCCACCGGCTGGGGGCGATGAATTTAATTTCGATCGATTGGTACACGCGTTGTTTGATTTTCCATGAAATCGCTGCCAGATCGGGCCACAGGACGTTGTATAGCTGGGGACAATGGTGGCAGCCTTGTTGAAATCGATCACAGCCAAAGGAAACATGACACCCACCGGAAAGTGGCCAAACATCCGAAAACCTCCAAATGATCTTTTTACCATGAAAAAGTCTGAACTGGTGAATACTCAGGTAACCGAAGCCGATCCATCCCAGAAAAATAATATCCGCCTCTTTTATCAGGGATGATGACTGCACGGAAAGATTAGGGAAAAGGTTGTGCGAAAAGACAAACCCCGGACGAGGCCCGTAGGTCCTTTTAATACACGCATTAAGAATGTTGAGGAGTCTCGTGTATACCTTATTCAGTAGGAAATTGGTATTCACAAAAAATTGGTGCTTGGGATCGGGAGTGCCCTCCCAGGCAAGAAATCGGGAAGAGAAATTGTTGTTCTTGTTAATGGCTATATGAATCCGGTAAAGCGCTTTTCCTGATCCGCTTCCCGGACCTTCTTTGCTTAAAATTAATACACTTGGCTTCTTACGATGATCCGACACGCGCGCAATTTGTTTAGAACGACGGGAAATATTGTTGATACCAGAACTGAAACATCAAAAGGGTCCAGACCTTTTCAGTGCCATAGTCATTTCGGAGCAAACCGTCCAACCGACTTCCTAGTTGGGGGTTAAAAATCCCTTGTCTCCGTAAGTATTCCTGTTCAAATAACTCCGTTATATCGTTTCTGAAAAAGCTCCTGAGCCAGGAATCCAGGGGAAGCACAAATCCCTTTTTTGGATTCCCCACAATTTCCGGCGGAAGCATATCGGCAAAGGCGCTTCTCAACAGCCCCTTGGGATCCTCCTTGCCGGACCGGATTTCCGGCGACAACGAGTAAACAAAATCAACTAACTCCGTATCCAGAAAAGGAGTGCGTGCTTCCATCGAGAAGTTCATGGAAAACCGGTCTGTCATCATTAAGAACTCTTCCGGAAGCTGGAGTTGAAGATCGACGGAAACGACAGCGTCTTTCACGTGCCTTGCCCCCGGAGAATCCCAGAGGTGCTGAACGAGCGAGGAGGAAGAAGGAAGGTTGGAGTCCACCAGGATAGATTGTTTTTCTTTTTCCGTAAAGTATTTATAGTAAAAACATCCGTGGGGGTTTTTTCCCAGGTCCAACAGGCTCAATCGGGACAGATTTTTGCGGATGGTATACATGTAATCACGACGGGAGGAAAAGGGTCTCCATTTTCCGTAGCTACCAAATAATTC
>WNFM01315777.1_pt1 | contig 11585 bp, 9 predicted proteins | sample 5400271 | NCBI WGS metagenome assembly WNFM01 (sample SAMN13153352, study PRJNA577476) | soil metagenome | isolation source: 60 cm saprolite on Douglas fir-dominated hillslope | place: USA:California | collected 2013-09-17 | reverse complement strand
CGTGCCCGGCGGGCGATCGAGGTCGATGGGGTCCGGCGCCGCGGCGTCGACCTGCCCGGGAACTTCCGCGTGACCCTGTTCTGGCCTGACGACCTTGGCTTGGTCAAGGCCGGCCCGGAGCTGCGCCGGCGCTTTCTCAACCAGATGCTGGTGCAGGTCGAGCCTGGCTACGCCCGCGCCCTCGCCGGGCTGCGGCGGGTGTTGGAGCAGCGCAACAGCCTCCTGAAGCGGATCGCCGGCGGCGAGGAGCGCTCGGACACGCTCGGTGTCTGGGACGAGGAGCTGGTTCGATACGGATCTGAGATCGCCCAGGCCCGGTCGAAGGCGGTGCGCGAGCTGCAGCCTGCGGCGGCCCGCAATCACGCCGAGATCGCGGACGGCGAGGCGCTCGAAATCGCGTACGAAGGGCCTCCCGAAGATTTCGCCGAAGCTGTGCAAAAGTCGCTTGGCGACGACCTGCGCCGAGGAGTCACCACGGTCGGCCCGCATCACGATGACGTCGAGATCAAACTCGCGGGAAGAGACGCCCGCAGCTACGCCTCCCAGGGCCAGCAGCGCACGGCTGTGGCGCACGGGCGAACGGCCGGTGCTCTTGCTGGACGACGTCCTTTCTGAGCTCGACGCCGAGCGGCGGTCCGCACTCCTGAGGCGGGTGGCTGACGCCGGGCAGGTGATCATCACCTCGGCCGAGGCGGGCCCTTTCCCGGCCGATCTGATCTCGCAGGCGCGCGTGTGGAAGGTGGCGGCCGGGAGGCTGGAGCCCTGTGGATAAGCTGGGCAATATCCTGCCGGGGGTGCTCCGGAAGCAGCCCGGCGGCGCACGCATCCTGGGCGGTCAGGTCGCGGTCGCTTTCAAGACCATGATCGGGTCCGAACCGGCGCTCCTGTGCGACGAGGTGGAGCTCAAGGCCGGGGTCCTGCTGGTCACCACGTCGAGCCCGGCACTGGCTCACCAGCTACGCCTTGACGCCGAGACCGTGATCGGCCGCCTGAACGAGCTGAACCTCGGCCGCAAGGTGCGCACGCTGCGGGTGCGCATAGGCCGCCCCACCCTGACGTGATCCGCCTTGATCCGGCCCAGCGCGCCGCCGCGGCTGCCGAAGGCCCGGTCCGCGTCATCGCCGGCGCGGGCACCGGGAAGACCGGAGTCATCGCCGAGCGGGTGCGGCGGCTGGTCAAGGCGGCCTCACCTTCACGGACCGCGCCGCGACCGAGATGCGCCAGCGGATCGAGGAGCTCATCGGCCGCGAGGCGCCGGCTGTTGGCACGGTGCACTCGATGGCCTTCGGGTGGCTGCGCGCCGACGGCCGCCGCGCCGGAGTATCACCGGGGTTCCGGATCGTCACGGGCGCCGACCGCTGGATCCTCGCGCGCGAGCTGATGTGGAAGCTCGGCGACGCCGCCCTGACGGGTGACGAACGACCGGACGACCTCGTCGGGCCGGCCCTCTCGATGCTCGAGCGTCTGAAGCAGGAGCTCGTGCCGCTGCGGCGCCTGGCGGAGTGGGCGGCCGCCACGGACGACCCCGAACGCGGCGGGCTGATGAAGGCGTGCGTCCGCCTCTTCGCCGCCTACCAGACTGAGTGTCGCCGGCAGGGGCTGCTCGACTTCGACGACCTACTGGAGCGGTCGGTGGCGCTGCTCGAGGCGAACCCCGAGCTGCTCGCCGGCTACCGGCGGCGCTACCCGCATGTGCTGGTCGACGAGTACCAGGACCTCAACCTGGCCCAGGAGCGGCTGGTCGAGCTGATCGCGCAAGGGGGCAGGCCCTTCGTGGTCGGCGACGACGACCAGAGCATCTACCGCTTCCGCGGCGCGTCGCGGGCGAGCCTCGAACGCTTCAGCAAGCGCTTCGCCGGCGCGTCGACCATCAGCCTGGGCCGCAATCACCGCAGCTCGCGGCGCATCGTTGCTGCGGCAGCGGCCCTGGTGGGCAACAACGCGGAGCGGATGGCCAAGGACCTGGGGTCGACTCGCGGTGGGCCGCAGGTGGAGATCTGGCGCAGCCCCGACGGCACGGGCGAGGCCGCGGCGATCGCCGAGGAAGCGCGCCGCCTCGGCGCGGCCGGCCATCGCTACAGCGGCATCGCGGTCCTGTGCCGGACCAACGCCATCGCCGGACCCATCGCCGAGGCACTCGCCGCACTCGAGCTCCCTCATGTCGTCATTGGCGGTCAGGGTCTGCTCGACCGGCCCGAGATTCGCGACGTCATGGCGCTGCTGCGAGTCGTGAACGATCCCCAAGACCAGGTCGCGGCGCTCATCGCAGAGCTCCATGAGGGCGCGAGGTCAATGGACGTGCGCGACCTGTTCTTCGAGCTGATGAACCAAACGCGCTACCTCGACTCGGCGACTCCTGGCGCGACGGCCAACGTCAGCCTGTTCGCGGAGATGATCGCGGACTTCTGCGAGCCGCGGACCGACCACTCGCTCGCCGCATTCATGGACCACCTCGACCTCGTCCTACTGTCGGGAGAGTTCGAGCGCGCAGCAGTGCCGGAATCGCCGGGCGATGCGATCGTGGTGATGACGATCCATCAGGCCAAGGGGCTGGAGTTCGAATCGGTGTTCGTGCCGGCGCTCGTCGAAGGGAGGCTTCCGCAGTCGGGAAGGCCGCAGCGCTTTGAGCTGCCGCAGGCGGTGCTGGAGCCGCTGGTCCGCGGCCGCGAGGACATGATCGCTGAGGAGCGGCGGCTGCTCTACGTCGCGATGACGCGCGCGAAGTCGCGGCTCTACCTCACGTACGGAGAGCACTACGACGGCGGGCGGCGCTGGCGCCCGTCGCGGTTCCTGGACGAGGTGCGCGCGGCTGGCGTTTCCATTGAGCGCGAAAAGCCGGCGGGAATCAGCCCCTCCCCGACCTCCCCACTGCGTGGGGAGGAGCCCGAGCGGCGCGAGCTCGTCCTTTCTTATTCCTCCATCCAGGCCTACCTCGACTGCCCGCGCCAGTACTGGTACCGCTACGAGAAGCGCTTGCCCGCGAAGCAGAGCGCGGAGGCGATTCAGGGCGTGATCCTGCACGACGTGTTGCGGCGCGCGGGTGAGGCGCGGCGTGAGGGCCGGCCGATCACGGCCGCGGCGCTGCGCGCGCTGCACGCGAAGGCCTGGCGCGAAACGTCGTTCCCGGACCCGCGGCGCGCTCCCGCCTTCAAACGCGCCGGACTCGTGCAGCTCGAGTCCTTCCGCAGCGCCGGAGGTTTTGACGCGAAGCCGGACCTGCTGGAACGCGAGTTCAGCGCACCGGTCGACGGTTTCGTGTTGCACGGCATCATCGACCGGGTCGACCGCGTCGACGGCGGCGGCTGGCTGATCATCGACTACAAGACCGGACGGCCCCTGGCCAGGCGCCGTCGCGACCTTCAGGTTGCCCTCTACGGCCTGGGCGCGGCCGCGGGGCTCGACCTGCAGGACGCCGAGCTCGAGGTCGTCTACCTGACCACAGGATCACGCGTGCGCGTGGAGAGCACGGCCGCGCTGCGCGAAGAGACGAAACGGATCGCGGCTGAGGCCGCGGAGGGGATCAGGTCCCGCCAGTTCGAGCCGCGCCCCGAACGCCGGCGCTGCCGGCTGTGCCCTTACCGGCTCGCCTGTGTCGAGGCCCTGTAGCGCTCCGCGAGGAGCAGGCATTCGCGCGCGATGTCGGACGACGCATAGGGATGTGACATCTCCCGCGCACGCTGTGACATGGACTGCCACGTCGGGCCGCCCTCGGCCAGCACGCGGACCTCGTCGAAGATCTCGTTGACGCGCGGCGCATAGACGCCGAACCCCGCCTCGACGACGAAGTCGACGTTGGGGGACTCCTGGCCTGGCAGGTAGCTCGTGATGATCACCGGCAGCCCGGTCGCCAGCGCCTCGGCGATCGCGCCGGGTCCGGCTTTGGTCACGACGACGTCGCATGCGCGCATCAGCTCGGGAATGTTGTCGACGAATCCGAGCACGAGCGTCGGCGTGGCGAAGCTGAGATTCGCGAGCCGCCTCCGCAGCCTTTCGTTTTTTCCGCAAACCGCGATGACCTGCCACTGGTTCGGCTCCCAGCTGAGGACGCGCACCTGGTTCAGCAGCCCGCCGACCCCAGCCGCGCCACCCATCACGAGGACGGTGAAACGCGACTCGTCGAGTCCGAAGCGTCGCCGCAGCGCGTGCTTCTCACCTGGCGCGGGCGGCCGGAACCGCATGTCCACCGGCAGGCCGAGGAGCTTGACGCGCTCGGTGGGTACGCGGCGGCGAATCGCGACCTTGCGCGCCACCTCGGTCGGCGCGATGACGAGGTCAGCCTTGCTGAACGTCCAACCGCGGTGGAAGTCGACCAGGTCTGTGATCACAGTCATCAGGCCGCGAGGTCGGCCCTGGCGCTGGATCGCCTGGTGGCTGAGGTGGTTGAGGAGCGGATGCACCGACAGCACGACGTCGGGGTCGTGGCGCTTGATGAGCTCCGACACGACCCTACGTACGCCGGGGCCGAAGACCGCGCGGATGGCGGCAAACGTCGGCCTGGTGTTGCTCGAGTGGTAGACCGCGCCCCAGGCGGCGCGCGAGCGCTGGATCACCGGCGAATAGAGAGACGCGAGCCGGCGGACGACCATGGGCCCCTGCAAGATGAGGGGGTCGGCAACCGTGACGGCGCAACTGGGGTCGAGCTGTTCGAGAGCGTCAGTGAGCGCGCGCGCCGCGGCCCGATGCCCGCCGCCCGTGTCGCTGAAGAGGATCAGGATGCGGGGCCCTCCGCCCGCGGCTGAGGGGGAAACCGACCGCCGAGCGAGCGGTCTCGAGTCCGCCGGTGCCGGTTGCTCTACTGCCGGCGTCGCGCCGCCGCCCGGCGGGCGATCCAGCGCATGTTGTACTGCGAGAGCAGGTAGGTCACGAACACGAACGCGATGATGCCGATGCCCACCCAAAGCATCGTGCGCTTGGCGAGCTCGTTGGCCGACAGCGGCACGTTCGCGGTGCCGATCTGGTTCTGCTGGATGATGAAGGCGGCCAGGTCCTGAATGTCCTTGTCCGAGATCTTGCCCTTCCATGCCGGCATCTGCGTGCCGCCGCCAGGAGGCGTCAGGCCGTCGCTGATCGTGGTGATCAGGTAGGTCGGGTCAAGTGGGTTAGCCACCCCGGGCAGCTTCTGGATCGGGTTCAGGGCCGGCCCGATTCCGCCCTCGAGGCTGGCCCCGTGACAGGTGGTGCAGTTCGTCGAGAAGACGGCCTGTCCGTTGGCCGGGTCGCCGGGAAGCGCTGAGCCCGAGGCCGACGGCGACGGAGAGGCATCCGCCAGCGTCGAGATGCCGGTGAGGAGAAGGATTCCGGGTATGGCCAACATCAATAGGCCGTACCTGCTCAGGGCCCTTTTCAGGCTCATCTCGGCTCATTCTATCCAGCGCCTGAGCCGCCCTGTCGGCGGGAATAGCCCGCTTCGTCGTAGGTTTTAAGGCTGCAATGGGTTCCTGTTCGCCGGTCTCTCGGTCCGGGTTTTGCTGCGTCTCGAGGCGCTGGCTCGACGCGAGATCGGCCTACCGTGGCTGACCTAGCCCGATTGAGCTCTGACCGCGAGGCGCGGATGCGCGTTGCGGTCATATCGATGCATACCTCGCCGACGGCCCCGCTGGGCCAGAAGGCGAACGGCGGACTCAACGTTTACGTGCGCGAGATCTGCGCCGCGTTCAGCGACCGGGGAATCGCCACCGACGTTTACACGCGCGTCCAATCCTCAGACGACCCGACGGTCGAGAACCTGGCCCCGAACTCGCGCGTCATCTATCTGCCCGCGGGCCGGGATGTGGACAAGTACGCGCTCTACCGGGAGATTCCCGGATTCGCCGAGCGCGTCCAGTCGTTCGCCCGCTCCGAGGGGATCGACTACGACATCCTCTACTCGCACTACTGGCTGTCGGGCGAGGTGGCCTGCCTGCTCCGGCCCACGCTCGCTCCCGCCTGGGCGCACATCGCGCACACGCTTGGACTGGTCAAGAACAGGCGGCTGGCCGCCGGCGCCCGGCCAGAGCCGGCCGTGCGCATCGCGGTCGAGGGCGAGATCGCTCGCGAGGCCGACCTCTTGATCGCCTCCACGGCCGACGAGCAGCAGGAGCTGGTGGAGTCGTACGGCGCGGACCCGGCGCGGGTCACCGTGGTGGCGCCCGGCGTCGACCTGAACACGTTCAGGCCCATCGACCGCCTCCAGGCGCGGCGGAAGATCGGTGCCGGTACCGCTCCGCTGCTTCTCTTCGTCGGCCGGCTCGAGCGCTTGAAAGGCGTCGACATCGCGATCCGCGCCGTGGCCGAGCTGCATCGCCGCGGACACAATGACCTCCGCCTGCTGGTCCTGGGCGAGGACAGCCGGGACGCGGACGAGAGCGAGAAGGAAAGACTGAAGCGCATCGCCGACGACGAATCGGTGCGCGACGCCGTCGAGTTCGTGGGCTCGGTGGCCCACCACGAGCTGCCGTACTTCTACTCCGCGGCCGACGCGTGCGTGATGCCCTCTTACAGCGAGTCCTTCGGGCTGGTCGGCCTGGAGGCCCAGGCATGCGGGTGTCCGGTCGTCGGCTCGGGCGTCTCCGGGATCCGGTCCGTGGTCCGCGACGGCGTGACGGGTTTCCTGGTCGATGGCGACAACCCGCAGGACTACGCGGACCGCATCGGGCGCCTGCTCGACGACCCGGAGCTCGCTCGCGAGCTCGGCATGCGTGGCCAGCTTCTGGCCCAGCGCTTCTCGTGGAGCCGCACGGCCGACCGCCTCTACGACCTGTTCAGCTCACTCGTGCAGAGTCAGGATCGCGTCCAGGCCGGGATGAGGCACGAGTAGGGGAACGAGTCCTGGTCGTACCGAGTCAGCGGTGTCGGCCTCGTCCCATCCGCGTTCATCAACCACACCTGGTTGCCGCTGATGAACGCGACCTGGTGGCCGTCGGGTGACGGCACGGGGTCGCTGACGGCGACGGCCGGGTCCGAAGGCAGGCCCAGCGCGTAGGTCAGCGCCGGCGGTGGCGCGGCCACATTGATCACGAAGGCCTTCTTGATGGGTCCGTCGGGCCCTTTCACCGTGGCTGCGACGAGGACGTGGTCCGAGTCGCGCAACCAGATCGGAGCGCCGAGTTCTCCCGTGGCGATCGTGGTGGTGGAGGCCGAACCGGCGAGGCCCAGGACACGCAGCGCGGTCGACGTGGCGTCACTGCGCAGGTAGGCCAGTCGGTTGCCGGCCGGCGCCCAGCTCAGTCCGGTGACTTCCGATTTCTCCACGGCGAGCACGTAGTGCGTGCGCAGCCCGACGTCATAGCCCCAGATCACGGTGCTGCCGTCTGTCTGCGGCTGCGAATATGCGAGCCGGGAGCCATCGGGGCTGACCGCCGCGCCGGCGACATCGGTTGCGACGATGTCGCTGCTCCTGTCCGCCAGCTCCCGGTGCAGGGTGCCGCTCGAGTCGAGGTAGACGTAACCCGCGCCCGTGGTCAGGGCCGACGCCCATGAAGCCGAGAAGTCGAGCTGCTCGGGCTCGCGCCCAGGCGCGAACGCGACCCACGAGCCCGCCTCCGTTTCGAAGACGAGGCCGCTGCCGTCAGGCGACCAGCTGAACGACTGAATCGAGCTGACGCTCAGCAGCTGTCGTGGAAAGCCGGTCTCGTTAACGATCCACAGGCCGCCCGATGAGCCCGACGCGCTGAGGGTCGCGAAGGCGATCCAGTGCCGGAGCTTGCTGACGTCGCCGGTCGTGAATCGGATCGTCCTCACCCTGTCGAGCTGGTTGCCGTCGGCATCCAGCGCGCCCGCGCCCACCAGCACGGAGTAGTCGGTGTTCGGCGCAAGCAGTGCCTCCGGAGCAACGATCACGCGCCGGTCGTCGGTGGGGTCGATGCGTACGTTGAACGCGACCTGCGGGTTGAATGCGAGGGCGCTGCGCAGGCTGTCGGCGTTCATCGAACGCGTGAAACCGATGCTCAGGTAGTCGGCAGGATCGATCCTCGTCGCGCCGTCAGTCGGGCTCGAGCCGGCGAAGCTCGGCGGCGCCTCGGTCGTGAACGACCAGTGGTGGCGAAGCATGTAGACGTTGCCCGCGTTATCGCTGTAGCCGGCGTCGAGGATGACCTCATAGAGCGTCGACGGATCGAGCTTGAGATGGTCGTACTCGAGCTGCTGGTCGCTCAACCATTTGATCGAGCCTTCGACGGCGGGGCTCAGCCGCAGCCTGCTCGTGACCGAGGCTTTGTCGACGGCGTGGTCGAAGGTGATGCGCACGGGCTCCACCGTTGCCACGTTCTGTGTGCCCCGCAGCGGCGAGTAATCGACGATCTGCGCCGGCGAGCCACCACACGCCCACAGTCCTGCGAACGCGATCGAAGCGACGAGGAACGCCCGCGCCGACCTCACCATCTCGCCGCCGGCTGCCGGCCGTCGACCTAGTAGTGAGACTTGAGGCGCGCCCTCATCTCCTGCGCCAGCTGCTCGAGCCGCGAGGAGTCGACGAATAGCAGCGAGATGCCCGGCACCTGGTCGATCGCGGCTTCGATGCCGGCGATGGAAGGCTCGGCCGCGGCGAGGATGTCCTTGACCTTGCGCGCGCGGTTGCCGAGCGCGTCCTCGGCCATGGCCTGGAGCTCGGCCACGATCGCCGCCCAGTCCAGCTGCGGGCCCGCCGCTGCGGAAGGCGCCGGCGGCTGCGTGGGCGCGGGGGTGTTCACGGGCAGGACCGGCATGCTTGGCGGGGTCGGCGCCTGCATCACGGGATACGTCGCCGTCGCAGCCTGCTGGATCACCGGTATCTGGGACGTTGCCGGCTCGGCCGGAGGTGGTGGCGGCGGAGGAGCCGCGACCGGGGCCGGCGCTGGTCGGCCACCACGCTGTCCGCCCACGACGGAATCGATGTCGAGAGGCGTGTGCGTGGTCGCGTCGGCCGACTTGACCTCGATCATCGCGGCCGGGTCCTCGCACAGCGCGAGCGCGCGGTCAGGCTTGTCCGAGATGTCGCGCGACTCGCTCGTGTAAGCACCGGCGACCTCTCCGTCGGAGAGGATGATCACGCCGGTCCCTGCGGTGGCTCGGATCATCACGCTGCCGCTCAGCTTGCGGTCGTCCAGGAACTTGAGCAGCGCCTTCATGTCCACCCACGACGCATACAGCTCGGTGTACATCGGGCGCGACACGGTCAGCTCGTAGAGTCCGTCGATCACGTCGCCCGCCAGGCCGACCACGTCCAGCACGCCGTGCCCGCTGACCACGTCGTCGTTGAACTGCTGCAGCGCCTGCTTGCCCAGGATGAGCCCGGTCTGCACGTCGCCGCCGGCGTCGTACATGCACTCGAGGGCGGAGCCTTCGCGGAAAAGGATCAGGCCCGTGGCCTCGTCGGTCAGCAAACGCACATAACCGGTGTAGGCCTCCTTCTCGAGAGTCGTGATGAGCCTCGGGAAGTCCACGAACGATGTCTTCAACGAGTCGTAAATGACCTGCCCGGCCGGCACAGGGATGGGCTCGCGGCCGTGCTTCGGCTGCGGTCGATGCTTCACGCCGCGTCGCGGCTGGGGTGCTTCCACCTTCTTCTCCGATACAGCATGATCTCGGCGCTCCGGCTCCGCAGCGGCCACCTCGGCCGTGGGGGGCTCGTCGGCCGGCTTCTCGTCCGGTGCTGCCTCGGCGGCCTGCACCAGCTCCGGGATTCCCGCCTTGACCGTCTCGTCTGACGGCAGCTTGGCCTTCGCGTCGAACTCGAACTCGCCCTTGCCCCAGGCAAGCGCGCTGACGACCGCCTCGTCGCCCGCGACCCCGTCGCTCTGGGCATGAAAAAGATGCCCGAACAGGAAGTACAGCGACGCTGACTTCCCTGAGCCGTTCCGAATCGTGAGGGTGCCGGTCGACCGCTCGCCTTGAGCGGCCTCCAGCAGCGACTTAAGGCTGGTCTCGGCCAGCGAGCCCGAAGACTGCAAGGGACCTCTCCTCAGTTCGCCCTGAACTCGATGTCCAGATCAAGGGAGTTAGTATAGGTAGTGATATCAAATTAGCGCGTCAGGAGCCGCCTGATCTACCGCTACAAAGCAGGCCGCCTCCCACGCGTCTCTTGCTCATCCGCCACGGCGAGTCGACGTGGAATCGCGAGCACCGCATCCAGGGCCAGCTCGATCCACCACTCTCGGAGCTTGGACGCAAGCAGGCAGAGCTCGTCGCCAATCGGCTCGCGTCAAAGCGCCCGCAGGCCGTGTACTCGAGCGACCTGAAGCGCGCCCTCGAGACCGCGGCGCCCATCGCCGAGGCAATCGGCGTGCCGGTTCAGACGTTGCCTGCTCTTCGCGAGATCTTTCTCGGCGAGTGGGAGGGCCTGCACACCGCAGAGCTCGCGGTCCGCTATCCGGAGGCCTGGAGCGGCTGGACCGTGGAGCCGAACTGGGACCTCGTGCCCGGCGGCGAGCCGGCCGGCGCATTCGAGGAGCGTGTCGGCGCAGCGGTCGACGCGATGCTCGAACGCCACGCGCACGGCGAAGTCATCGTCGTCACGCATGGAGGAGTGATCCAGCTTGCGCTGCACCGGATCATCGGGCGCGCCAGCCGCGGCCTGTTCCCGTTTCGGATCTCGAACGCATCGCTCAGCCTCATCGAGAAACGCGACGGCCGGATGATCATCGCCGGCGTCAATGACGTGAGCCACCTCGAGGACGGCGCAGCCCGTGTGGGGGGACCGAGTTGAGGACCGGGCCTGCGGCGTGGGACGAGGACCTCGAACAGCTTGGACCGCAGCCCTCGCTGCTTCAGAGCTGGGGCTGGGGCGAGGTGCAGTCGCGCGCGGGCTGGACGCTCGAGCGAGTGCGCCTGAAGCACGGCATGGCCAGCGTGCAGCTGCGCGGCCTCGGGCCGGTGCGCGAGGCATACGTTCCGCGCGGCCCGGTGCCGTCGACGGGGGAAGTGGTCGCGGAGCTCGTTGACTGGGCGCGCGAGCGCCGGATCGCCAGGTTGCGCATGGAGCCGGATGCACCGCCCGACATCGCCCCGCGGATGGAGGAACTCGGCTTCGCCCGGTCGCGGCCGGTGCAGCCCGAGCACAGCGTGATCGTCACGTTGAAGCAGCCCGATGAGCTGCTGAAGAGTTTCCGCCATGGACGCCGCTACAACATCCGCGCGGGCCTGAAGCGGGGAGTCGTGGTCGAGGAGGGCAAGGATGCCGCGGAGCTCGCGCGCCAGTCGGGGGCGGTCGAGCAGAGGGAGTCGATCAACCTTCCCGATCGCGGTTACTACACGCACCTGCTCGAGCTTCTGCCCTGGTGCCGCACGTTTGTCGCCCGGAGCCCGCACGACGGTGCCGCCCTCGCCGCGGTGCTCCTGGCTCGGCACGCCGGTCGGGGCTACACCCTGTTCGCCGGACGCTCAGGCCTCCACACGGAGCTGATGGGCAACGACATCGCGTGGTGGTCGGCGATGAAGGCGTGTGCAGAAGCTGGTGACAGTGACCTCGACCTCTGGGGCACGCCACCGCCGGGCAGCGGTCGCGAGCACCCCTGGCACGGCCTGGGCTTCTTCAAAGCCGAGTTCAACGGCGAGGTGGTCGCGTACGCCGGCGCGTGGGAGATCGAGCTCTCGAAGGGCGCCCGGCTGCTCGGCGTCGAGCAGGCAACCCC
>WNFM01228890.1_pt2 | contig 11586 bp, 17 predicted proteins | sample 5400271 | NCBI WGS metagenome assembly WNFM01 (sample SAMN13153352, study PRJNA577476) | soil metagenome | isolation source: 60 cm saprolite on Douglas fir-dominated hillslope | place: USA:California | collected 2013-09-17 | reverse complement strand
ACCGAGTTGTTCTCGCCGACGATCATCAGCGAGCGCGTCGCCGGAATGCTCGCCGGCTATGATTTCATCAGCCGGGAGACGCTCGCCTATTTCAACGCGCGCCTTACCCAGGCGCCGCGCGACGCGGATTTCGCCCTCGACTACGTCAAGCGCGAGGCGCGCACGCCCGCGCAGCAGCAGGCGGTTCTTGCCGCCCTCGAATTCAAATGCAGCGTCCTGTGGGCGCAGCTCGACGCGCTCTATTTCGCCTATGTCAGTCCCGGCCACCCGCCGCCCGGCGCTTTCCGCATCGGCGAGGCTGGCGCCTGATGGTCGAGCAAAGCACAAGCCTCGACGCGACGACGGTGCCGCGCCTCAGGCCGCATGTCCGCCTGCAGTACAGTCAGGCGCGCAACCAATGGGTCGTGCAGGCTCCCGAGCGCGTGCTGATGCCTGACGATATCGCCGTCAGCGTGCTGAAGCGCTGCGACGGTGCAGCGAGCGTCGCCGCCATCGCCACAGCCCTCGCGCACGAATACGGCGCGCCGCGCGAAGTCGTCGAGAACGACGTCATCGAAATGCTGCGGGACCTGGTGGAGAAAGGGATCATCGACGATGCGCGCGCTTGACCCACCAATGGCGCTGCTCGCCGAAGTGACGCATCGCTGCCCGCTGCAATGTCCCTACTGCTCCAACCCGGTCGAACTCGATCGGGTGGCCGGCGAACTCGACACAGACAGCTGGTGCCGTGTCCTCGACGAGGCGGCGGCACTCGGCGTGCTGCAGGTGCATTTTTCCGGCGGCGAGCCGCTGGTTCGCCGCGATCTCGAGACGCTCGTCGGCCATGCGGCGCGCGCCGGTCTCTATACCAACCTCATCCCCTCGGCGGTGCTGCTTGATCAGCGGCGGCTCGACGCGCTGGCGACCGCCTCGAGGAGGCTGCGTTCGGCGACGAAGCGGACATAGGCTTCGACGGCAAATCGCGTCGCCGGCAGGGTGCCTCTCATCGAAACGACGTAATCGCGGTCGAGGCCGAGGCCATCGGTCAGGGCAAGCCAGCGGGCGATGCCGCCGCTGTCCGGCGCATCGCCGTCATGGTCGACGAGACGCTGCCGCCAGATACGGCGCAGCGCGGCGTCATCCGTCCGTGCGATGAGCGCGGCATCCTTGCGCGGGATCGCGCTCTGATAGCAATAGCGGTTGAGCGCCCAGGCTTGCACCTGGCCCTTGTTGAGTCCGCCGCCATGCAGGAGTTTATGAAATGGGTGCAGGTTGTGGTAGCGCTCGGCGCCGATGCGGCGCAGCGCAGCATCGAGCCCCTCAGGGGTCAGCAGGGCAGTCACAGCGACAGCTCCATCCCGTCATGCGCGATGGTCCAACCCGCTGCCTCCGCCACGGCGTGTTCCGGCGAATCCTCCAGCAGGACTGCATTCGTGTTGTTGACGTGGATGAAGATCTTGCGTTCGACGCCGAGACCCCTGAAAGCCGCGATCACGCCGTCGCTGCCGGACATGCTCATATGACCCATGCGCCGCCCGGTCTTCCTGCCAACGCCGAGACGGATCATCTCGTCGTCGCGCCACAGCGTGCCATCGAAGAAGACAAGCGCGGCACCGCTGAGACGTTGCGACAGGGCAGGGGTCATCGCGGCGCAACCGGGAATGAAGAAAAATCGCGCGCCGGTCGCTGGCTCGGCGACCTCCAGGCCAATCGTGCGGCCGTCCTCATGGATGCCGGGTTCGCGTCCGGGCTCCTCGAGCCAGAGCGCCACCTTGCCCGGGACGGCGAAGGCGGTCACCGCGAGTGTCGTGCCGCCGGAGACGGCCAGCTCGGTGGGCTTCTCCAGGCGCAGAACGCGGTGTTCGACGCAGTCGGGAGCGAGCACGCGAAAGATCGAATTGGCGGCAAGCACCGCATGCACCTCCGCGGTGGCGCATAGCGCGAACGGGTGGCGTTCGCGCATCGTCAAGAGCCCGGCAACCGCGTCGACATCGCCGCCGGTGAGGACAACGCCGCCTATCGGCGAAGAGCGAAGCCCCTGCCGTGGCCACAAGCATTCGGTAGCGCCGATCTGGGCACGCAGATCCGGCGAGGCGTTCAGCAGGAACCAGCTATCCCCATCGACCGAAACTGCCAAGGATGCCTGGGTGCGGGACTTCGCCGCGACATCCCCCGCCCGTGCCCGCCGACAGGCCGGGGTATTCGAGTTCCATTGGGGAAAACCGCCGCCGGCCGCGGAGCCGAGCACGACGACACGCACGGCCGCCTCACCCGGGTCCTGCGCCGGCGAAAAGTCCTGCTATTTCACGCTCGCACAAGCGTACGAGTTGATTTCTGTACCTACTGCGATCTCGACAATTCTCGGCTTTTTCCAGGCCATGGTTTCCTCCGAAGATCTGATCGCTACGCACCATTATTATAGCCGCGATCTGGCGAATTGCGAGTCGATCCGTCGAGTCCAGAAGGTGTTTTCGGTGCGCGTGTCCTACGACTTCAGTCTTATTTCGCCGACGGCGAATTTCTGCAACAAGCCTAACTGGCCGAATGTCGCCTGACGCGGATCGTGCGGAGCTATGCAGGAGGAGGCTGTCCATGGAGTTTGTCGCCTATCTGCGCGCCGAGGCCGCCAAGTATCGGCAATTTGCTGAAAGGCAGGACGAGCCCGATGCCGCGAAGGAGCTCGATGAGCTTGCGATATTGTGCGAGCGCGTGGCGAGTGAAGTCGAGGATCGTCTGACGGCCGGGTGATGGTGGGCGGCGGTCGGTCTCTGGACCGGCGCTTGGGCAGGCAGAAAACCCGCCTGATAGGCGCCGCGAGCGGCCTCGGTCGCCGTGTCGTCGACGCGTCCGGCCGAAAATGCTGCCGGCCGGCGTCGCCGGCAACTGCCTAGCGCAGGGAGATCGACCGTGCCTTCGAGTCGACCTTGCTGATCCGCGAGCAGGAAATCTTGACCCGCTCATCGTCGCGGAGCTGACGGCCGATTTCGGTTTGGGCGAGCAGGGCCTGCCCATGCATTAGGCAACTGGCCGGGCTGGCAAATTCTTCGGCAGTGCGCATGACGTCGAGCGCATTGCCCTGATCGCACGCCGCAAGATCAGGCGTAACCGCAAGAGAACACACGAGAACAAGGGCGGTTAGCATGATGTACTGGATCCCCTCTGTCGCTCTAATCAGTTCGGGTGAAATCACTCCCCCGATGCCTACCCCTCTCGAAGCAAAGACCATGCCAGATCGTTCAGCGGTGCATCGGTCTCTTGTTCCGGTTGGAGCCTCTAATCCTCGTCATGTTCGCGATAGTTACCCTACCCACGGTAAATTTTTGGTGAACCAGCTCACGCGGAGATCGAATTTCGCGCGACCGGGCGGCGAGCGCTGGGCTCGCCCGGCTTTGCGGCAGACTCTCGGCCTTAACCGGCGATATCCTTGCGGCGGTTCGCAGTGGAGATGACCAATGTCACGGGCTCTTCCATTCGTCTGGTTGCTGGTCCTTGCGACCTCGGCCCCGGTGCTCGGCGCCGATTTCAGCGCCGAGGAGGTGCGGGCGACGTCGATTTCTCCGGGAAGTCGCTGGAAGGGGTCGACCTCAGCGGTCTCGACCTGCGGCGCGCCAATCTTGCGGGCGCCAATCTTTACGGCGCCAAGCTGGTCGGCGCCGATCTAACCGGCGGCAATCTTGCCGGGGCGATGCTCGACCTCGCCTGGATCATGCGCGCCGATTTTACGGGCGCCGACCTTTCAAAAGCCAGCCTGCAGGGACTGGTCGTCTCTTACGGCCTCGAGATCAATCTCGCCGAGGCGCCGATTTTCAAGGGAGCGAACTTCACGGCGGCGCGGATCATCGCGCGCTTCAGCCAGTTCGATCTCAGCGGCGCCAACTTTGCGCATGCGCTGATGGGCGCCGACATGAGGAACCAGTCGATGGGGTTGATGCGCGCCGATTTCTCCGGCGCCAATCTCGTTGGAGCAGATTTCACCGCGGCCGATCTCGGCCGTGCCTCGCTGCGCTTCGCCAATCTCGCCGGCGCCAATCTCGCAGGGGCTAATCTCGCCGGTGCGGATCTGTCGGGTGCCGACCTTACCGGAGCCGACTTGTCGAACATCGACGCGAGCGATGCCGATTTCGGCAATGCGGTGTTGAAGGATGTGAAAGGGCTCGACACCGCCAAGGGGCTGAACTTGGCGCGTCCCGGCGGCTGAGCAGAGCAACCAAGCGCGCGCGGCGCGGGATCACGGCCGGACCACGATGCCCCAGGGCTGTTCGCCGACGGCAACCGACTTGACGACGCGCTGCGCCGCCACATCGATGACCGAGATGTCGTTGCTGATGCCGTTGGTGGTAAAGACGCGACTCTGGTCCTTGTTGAAGGCGAGGTTCCAGACGCGCTGCCCGACGAGGAGATAGCGCTTCACCTCGTAGATTTGCGCATCGATGAGGGCGACCCGATTCGCCGGTCCGAGTGCGACGAAGGCCCATTTGCGATCCCTCGTCAGGAGGATGCCGACCGGCTGGATCGCCTCGTTGGGAACCCCGGGGATGGCGAAGCCGATCTTGTGAATGACCTCGCGCTTGGCGGCATCGATGACACTGACGGTGCCTCCCACCTCGGCGGAGACCCAGACTTGCGCTCCGTCAGTCGTCCATTCGGCATGGCGGGGGCGGCTGTCGACGAGGACGTTGGCGACGATCTGATGCGTCTCGTTGTCGATGAAATGCGCCATGCTGGTCGTCTCCGAGGTGTTGACGACCCAGCGTCCGTCCGGGCTGATGCCCATTCCTTCGGGTTCGACGCCGACTGCAATCTCGCCGACGATCCGGCGCTCCTTGATGTCAACGATCGAGACGAGGCTGTCATCCTCGTTCGAAACGTAAAGATGCTGCCCGTCCGGATGGAGCGCGAAGGTCTCGGGATCGGGGCCGCTCGGCAACGGCTCCTTCAGCGCGTAGTCCTCGAGGTCAAGAACGTTGATGGCGTCGTCGTCGCTCGCGCAGATGAAGAGCAGCTTGCTGTCGCGCGAAAGAACGATGCCGCGCGGGCGCTGACCGACCGGCACGGTCTTGAGTACGGCGAGGCTGTCGGCATCGAGCACGGTGATCGAGTTCCCTTTCTCATTCGAGACAAGAATTGTCTCCGCGCGCGAGGCCGCGGCGAGTAGGGGAAGCAACGCAAATGCCAGGATCGACAGGAGCTGGCGCGGCGAGCGCATGATCGTCACTGCTTGGTGCAGTTCGTCAGTTCCTTCTCGGAGATCGAGAATGCGTAGGGCCGGCCGGAGACGACCTCGACATTGGGGACGGTGCACATCCGGCCCTTCTTGTCGACGAGCTTTACGTCGTACTTGCCCGGCGCGATGCCGGTGATCGCGAGCCGCTCATCGGGGTCGACCGCGCCATCCGGGTCGTTCTTGCACTGATTGGTTCCCCACTGCGTCGTTCCCGTCGGCGCCAAATAGAGCTCTTTGATCGTCGCCGTGGTGAGATTCCAGAAGCGCATCCGCTCGCCGCCGGACGCTGCGTCCGCGGTGACAAAGAGTAACGCCCAGGTGGCGATCGCGCGATGAACGAGCATGGCGGTCCCTCTAGATCTTCCTCGTTGCCGCCAGCATAGCCCACCTCGTGCCAAGCGGCGAGAGGTCCCTCCCATGTCGTCACGCCTGACTATTGCGGCGGCGATGCCGTGTCGCCGGATCGGTCGGCTTGCGGCGACGTCGGACAATCCGGGCGAGGTTTGCTGCCGCGCCGATCGAGCGGCACATGACAATTGTTGACGCGCTGTTCGTCCGAAGCCTTGTCGCTGAGCCGCTCTTTGAGGCTCCGCGGTTCCGTTTCCGCGCGACCTGCCGCCGCCCGCTGCCCGGTCGCGTCCACGGCAGCGGCCAGCCCGGGGAAGACGGCGATCGCGACTGCCGTCAACGCGATGGTGCACAGGGATGCGTGGGACTTCTTCACTGACGATTCTCCAAATCGTCGGGCACGATAACCCGCGCCGGCGAGACGGTAAATTCTGGAACGCGGCGCGTGCGATGGGTGCGACGCAGCGCCGCGCCGAGGATGGCCTTGTCCTACGACGAAAGGATTATTGCGTTCGACATCGGCAGCAGGCAGCGGTGTAGAGCCGGCTCAGGAGAATTTCATGGTGCACAAAGTGATGTTCGTCGCTGCCGCGGTTTTGCTTGTCTTGGCACCTGCTGCCAGGGCGGACGGCGATCCGCAGACCGGCGAAGCGGTGTTCAAAAAGAATTGTGCGATCTGCCACACGACGGAGGACGGCAAGAACAAGATCGGCCCCAGCCTGCACGGCATCGTCGGCCGGCACTCTGCGTCGTTGCCGAACTTCCAGTATTCCGACGGCATGAAGTCGGCTGACAAGACATGGGACGTGCAGAACCTCGACAGCTATCTCGCCAACCCGCGCGGCCTCGTCGCCGGAACGAAGATGGTGTTTGTCGGGCTGAAGAACGAGCAAGACCGGCAAAACGTCATCGCCTATCTCGCCGCGCAGAAATGACCGGCGCCGCCGCGCCCGGAGGTTGCCTCGCTAGGAAGCGGCAGCGTGGCGCTGTCGTGGAGCGATCTCGGCGCAAGTCGCATCGATGGCGGCGCGATCGCTGCGACGATCGCGTGGCAGCGTCACGGCGATGTCGGCGATGAGCCGGCCGGGCGCGGCGGAGAACAACAGAATCCTGTCGGCAAGCTCGACGGCCTCGCGCAGATCGTGAGTGACCAGAAGAATGCCGCAGGGCAGTGTGCGCCAGAGTGCCAGGAGTAAGGCGCGCAAGCGCGTCGCAGTCGCTTCGTCGAGTGAGACGAAGGGCTCATCCAACAGCATCAACTCGGGCTCGACGACGAGCGCGCGCGCCAGCGCGACGCGGCGCGCCATGCCAAGCGAGAGCCGCGACGGATAGGTCGCGCTGGCATCCGCGAGCCCGAGCTCGGCGAGCAGCCGCGTCACCACCGATTGGTTGGCGCCGCGCGGCAGGACGAGCGCGATGTTCTCGAACACCGTGCGCCACGGCAGGAGACGGGGCTCCTGAAAGACGAAGCCGATTGGCGCCGCGGCGAGCGGCGTGCCGTCCAAGCGCACCGATCCGATGAAATCCGGGTCGAGACCGGCGATGATGTTGAGGAGCGTCGTCTTGCCGGCGCCCGACGGACCGACAATTGCGACGAATTCGCCGAGCTTCATGCGAAAGGCGATGTCGCGCAGGACCATGAGGGGTCCGCCGTCCGGCCGAATGAACGATTTCTCCTGAATCGCGACCGTGAGCTCGCGCGTCACCGCCGCCACGTCCCGGACCGACGCTCGAGCGGTTGCAGCAGCCCCCACTCGATCAGCTGCACGATCGCCGCGAAGGCCAGGGTGTAGGCGAGGATGTGGGGCACGTCGAAGAGCTGGAAATAGAGCTGCAGCTTGAAGCCGACGCCGTCGCTGCGGCCGAGCAGCTCGACGACGAGAACGATCTTCCAGATGAGCGACAAGCCAGATCGCGCGGAGACCAGAAAGAACGGCATCAGCTGCGGTGCAAGGACATGGCGAAAACGCCGCCAGCGGTTGAGACGGAAGACCGCCGCCATCTCGGAGAGCTCGCGGGCCAGGGAGCGGCCGCCCTCCCGCATCGTCATGGCGACGAGCGGCAATTTGTTGACGGCGACGGCGCCGATCGCTGCCGCCTCGGTCAGCCCGAACCAGACATACGCCAGGACCGCGATAACCAGGGCGGGGAGGTTCAGCAACAGCACGACCCAGCCGTCGAGCATGAGATCGAAGGCGCGCCAGCGTGCCATGGCGAGGCCGAGAGCGCTGCCGAAGGCCATGGCGACGGTGAAGGCGGCGAAGACGCGGCCAAGTGTCACTGCGAGATGATGAATCAGTTCGCCACGTGCCAGCTCATCGAGGAGAGCAGCCGCGATGGTCTCGATGGTCGGCAGGGCCTTCGCTCCGGCCCAGCGTGCTGCGATCTCCCAGATCGCCAGCAGCAGCACGAAGGAAGCGGCACGCAGGAGAATGCCGGCACCGAGCGTCGCCGCCCGCGGCGCCGGCGCCGCGGAGCGATCAAGACCCGATGCCGTCAAGGAATGTTCCCTCCGGCAGGGTCCGGCTCGGTCCGACCAATGCCTCGCCGCCGATTCCCGCCAGGAGATCGTAAAGATTTGCCGCGGCGCCGCGCATCGCGGTCTCCTCGCCGCGCGGCACCCCATCGCGGAAGGCGTTACGCAGGCGCTCGAGCTCCCGCGCGTCGGCGGCGCCGGTGAGCGGGGCGATCGCTTGCCACTCGTCATCGGAGTGGAGAAGGATCTCCTCGGCGCGTCGGCAGGCGCGAAAGAAAGCGGCGCAAGCCGGGGCATGTTCGCGCGCCCAGGCGGCGGAAAGCACATAGCCGACGAGCGGCACCGGCTCGGCAATACCGAGCTCCTTCATCGCCTCGGTCATGCCGAGCAGCCGGCGCGTTCCCTGCGCCTCGAGGCGGGCGGCGAACTGCCAGTAGGTGAGCAGCGCGTCGATCCGCCCGGCCGACAACTGCTCGGCGAGCAGCGGCGGTGCGCCGAACAATTTTTCAACGACGGCGTCGAGATCGTGGCCATTCTGCCGCAGCGCGAGCAGGCGCAGGATGAGCCAGCTCTTATCGAGCGGCGTACCGGCGATGCCAAGCCGTCGCCCCGGCAGATCGCCGAGCGAGCGGATCGACGAAGCAGCGGGTACCTCGACGGCGCCGAGCGCGGTCGAATAGGGGTGGAATGACCAGTCGGCGCCGCCGGCGCGCTGGCGCGCCACCCAGAGAAGATCGGAAACGATGACATCGACGGCGCCGGCCTGAAGGGCGACGAGCGTTGCCTGATTGGATGCCAGGACGACAGGGTCGATGCGGACACCCTCCGCCTCGGCCAGGCGGTGGCGGCGGACGCTCTCGAGCTGCCAGGCAACGCTGCCGAATTGCAGGACGGCAATGCGAACGGTCGAGGGCTCGTCCGCGCGCGCACGCCGCGTGGTCGCCGCGGCAAAGGCGGTGGCGCCCAGCGCCCCGAGCATGAGGCGACGATTCATCCCTGCGGCGCCCTCCCGATCGGCGTGCAACTTCTGGCAAGACGATTGTTTCATCGCATACCTCGCCTATTTGACATTGGCAGCGTCGCTTGCTCAAGCAATTATGGGCGTGAGTGCGATGCGCAAAGGGAGGAGGGCCGAAGAACCATGAGCTCGGCGCTCGAAGACGATCGCCAAGAGGGCGCAGCCCCGCAGGCACGGAAGCGCGACGCGGCTGTGCAGGCGGCCCTGGAAATTACCGCGCTCAGCCACTCCTACGGGGCCCGTCCGGCGCTTCGCGCCGTCGACCTGACCCTCTATCCCGGCGATTTCGTCGTCCTGCTCGGCCTCAATGGTGCCGGAAAGAGCACGCTTTTCTCGCTGGCGACGCGGCTCTACGCACATCGCAGCGGCTCGGTCTTGATTTTCGGAGCGGCGATCGACGAGGATCCGGCGACCGCACTCTCGCGCATGGGGGTCGTCTTCCAGCAATCGACGCTCGATCTCGACCTCACGGTCGAGCAGAACCTGCGCTACCATGCAGCGCTGCATGGCTTGCCGCGACCCCTTGCGGAAGCCCGGATCGCCGCCGAGCTCGCGCGTCTCGATCTCGTCAAGCGGCGGCGCGACAAGGTGCGTCAACTGAGTGGCGGCCTGCGGCGGCGCGTCGAGATCGCACGGGCGCTGCTGCACGATCCGAGGCTTCTCCTGCTGGACGAGCCGACGGTCGGGCTCGACGTCGAAGGCCGCCAGTTCCTCCTCGACCGCGTACGCGCTCTCTGCCGCGAGCAGGGGATCGGCGTCCTCTGGGCGACACATCTCATCGACGAGGTCGGTGCCGAAGCGCGTCTCGTCGTTCTCCATCAGGGCCGCGTAATGGCGGCGGGGACAGTGCCGGAGGTACTGGCAACCACCGGCGCCGCGTCGATCCGCGACGCGTTCGATCGCCTGACGCGGCGCGGCGAGAGCAAACCATGACCCGACTAGCCCTCGACGAGGCCGCTGGACGGCCGAGCGCCGCGCAGCGACTGCGCCTCTCGCCGACGCATTATGCCCGTGCGCTCGCCGGCATCGTCTGGCGCGAATGGCTGCGGTTCCTCGGCCAACGCGGGCGGTTCTTCTCGGCGCTCGTGCGGCCGCTCGTCTGGCTCGGCATCTTTGCCGCGGGGTTCCGCTTCACCCTTGGCGTATCGATCATCCCGCCTTATGAAACCTACATTCCCTACGAGATCTATGTCGCGCCCGGACTCGCGGCGATGATCCAGCTCTTCAACGCCATGCAGAGCTCGCTCTCGATGGTTTACGACCGCGAGATGGGAAGCATGCGCGTCCTGCTGACGAGCCCGTTGCCGCGCTGGTATCTCCTCGCGGCAAAGCTGCTCGCCGGCGTCGTCGTCTCGGTGCTGCAAGCCGCCGCTCTGGGGCTATCTCACAGTGCTGCCGGCCCTGATCCTGTCCGGCATGATGCTGGGCGCCCTTGGCCTCTTCCTGTCCTCGACGATCCGCCAGCTCGAGAATTTCGCCGGGGTGATGAATTTCGTCATCTTCCCGATGTTCTTCGCCTCCTCGGCGCTCTATCCCCTATGGCGCGTCCAGGAGGCCAATCTCTGGCTCTGGTATGTTTGCGAGATCAATCCCTTCACCCATGCCGTCGAGCTTATCCGCTTCGCGCTCTATGGCGAAATCGCCTGGACAGCGCTGGCGGTGGTCGTCGCCTGCCTATTGCTCTTCATGGCCTTGGCCGTGCTTGGATACGATCCCGCGCGCGGCACTATCGGCCGCCGCGGCGGGGCTGAGTGATGCACGGCCTGCGGGCAGCCCTGACCGCGTTCGCGGTGCTCGCCCTGGCCGACGGCGCAGCTGCCGAGGATGCCCCTTCCGGCGCCCCACCGGCCGGCGCGTCAACCATCCGCATCGCCTATCTCGGGCTTCACATCGCGCCGAAACTGCCGAGTTCGTTCATGGAGACGCCGCCGCAGGATGGCGGCGTTGCCGGCGCGCGCCTCGGCGTCGCCGACGACAACACGACCGGACGCTTCACCGGGCAGAGTTTCGGTCTCGACGAGCAGCTCATCAAGGGCGAGGGCGACGTCGCCGCCGCCTTTCGCAATCTTGTCGAGAGTGGCCATCGTCTCGTCGTTGCCGATCTTCCGGCTGCCGCACTGCTCGCCGTCGCGGACCTGCCCGAAGCGAAATCGGTGATGCTGCTCAACGTAGCGGCCAAGGACGATGCTCTGCGCGGCGAGTCCTGTCGCACCAATATCCTCCACCTCATTCCGAGCCGGGCGATGCTTGCCGATGCGCTGTTGCAGTATCTCGTGCTGAAGCGCTGGCGGAACGTCCTTCTGGTGCCCGGGCCGAGCGAAGCCGACAAGGCCTATGCGGCGGCGATTGATCGATCGGTCAAGAAATTCGGCGCAAAACTCGTCGCAACGAAGCCGTGGACCTTCGATCCCGGCGCGCGGCGGACCGATACCGGACACTTGGCGATCGGTGCCGAGGTGGCGCGTTTCACCCAAGGACTCTCCTACGATGTGCTCGTCGTCGCCGACGAGGACGGCGCCTTTGGCAGCGAGCTTCCGTTCC
>WNFM01032857.1_pt1 | contig 11586 bp, 8 predicted proteins | sample 5400271 | NCBI WGS metagenome assembly WNFM01 (sample SAMN13153352, study PRJNA577476) | soil metagenome | isolation source: 60 cm saprolite on Douglas fir-dominated hillslope | place: USA:California | collected 2013-09-17 | reverse complement strand
CCCGCTTGCCGAAACGCGACGAGTTCGCGCGCGCTCTTGATGAGGCGCACTTCCCGGACGAGTTCGTCGGCGACGACCCATTCCGTGTCGGGAGTTTGCGTCTGAAGCTGCGCCCAGTACTTCATGGGGATCAGGTCGCTTCCGACCAGTCCGACCCGACGGCTGCCCAGTGTACGCACGACCTCTGCCACGGCCTCGAACGTGTTTGCGCAGGGCCGGACGCGGTCGGTTGCGATGAGGTCGGCGCGCGGGTCCTGCACGTCGGCGAATAGTTCCGGAGGTTCCTCGCGCCGCAGAATGACTGCTGCAAAGCCTTGAGGACCGCGGCGTCCCTGTCCCGGTTGGTTGCCATAGTAGTTGGCGAGATAGAGGAGGTCGGCGCAACGGTCGTAGGTACCAGCGGAACGACTCCAGACGACCGCGACATCCAGTGAATGGGCGCGCAGCGCCTCGTCCACGCGCTGCCAGCGCTCCGTGTATTCATCGAGCGGAAAATAGCGCACGGTCACGGCGGCGCTTCAACCGGCTGCAGGCCCTTAAGTGGAATGCGCCCGCGGTGTTCCGCGTAGTCGAGGTCATGAGGTAGCCGCCGCGCCGCGTAGAGCATGAGAGAAATCCCGGCAAGCGCACCCGCCAGGGTCACGGTGAGCGACACGCGCACCGCCTCGACCCCGTAGGTGCCGACCAGCGCATCGTTCAGGATGCCGGCCACCAGCGGCCCGGAGCCCGGACCGATGAGGTTCAGCAGCAGATAGAGGAGCGCCGTCGTCAGCGCGCGCATGCGCACCGGCATGATTCGCTGTGTGATGGCCACCACGGGTGCCATGTAGGAAGACGAACACAGAATGGTCGCAAAATAACACGAGAACATCGAGGTCTGAGTCGTGCTCGCGTGAAGAAACATCCACATGGAGGGAACCATGGCGCCGCCCGCCACCGCAGGCATCCATAGATACCAGCGCACGTCCCGCCTGCCCAGACGGTCGGCGAGGAGTCCACCGGCCATGGTGCCGATGACGCCGCCCACCAGTTCGATGGGTCCCATCCATCCACCGATGGTGCCGGTACTCATGTGGTACAGGCGCATCAGATACACCGGTGACCAGGTTTCAAAGGCGTTGCCGGAAAAGGACAGCAGTCCGAGACCGACCGCGGCGGCGAGGAAAGATTGGCGCGACACGATGATGCGCATCGTGGCCGTGACGGAGTAGAAACTCGTGTCTACGGGAAGCTGATCGGCCTCGCCGCGCTGCGGCTCGCGCACCGTCAGGCGCACGATGAGCGCCAGGAGAAGCCCTGGTGACCCAACGATCAGGAAGGCGACACGCCAGCCATAGAGATCGTTCGCCCAGCCGCCGATGACGAGTCCAAGCGCGATGCCGACGGAGATTCCGACTCCGTAGATCGCGAAGGCCGTGGCCCTGCGATCGGCGGGAAAGTAGTCCGCTATCAACGAGCAAGCCGGCGGACTGCACGCCGATTCGCCCAATGCCACACCAAAGCGCGCGATCGTCAGCTGCACGAACGTCACGGCAATACCCGAGAGAGCGGTCATCATGCTCCAGACGGCGAGCCCAAGGGAGATCAGCGAGCGTCGCGTGCCACGATCCGCCCATCGGGCGATCGGGATGCCGGCCAGGGAATAGACCAATGCGAAGGCAAAGCCGGACAGCAGTCCGAGCGCGGTGTCGGAGAGATGCAGGTCATGCTTGATGGGCTCGAGCATGATGACCAGCACGTACCGGTCCATCCAGTTGACACTGTAAACACACAACAGGATGGCGAGCACGTACCATGAATAGACCGGTCGGTTGGGCGATGAGTCCATGCTTACGTGGCCGCGCCGCTGCCGTGGCCGCTCGAATACACGCGGCCGCAGCCGTCGGAGCGCGGATCCGCGGCTGCCTGAAGTGATCCGTTCGGCCCCAGCCGAACGGCTTGCGCATGCCCCAGGCGCTCATCCCGCGCTGGAACGCGCGCGACGTCCAGGTCATCGACTTGCAAGATCGCGTCCATACTCCCCGGGGCACTGGCTTCAATGGCCACCGTCGGGCGTGCGAAGTCCAGGTCGCGCGCGCCCGCCACCCAGCGCGGCGCCCCCAGAACATCCGCAAGCGAGGAGTTCATGTCGAGAACTCCCTGAACGATCTGAGCCAGAATCTGGGGTTGCGCGCGGCCGCCCATGGTACCCAACGCCGACACCGTCCGTGAGTTACGGCGAACCAGTGCCGGTGCGAGCGTGTGCGCCGGCCGAGTACCGGGCATCAGCTCATTGGGAGCGCCCGGCGTCAGCGAGAACCCGCGCGCACGGTTGTGAAAGATGACACCCGTGTCGGGATCACACAGCCCGGAGCCGAAGGTTTGGTACAGGCTTTGAATGAGTGAGACGGCCATGCCGTTCGAGTCCATCGCGCATACCGCGACGGTATCGCCATGAGCCGGGATCGGGGATGCAGCACCGGCGTGGGTCCGCTTCCCGGCGGCACGAGCGCTGAGCCTCTGCCGCAACCTTTCCGGTGCCAGCAGATCGTTCCAGGGCACCGTTACGCAATGCGGATCGCCGAGATATTGATCGCGGTCTTCCGCCGCCAGCAGCAGCGCCCAGAGGAGGTACCGGGCATTCCTTCCCAGCGGCTCGATGTCGATCGCGAGGCCGTCCAATGCCGCGATTGCTTCCAACAGCATGAAGCCCTGGGAGTTGGCCGGACTGGTATGAATCTGAAAGCCGCGGTAGTCCAGCTGCAAGGGAACCGCAAGTTCGCTGTGATGCGCGGCGAAATCGGCGCGACGGAGCGGGCTGCCCAGGCGCGCAAGGCCGGTCACCAGCCGAGCGCCGATCGCACCAGTGTAGAAGTCTCCGAGGCCGTCGCGCGCCAGAGCTTCGAGCGTCTGAGCAAGCTGCGATTGGCGCACGACGGCGCCCTCGCCCAAGGGTTCGCCGCCGGGGAGAAACAGCGCCCGGATGCCGGCATCGCTCATAAGAGTCGCGCGACGGGAGCGAATGCCTCTTGCCAGCGAGGGCGATACGGGAATGCCGTCGGCAGCGGCGCGGATTGCGGGAGCAAGAAAATACTCGACGGGCAATGCGGCACCGAGTCCTTGAATCGTGTGCCAGCCGGCGATGATGCCGGGAACGGTGATGGAATCCGGGCCGCTGTCCGGCATCTCGCGGTAGCGGCGGCTGCGCAGTGCGTCGGCGGTCATGTCCGCTGCGGCGGCGCCGGATCCGTTGACGGACCAAACTTTGCCCGCGCCGTCGTCGACCAGGGCGAACAGATCGCCCCCGATCGCGCATTGGTGAGGGTAGACCACCGTCAAGGTGGCAGCGGCCGCCAAGGCCGCGTCGATGGCGTTGCCGCCGGCCGCGTACGCTTGCACACCTGCCTCGGTGGCAAGCGCATGGGGGGTCGTTACGGCGCCTTCCATCAGGGGCCCAGCGGCAGCCCTTCGATTAGAATGGTGCGGGTCGCCGCGGCCTCGGAGCCCTTGAGTCGCATGGGTAGACAGCACATGAAGTAGGTCCCGTCGGCCATGTTGCGCAGCTTGGCACCTTCGAGGATGACCACGCCGGCACCGCAAAGAATGTGATGCGTGGGCCATCTCTCCGTCTGATCGGCGCTTTCGATCGTCACATAGTCGATTCCCGCCAGTCGAACCCCTTGATCGACCAGCGCCTGAGCGCCATCGCTGGTGACCCCGACCCAGTGAGAGCTGAATTCGCGCTTGCTCAAGCGCTTCTCGGAATTTGAAGTCTTGAAAAGAACACGAGTCGCGCCGTTCAGTTTCGCATTGCGCACGGTTTCCGCGGTAATCGGCAGATCTCCCTGCGAGGTGAGATCCACGACCCTGGCGGGTCCGACAAAGGTTTCCAGGGGCAATTCGTCGACCGTGAGGCCGGTGGGAATGAAATGCCTGGGCGCATCGATATGTGTGCCCGTGTGGGCGCCGATCAACCAGCGAGACACTTCCGACTCGGCGCCGTCGGACATCCGTTGGACGGCGATCACCTCGGGCGGCTTGCCGTCGCGCCAGTAGAGCATTCCGGGTTCCACATCCATCGTAATGTCGTGAATTCTCATCGCGCCGACCTCTGGTGCTGCTTCAGTGAAGAGTAATGAAATTTTATCCGCGAGGTCTACTTCATCATGGATCGAAAGCGGTAACAAGTGTTCGTGGTACGAACACTTCATGCGAATTTGGCGCAGCTCCGCCGCGCCGCCACTTGAATGTGGCGCCGCCGTCGCGTTATTCTGTCGAACAGTCGTTCGTAATGCGAACTATCCGAGTACCTTCGCCATGTCCACACCCAGCCCGTCGCAGATCGAAAAGACTGCGCTCGATCATGTTTGGTTTCATGTATCGACGCGCGAGTCGCTGACCTCGCCCAGCGGCATGATGGTCTTCGAGAGCGGCGAAGGCTGCTATCTGACGGACATTCACGGCCGCACCTATCTCGACGGCCTGTCCGGCGGAGCGTTTGTCACGAACATCGGCCACGGGCGCAAGGAAGTGGCGGACGCGTACGCGGAGCAAGCCGCTCGGCTCGCGTATGTTGCTCCCTACAACTTTGTCGGCACGCCCACGGTTGCACTGGCGGAGAAGGTGTCGCAGCTCGCACCCGGCGATTTGAACCGCGTGTTCTTCACCTCCGGCGGTTCGGAGGCGGTCGAAACCGCGCTCAAGATCGCGAAGCAATATCATGTATTGAACGGTGAGAGAAAGCGCACGAAGGTCATCAGCCGGCACGGCTCCTACCACGGATCGACCTATCTCGCCATGAGCATCAGCGGCGCGAGCCATGACTACAACAGCAAGATGTTCGAACCGTTGGCCCCCGGTTGCGTAGCCGTTGCCTGGCACAACTGCTATCGCTGCGAGTTCGCCATGACTTACCCCCAATGCCAGACACTGTGTGCTCGCACCGTGGAACAGGCGATCCTGCACGAAGGGCCCGAAACGATCGCAGCCATCATCGCCGAACCCGTGCCGGCCGCGGCCACCATTCATGTTGCGCCGCCCGACTACCTGCCTAAGCTGCGCGAGATCGCCGACAAGTACGGAATCCTGTTGATCATCGATGAAGTCATCAACGGCTTCGGACGCACCGGTAAATTGTTCGCCTGCGAGCATTTCGGCGTGGTGCCCGACATCATGACGGTGGCGAAGGGCATCACCAGCGGCTACGCGCCGATGGGCGCCGCCATTGCCGGGCCGAAGGTGACCGCGAAATTCTCGGCGGCGCAGGGCCGCGACGCGGGCCTCAATCACGTGCTCAGCTTCGGCGGGCACGCGGCGGCGGCGGCCGCGGCGCTGAAAAACATCGAAATCATGGAGCGCGAGCGATTGGTCGAGAATTCCGCCGCGATGGGCGCCTATCTGCTCGAGGGGTTGTCCGCGCTCAAGAAGCATCCGCTGGTGGGAGACGTGCGCGGGCTTGGGCTGCTCGCGGCCGTGGAGCTGGTCCGCTCGAAGACCACCCGCGAGCCCTTCAGGCCGAGCGATCAGATGCAGGCGAAGGTGACGGCGTATATGCGCGAGCAGGGCTTGCTCGCGCGGGTCTACCAAGTCATCGAAGTCGGACCGCCGCTGGTTGCCGGGCGCAAGGAAGTCGAGAAGATCGTCGATGTCATCGAGCGCGCGGTGCACTGGTTTACGGCGGAGACGGGTCTCGCATGAAACAGGCCGTCATCATCGGAGCCGGGATCATCGGCTGCGCCACCGCGCTGCAACTCGCACGCAAGGGATACCGCACGACGAATGTGGACAAGAACGCCGAGGTCGGCTCGGGCTCGACCGCGAATTCATGCGCAATCGTGCGCTTTTCCTATTCGACGCCGGAAGGCGTCATGCTGGCTCACGAAGGCTGTCACTATTGGTTGAACTGGCCGCAATTCCTCGGCGCCCCGGACGAGCGTGGCCATGCGAAATTCGTTCAGTGCGGGCACTTGATGCTGCGCATCGATGAGTCCGATCGAGCGCAGGTGATAGAACGCTACCGGGAGCGCGGCATCCGCTTCGAAACCTGGGACAACGCGAGGATTCGGGAGCGCCTGCCGTTCATGACGACGGAATCGTTCTTCCCGCCGAAGCCCGTCGACGATCCGAAATTTTTTTCCGATTCCGCGAACGAGATCGCCGGCGGTATCTTCACGCCCGAGGCCGGCTACATCCCGGATCCACTGCTCGCAACCCATAATTTGCGCCGCGCGCTCGAAGCCGCAGGAGGGCAGTTCGTGATGCGACGGGAAGTCGTCGCGGTCGAGCGCAGTCACGATCGAGTGGCGGCGGTGATCCTCGACGACGGAAGTCGGCTCGCGGCCGACGTCGTCGTCAATGTCGCCGGCCCTTACTCGGCGCTCGTCAATCGCATGGCCGGCGTGGATGACGACATGTCGATCAAGACCCGGGCTCTGCGTCGCGAGGTGCATCATCTGGCGGCGCCCAACGACGTCGACTTCGAGCGGCAGGGGATCATGACCTCGGATTCGGATGTGGGCGTCTATTTCCGACCGGGCTCGGGCAACAGCATCACGCTGGGCTCGACCGATCCGGCCTGCGACCCGAAAACCTGGGTGGACAACCCGGATCAGTGCAACCGGGATATCACGGAGACGCAGTGGAAGGCACAGGTATATCGACTGGGACGGCGAGTTCCGGGTCTTGCGATTCCGAACCAGGCTCGAGGCGTGGTGGACATGTACGACGTCGCCGATGATTGGATACCGATCTACGACAAATCGGCGCTGGCCGGCTTCTACATGGCGATCGGCACGAGCGGACATCAGTTCAAGAACGCGGGTGCCGCGGCGACCTTGATGGCTGATCTCGTGGTGGCCTGCGAGAGCGGGTTGGATCACGACCACAGCCCGTTGCAGCACCGCATGCCGTACACGGGGCGTGTGCTGAATACCGGCGCGTTTTCGCGTCTGCGCGCCGTGAATAGGAATAGCAGCTTCAGCGTGCGCGGCTAGCGGCCATGACCAGCGCCGCAGACAACGAACTCATGACACGCACTTCGCCGGGATCGCCCGCCGGTGCCTTGCTGCGCGAGTACTGGCAACCGGCTGCGCTATCGGAGGAACTCAATTCCGGACGGCCGCTGGTGCCCGTGAGACTCTTGGGCGAGGATCTGGTGTTGTTTCGCGACGCCGACGGTCGGCTAGGGCTCATGGAGCGACGCTGCCCTCACCGCGGCGCCGACTTGTGCTTCGGCCGGCTGGAGGACGGCGGCTTGCGCTGCGCATTCCACGGCTGGCTGTTCGACGCCACCGGGCAGTGCCTGGAACAGCCGGCGGAGCCGGAGAACAGCAAGGCGCATCTGCGACTACGACATCGTTCGTATCGCTGCGAGGAGCGCAACGGCGTCATCTTCGCGTACCTTGGCGGGGGAACGCCGCCGGCATTCCCTGCGTTCGATTGCTTTCGGGCGCCAAACGAACAGACTTTTGCATTCAAGGGACTGTGGCAGTGCAACTGGCTGCAGGCGGTGGAAGTGGGAGTCGATCCGGCGCACGCCTCGTACCTGCATCGATTCCTGGAGGATGAGTCGGCGGGTGCCGCCTACGGGCGACAATTTCGCGGCGCTGCGGCTGATTCCGATGTGCCGCTGACGAAGATCTTGCGCGAATATCCGCGTCCCGACATCAAGACCGAGGACACGGAGTACGGCTTCCGGCTGCTCACCACGCGTGCGCTCGATGATGGCCGCATGCACTATCGAATCACGAACCTCGCCTTTCCCAACGCCATCGTCATCCCGATGAGCAATGAGATGACGATCACGCAGTGGCATGTGCCCATCGATGACGTGAGCTGCTACTGGTACTCGATCTTCACGAGCTTCGCGGCTGCGGTCGACCGAGAGACGATGCGCCGGCAGCGGTTGGAGCACCATACCTTGCCCGAGTATCGGCCGAAGACCGGCCGTTTCAATGATTGGGGTTTCAACGCCGCAGAGCAGGCGACCAGGACGTTCACCGGGATGGGGATGGACATCAACGTTCACGACCAGTGGGCCGTGGAGTCGCCGGGCGCCATACTCGATCGCACGCAGGAACACCTTGGCAAGTCCGATGTGGGCATCGTGAGGTATCGCAAGCTGCTGCGAGCCGGTATTCAGGCGCTCAAGGACGGAGCGAGCCCGCCGTTTGCGTTCGATAGCAACGCCGCGGCGAAAGTGCGCGGGCCGATTGCGGTGGATGCCATAGGGCCGACGAACGATGAGCCCGGCGTCTGGGTGCAACGCGACCGCGCGCGGCGCCGACATTGCGCCTGGGCGCGCATCGACGAGTTGCCCGATGAGTAGCGCGACGATTGGCTCGGGAAGCCGGATATGAGCGCCGGCGAAATAGGCGGGATGGGGCGCAGCGGCTTCCGCCGCGGAGCTGGTGCGGCGCGCGCGCGACGCCAATGTCCGAACCGTGCGAATTTCCTTCGCCGATCAGCACGGCATCCTGCGCGGCAAGACGCTGGTCGCCGATATGCTGGAGTCGGTGCTGCGCAGCGGCTGCTCGATGACGAGCACTCTACTCCTGAAGGACACCGCGCACCGCACGGCGTATCCCGTGTGGCAGAGCGACGCCGGGCAGAATATTGCGCAGATGACCGGCGCTAGCGATCTCGTGCTGGTGCCTGATCCCACCACGTTTCGTCTGCTGCCCTGGGTGCCGGGGACGGCATGGATGCTCGCGGACGTTTACTACCAGTCCGGGCTGCCCGTGCCGTTCTCGACGCGAAGCCTGTGCCGGGCCCAGCTTACCCAGCTCGGGGAGGCCGGCTACCGCTACCTGGCGGGACTTGAGCTCGAGTTCTATATTTTCAAGTTGACCGATCCCTGCCTCGACCCGCAGCAGTGCGGACAGCCCTCGGAGCCGCCGAAGGTCCGCATGCTGGCGCATGGCTATCAGTATCTGACGGAGAACCGGTTCGATGAGCTCGAGCCGATTCTCGACCAGCTGCGTGCCGCGCTGATCGAGCTCGAGTTGCCGGTGCGGACGCTGGAGGCGGAAATGGGTCCCGGTCAGTGCGAGCTGACCTTTGGTCCCGTGGAGGGACTGCGGGCCGCGGACAACGTCATGTTGGTGCGCAGTGCCATCAAGCAGATCTGCCGCCGCAACGGCTTTCTTGCAACATTCATGTGCCGGCCGGCGCTGCCCAACGTGGCTTCGAGCGGCTGGCACCTGCATCAATCGCTGCTGGATGTGCACACGGGACTGAACGCATTCGTGTCGGCCGACGAACGCCAGAACGCGAGTGCCGCCTGCTTGTTGGCAACTCCGACGATCAACGGCTACAAGCGCTACCGGCCTTACTCGCTCGCGCCGAACAAGATCGTCTGGGCACGGGACAATCGCGGCGCCATGATTCGGGTCATCGGCGGCCCGGGAGATCCGGGAACACATGTCGAGAACCGCATCGGCGAGTCGGCCGCCAATCCTTACCTCTACTTCGCCTCGCAAATCGTCTCCGGGATGGACGGCATCGCGCGCCGGCTGGAACCTCCCGCGGCCGCAGACAGCCCCTACGATTCCAATTCACGAGTGCTGCCCGCGAACATCGTGGACGCCATCGCCGAGCTCAAGCAGAGCACGCTGTTTCGCCGGCAGCTCGGTGCCCCGTTCGTCGACTACCTGGTCACCATCAAGGAGTTCGAGGTGCGCCGCTTTCTGTCGGAAGAGGTGACCGATTGGGAGCATCGGGAGTATTTCGAGCTCCTCTAATTACATGCCCGCGGCGCCTTGCGGCGCTTCGCGCGATGTCCTAACATGGATCATAATACGAACACAGGTTCGTATTACGAACAACACCTGGATGACGCTGCAAGGAAAAAACAGTGTTCTGCATGACCATAGATGGCCGGAAGGTCTCCGGCGCAGATACGTACGGGGTGGTGAATCCCGCGACCGCAGAAGTCTTTGCGGCAGCTCCGCTGTGCAGTGAGTCGGAGCTCGAGGACGCGATGGCGGCCGCAAGCCGCGCTTTCCGCATCTGGCAGCGCGAGGAGGATCCGCGCCGCGCAGCCTTGCTACGCGCCGCCGAGATCATCGCCGCGCATGCCGACGAGCTCGCACGGCTGGTGACGATGGAGCAGGGCAAGACGTTGCTCAATGCGACCCGGGAAGTCAACGGCGCCGCGGCACGATTCCGCTACACCGCCGGGCTGGAGATCCCGACCGACATCGTGCATGACCAGGACGCCGTCAGGGTCGAAGTAGGACGCCGTCCTTATGGCGTCGTGGCGGCGATCACTCCGTGGAATTACCCCGTGATCGTGGCCGCGGGCAAGCTCGCCGCGGCGGTACGCGCCGGCAATACCGTGGTTCTCAAGCCCTCACCCTTCACGCCGCTTGCGACTCTGCGTTTGGGCGAGCTGCTGCAGGAAGCATTCCCGCCCGGGGTGGTCAGCGTGATTTCCGGCGGCGACGAACTGGGCAAGTCGATGATCAAGCATCCCGCTGTGCGCAAGATTTCCTTCACCGGGTCCACCGAAGCCGGTAAGTACATTCTCGCGGCTGCCGCCCTGGACATGAAGCGCGTGACACTGGAACTCGGCGGCAATGACGCCGCCATCGTGCTGGATGACGTGGATCCCGCGGCCATTGCGCCCAAGCTGTTCTGGGGTGCCTTTCAGAACAGCGGGCAGGTGTGCACAGCCATCAAGCGGCTATATGTCCACGAGCGCATCTACCGGCCGTTGGCGCAGGCGCTCATCGAACTCGCGCGGGCCGTGCGCGTCGGCGACGGACTCGACCCCACTTCAGAACTCGGTCCGGTGAGCACCGAGCCGCAGCTGCAGCGCGTGCAAGAGCTGGTGGCCGACGCCAATACGGCCGGAGGCCGCATTCTCGCGGGCGGTTCTCGCAGCGGATCGCGCGGTTACTTCTATGCGCCCACGCTGTTCGAAGAACTGGACGACACGGCGCGACTGGTTGCGGAGGAACAGTTCGGGCCGGTTCTGCCGCTCCTGCCCTTTACCGATGTCGAGGACGCGATCGAGCGCGCCAACGCGACCCACTACGGCCTGTCCGGTTCGCTGTGGAGCGGCGACCCGGCGCGCGCGCGGTCGCTGGCGGGGCAACTCGACTGCGGCACGGTTTGGATCAACCAGCATCTGGTGGTCGTTCCGGCCTCGCCGATCGCAGACCGTAACGATGCCCCGACCGTGATTCGCCGCATGCCACCCGAAGTCGGCACTCGCGCGCCGATGCCCATCGCTGAGCTGCCGCGCCTCCGGCTGGCGCAACTGCCGACTCCGCTCGAAGAGGCCCGACGTCTGAGCGCGGCGCTGGGGGGACCGCGCATCCTTCTGAAGCGCGATGATCTGACCGGAGTGGGGCTCGGCGGCAACAAAGTGCGCAAGCTCGAATTCGTCATTGGCCGCGCGGTTGCGGAGGGAGCCGACTCGCTCGTCGTGTGCGGCGGATATCAGTCGAACCTCGCCCGTATCGCCGCGGCCATCGGCAACCGTCTGGGACTTGAGGTCGTGCTGGTCCTGGGTGGTGAGCCCGGAGAGTCGCGTCTGCCGGTGGGAAATCTGCTGCTCGATCGTCTCTACGGCGCCACCGTTCATGCGGTCGACACCTTGCC
>WNFM01026340.1_pt1 | contig 11588 bp, 8 predicted proteins | sample 5400271 | NCBI WGS metagenome assembly WNFM01 (sample SAMN13153352, study PRJNA577476) | soil metagenome | isolation source: 60 cm saprolite on Douglas fir-dominated hillslope | place: USA:California | collected 2013-09-17 | reverse complement strand
GTCAACAAGGATGGGACGCAAGCGATTACCACTCATCAAATGGGCCGGGATGGAACGCCGCGCATCCAGGAAACGATCAACGTGGACAATCGCGGACAACAAGTCTCCAAGACCGTCATCGTCAAGAACACCACCATCGTGAACAACAACATCACGGTCGTGAATAATAACACCACCATCGTCAGGAATTATGACCGTGGACATTACGGCTTCGTTTATCGCCCCGTCTTTGTGGTGAACTCCCCCGTGTTCGTCTCCTGGTACGATCCCTACTGGTACACCCCGGCGGGAGTTGTCATCGTCCACCCTTTCTACTTCTCATGGGGATGGAATGATTACGGCTGGTATCGCTGTCACCACCATTATTGGGTCACTTATCCAGTCTATCCGACGCCAGCCTTCTGGGTCACAGACTGGCTCATCGCCGGGTATGTTGCGGATCGCTATGCCGCTTCGGTGAGCGCGGCCCAGGCCGAGGAAGAAGTTCGTTTGGCCCGCGAAGACGCTGCCCGGGCCAAGCAGGCCGCCGAGCAAGCCAGGGAACAGGCCGAAAGAGCCGAAGCCCAGGCGGCCCTGAGCGCCGCCGAAGCCAGAGCCAGTGCCGCCGAAGCCCGTGCCGCCAAGGCCGAGGCCGCGGAAGCCCAGACGAAATCGCTGGCCGGCAAACCCAACCCGAATGCCACGCCCATCGATGAACAGACCAAAGCCACTTTGAAGGACCAAATCGAAAAGGAAATCGCCCAAAAGAAAGCCATCGCCGACCAAACCGCCAAGGGGAATAAACCCGTGGTTCCCGACCTCTCCCAGGCTTTGGCCGATCCGAAACATATCTATCCCGTCTCCAAAACCACCAGCGTCATCTCGGCGAAGGATCAGAACCCGGCCGGAAATGTCACCGAAGGCGACCTGTTGAAACTCGAACCCGGCCAGGAGAACGCTTTAAAAGAAGCCAACGAAACCACCTTCATCACCATGCGAGTCATGACCTCCAAGGGCGAAGAAGGTGAAGTCGCCGCCGGCACCTTGATCAGCGTCCCCCTGCGCGACCTGCAAGAGTTCGACAGTGAGTTCCGCGCCAAACTCGACCAGGGCCTGGCCGAAGCCGACAAGAACAAAGACCTCTTCAAAAAGGGGACTTGATCGCCATTATTGCAGCGGGAGGACACCAAACTCCTTTGATCCGCGCTCCGATTTAATCGTCAGGGCGAATGCAATGTCTGGCAGGTCCCTTTCTTTAAACTCGAACCAGATGGCATATTGCTGGCCTGGCTTTAACCGGTTTCTGGCCAGCTCCTGGACGGTCAGGTTGTGCGTGTAGGAAAACCGCCGAACAAGTTGAGGGTAGTTTTGCACCGAAAACGTATCGAAGTTTTGAAAGCCGGCCATGGTCCCTTTCTCAGGAACGATGTACCAGCTCATGCCGTGAGCAACGAAATCCTTCTGCTCATCGGTTTTGGCAAGCAGATACATCCATTGGAAATTGCCATCCAGCCACGCGGGGACCGTAAATCTAAAGCCACAATAATAGGACCCCTCATATTCGAGCATGTGATCTTTCACCGGCAACCGCTGGATGAGCGCTTGCGACTCTCCATCCTTCTGGAAGTTGGCCGGGATGAATTTCGCAAACTCCTTCTGAAGAAACTCGTTTCGTGGATTCGCCGGCGCCTGCCGTGGAGGGGGAGCGACAGGTGTTGTGATGGCGGGATAGGCTTCGGGTTCGGAGAGCAGCTTGCGAGCGCGGTCGGCCTGGTCCTGTCGATCGCCAGCGGCGACTTCAGCCAGCATCTTTCTCCCGCGCTCCCTGTCAGTGGCTCGAGGCAATTTTAGCAACGCAGCACCAAGGCTGCACTTCGCCTCCAAGTCCGAAGGATTTTCCGCTACCGCCTGGTTTAAACTCTTCCAATCATCGGGCCGCCGTGGCGCCTGGAACATTGTTTGGCTCACACGAGCAATTTGATCTGCGCTCGCCAAGAGTCTCTGGGCGCGCTCAGTGTATTTGGGATCTTTCGACGCGGCTACTTCCCGCAGCAGTTCCTTTCCGCGCTCGTGGTTGGCTGGATCTGGATCGCCAAGTCGCGCATAGCCCAGCATGGTTTTTGCTTCCAGGTTGTTCGGGTCGCGCAGAAGCGTTCTTTCATAAGTTGCCAATGTGGCATTTCGATTTTCGGCGCCTCGATTGTTCTGTTCCTGGGCCTGTTTGTAGGCATCCCATTGCGTCTGCGTTCCGGATGTTTTCGGCTCGAATGGCGAGCGCCGCGTGGCGAGTTCCATCCCTCGTGCGGCCAGTAGATCCGCTTCGGCATTGGGCGACGGCTGGGCCAGGAGATTGGTGTTGCCGAGCGCGCGGGTGATCATGGCAATCACCGCCTTCTCAGCTTCTCCCCCGGCGGCTTCCGTCAAGCGGAACATCTGTTCCGGCCCGCCAACCTTTTGCACCCGCAATCCGATGCCAAGTTGGGACGGCGCGCCTTCGACCCACTCGCATCCGCCATCAACCAGCCAAAATGCGGCTTGCAACTTGACGCGGCCTTCGAGATGACCTGTCAATCCGGCCGTTTCCAGGCGTTGTTCCTCGAAGATGGGGCCGACGGCGGCAATCTCCACCACGCCGTAGCCTGCTTCGAGAAAATGCTTTTCGATCAAGGCCGAAATTCGCCGCGACCAATCTTCGCGTTTCACAACGAGCGGTGGATTCATGTCCACCAACGGGCCGATCGCGATGAACTGCCGCCCCTTCGGTTGAGAACCGGCCTTCGCCAGGAACGCTGCGATGCCCGCCACGGTGTTCGTGAATACGCCGGCTTCATAAGGCGCCGCGTTGAGGTCAAGCACTACGCCGCTGCGGACGTCGATGACCTTTGTCCAAACGTGCGTGCGTCCACCGGCCTGCACAAATGAGCCGCTCACCAGCCAGTCGCAGGCTAGCACGCGGCCGAGCTTCGCCACCGTGTCGCGCGCGACCAGACCAGATGCGCTGAGGTTGAGTTCGCTCCAGACGGCTCGAACTTTTTCCCGCTCGACCAGTTGAAACCGCGGCGCGCCCGACAGTTCCGCGACAAGCAACTCCGGCAACACTTGACTGGCCTGCCGCAAACTGTTGTTGCCGGCTGGCGCAAAGAACGGCCCCACGGCGAGCCTGACGACGTTCGATTCGGCCCCGCGCAACGCGGCTGCACAAGACAGGAGTGACAGGGCGAGAAGCGGCGCCCGCCAAGAGAAGGGACAGACTCGAATGTGCATGTTGATCCTTAAATGCGTTCCGGAACTAGGTTGCCAAGATTCGTCGATAAGGAGTAATGCGGGAAGCCTCTGCTCCCACCGCGATGGGGTATCACTTGGGATGTGGTTGCAGGAGCACTCCCGCCAATTTAGGCGCCAGGCGTGAAGCCAGTTCAGCGGCCGCGTTCTGCAACCCGGTCTTGGCGGCGGTCTGTTCGGCGATATCGACGGCCACATCGGTCTCGCGGTCCACCGCGACGATCTTTCCGTCCGCGCGATTCTGGGCCTTCAACTCCACGCGGGCTTTGCAGGAAATGAGATTGCCCCGCCGCACACCAAACGCGCTGAAGGCGTCGCCGGTAATCTCGATGTCGGGCTTCTGCGCTGACTTCTCGTCGGCCAGCGCGAAACCAGCCTGCTGTAGAATCAGGGAGAGTTCTGTCTGTGCCGCTGGGTCAATCACCGGCCCGCCGAAATGCTGTTCTGAAATCCGCACCGAGACGATTGGGCGCTTGGCATCTCCCAGCGTTTTTTTTATCGCTTCCACGCGATCCTCGCGCGTCGGAACCTTTGCCACCAACGTGTCCTCCTTCGCATTCACAGTGCTGGAGATCTTTTGAGCTAATTGGGCAACGAGATCATCCAGCGGGCCACCCGCAGGTCCTTTGCTCAATTCCCCGTAAACGCGGCTGGTTTCTGTGCCGATCACTTTTGCGACCAGCATCAATTCGCGGTCAGCCTTGAAGACTTTGCCGGTGATTAGAACCTTGGCTCCGGTAAGATGACCAACCTTTGCAGCCGTCTCCGCTGAAACCGTACCGGACAAACCAAGTTCCTGCTCCCCGAGCGCCTTCTCCAACTCAGCCCGCTCCACCAGGATGAGTTTGGGATCGGCGGATAGATGCGCGTTGAGCAGGGTCGCGACCTTCGGGCCGAGGTCTTTCACCGCTTCCTCCTTTGACTCAAAATCAAAGACCGCGATACTGGGTGGGGCATCACTGGCGTGAGCTGAAATCGCTAGCACCAGGAGACTGACGGAAGCGATGAGATGGAGTTTGGTTACGTTGTTTTTCATGAGGTTCCGGCGAATTTCTCGAATCAATCGTGGGTCAGGGCTGCGGATCAGCGGGCAAAGCGAGCTTCTTCCTTCCGGTCGCCAGTTCTGCCAGCCGGAGCAGATTCAACTGTGCGCGGGGCGAATCGGCCAAGTCGCTGACGGTCGCCGCCACTGCGATGACGATGTGGCCGGCGCCTTCTACGACTACGTAGGCATCCGGCAGCGCTTCGGGTTGGCGGCGGCGGCGGCTGAATCCAGATCACCGCGGTGCCGCTGGCGGCTTTCTTCTTCAATGCGGCTGCGAGACCCGCCGGTCGTTTCTCCGTGGACATGGGCGCGATCAAAATCAACCGCGCTTCAGAACCGGCCACGTCTTCGGCCTCCTTCAATTCGTCCACATCTGGAAACTTTGCCCTTACCACTATGGCATTGAGAGCACGCTCCACGCCAAATCTATGGCGTTTTCTCGTACATTCGGGAGGGTTGGCTTGGCTTGGTGGCTTCGGCATCTCACGACGGTGGTGTTGCGGTGGGTGAGCGAGCGGTCGGGGATGGGCCGTTACCCGCGCGTGACGACAGCGATCAGCCGTATGAAACTCCGTCCGAGTCGGAAGCTGGAACGAATCAGCCGCAGAGCGCGGTGGGTGGGGCACGAGTTCGTCGAACAAAAAGCTCGGGGACTTTGCCGCTGCCTCTTTGTCGGAGAGATGCTCCGTTCCGGTTTCGGGCCGGATGCGAAAGCGGCCGAAGCGGTGGGCGCCGTTCGAGTTGGTAAATTTGAAAGCCGTGACGGCGAAGAAAGCTTCGCGCGCAAAACTGGTTGGGATGGGTTTCGGGGCTTCAACGAACCGCTTCGCATTCGGGTGGACACCCAGAAACGCTCCCATAGCCTCAGGCTGGCCAGCCCCAGCGGCCGCGGCGGCGCGCAGAAACTCAAGAAATTCCTCGCCCGTGCGGACCGGGAAGCCGTCAAAAGAATGGGCGACAATATCCGTGTGCAGGTGCTCGTCGAGATGGAAGCGGATCGCGATGCCCCTGGGACCGGAGCGCGCGGGGTCGTTGTCCGGAATGTTCGGGAGGCCCGTCGAGTCCGAGAAGCGAACGGTTACGGGAGTGGAAGGCTTGTTTGCGTGCGGAGCGCGCGTCAGTTTCGCTGCCTCGGGCGAAGGGGAGAACGTGCCCGAACACATCAGCCCCTTGGCGTGAGCCGGCCGAAAACCGGGATGGACGCCTTGCAGTTGATCGAAGGCGTCGAGCAACTGCTGGGCAAGGGCCGGATTGGCCAACGCGCCGATCGGCATTCGCTTTTCACCGGAAGGGCGCACAACCTGGGTTGACTGTCGATTCATAGCTTCCGCTAATCTCGCCGATTGGGAGCCTGGGTCAAATACCAAAATTCCATCGCCGACGCGGTCGCCGACCTCGGACGGAGGCCTCGAGTCTGATATCTGTGTTGTTCATCGTCCATTCAACGGCCTTCACGTTTGTTTCACTGCGGGGTGTTTCACTGCGGGGTCGCACTTAAACGTTAAACATTCACGACTGGCCTCCCCAACTTGTTCCTTGTTCGAGCATTATGTTTAAAGGATTTTTGAGACGCGACCCCGCTCCGCTCGACCCCGCTGGAGACGCCGACCCCGCTCGACCCCGCTGCGTACTGCGTTTTGCTCTTGAGGCGAGATCACCAATGGTTAATGGATAAGTACGACCCCCGGATGGCGTCCCCTGATTGACTCCAAAGTCAATTCTTAAATGAGTGTGGGCCGTCCGCTTCCGCTCTATCGTCCCGCCATTGGCCCCAAATAGCTCCAGCCAGGACCATCCCCCAGCCCATCCATAGTGAGACGAGTAGGTACGATGCCGAAAAATATCCGGCGTACATCCCCAATGCCGACCGGTCGGGAGCAGGGTTCAGAAAATAGACCATTAGCAGGGACAAACTAATAAATACAGCGAGCGTGCCGAGCATCAATCGCCGGGCGGAGTCTTTCATTTTGCGGAAGAGCAAAAACGGGAGCAGAGCGGGAGGCAGGAAAATCCATCCGAAATCTGTGAGCATCGATTTCGAGTAACTTCCCATGCCTTTAGCGAGGCCGACAACGCTCTCCGCTGGATGAATCCTCTCAAACTGCCCCCGTGTCAGAACATGAACAAACCCCGTGACGGTTCGAGGATAACCCCAGTTGACCGGCGGATTAGTCATCGAGGCAATCGGCAGGTAAAAATAAAGCGAAAGTCCCAGGAGGATAGCGATTCCGGAAGCCAATACGGTTTTCCATTCGGTAAAGAGTCTGCTCGTCTTCATGACCAAACCGCTGGCCAAAAGGAACGCGGTTATGCCGCCGTACCACGCAAGCTGCTGGGCTTGTCCATCTTTTGCGAAAATTGAAGGAGCCAATCCAAAAATACCCATGATCGAGAGAAGGAGCGCTACGGAAAAAAGGCCGTCCCGTCCCACCGCCGTGTTTCGCAGCACGACCATCATGGCGAGTCCCGGGGCCGCTGGCACCAGAGCTTGGCTATTCGTCAGGGTCAGTCCGTAAACAAAGCAGGCAACCACGAGGTATCGCCGCCGCGCAGGGTCGTGAAACCACCGCAAGAGCAAGCAGAGCACACAGGCAAGCAACAACATGCTCAACGGCCACACATCCCCGACCACCGCCAGGAACCAGAACGGATTTGAAAACCCAAAGGCCATGCCGGCCGCGTAGCCGGCAGCAATGCGCAGCCATTTCTCTTGTTTCGGCGGCAAATTTGTTAAAATTGTGCCGTCCTCCAGCAGTGCTTTCCCGATTCGCGACACCATGAGGGCAAGCAGTCCGCAAGTCAGCGCGCCGGCTATTGCGGACGAGACGGCGACGCGCCAAGACACGTTGGAGACCGGCAGGAGTACTGTAAATAACCAGGCATAAAGAGTCCAAAGCGGATAGCCGGGCGGACGCGACACACCGGCATAAAAGGCTCCGGTGACAAAAATGCCTTGGCTCTCCAGGGTGACGTCTGGCGCCAGGGTGAACAGATAGATGGCCAATGCGATGGCCGTCGTCAAACCGAAGCTTAGCCAATCTACGGATTGAAAAAAACGCGAACCAGATTGGCGCAATGAGACGGAGTTCGCTTGCTGCAGCCCGAATTCCTCGCTGCCACAAGGAGAATTTAGATTATCGTTCATTGCACGCCAGACGAAAAAACTTGCGCCTGACTAATGAATAGACACCGATGTTGCATCGATTTGTGTGCCTCTGATTATTGCTGACTTAATGCGCCGGAGTTGCACGGCGCGCGAGGCACTACGCCGGCGATTTCGAGGTGCGGTCTCGAAAGTGCGCCCGGTTACTTGCCGGGCGTCCGGCGGTTTGGGCCGGTTGGAATTCACCAGCGACAATTGGTTTGATCAAGCACCAATTATTCCGCGCAAAAATATTGAGGAAAAGGGCAACCACTAATCCACACTAAATGACAATAAGCCGGACCGGGCGCGAGAACTGATGGGGATTTCAACAGGAGAGCGCAGAGGCAACAGAGAGCGGAGGGCAGCCGTCTTCGCTGAGCGGCGACGGAGGGTTAGCGAAATCGCAGTTTATGAAATTTAAAATGCGGCGCGGTTTGGCTCTGGAAAAATCAAGTTGCGTAAACGGTTGTGACCGACCCCTGCTATGGGGAAATTGTCAAGCGTGCGCCAAAGCACTGACCCAGTGCCCGGACACCCGGAATTCAGTCAGGAAACGCTACTGGCTGATGGCTAATGGCACGTGAGACGGAACGGAGAATCAAATCGTTAGGCCGTATTAGTGAACAAACAATATTCAATGTTACCAAAGCCCCTGAAATAAGAACGCACTCTTACTTTCACCACCTTGGTCCGTACGTTAGACGGAGCGTATAGTTGAGCTGGCCCCACAAACTGGTGCTTCATGGTGCCGCACCCTGAACAGAGCGCGATGCTCATGGCTGCCAATAAGGGCAGCGTTAAGCTGTGCTGATGCCGTTTCGCACGGCAGTGTTTCAGCGTGTTCGATTCCATTCGGGGCGATAGTACGGCGGGATTCTGCTTTTGTCGACCCTCAGTTCCTCGGCTCCTCGGCCCAGAATTCGGTCAAACTTTTTCTGCAAAATCTTCTTGTCGTATCCTGCGGCAGGGTCTGCGGCAGGGTCGGTCTCCTGCGGCAGGGTCGGTCCTAGAAAAGTGATATCACGAAGTCAAAGCAATGATTCTGCTTCCAGGTTAGTTGAAGGTGGGTGGTTGATGCTCCTTCGTCCGACTATGGAGGACAGGGTGGTTGAGGCACCTTTTACTGGGCCGCGGTTTTCTGCCCTAAACTGCGTTGCCTTCCGCAGCGGTGTTGCCAATAGAGGTTTGGGATGCCGAGTTTTTGGCGCCGGATGCAAACGGTGGCAATATGGCGGTCTAATCGCGCAGCAATTTCCGTGTCCGAGGCGGTTCCCAAAAGGGCGTCTTCTTCTGGCGTCCAGGGGCGGCGGTGGGCATAGCGAACGCCGAGGCCAAGCCGCCGCCGGCGGTGGGCCACGGCGCTGATTGTGATCCCAAGCTGCTTGGCAAGAGCGGGATCGGTCACGGTGCCGACGAGCGCGTCTTCTTTGGGCGTCCACAGATGAAGTTTGGGGTTGAACTTCCGAATGGCGAGTTGGTTGCGGCGGGCCTGCACGGCGAGGAAGGTGCGGCCAAGACGCCTGGCCAGGTCCGCATCGGGCAGAGTGCCGATGAGAGCGTCTTCCTTTTGAGAGTACGCTCCCTGGTGGCCGCCCTGCTTGCGGTGTTTGGCGCCGCGGGCGCGCGCGAGCCGGGCTTGTTCCAACTGTTTGACGCATGGAGGAATGTTCAAGCCAGCGCGCCGACGCCTCACGGCCTTAAAGTTTGAGCCAATCAGCTTTGCGACCTGGTCGTCAGGAAGGAGGCCGAGGAGTTTGTCATCTTCTTTTGTCCAGTAGTGGCGGTGAGGAGAAGGCACGCGAATACCGAGACTCAGGCGGTGCCGTTGCACCGCGCTGAGCGCCCGGCCGATCCTGGTGGCCAGCTTTCGATCTGGCATCGTTCCCAAAAGGGATTCTTCGTTTCGAGTCCAAGGAGTGCCGGACTTGCGGCCGAAAACAGGACGGCCAAGCTGGAGCCGCCGGGACGAAACGCCTTTGAAAGGCCGTTTCAGGCGCGCGGCTATTTCAGCATCGGGGGCGGTGCCTAGCAATTTGTCTTCCTCCGCGGTCCAGAGGCGATTTTGCCGCACGGATAGAGGGATGCCCCTGGCATGGCGTCGTTGGATGACACCAGAAAGGGGGTGGCCAGTTCGGGCAGCGGCTTCCTCGTCCCGCATCGTCCCGAGTAATGCGTCCTCCGCGGGAGTCCATCGCCGGCAGGCGCCAGGGAAGGCGGGGCTTTTAATCCCAAGGGACCGCCGCCGCGCGCGCACTCCGGCGAGCGGGCGCTTTAGGCGTTGAGCAATTTTTTCATCCGTGTCGGCGCCGAGCGAACGGTCTTCTTCCGGACGCCAGGCGTTGCGGGCCAGGTGAGGAGCGGGGGCAATGCCCAGCAGATGACGCCTGGCAGAAACGGCGGCCGATCGGTCGCAGACCCCAGCAAGTGCTCCTCCTCAATGGTCCACTGCTTTGGGGTGAGATGATATTTGCCGAGCCCGAGGCCGATGCGGTGCGCTTGCACGGCCGCGCGGCTGCGCTTCAGACGCGCTGCTAATTCCTTGTCGGAGAATTTTCCAAGAAGCTTTTCCTCCCATCGCGCCCACTTCCTGGCGCGGCTGGGGCGCAAAGAAGGAATGCGCAGGCCGGTGCGCTGCTGGCGAACGTCTCCGTAGCTGCGCCTGAGCCGGCGAGCGGCTTCGCGATCGGTAAACTTTCCAAGCAGCCGGATTTCGCTCGCGGTCCAGGACCGGGCCGGAGTTGGCAAGCGGATGCGGCAGCGCTGGCGTTCGGCGACCACCTCCTTGATGGTCCGGCCTGTGCGTCGCGCCAGGACGGAGTCAGGGATTTTGCCGAGTTGTTTGTCCTCGGCAGTGGTCCACGGGGCGCCCCAACGTCTTCGGGCCTTTTTGCGAGCTGTCACGCCTCTCAAAAAGCATCTCCCCATTAGGCAGGCAAGCAAATTCTGCGGGCGGAACCAACGCGGATGGCATGACCAGATAGGAAACGTCCATCAACCATTCAGGTGTGGGCCACGGGTTGCGCCTGAACTTGGCGGCCTTAAGGTCCAGCTCCTTCAGGGTTTCCTGCCATTCATTGATGATTCCTTGCGTTGCAAAAGACCGCGCCTGCCGCTGGGCGACGCGAATGCCCGGCTCGATCACGCGCGAAAGTATGGCCCCAAGAATCAGGGCGGCGATGGCTGCTGCAATTACCCAACGGTTGGTTCGAGCATTCACCATTTTTCTTTGGGATATTTCAAAATCATCCCTTTGGACTTTCCCTCCAGTTGGCGGCGCACGGATTCGGCGCGTTTGTCGATGAAGCCCTTGAGCTCATGGGCCGGCTCGTTGAAGGTGTTGGGCCTTTCTCCTGGCGAAGGATGGACCGGTTTCAAGCCCACCGTCTGTTCGAACTTGTCCAGGCGAAGCGCGGATTGAGCAGCGATAGGTTTGCGAATGACGGCGGCAATCTCATCGATGCGCCGGTGCAACCGATCCGGCACATACAGACGCGAGACAAAATCTTCAAGGTGCGCGCGATAAATGCGCCGGAACTCCTCCACGGCCATGACGCGTTCGATGAACCGGTTTTTCCCGACCCACGGATGCCAGATGCTCGCTCGTTCCTGTTCGGCCCTTGAAGCGATCCAGAAGTTGCCCCACGCGGCATCGAGATCCCACGGGATGAAGCCAAACTTGTTCGAACGTGGATCCAGATACATGTAGAAGTTTTGGCCGTCGCTCAGAATGCCGTCATAGTTCGGAAGCAACACTTGACCGGCGAGGAAGCGCGCGAACTCGTCCAAATCCAGAAAATCTCCGACGCGCGCGGTGAATTCCGCATCGGTGGCAGACGAAACGAGCTGAGCAAAATCAATCACGCGCCGTTGTTGTTCTGGCGTCGCCTTTGTTTTCAGATCGTAGATCGGCGCGTAAGCCGGCCACTCGTTGCCGAGATGTTCGAAAAGATTGTAGGTCACAGGCTTGAATATCGGCGTCGCTTTGGATCCGAATCGTTCCGCCGCGAATTTGTTGTTCACCACTTCGACCATGAGGTAGAGCCCCAGCGGCTTTCGCTCCCACTGCGTGGTCACACTGGCGGAGAGCCACGCGTAAGCCGTGCGCGGCGCGGGCACGCCAGCCTCGCGAAAGAATTC
>WNFM01308206.1_pt1 | contig 11589 bp, 9 predicted proteins | sample 5400271 | NCBI WGS metagenome assembly WNFM01 (sample SAMN13153352, study PRJNA577476) | soil metagenome | isolation source: 60 cm saprolite on Douglas fir-dominated hillslope | place: USA:California | collected 2013-09-17 | reverse complement strand
AAGCGACCTTGGCCTGGACCGACCGACCGGGTCCATCAACAGATCAAAATATGCCGGCTGCCGCTCGGAGTTTTGATTCTGCGTGCTCCTTTGTTCAACGCGCCGGCCGAGCACCTTTCGTGTCGGCTCTCAACTCGTTCGAATCCTCGCAGCTTCGGAATAGCACGCCGGCCCGGACGGCCGGATCACGGCGGTCGCCCGATCCCAGGCTAGGCAGCGTCCCTGAAATCGCCTATCTGCGCATCGAACGCACGTTTGAAGGCGGACCGCGCCGTGCAGCGTTCGACATAGGCAGCGAGGCGCTTGTCGCTTGTGACGATGTCGGTGTGCTTCAGGATTCGCAGCACGGTCGTCATCATCAGATCGCCCGCGGTGAAGCGGTCGCCCTCGAGATAGGGTTTGTCGCCGAGCGACTTGGAGAGCGCGGACAGGCGCTTCTGCACAAACGCCACCGCCCCTGGGCGGCGCAGCTTCGCCCATTCTTCGTTCGCGTAAAAGAGATCGATCAGGGCGACGTTCATAACGAACGGCTCGATGGAATTGAGCGCCGCGATCAACCATTGCGTCGCGCGTGCGCGTGCGCTCGCGTCCTTCGGCAGGAGCATCTCGCTCCGTTCGCCGATATGCAGCACGATGGCCCCGGATTCGAAGAGCACGAGGCCGTCCTCTTCAAGGATCGGCACCTGCCCGAAGGGCTGCAGCGCCCGATAGTCCGGTTTGTCCTGATCGCCCTGTTCAAGGAGGCGCGTCTTGTAAGGCAGACCAGCTTCCTCCAGTGCCCAGCGCGCGCGCAGATCGCGGACTTGGCCCTGGGCAAACTCCGGAACCCATTTGAAAGCGGAGATCGTGATCATGCGATATGCTCCTTTGCGATATTCGTGGCATCGGCTGACTCTCGCCGACAGTTCAGCTCGAGCCGACCACATGGCTGTCGCCACGCTCGGCTCTCCGGCGGATGCTTGATCACGGAGAGCCCCGTTCGATTATAAGAAAATGGCGGTCCAACTTGTCGAGCGCTCCGGTCCAGCCTTCCTCGTGTTTGCGGCGACTCTCCTCGTCGCACAGGCGCGAATGTGTGAATGTGAGCTCGGTCCCCTCGGCAACGGGGCGAAGCCTGATCTCGACAAGCGACTCGCCGCTCAGGCTTCACGACCTCGAGATATTCGCCGCTGCTCTCATGCTCGGTTCCGTCGAGCATGCGGAAGCGTATCCGGAAGCGGCCACCAACCCGCGGCTCGGTCTCCGCCACAAGCACAGGGCCGCCGTCTGGGCCCCACCAGCAGGCGATGCCTTCCGGTGTGGTGAGCGCATCGAAGACGATCGAAGGCCGCGCCTTGATCCGGCGCACGAGCGTCAGACTGGTCATCGTCTTTTCTTCCTCGCTTCGGCTTCCTTGCTTTCGGCATAGGCCGCGAGCCGATCGAGGCTCTTCGACCAGAAGCGTTCGTAGCGGCGCAGCCAATCCATCGCTTCCCTCATGGGCTCGGGCCGGAGCCGTACCGTCACGGTGCGTCCGACTTTCGACCGGGTGATGAGGCCGGCATCGCCAAGCACGTCGAGATGCTTCATCACCGCCGGCAGCTTGATCGCGAAGGGTTGCGCCAGTGCGCTGATGGACGCGCCGTCTTCGCGTTCGAGGCGGACAAGAATCGCCCGCCGAGTCGGGTCGACGAGCGCCGCAAATGTCCGGTCGAGCCGTTCATAATAGTTCACCATGAAGGAAAGTATCTGTCGGGCAGGACTGGTTGTCAACCCCGGCATCTGCGTACCGATAAGATTGCGCACTGGCGCAATGTGGACATCCGTCAGCCTAAGGATCGAGGATGGTTGCCCGCGACGACTTTGCCGAATTCCCGCGCGAGCAGCTCGCGCCGCTCGGCCGCGTCACGATGCGGCGTATGTTCGGCAAGACTGGCATGTTCTGCGACGGGCTTATGCTCGGGATGGTGAGGGACAACACGCTTTACTTGCGGGTCGATGACGACAACCGGGCGGCCTTCAAGGAAGCCGAGTCCTTTCCGCCCCTCAACTACAAGAAGAAGGGCGGCACCATCGACCTCTCCTTTTGGCGCGCACCGGAGCGGCTGTTCGACGAACCCGATGAGCTTGTCACCTGGGCGCAGGCAGCGTTGGCAGCGGCGCGTCGGGTCGCGGCCAAGAGAAAACGGACAGCACCGAGGCGGAAATCAAAACCTCGACCAACGTGACGAGTATCCGCGGTGCCCAAGGCGGCCGGGGAAAAGCGTGCTTCTGCGCCCGCTCGTCGTCGCTTCAGGCGCAAAAATGCCGGATTTTGGAGTGCCCAGTTGTGTACCGAAGTGGCGCGGCAGTTAGCGCCTGCGCAGCGACATGCTATGATTGGGGATGGACGCTTTGTGCCGCCCTGTCGCCAACCTGAACCGCCGCCGCACCCTGGCGCGGAAAGGGCCGGCTGGCGAGATGGCTGCCGCCGCCGCCCGCCGGCCGCGATCCGGGCCTGCTTGCCCGCCCGCCGTCGCGGGGTGGCTGATCCTTGCCCCTGGAAGCAACCGAGGAGGCCCCGATGACTGAAGCGCTCGTGGTCCGGCGCGAGACCCATATCGCGGCCCCGCCGGCCACGGTTTTCGCCTTCCTGACCGATCCCGACAAGATCCTGCGCTGGATGGGCAGCGAGGTAGTGCCGCCGGGATCGAGCCTCGTCGAGATCGACCTGATCGACCGGGATGGCGGCACCTTGCTGCGCATGACCCATAGCGGCCTGCCCGACGCGGCGCAGTGCGCCGGCCACGACAAGGGTTGGGCCCACTACCTCGGCAGGCTGGCGGAGGCCGCCGCCGGCCGCGATCCAGGCGCCGATCCCCCGCACGTATCCGCTTGAAGTACGTACTGGTCAAGAGCCGATGCCACCTTCATGGATCGGCGATGGCTCCGGCGCTTTGTGCGCCGCTGCGGGCGGCTCGAAATGTTGGCAGAAAATATCCAATTTATCATTGATAATAAATCCGTAATGGACTAATATGCACGCTTCCCGTCCCTGAGGCGTGCAATGTCGAACGACTTCCTCCCGATGCCGATACGACCGGATGATCGTTGCGCCCATTCTTCTAGAATCAGGAGAGTGGCTTCACGCCGTATACTACCGTGCACCTGTATTTTGCCTGTTATTTACAGGCGGAAGGCGTCGTCGGGGCGAGCTTGCTCCGCCGGGGTGGCGAACGACGCGCTCTTCCGCCTAGGCGGTGCGCTGGAGCCTGGAACCCGCCCCGGCGCGCTGCTCATGCGCGAGCAGCCAGCGCTTGCGCTCGATGCCGCCGCCATAGCCGGTCAGGGCGCCATTCGATCCCACGACGCGGTGGCAGGGGACGACGACGCTGATCGGATTGTCGCCATTGGCGTGGCCGACCGCGCGCACCGCCGTCTCCCGGCCGATGCCCCGCGCCAGCGCCGCATAGGAAAGCGTCTCGCCGCACGGGATCTGCCGCAACGCGCGCCAGACCATGCGCTGGAACTCGGTTCCGCCGGTCGCGACCGGCAGGGTGTCGATCGCGGCGAGGTCGCCGGCGAAATAGGCGGCGATCGCGGCGCTGAGACCGCCGGGATTGGCGGCCGGGCGCAGCGCGAAGCCTTCGGCGCCATAATGCAGACGCAGCAGGCGCTGCATGCCGGCATCGCGGTCGGTCCAATCGACGGCGCGCAAGCTTCCTTGCTCATCCGCCACGATGGCGAGCTCGCCGATCGGCGTCGCGATGCGGTCGATGAGAAGCGAAAGCGGTTCAGCCATGAAGCGTCTCCTTGACGATCGGCCGCGCTGCGGCGTCGGCGGCCCAAAGATGCTGCGCGGCATAGGCGCGCCAGGGGCGCCATGGCTCGGCGCGGCCGTTGAGCTCGGCGGGGCTGGGGCGGGGGCCGGCGCGCCCGGCGGCGCCGCGCAGCAGGCCGATATCGCTGGCCGGAAAGGCGTCGGTCTCGCGCACGGCGCGGAGCGCGATGTAATGCGCCGTCCATTCGCCGATGCCGCGAATGTTGCGCAGCCGCGCGACCGTGTCCTCGACGGTGGCGAGCGGCTGGAAGAGATGGGGATCCGACAGAGCCGCCTCGGCGAGCGCGAGGAGAGCGGCCTTGCGCGCGCCGGGCATGCCGAGGGAAGCGAGATCGGCCGCCGCGACCTGGGCGGCGCTCGGAAAGGCGCGGGTGAGGGCGGGATTGCCGCGCTGCTCGATCGGAATCGCCGTGCCGCACAGCTGCACGAGCTGGCCGGCGAGACGCCGACCGGCCTCGACCGTGACTTGCTGACCCAGCACGGCGCGCACCGCCAGCTCGAAGCCGTCCCAGCCGCCCGGCGCGCGCAAGCCGGGCCGTTCCGCGACCAGCGGCGCCAGCAGCGGATCCTGCGCCAGATGCGCGCCGATCGCCGCGACATCGGCGCCGAGATCGAAGACCCGGCGGATCCGCGCCACGATCCCCGGCAGGGCGCGCACGCTGGGGAAACGGATCGTTGCGGCAAGGCTCTCGCGTTCCGCGAGATGGCCGATCTCGACCGTGCCGACCTGGCCGTCCTGCAGCACGGTCCGGTAATAGATCTCGCCCTCGACGCGCTCGACGCCGTCGATCGCGCGGGTCCGCAGATAGGACAGCATTGCCGGCCAGTCATAGGGCGGGCGGTAGCGCAGGCGGACGGTGACGCCGGTCGCGGCGACCGAGCCTTCGGGCAGGCTCGTGACCAGCTTGCGTCGGAGCATGCTCGGCGGGCGTCCGAAGAGTTGGCGGAAGGTTTGATTGAAGCGGCGGATGCTGCCGAATCCGGCGGCGACCGCGATCTCGGTCATCGGCAAGCGCGTATCGTGGATCAGCTGCTTGGCGAAGAGCACGCGGCGGGTCTGCGCGACGGTGATCGGCGAGGCGCCGAGATGCTGCATGAACAAACGGCGAAGCTGGCGCTCACCGATGCCGAGCCGTGCGGCGAGGGCGTCGACGCTCGCCGCATCGCCGTCGAGCGCGCCGTCGGCGATCAGGGCGAGGCCGCGCAGGACCGTGTTCGAGGTGCCGCGCCAGGCGCCGAGATCGGGTGCCGTCTCCGGCCGGCAACGCAGGCAGGGACGAAACCCAGCTTCCTGCGCCGCGGCCGCCGAGGGGAAGAAACGGCAATTCTCGAATTTGGCCGTGCGCGCCGGGCAGATCGGCCGACAATAGATTCCGGTCGAGAGCACGCCGACGAAGATACGGCCATCGAAACGCGCGTCCCGGGTCTGGAGCGCCCGGTAGCAGGCTTGGGGGTCGAGCTGTTCCATGGCGCGAATATGGCACCGCGACCGCCGCCTCGCTCGCCATTTTCGGACATGATCGCCCGGCGCCTCTGTCGTCCGGGGCGGCGCGGCGGTCCCGCGTCTCGACGATCTCGGGACAAGCTATTGAAAAGGCACAGTTTTTTGTTGCTTCCCGGCACCTGGCGCTGCCGCTACCATGATCGCCATGAGTCCTACGTGGTGGCGCAACGCCGTCATCTATCAAATTTATCCGCGCAGCTTCAAAGATCGTAACGGCGATGGCGTCGGCGACCTGCCGGGCATCATCGAGAAGCTCGATTACGTCGCCTCGCTCGGCGTCGACGGCGTCTGGATCTCGCCGTTCTATCTCTCGCCCATGGCGGATTTCGGCTACGACGTCATGGATTTCCGCGCGGTCGATCCCTGTTTCGGCAGCCTCGCCGATTTCGACGCGCTGGTCGCGCGCGCCCATGCTCTCGACCTCAAGGTCGTCGTCGACATGGTATGGGCGCATACCTCGGACCAGCATGCCTGGTTCAAGGCGAGCCGGCTGTCGCGGAGCGGCCCGTTTGCCGATTGGTATGTCTGGGCGGACCCGGCACCCGACGGCACGCCGCCCAACAACTGGCTGTCGGTCTTCGGCGGCGGCGCCTGGAACTGGGAGCCGCGGCGGCGGCAATATTATCTCCACCATTTTCTTCCCGCCCAGCCGAAGCTCAAACTGAACAATCCGGCGGTCATGGCGGCGTTGCTCGACATCGCCGCCTTCTGGCTCGATCGCGGGGTCGACGGCTTCCGCTTCGACGCCGTCGATTTCCTCGCCCATGACGAGGCGCTGCGCAGCAACCCGGCCCGCTCGTTCGAGGTCGTTCCGGTCAAGCCCTATCACATGCAGCAGCATCGCCATGACCTCGGCGGCGACGCGATCATTCCGCTGCTCGAGCAGATCCGTGCGGTGATCGACCGCTACCCTGCGGTGATGGCGATCGCCGAGGTCGGCAGCGAGACCACCGACGTCGCCTCGCTCGAGCGCGTCGGTCGCTATAGCGAGGGTGATCGCGGCTTCCATGCTGCCTACAGCCTCGCTCAGATGAAATCGAAAGGCGATGCCGCGGCGATCCGCACCGCCATCGCCGAGGCAGAACGGTGCCTGCCGGCGGGCGGCATGATCTGGGCGTTCAGCAACCACGACGTCGTGCGCGTTGCGACGCGCTGGGGTGACGGCAGCGCCGCGGCGGCCAAGCTGTTCATGGCTCTGCTGCTGTCCTTGCGCGGCGGCGTCTTCATCTATCAAGGCGAAGAGCTTGGCTTGCCGGAAGCGGAGATTCCCTATGAGAGCATGCGCGACCCTTACGGATTAAATTATTGGCCCGATTTCAAGGGCCGCGACGGCTGCCGGACGCCGATGCCTTGGCGTTCAGCAGCGAAGAATAGCGGCTTCTCAACCGCCGAGACGACGTGGCTCCCGGTTCCGCAAGCCCATCGCGCCCTCGCGGTCGAAACTCAGCATGGCGATGCCGGCTCCGTCCTCAACGCTTGGCGACGCTTTCTCGCCTGGCGCAAGGAGCATCCGGCATTGCGTCACGGCGCCTTGCGGCTGCATGAAACCGCCGACCCTCTGGTCGCCTTCGAGCGCTTTGGCGGGAACGAAAGACTCTACTGCGCGTTCAACCTAGATGCGGCGCCGATCGAGCTCGGGCCGCCGATCGGCGAGGCGCTCTCCCTATGCGATTTTCCCATCGCCATATCGAACGGTGTGATTCGCCTTCCCGGCTATGGCGCATATTTCGGACGCCTGCCGATCGGATCGGCACGCAATCCGGCGCTGTGAGTTTTTTTGGGACGATCGCGGCGCAACGTGTCTTAGCGGCCACCCGATACTAGGATCGGCGCAATGTCCGCTATCCAGAAAAATCCGCCGACGATCGGCCCGCGCATCTACAACCTTTTTCCCCTGCTCGTCGGGCCCGTCGAACGGTGGAGCACGCATCTCGAACATGTTGCCGGCATGGGCTTCAATTGGCTCTATGTGAACCCGTTTCACTATTCCGGCTTCTCCGGAAGCCTTTACGCGATCAAGGACCCCTATCGGCTTCACGATCTGCTGAGCGAGGGATCCGACGGCGAGGCGGCGGTGGCGCGTTTTCTCGGCGCGGCTTCAGAGCGCGGCCTGCGCGTCATGATGGATCTCGTGGTCAATCATACGGCGCGGGACGCCGTGCTGGCGACCGAGCATTCCGAATGGTATCGGCGCGACGCCGGCGGCGAGCTCTATCGCCCGCGTGCCGTCGATCCGGTCGATCCCAGCATCGTCACCGAATGGGGCGATCTCGCTGAGCTCGATTACGACAATCCCCACCCACGCGATGGCCTCATCGCCTATTGGTCGGATTATATCCGCCACTATCTCCGTCTGGGCGTCGCTGGCTTCCGCTGCGACGCCGCGTACAAGGTGCCGGCAGAGGTCTGGCGGCGCCTGATCTCGGCGGCACGCTCGATCAACCCCGATGTGACGTTCTTCGCGGAAACCCTCGGCGCTACGCTCGCGGAGCTCGATGCCCTCCGCGACGTCGGATTCGACTATCTGTTCAACAGCAGCAAATGGTGGGATTTCCGCGCCGATTGGCTGCTCGATCAGTATGAACGCTATCGCTCGGTCGCGCCCTCGGTCGCCTTTCCCGAAAGTCACGATACGGCTCGCCTGGCTGCGGAGATCGGTACCGACGATCCCGACAGAATCGCGCGCGAGGCCAAATTTCGTTACCTGTTCGCCGCGTGTTTCTCCACCGGCGTGATGATCACAACCGGCTACGAATATGGGTTCCGCAAACGTCTCGATGTCGTGTCGACGCGACCGAGCGATTGGGAGGAGGCGGCCGTCGACATCAGCGATTTCATCGCTGCCACCAACCAGATGAAGGCGGCGCTCCCCGTGCTCAATCAGGAAGGTCCGCAGCGACGCGTGACCGCGCCGCACAGCGCTGTGCTCGCCTTGATGCGCGAGACCGTCGATCGTTTGAACGGTTGCGCGTTGCTCGTGGCGAATCCGGATCGCTCGCGCGCAAACGCCATCGATCCCGGCCGGTTGCTGAGCGAAACCGGCGGGATGTTCCGCGCATTCGAGGATGCGACGCCGCTCGCGAGCCCGTTGCGCTTCGATCGGGACACGCCGATCGTTCTCGGAAGCATCGCGCTCGTCAGGAATCGGCGCGCTCGGCGAGAAGGCCGCGACCCGCCAAATTCTGGAGCTTGCCAATCGACGCCTGACGATCGAAGAGGTCTGGCCGGAGATCGATGGCGGACGGCACCCGATCAAACGCGTCATCGGCGATCGGCTGGAAGTTTGGGCGGATATTTTCTGCGACGGTCACGATGTGATTGCCGCCTGCGTCAAGTACAAGGAGGCGGCTGAGCGCGATTGGCTCGAAGCGCCCATGGCGCTGTTCGACAATGATCGATGGGTCGGACGTATCCTGCTGCGTCGCAACACCCAGTATCTCTACACGATCGAAGCCTGGCGGGACCTCTTCGCAAGCTGGCGCAACGCCTTCATCAAGAAGCGCGCGGCGGGACAACCGCTGGCGCTCGAGCTCGACGAGGGACGCGCCCTGGTGGAACGGGCGGCGGAATTGGCGACCGAGCGTGAGGCACAGTCGCGTGATGTACAGTCGCTCGGCGCCCATCTCGAGCGGTTGAGGCAGAGCCGCCAGAACGAGGCGACTCGAAACGAAGCGGCAGAGGCGGAAATTCTGCTCTCCGATGGGCTTGCCAAGCTGATGGCGCGGGCCGGGCCGCGGACCAACCTCACACGCTACGACAAAGAGCTGGAAGTCATTGTCGACCGGCTCGCCGCCCGCTACGGCGCCTGGTACGAGCTCTTCCCGCGCTCGATGAGCGGCGACGCGAGACGGCACGGCACGTTCGACGACGTGATCGCGCGGCTGCCTTATCTGCGCGAGATGGGTTTCGACGTTCTCTACATGCCGCCGATCCATCCAATCGGCCAGACCAATCGCAAGGGACGCAACAATCGGCTAGAGGCCGGTCCCGACGATCCCGGCAGCCCCTATGCGATCGGCTCGCCCGAGGGCGGTCATACCGCACTCCACCGCGAGCTCGGCGATTTCGCCGCTTTCCATCGCCTGGTCGACGCGGCGCGCGATCACGGCATCGAGATCGCGCTCGATTTCGCGATCCAGTGCTCCCCCGATCATCCCTGGCTCAAAGAGCACCCTGAGTGGTTCGACTGGCGACCGGACGGCACGATCAGATTCGCCGAGAACCCGCCGAAGCGTTACGAGGACATCGTCAACGCCCATTTCTACCGCGATGCGCTGCCCGGTATCTGGCTCGCCTTGCGCGACGTCGTCCTCTTCTGGATCGATCACGGGGTCAAGATCTTCCGCGTCGACAATCCCCACACCAAGCCGGTGCCTTTCTGGGAATGGATGATCCGCGCGGTTCAGGAGCGCCATCCCGACGCGATCTTTCTTTCCGAGGCGTTCACCCGTCCGAAGATGATGCGAAAGCTGGCGAAGGTCGGCTTTACGCAGTCCTATACCTATTTCACCTGGCGCAATACCAAGAGCGAGCTGACCGAGTATCTCACGGAGCTCAGCCAGACGCCGTGCCAGGAATATCTGCGGCCGAATTTCTTCGTCAACACGCCCGACATCAATCCGCCATTCCTGCAGCGCGGCGGCAGGGCAGCGTTCATCATCCGCGCGGTGCTCGCCGGCACGCTGTCGAGCCTATGGGGCATGTATAGCGGCTTCGAGCTGTGCGAGGCGACGCCGATTCCCGGGCGCGAGGAATATCTCGATTCCGAGAAATACCAGATTACCGCCTGGGACTGGGACCGGCCCGGTAATATCCGCGGCATCATCACCCGGTTGAATCGTATCCGGCGCGACAACCCTGCGCTCCATGATTGGTGGAACCTGCGCTTCCATGTCGCACATGACGACGGCGTACTGTTCTTTAGCAAGATGACGGCCGAGCGCGACAATATCCTTTGGGTCGCCGTCAATCTCGACCCCCATGCCGTTCGTGAAGCCGTTTTCGAATTGCCGCTTCAAGAGCTTGGTCTCGGCGAGGATGCGGTGATCGAGGCGGAAGAATTGCTTAGCGCCGAGCGTTTGCGCTGGCATGGACCCCGGCAAACCGTGCAGCTCGATCCCCTGGTCAATCCATGCATGATCTGGCGCGTGACCCCGCCCGCGCGGTGATCGCAACGCCGGCAGCCGGCGTGCATCGACCGCGAAAGGAGGTGTTCGATCGCAGCGATCGGCTCTGGTTCAAGGATGCAGTGATCTATCAGCTGCACGTCAAAGCCTATTTCGACTCCAACAATGACGGCATTGGCGACTTCGCCGGGCTGACCCAAAAGCTCGATTACCTCAAGGACATGGGGGTAACGGCCCTGTGGTTATTGCCGTTCTATCGCTCGCCGCTGCGCGATGACGGCTATGACATTTCGGAGTATCGCGAGATTCATCCGTCCTACGGAACGATGCGGGATTTCCGACGCTTCGTCGATGCCTGTCACGAGCGCGGCCTGCGCGTCGTGACCGAGCTGGTGATCAACCATACCTCCGACCAGCATCCGTGGTTTGACCGGGCTCGGCGGGCAAAGCCGGGATCGGCGATGCGGGACTACTACCTATGGAGCGATACCGATCAGCGTTTTCAAGGAACGCGCGTCATCTTCCTCGATACCGAGAGCTCCAACTGGACCTGGGATCCGATCGCCAAGGCCTATTACTGGCATCGCTTCTACAGCCACCAGCCCGATCTGAATTTCGACAATCCGCGGGTCTTCCGCGAGGTCGTCTCGACCATGAATTTCTGGCTGGCGAGCGGCGTCGACGGGCTGCGTCTCGACGCCGTTCCCTACCTCATCGAGCGCGAAGGTACCAGCAACGAGAACTTGCCCGAGACACATGACGTGCTGAAGCGCATCCGCGCCGAGGTCGATGCGAAATTTCCCGATCGCATGCTGCTCGCCGAGGCCAATCAGTGGCCCGAGGACGTGCTGCCGTATTTCGGTGCGGGGGATGAATGCCACATGGCGTTTCATTTCCCGCTGATGCCGCGCATGTACATGGCGATCGCCCGCGAGGACCGCCATCCAGTCACCGATATCATGCGTCAGACGCCCGACATCCCAGCGAGCTGCCAATGGGCGATCTTCTTGCGCAACCACGACGAGCTGACGCTTGAGATGGTGACCGACAAGGAGCGCGATTATCTCTGGGATTTCTATGCCGTCGACCGGCGCATGCGGATCAATCTGGGAATTCGCCGCCGCCTCGCGCCGCTCATGGAGAACGACCGGCGCAAGATC
>WNFM01179946.1_pt1 | contig 11593 bp, 9 predicted proteins | sample 5400271 | NCBI WGS metagenome assembly WNFM01 (sample SAMN13153352, study PRJNA577476) | soil metagenome | isolation source: 60 cm saprolite on Douglas fir-dominated hillslope | place: USA:California | collected 2013-09-17 | reverse complement strand
ACATCGTATTCGACATCGCCGAGCGCCAATTTGGCGGCGGTGATTTCGCGCGAACGCCGCAGCAAAGCGGCGATCCGAGCCTTGAGCTCGTTGCGGTCGAACGGCTTGACCAGATAGTCGTCGGCGCCGACCGTCAGACCCTTGACCTTGTCGCCGGCCGTGCTCCGCGCGGTCAGGATGAGGATGGGCATGGCGCCGCCGGCCGAACGCAATTGGTGAACCAGTTGCATGCCATCGCCGTCCGGCAATTTGAGATCGACGATCATGGCGTCGTAGCCGATGGTCGACGCGGCGTGCATGCCATCGCTAGCCAGCCCGACGATATCGGCAACATAGCCGACCCCATCGAGATCATGTTTGATCAGGCGGGCGAGTTGAGGATCGTCCTCGACGATTAGGATACGCACGCCAAGACGCCTGTCACGCGAAGCGAGGTGAGGGCCAAACCTGCCTCCCTTCCATCCGTAGCGACGACACCGGAGTTGATAATACTGTCTTAAGCTTGATGTGACCCGCGACATTTGGCAAGCGCCGGGGCACTGGCCGGCTTCGGACGCCGCACTGTTCGCCTTAAGGTTGACATCAGGCTGACCGCGTACCGATCGCCGATGGTCGGATCGTTCGCCGCCGGAGAAAGTAAGCCCGGCGTGCCAGGGCGGGACAGGGGAACCGGCGAATATGCGGTCGCAATCCAACCTGTGATGGCGGTCACTGGCCGGTTAATCGCTTTGCCCGATCCTCATTCAGGAAATCTCAGCAATTTGAATGGTTCAATAGTCGTGCGATGACTTTGCTCGGCGCTTGCTGGCTTGCCCTCCCACCGGCAATGGCAGCCGCCGGCGATGCCGACGCCCAGTTCGCCCTGGCGGTGCGTTACGAGCACGCTGAAGGTGTACCGCGCGACTACGCAAGGGCACTCGAGCTCTACTGCTCGGCCGTGGACCAGGGCCACATCGATGCCGCGGTCAAGATTGCCTGGATCTACCTCAACGGTCGCGGCGTGATGCGGGACGATGCGGTCGGCGCCGCCTGGCTTCGCCTTGCCGCGGAGCGGGGTCACGCGTTCGCCGCGCGGCTGCTCGACCGACTCGGCGCGGTGCCCAAGGTCAAGCCTGCCGGTTGCCGCGAGCCCGAGCCCGCCCCGATCAGAACGGCCGGGGCCGCGGCACCGCCGAAGGAGATCGCTCGGCTGGTTGCCGAGACGGCGGCGGCTTATCGGATCGATCCCAAGCTGGTCCTTGCGGTCATCGCCACCGAATCGGCGTATCAGACCGATGCGGTGTCGCAGCGCAACGCCGGCGGCCTGATGCAGCTGATGCCCGAGACGGCGCAGCGCTTCGGCGTCAAGAACGTCTTTGATGCGAGTGAGAACATTCGCGGCGGCACGCAATACCTGCGCTGGCTGCTGACCTATTTCGAGGGCGATCTGTCGCTCGCGCTTGCCGCCTACAATGCGGGCGAAGGTGCGGTCACGCGCTATGGCGGCGTGCCGCCCTTCGCCGAGACGCGCGCCTATGTGCAGAAGATCCGCGCCCTCTATACGCCCGAGCGGCACGCCACGGAACAGCTTGCCTGGCGGTGACGCGCCAGCCAGAGCGACAGCACGCCATCTGCTAAAGCCGGCTTAGGCCCCCGCAGCCCCGCGCAGTGCGCCTTGCATCGCCTTCAGCCCCTCCTGCTGCTGCGACCAGTTGCGTCCGCCGATGACGCCGCCGTCGACGACGAGATCATGGCCGTTGATGAAGCTCGAATCGTCGCTCGCCAGGAATAGCGCGGCGTGCGCGATGTCCTCGGGCAGCCCGGCGCGCGGCAGCGGCTGCGCCTTCTTGTAGGCCTCGCGAATGATCTCGACCGAGCGTTCGGCTTCGGCGATCGGCAGGCCGAGCGCCTTGGCAAGGATGCCGGTGGCGATGGCGCCGGGCGAAATGCTGTTGACGCGCACATTGCTCTCGCCGAGCTCCATGGCGACCACCGTGGTCAAGTGGACGACCGCCGCCTTGGCGGCGCTATAGGCGATCGACGACGAATAGCCGGCGCGGTTTCCCGCAATGCTGCCATTGTTGATGATGCTGCCCGAGCCCTGTTTGCGCATGATCGGCGCGGCGAGCTTCATGCCGATGACGACGCTGCGCAGGTTGAGCGCGATGCAGGCATCGAAGCCGTCGATCGGCATGTCGACGACGCTGCCGGTCGGCCCCGGCCCGCCGGCATTGTTGAACAGGCAGTCGAGCCTGCCATGACGCTTCATCGCATGGTCGACGAGGGCGCGGAACTGGTCTTCCTGCGTGGCATCCGTCTGCACGAAGCTGCAAGCGGCGCCGAGCCGCTTGGCGATCGCCTCGCCCTCCTCGCGTCGCCGCCCGGCGATGACCGTCTTGGCGCCCTCGGCGATGAAGAGCTCGGCGGTGCTGAGGCCGATGCCGCTGGTCGCGCCGGTGATGATGGCGACTTTGCCGTCGAGCTTGCCCATGATGTTTGCTTTCTCCACTTTAGTGAAACGAGCAATCGGGGAAACTCTCCCCGCGCGCATGACCTTTGCTCGACAGTAGTGGAAGGCTGCGGGCGCTTGCAACCCATCCCGGGCAAGGCGCCGACGTGCCATCGAAACGCCGAAATCCGACCCGACAAGTGCGACGACCCTCGTGCACAGTTTGTCGCAGGGACGACGGCCGCGTTGTCGGCGATCGTGCAGGGGACTAGGCTGCCGGCAGGACGCGCATGATCCAGGCGGACGTGCCTGCCACCCACGCGAAGGCGAGTTCGGCATGATATGAACATCTCGCGCCCCTTCATCGTCCGACCGATCGCGACCTCGCTGCTGATGCTTGGCCTCGTCCTGGTCGGGGTGGTCGCGTTTGGATCGCTGCCGGTCGCGCCGCTGCCGCAGGTCGACTTTCCGACCATCCAGATCTCGGCGTCGCTGCCCGGTGCCGACGCCGAGACGATGGCAAGCTCGGTCGCGACGCCGCTCGAGCGCTCGCTGTCGAACGTCTCCGGCATCGATTCGATGACCTCGTCGAGCTCGCTCGGCGTCACCTCGATCACCGTGCAATTCGATCTCAACCGCAACATCGATGCGGCAGCGCAGGACGTGCAGGCGGCTATCAACGCGGCCGGCGGCAGCCTGCCGAAGAACCTGCCCAGCCCGCCGACCTACCACAAGACCAACCCGGCCGATTTCACCATCATGTCGCTGGCGTTGACCTCGGACACGTTGTCGCTCACCGAGCTCGACCGCTATGCGGACGACTTTCTCGCCCAGCAGATCTCGCAGATTTCCGGCGTCGGCCTCGTCGACTTCCACGGCGAGCAGAAGCCCTCGGTCCGCGTCCGCATCAATCCCGACATGATCTCCTCGCTGGGTCTGACGCTGGAGGACGTTCGCGCGCTGCTCGGCGTGTCGACCGTCAAGTCGCCAAAGGGCAATCTCGATGGGCCGGATCGCGCCGTGGTGCTCGATGCCACCGATCAGATCTTCGATGCCGAAGCCTATAAGAGCCTCGTCGTCGCCTACAAGAACGGCGCCCCGGTCCGCATCGGCGATCTCGGCACCGTCATCGACGGTGCCGAGGATATCAAGGAAGCCGCGTGGCTGCAGGACAAGCGCACGATCATCATCGACATCCACAAGCAGCCGGGGTTCAACGTCGTCGAGACCATTCAACGCATCAAGGACCGCCTGCCTGCGCTGATGGCCTCGCTGCCGCCGAACATCACGGTCACGGTCGCCGGCGATCGCACGCAGACCATCAAGGCATCGGTCAACGACGTGCAGCGCACCCTCGTCATTACCGTGGGGCTCGTCGTCCTCGTCATCTTCCTGTTCCTGCGGAACTTCTGGTCGACGGTCATTCCAAGCATCGCCATTCCGCTCTCGCTCGTGGCGACGTTCGGCGTGATGTTCCTGCTCGGCTACAGCCTCGACAACCTCTCGCTCATGGGGTTGACGATCGCCGCGGGATTCGTCGTCGACGACGCGATCGTCGTCATCGAGAACATCGTCCGGCACGTCGAGGCAGGCGACGAGCCGCTCGCGGCGGCGCTCAAGGGCGCGCGCGAAGTCGGCTTCACCATCGTGTCGATGACGCTGTCGCTGATCGCCGTCTTCATCCCGATACTGATGATGAGCGGAGTCATCGGCCGGCTGTTTCGTGAGTTCGCCATGACCGTCGGCGCCGCCATCATCGCGTCCGGCATCATCTCGCTCACCGTCACGCCGATGATGTGCGCCCGCTTCATCCAGCGCCGTCCGGGCAGTAGCCACGGACGGCTCTATCGTCTGGCGGAGCGCGGCTTCGACGGCATGCTGAGGCTCTATGATCGCGGTCTGCGCTGGGTTCTGCGCCACCAGTCGATCACCTTGGCGCTCACCCTCGCGACATTGGCCGCGACGATCTTCCTTTATGTCGTCACCCCGAAGGGATTCTTCCCGCAGGAGGATACCGGGCTGATCCTTGGCGTCGCCGAGGCGGCACCCGACATCTCCTTCGCCGCGATGGCGGATCGCATCCAGGCGGTGGGTCGGATCGTCATGGCCGATCCCGATGTCGACAACGTCTATTATTGGATCGGGCCCAATCCGACCCTCAGCCAGGGTCGGATGATGATCAACTTGAAGCCGATTGGCATACGCAAGACCAGTGCCGACAAGATCGTCGCCCGCTTGAAGCCTCTGATCGCCACGGTACAGGGCATCGCCTTGTTCATGCAGGTTCGTCAGGATATCCAGGTCGGCGGCCGACCAAGCAAGACGCAGTACCAGTACACGTTGCAGGATGGCAACAGCAGCGAGCTCGCCCACTGGGCGCCGATCATCGCGGCGAAGCTCGAAGCGCTGCCTGAGATCCAGGACGTCACCGCCGATCTGCAGGCCTTGGCGCCACGCGCGACGCTGCGTATCGATCGCGACACTGCCGCTCGGCTCGGCATCACGCCGCAGGCGATCGACGACACGCTTTACGATGCGTTTGGCCAGCGTCAGGTCGCGACCGTCTTCACCCAGTTGAATCAGTATCGCGTCGTGCTCGAGGTCGATCCCACCTCGCAGCTCGACCTCGATGCGCTGCGTCACCTCTATCTGCGCTCGGCGACGACGGGTCAGCTCGTGCCGATGAGCGCGTTCACCGCGATCGAAGAGTCGGTGGCGCCGATCACCATCAATCACCAAGGGTTGTTTCCCTCGATCACGCTGTCCTTCAACCTAGCGCCCGGTCACGCGCTCGGCGATGCCGTGGCGGCGATCCAGATGGTCGAGCGCGGCATCGGCAAGCCGGATGCGCTGGTCGCCACGTTCCAGGGAGCGGCGCAAGCGTTTCAGGCGGCGCTGCGCTCGCAACCCTATCTGATCGCGGCGGCGATCATCGCGGTCTATATCGTGCTCGGCGTGCTCTACGAGAGCTATATCCACCCGCTGACCATTCTCTCGACGCTGCCCTCGGCTGGCGTCGGCGCGCTTCTCGCCCTAATCCTTTTCCATCAGGATCTGTCGATCATGGGCATGATCGGCATCATCCTGCTCATCGGCATCGTCAAGAAGAACGCCATCATGATGATCGATTTCGCGCTCGACGCCGAGCGCAGCCGGGGACGTACTCCCGAGCAATCGATCTATGAAGCCTGCCGGCTGCGCTTTCGGCCGATCATGATGACGACGATGGCGGCGCTGTTCGGCGCCCTTCCCCTGGCCTTCGGCAGCGGGGCCGGCGCCGAGCTGCGCCAGCCGCTCGGCATCACCATCGTCGGCGGGCTCATCCTGTCGCAGTTTCTGACGCTGTTCACGACGCCGGTCATCTACCTCTACATGGCTCGGCTCGACCGCCGGCTTCGCCGGACCACCTCGCGACCGACGAGCGACAAGGCGAGGCCGACGCCGATCCTGTCCGCGGGAAGGCGCCGGACCGACGCGGCGGATTAACGCCGTCCGGCGTGCCGACGCGTTACGTTTCGCCGAATGACTTGCCGCTTTCGGCGAGGCGCTGGAGGAGGGGAGACGGCGTCCACAGCGCGCCGTGCTGCCGATGGAAGCCGCGCACCGTCTCGTAGACCTGCTTCAGCCCGACCGTGTCGGCATAGTACATCGGCCCGCCGCGCCAGCGCGGGAAGGCGAAGCCGTAGAGCCACATGACGTCGACGTCGCTGGCCCGGGCCGCGATCTTCTCGTCGAGGATCTTGGCGCCTTCGTTGATCGCGGCATAGAGGCAGCGCGCCAGGATCTCCTCGTCGCCGATCGCCCGCCGGGTGATGCCCTGATCCTTCGAGGATTGCATTATGACCGCCTCGACCTCGGGATCGGGCAGCGGAACGCGGCTGCCTTTCTCGTAGCGGTACCAGCCCTTGCCGGTCTTCTGCCCGTAGCGGCCGAGCTCGTAGAGCCGGTCGGCCGTCGGCGAGTAGCGCTGATCCCTAGGTCGCGTCGCATCCAATGAGCGGCGCACCCGCCAGCCGACATCGATGCCGGCGACGTCGCCGACCGCGAAGGGCCCCATCGCCATGCCGAACTCGTAGAGCACTTTGTCGACCTGCTGCGGCAGGGCGCCTTCATCGACCAGGAACGAGGCCTCGCGGGTCATCGGCCCGCGGCTGCGATTGGCGACGAACCCGTCGCAGACGCCGCACACCGCGCCGATTTTGCCGATCGTCCGGGCGAGCGCCTGGGCGGTCGCCACGATATCCTTCGCCGTCTTGGCGCCGCGGACGATCTCGAGCAGCCGCATGACATTGGCCGGGCTGAAGAAATGCAGGCCGATGACGCTCTCCGGCCGCTTCGTCGCGCTCGCGATCTCGTCGACATTGAGATAGGAGGTATTGGTCGCCAGTACGGCGTCCGGCTTGCAGGCGCGGTCGAGCCGGGCGAAGACGTCCTTCTTGACCGCCATCTCCTCGAACGCCGCCTCGATGACGATATCGGCATCGCCGAGCGCGTCGTAGCCCGCCGCCTTGCTGATCAGCCCCAGGCGTTTCGCCTTGTCCTCGGCGCGGATGCGGCCCTTCTGTACCATGTCCTGGTAATTCTGCTCGATGCGCGCCATGCCCTTCTCGAGCGCCTCGGCGGAATTCTCCAGCACCAGAACGGGAATGCCGGCATCGGCGAAGCACATGGCGATGCCGCCGCCCATCGTGCCGGCGCCGATCACCGCGGCGCTGCGCAACGGCCGTGCCGTGACAGTCTTGTCGATGTCGGGGACCTTGCCGGCCTCGCGCTCGGCGAAGAAGGCATAGCGCAGCGCTTTCGCCTGTGCCGACGGGATGAGCTCGTTGATGATGCGGATGGTCTCGCCGAGCGCCTGGTCGAAGGGCAGGGTGACCGCGTTCTCCACGCAATCGATGACGCGTTGCGGCGAGATCTGGCCGCGATGGCTCTTGGCGGCGGTCGCGCGGGCGGCGGCGAGCAGGGCGCGCCAATCCACCCCGTCGAGTGCGATCGTGCTCTCGCTGAGCCGCCTTATCGGCGTCTTCTCCGCGACCACGCGCTCGGCGAAGGCGACGGCGTCGGCGAGGAGGTCGCCCTCGGCGATGGCATCGATGATGCCGAGCTCGCGCGCCCTGTCCGCGCGCACGGGATCGCCCGACACCATCATCTTGAGCGCCGGCTCGAGGCCGATCAGGCGCGGCAGGCGCTCGACGCCGCCGGCGCCCGGCACGATGCCGATCTTGACCTCCGGCAGGCCGAGCTGGCAGCGCTTCGCGCCGATGCGGAAATGGCAGCCGAGCGCCACTTCGAGCCCGCCGCCGAGGGCGACGCCGTCGATCGCCGCGACCACCGGCTTCGGGCTCGCTTCGATGGCGGCGATCGCCACGGTGAGGCGCGGCGCTTGCGGCGGCTTGCCGAACTCGCGGATATCGGCGCCGGCGATGAAGGTCTTGCCCTTGCCGATGACGACGATTGCAGCGATGGCGGGCTCGCCGATGGCGCGGGCGATGCCGTCGATCAGCCCCTGGCGCACTGCGGCGCTCAGCGCGTTGACCGGCGGATTGTCGATGGTGAGGACGGCGATGGCGCCTTGCTGTCCATATGCGACGGTCATGGGGTCCTCCGGGTGGCGGGTCGGCTCTTGGCGGCCGCCGCTATTCTAGCCCGGTCCGACAATGGCGTCGCTTCTATCCTACGGCACTCTCAGCCGCGCGCCGCGCCGACGGTATCCGCCATCCTCGCCCCGCGCGCACCCATCGGTTTGGCCGCGCCGGTCGTCGTGTCGCGAACGGTCTGATGCTCCGTCTCGGCATTGAGCTCCGCGCCGATCAGAACGACGATCGTCGACATCCAGATCCAGGTCATGAAGCCGATCGCCGCCCCCAGCGAGCCGTAGGTCTTGTTGTAGTTGGCGAAATTCTCGGCGTACCAGGAGAACAGGAACGAGGCGGCCAGCCACGCAATCGCCGCGAAGGCGCTGCCCCAGCTGATCCAGTGCCACTGCGCCTGCTCTCGACTTGGGCCATAGCGATAGATGACGGCGATCGCCAGGGAAACGGCGACCAGGAGCAACGGCCACCTTGCGACGGTCAGGAGCCACGCCGTCGCGGCGGCGATGCCGAGATAATTGCCGAAATAATTGAGGGCGACGGGCAGAACGACCACGGCCACGATCGCCAGCAGGATGATCGCAAGGGCGCCCAGCGTGAAGGTCAGCGAGATCGCGTTGAGCCGGATGAAGCCGCGCTTCTCGCGCTCGCCATAGACGACGTTCAGCGCATCGAACAGCGCCTTCATGCCGGAATTCGCGCTCCACAGCGAGACGGCGAGGCCGATGACGAACGCGAAACCGAGCGTGCTGTTACCTTGTGCCGCGATCCGCCCCATCTGCTCGCCGACGATATCGAGCGCGCCGCCAGGCATGATGTCGGACAACGCATTGAGGTGCCTGCCGATCGTGTTCGGGTCGGCGAAAAGCCCGTAAAGGGCGACGAAGGCGGCAATTGCCGGGACGATGGCGAGGATGACGTAGAAAGTGACGCCCGCGGCGATGGCAATCACGCGATGTTCGTCGAGGTTCTCGTAAACGCGAAGGAGGACATCCTTCCAGCCTCGCGCGGGAATCTCCGACGGCGTCGACGCCCGACGCCCGCGCTTGCCTGCGTCGCCACCTTCCGCAGGCGAATGCCGCAGGCGTTCCGCCTGATGCCGTCGGCGAAACCCTAGCGCCAACAGGGCGATCGTGACGGCCGCCGGCCACAGAGCCGGCCTGCCCGAGTAGGACCGCTGCAACCATCCGGCGTCGCCGCCGACGCTCCCCGGCTCTACGGGCGAGCCGGCCATTCAGCTTGATGCGGAGGAGGCCGGGCTCTCGCCTTCGCCGCCGCCGGTAGCTTGTTTCCAGGTCGCCGGGTCGGTCAGCTCTCCGGCCGCCTCGCTCGCCGCGTCGACCGTCGCTTGGGTAATGTTCTGCGCCTTGCGATAGAGCGCGGAAGCCTGGTCCTGCGCGCTTTCCTTGAGTGCGTCGCTGGTCTTGCCGAGGAGCCGATTTTCGCTCTCGCTCGACGGCAATGCGGCGCCGATGGCAGCGCCCAAGGCGAGCCCGAGCCCGGCAACGACAAGCGGTTCCTCGGCGCAGAATTGCGCCAAATTGCGGGAGACCGAGCGAGCGTTCCGGCTTAACCGGGCCGCGGTGCCGCCAAGGCTGTGAGCCGCGTCCTCGGCCGAAGGCACCACGGAGGCGGCTCGCTCGGCGGCATCCGACAGCCATTCTCGTGCCTGGCTCCCCGCGTCGAGTGCGGCGGAACCGACCGCTCCGGCCTCCTCGCTCACGGTTTCGGCCGCGTTAGAGGCCTCGTCCGCCAATGTCGTGAGCCGGTTCTTGCCGGTCTCGCCGAGTTGGCCGCCCTGCGACCGTCCGCTGGTCATCATGAGCCAACCTATTCCCGCGCCGATCAGGGTGACGGGTAACGGTTTGCGGCGCACCTCATGGCCGAAATTGCGGACGAACTCGCCGGCGGCTCCTTCCCGTGCATAGTCGATGAGCTGGTCGACCACCTGGCCCGGGGTCAGACGGGCGCGAAGCTCCTCGAGCGTCTCGGCAAGCCGTGCGCGGGTCCGCTCGCTTTCCTGCTCAAGCTGCTCGCTCGATAGAGTCATGGTTCCTCCTTATCTGGTTCTTTGCCATCGAGGCGTCGCGCTGAAGCTGCTCGATGGTCTTGCTGGGAACGAGGTTCTGGGCCTTGAAACGGCTGATGCCGATAGCGAGAAGAATGAGGCCGAGAGCAAGGACCGCGCCGCCGACGATCAGCGCGGCCCAATAAGGCGCCATTCCGCTGCCCTGCAAGGCGGCAACACAGGCTTCGAGCAGCACGACCAGGGCCGGCATGACCAAGACAGCGCCGCCGATGACAAGCCCCATCCCGGCACCTATCTGCGTCACTTTCTCGGAAACCTCGGCACGGGCGAGCTGGCTCTCCTTGCGCACCAGCGTCGTCACCTGATTGATCAAATCGATGAAAATCTCTGGAACGGAACGGGCATGATCCATGGCCGATTCTCCTTTATCCCTTCGCGTCGTCGCCCGCGGGCTCAGCCGAGCTCTTGAGGAAGCGCGCCGCGAGGAAGCCGGCCAGCGTGGCCGCGCCGAAGAAGGCGGCCGGCTGGGTCCGGGCGAATTTGGTGCAGGAGCCGATAAGGTCATCGACGCTGCGCTCGCGTAAACGGACCGCCGCCTGCTCGAGGGCGCTCGCCGCATCGTGGATGGATTTCGCCACCTGGGGCAATTCGGGCTGCAATTGACTCGCCGCGACCTGGACGGCATGGGCGACGTCGCCGATCTTCCGCGCTCCCACGGCTTTCTGATCCTCGGCGAAATCCTTGGCGGTCCGCTTGGCGGGTTCGATGTTCTTGGCGAGCTCGTCGCGCGCTTTTTCCGCGATCGACCACACCTGGTTGCCGGTGTCTCGAGCTTGTCCCTCGGTTCTTTTCCCGAAGTTCTGCGGTTGCTGCGGAGCGCCGCTCGCCGGCTCCTCTGCGTTCTCTTGCGACGACGCTGATGTCGGGCGCGCCTCGACCTCCGATGTTCCCGTCATTTTCGTTGTCCTCAAACACAGCGCCTCGGGCATCGCGCATCGCATCGGGGCCCTGCGAGGGGCATTCTCGCGGGAGGCGGATGTCGCAAGGCACTACTCGGTTTCGATTAAAGGAATTAACCGTCGGCACTATGATTTGTTCCGCAGGCGCCGCGAAATATCGCGCCGTGTCCCGGCTTGGTGCGAGGCATCACGTGCCGCCTCGGCGACATGCTTGGCAGCGAAGCCGGCGAGGGGAATGTCTCGCCTTACTTGCGCACGATCAACGCATCGACGGCGACGGGGCCGGCGGCGCCGCAGATCAGCGGATTGACGTCGATCTCGGCGATCGCCTCGCGGTGGTCGGCGATCAGCTCGGAGATACGGCACACCGCATCGGCGATCGGCGCGAGATCGACCGGCGCGCTGCCGCGGAAGCCGGTGAGCAGCCTTGCGCCCTTGAGGCGGCGCAGCATCGCCATGGCGGTTTCCCGTCCGACCGGCGCGAGGGCGACGACGCTGTCGCGCAACAGCTCGACCAGCACGCCGCCCGAGCCGACGAGGATGAGGGGGCCGAATTGCGGGTCGATGCGCGCGCCGATGACGAGCT
>WNFM01126268.1_pt3 | contig 11594 bp, 11 predicted proteins | sample 5400271 | NCBI WGS metagenome assembly WNFM01 (sample SAMN13153352, study PRJNA577476) | soil metagenome | isolation source: 60 cm saprolite on Douglas fir-dominated hillslope | place: USA:California | collected 2013-09-17 | reverse complement strand
CCGTCGCGGCGGCGCGCCATGAGGTATTCGAAGGGATCGAACATCGCGTCACGCACCGCCTTCACGTCCTCGTCATGCGGGAAGAGGAGCGGCAACTCCTGCTTGAACATGAGCGTGCACGACGGCACCGGCGTCACGATCGCGTATCCCTCCCGCGCGAGCTTCACGAGATGCGGGAGGTTCTTCTCCTTCAGCTTCTCGACTGACTCGAGGTCGCCCTGCTCGAGCTTGGGCATCCCGCAGCAAGCTTCCTTCTCGACCAGCACGTAGGGAATCTCGTTGTGGTCGAGGATCTTCGTGAGGTCGTGGCCGATGCCCGGCTCGTTGTAGTTCACGTAGCAGGTGGCGAAGATCGCGACCTTGCCCGGGGCGCGCTCGCCGTCCCTCACCACGTGGCTCCTGCTCGGCGCGGCGTTGGGCCGGAACTTGCGCGGCGCGAAATCCGGCAGCCACGCGTCCTTGTGCACGCCCGCGATGCCGGCGCCCAGGGCGCGCAGCGGCTTCGAATGCGCGGCGGCGTTGACGACCTGCACGACGACCGGGATCGTGGCGAGCTTGCCGTTGCGGTCGGTCGACGAAAGCATCCGATCGCGCAGCGGATGCTTCATCTTGCCTTCCTTGAACTGGTAGGCCTTGGCGCGCAGCATCAGGTGCGGAAAGTCCACGTTCCACGGATGCGGCGGAACGTACGGGCACTTCACCATGTAGCAGAGGTCGCACAGGTAGCACTGGTCCACCACCTCCCAGTACTTTTCCTTCGGCACGTCGTGCACCTCGCCCGATGCGCCCTCGTCCACGTAGTCGAAGAGCTTCGGGAACGTGTTGCACAGGCTCACGCAGCGCCGGCACCCGTGGCAGATGTCGAAGATGCGCTGCGCCTCGGCGAGGATCTTCGGTTCCTCCCAATACTCGGGATTCTTCCAGTCGATCGGATGCCGTGTCGGCGCCTCGAGGCTGCCTTCGCGTTGTGTCACGTTGGGGAGGGACAGACCGGGGTCAGACCCCACTCTGACCCCGGTGGTGGTTTCTAGTCGGTGAGTTGGTCGAGGGCCTTCTGGAAGCGGTTGGCGTGCGAGCGCTCCGCTTTCGCGAGCGTCTCGAACCAATCCGCGACTTCCTCGAAGCCTTCGCCGCGCGCGGCCTTGGCCATGCCCGGGTACATGTCGGTGTACTCGTGGGTCTCGCCGGCGACGGCGGCCTTCAGGTTCTGGCGCGAGCTGCCGATGGGAAGGTCGGTGGCCGGATCGCCCACCGCGGCGAGATAGTCGAGGTGGCCGTGCGCATGCCCGGTCTCGCCCTCCGCGGTCGAGCGGAAGAGCGCGGCCACGTCGTTCTGGCCTTCGACGTCGGCCTTGTTCGCGAAATAGAGGTAGCGGCGATTCGCCTGGGACTCGCCGGCGAACGCGGCCTTGAGGTTGTCGTGGGTCTTGGTGCCTTTGAGGGGCTTCATGGGGGGCCTCCAGTGGAAAAGACTGCGGGAAAGCGACAATCCGGATCTGCCGTTCGAGAGTAGTCCGCGCGCGTGGCAAGCGTCCAATTGATTGTACCGATGCGCGCGATTGGCGCGGGCTATGAGGTGGCGCGGAGCCTCTTGAGGGTGCTGCGAAATGCGCGGGCCGCCGAATCCTCGGCGGCGTGGCGCCGATTCTCGACCACCGGCGCGCCTCCCACAAAGACGTCGCGAACGCGGTTGGAGTTCCCGGAAAAGATCGCCACGCCGAGCGCGGCCGACGCCCGCAGGCCCTCCAGGTCGATGTCTTCGCCATCCAGCACCACGAAATCCGCGCGGCGTCCCAGCGCGATCATCCCGGCGGGTTGCCCGGTCGACTGGGCGCCGCCCGCGGCCGCGCCGAGCCAGAGATTGGCGGCCACGTCGGGCGAAGCCTCGTCGGCGATCACGTTGCGCACGCGGTGGCGCAGGCGCTGGCTGTATTCGAGCGCGCGCAGCTCCTCGAAAGGGCTCACCGACACGTGGCTGTCGCCGCCGATCGACCACGCTCGCCGCGCCTCGAACCACGGGGCGAACTCGAAGATGCCGTCGCCCAGGTTCGCCTCGGTCATCGGGCAGAGCCCCACGCAGGCGCCGCTGCGGCCGAGCGCGCGCATCTCGATCTGCGTGAGGTGCGTCGCATGGATGAAGCACCAGCGCTCGCCCACCTCCACCAGCTCCATCACCCATGCGAGCGGCGTCGTGCCGTGGGTCTCGACGCACTCGGTGACCTCGCCCACCTGCTCCGAGACGTGCATGTGGATCGGCATGGTCGCGTCGAGGTGCGCCACGGCGTCGACGAGCTCGGTCAGCAGCAGCGCATCGACCGCGCGCACCGAGTGCGGCGCCACGCCCAGGCGCAGGAGCGGATTGGGAAGATGGAAGGCCGCGACCTCGCGCAGGATCTCGACCACGAAAGCCGGATCGCCGCCGAAGCGCTTCTGCGCGCGCGACAGAACGCGGTGGCCAAGACCGCCGTGGGCGTAGAGGACCGGCAGCAGCGTGAGCGCGATGCGGCTCTCGGCCGCGGCTCCCACGATGCGGTTGGCCATCTCGGCCTTGTCCGCGTAGGGGCGCCCGTCGAGGTCGTTGTGCAGGTAGTGGAACTCGGCGACGGTGGTGTAGCCGTGCTTCAGCATCTCGATGTAGAGATGGCGCGCGATCGCTTCGACGTCCTCGGGCGTGAGGATCTGCACCAGGCGGTACATCTCTTCGCGCCAGGTCCAGAAGTCGTCGGTGGGGTGGCCGCGAAACTCGGCGAGCCCCGCCATGGCGCGCTGGAACGCGTGGGAGTGGACGTTGGCGATGCCGGGAAGGAGCGGCCCGGCGGCGCGCGCGGCCAAGCCCGGTGCCGCCCCGGCCACGACGCTCGAGACGATGCCGGCGCCGTCCCACTCGACGAGCACATCGCGCGCCCATCCGGAGGGCAGCAGCGCGTCGCAAGCGAAAAGGGCGGCCATGAAGTTCTCTATGATACCGGCCATGAAGCGCCTTCTCCTGATGAACGCCCGCATCGCCACCCTGCGCGGCGCGCGCTATTCGATGATCGACAACGGGGCGCTGCGCGCCGAGGACGGGCGCATCGCGTGGATCGGCGCGGCCGCCGAGCTCACGCCGCGCCGCCACGCCGAGGGCGAGGAGGTGATCGACGCGAAAGGCGCGCTCGTCACGCCCGGGCTGGTCGATTGCCACACCCACCTGGTCTACGCCGGCGAGCGCGCGCGCGAGTTCGAGATGCGCCTCGCGGGGCTGAGCTATGCCGACATCGCCAAGGCGGGCGGCGGCATCGTCGCCACGGTGAAGGCCACGCGCGCCGCCGGCAACGCGGAGCTGCGCGCGGCCTCGGCGCGCCGGCTCGAGTCGCTCATGTCCGAGGGCGTGACGACGGTCGAGATCAAGTCGGGCTACGGCCTCGATGTCGACCAGGAGCTGCGCTGCCTCAGGATCGCGCGGAGCCTCGCCGCCGACCACGCGGTTTCGATCTGCACGACGCTGCTGGGCGCCCATGCCATTCCGCCCGAATACCAGGGGCGCGCCGAGGCGTATGTGGACGCGGTCTGCGCGCAGATGATCCCGCGCGCGGCGGCCGAGGGCCTGGCGAGCGCCGTCGATGGATTCTGCGAGACGATCGCGTTCTCCCGCGAGCAGGTCGCGCGCGTGTTCGAAGCCGCGGGCGCCCACGGCCTGCGCGTGAAGCTGCATGCCGACCAGCTCAGCGACTCGGGCGGCGCCGCGCTCGCCGCGCAGTTCGGCGCGCTCTCCGCGGATCATCTCGAGCACGCGAGCGAGGCGGGCATCGCCGCGCTCGCGAAAGCGGGAACCGTGGCGGTGCTCCTGCCGGGCGCCTTCTACTTCCTGCGCGAAACGAAGCTGCCGCCGGTCGCGCTGCTGCGCAAGCACGGCGTGGACATGGCGATCGCCACCGATTGCAATCCGGGGACTTCGCCCTGCACGTCGATCCTCACCATGATGAACATGGCGTGCACGCTTTTCCGGCTCACGCCCGAGGAGGCGCTCGCCGGCGCGACCTGCCACGCCGCCGCGGCGCTCGGGCTCCACGACCGCGGCACGCTCGAAGTGGGCAAGCGCGCGGACTTCGCGATCTGGGATGTGGAGCATCCGTCGCACCTCGCGTGGCAGATCGCCGGCCTTCGTCCCCGCGCCGTCGCTTTCGAAGGCCGCCTACGTCAGTGAGTGATGCGGGCGAAAAAAGGGCCGCGAATGCGGCCCTCTTTGTTGACGAGCGTAACGGCGTCAGTTGATCGGCGTGCCGTCCTCGCGGATGTCCTCACCCACGCGCAGCGAGCGGCCCGGGGCCTGCGCCATGCGGGTGGTGTATTCCTGGCCGCGGTAGACGTAGCGGACGTCATAGCCCTGCAGGGCGCGCCCACCCTCGGCCACCACGCGGCAGCGCGAATAGTCGAGGTCGTTCTGCGGGTTGCTGTTGTGCTCCTTGTCGACCTTGTTGCCGATGAGGCCGCCCAGGAGCGCGCCGCCCAGGGTGGCGCCGGCGCTGCCGTTGTCGAATTGGTGGCCGACCACGCCGCCGACCACCGCGCCGGCGACCGTGCCGTTCACGTTGCTGTCATGGGTCTCGCGGCGCTCCTCGTAGTGACCCGCGCGCGGGTTCCAGCACTCTTCGCGGCGGTTCGCGGCCTCATAGACGGGGCGCGAGTCGATCACGCGCGCGAATTCCTGGCGCTCGCGATAGGACTGCGCATACACCGGCGCCGGGGGGGCATAGGCGTTCTCGTTGTACCAATTGCCGTAGCGATCGTACGCGGCATGTGCCACCGGGGCGATCACCGTGAAAACCGATGCCATTGCGATGGCGAGCTTCTTCATTGCGTCCTCCAGATGGAATGCCTTGGGAGCAAGGCGTGTGTCGTGAGTAGACACGGGGGCGGCGCGCGCCGTTCGCAGTGCAGCTCCCATTGCGTTGTAAGAGGGAGCGCAAAGCCGTGTAGAGGTTTGGCTACGCGATGCTTCGAATCAGTCGAATCAGCGCCATCCATCGAGCTCGCGGTGAAGCTCGAGCCGGGGGATCTCGACCCTTCATCGGGGAGGGATCTCGCTACTACCCATGTCGCTCGAACTCCTTCGACTTCTTCTCTTGCGCGAAGAGCGGGGCATCCCCCTCTCGAGCTTCATCCCGAGCTCGCTGGATGGCTCTCCGGGCAAGTGCCGATCATCGCCCAGCGTTTGAATAACGCGCCCAGAAGAACGGCGATGCGCGACGCGTTCAACGACGAATGACAACGGCGCCGGGGGGCCGGCGCCGTTGTGTTTTCCGCGCGAGGCTAGCGGCGGTACTGCGGCGGCTCAGGGGCCGGCTCCTCGATGGGGCGGATATCCACTGCCACGCGCAAGCGACGGCCCGGATCGAACGGCATGCGCGTCATGAATTCGCGCCCGCCGTAGCGGTAGCGCACGTCGTAGCCCACCGGGACTTCGCGCACTTCCTGGATGGTGCGGCAGCGCTCGACCTCGCGCGTGACGGGGCGGCGCTCGACCTCAACCGACGAACCCGGGCTGTTGTTCTCACGGTCGACCTGGTTGCCGACCAGCCCGCCCACGATCGCACCGGCGGCGGTGCCGCGATCGCGCCCGCCGCTGCTATTGCCGAACTGGTGGCCGATCACGCCGCCGGCGATGGCGCCGATCACGGTGCCCGCGCCGATGGGGGCGCCGTTGTCCTGGCGCGTTACGGTGCGCTCCTCGTATCCGCGGCGCTGTTCGCTCCAGCACTCCTCGCGGTTCACCGGGACGCGGTCCATGGTGGCGCGCACGGAAACCACCTGCGCCGAATCCGTGAACGACTCCGCCATCGCCCCCAGCGACGTGAAAGCGGCGGCCACCGCGGTAACTATCAGGGTCTTCTTCATCGAGCACCTCTTGGGTTGAGTGAAACTGGAATTTGGACCCGTGGCGAGGCCCCGGGTTGCATGACCTTTCGAGCTAAACGCCCGAGCGGCGGAGCGGTTGACTGCCCGCCCAGTCCGAGGCGAGCTCCAGCTGCTCGCGCAGGATGGGGCGGATTTCCCCGGCGAGCTCCTCGCGGAAGGTGTACGGAGAGGTCTCGTCCATGTACAGGCACTCGGCCATCTCCAGCTGCACCGCGTGCACTCCCCGCGCGGGGTTGCCGTAGGTGCGCGTGATGTGGCCGCCCTTGAAGCGCCCGTTCAGCACCGCCGTGTATCGCGAGTGTCGGCGCAAGGCGACAAGCAGCGACTCGGCGAGTGCGGGATCGCACGACGCGTTGTCCGCGGTGCCGAGGTTGAAGTCCGCGAGCCGTCCCTCGAAAAGCCGCGGCAGGACCGACATGATGGAATGCGCGTCCCACAGGATCGCGACACCGTGTTCCGCGCGCACGCGCTCGATCTCGCGCGCGAGGCGCGCATGGTATGGCTTCCACAATTTCTCCACGCGCCTTGCGATCTCGGCGTCATCGGGCTCGCCGCCGCGATAGAGCGGTTGCCGGTCGAAGGTATCCGTGGGGCAGAGCTTCGGCGTGTCGCGCCCCGGGTAGAGGTTGGCGCCGTCGGGCGGGCGGTTCACGTCGACCACGTAGCGCGAGTAGTTGGCGGTGATGACGGTCGCGCCGAGCTCGGCCACGAAGTCGTAGAGGCGCGCCAGGTGCCAGTCGGTATCGGGGCGGCGCACCGCGCAATCGTTCAGGGTGCGTCCTGCCGAATGCGGCACGAACGTGCCCACGTGAGGCATCGAGACGACGAGCGGTGTATCGCCGCGACGATATCCGTAGGGCCACACGCTGCGCTCGGACAACCACATCGTGTCAGCGATCCTGTTTCGGCGCGTCCGATTTGCGCGACAGGCGCGAGATCAGCTCGGCCGCCGCGCGTTCCGAGCTTTCGTCGAGCGCGCGTTGCTCTTCGCGCGTCAGGACCGGCTCCGGCTCGGGAGGCGGGGGAGGGGCGCGCTTGGCCGGACGGCGCCGCAGGGCCTTGCGCATGCGCGGGATGACGCGCCATGCATCGTGGCCGTCGAAGGGTCCGATCGGAAGCAATGCGATGATGATGAGGAAGATGTTGAACTTCGTGAAGACGAAGTACATCGGTCCCCAGACCAGCAGCGACAAGGGAATCTCGTGGAAGGGAATGAACGAATTCGCCGCCAGCGCGAGGACGAGCACCGCGACCTGCGCCGCGACGCCGCCCCAGGCGACGGCGATCGCATCGCCCGGTCTTGCGTTGTATTCGTTGTACGAAGTCTCCCCGTGGAGCCCGACAAGGGAGATGGCGGCAACCTTGAGGCCGCGTCGGCGCAGCATCGCGACGTGCCCGAATTCATGCGCCATCATCACGAGGAAAAGGGCCGCGGCGCCGATCAATGTCGAGACGACGTCCATGAAGATGATGTAGAGCCACGCGAAGTTGAGGAGCACGGTCCAGTGCATCGAGACCGGAATTCGCCCCCACGTGCCGAGCTGCCAATGGTCCTGTCGCATCGTCGCTAGAGAGGAATTTTGAGCCGCCGTGACTTCGCGACGCGCCGGGCCTTTTCATACCCCGCGTCGGCATGACGCACGACGCCGAGCGCGGGATCGTTCCACAGCACGCGCTCGATCCTCTTCGCCGCGGCGGGTGTGCCGTCGCACACGATGACCACACCCGCGTGCTGCGAGTAGCCCATGCCCACGCCGCCGCCGTGGTGGATCGACACCCACGTGGCGCCGCCCGCGGTGGAGAGGAGCGCGTTCAGCAGCGGCCAGTCGGACACCGCGTCGCTGCCATCGAGCATCGACTCGGTCTCGCGGTTGGGGCTCGCCACCGATCCGGTATCGAGATGGTCGCGGCCGATCACGATGGGCGCCTTCAGCTCGCCCTTTGCCACCATCTCGTTGAACGCGAGGCCCGCGAGGTGGCGCTCGCCCAGGCCCAGCCAGCAGATGCGCGCCGGCAGCCCCTGGAAGCTGATGCGCTCGCGCGCCATCTCGAGCCAGCGGTGCAAGTGCTTGTCGCGCGGGAAGAGCGACTTCACCTTGGCGTCGGTCCTGTAGATGTCCTCGGGATCGCCGGAGAGCGCGACCCAGCGGAAAGGTCCCTTGCCCTCGCAGAAGAGCGGGCGGATGTAGGCGGGCACGAAGCCGGGGAATGCGAAGGCATCGGCGACGCCTTCATCCTTCGCGACCTGGCGGATGTTGTTGCCGTAATCCACCGTCGGAATGCCGCGGCCGTGGAGCTCGAGCATCGCGCGGACATGCGCCACGATCGACGCGCGCGCCGCGGACTCGACCGTCTTGGGATCGGACTTGCGCTCCTCGTCCCAGCGCTCGACGCTCCAGCCGGAGGGGAGGTAGCCATTCACGAGGTCATGCGCCGACGTCTGGTCCGTGACGAGATCCGGCCGCACGCCGCGCTTCACGATCTCCGGGAGGATCTCCGCGGCATTGCCGAGAAGCCCCACGGAGACCGGGATCTTCGTCTCGCGCATGATGGCGAGCGCTTCGTCGAGGCTCGCGGCCTGCCGGTCGAGGTAGCGCGTGCGAAGGCGCATGTCGATGCGCGACTGGCGGCATTCGATGGCGAGCATCGAGGCGCCCGCCATGGTCGCCGCCAGGGGTTGCGCGCCGCCCATGCCGCCGAGTCCCGCGGTGAGGATCCATCGTCCGGCGGCGCTTCCGCCATAGTGCTGGCGCATCGCTTCGGCGAACGTCTCGTAGGTGCCTTGCACGATGCCCTGCGAGCCGATGTAGATCCACGAGCCCGCCGTCATCTGGCCGTACATCATGAGGCCCTTGCGGTCGAGCTCGTTGAAGTGGTCCCACGTCGCCCACTTCGGCACGAGGTTGGAGTTGGCGATGAGGACGCGCGGCGCGTCGGCGTGGGTCTTGAAGACGGCGACGGGCTTGCCGGACTGGATGAGCAGCGACTCGTCGTCGCCGAGGCGCTTCAGCGTCTCGAGGATCGCGTCGAAGCATTCCCAGTTGCGCGCGGCCTTGCCGATGCCGCCGTAGACCACCAGCTCCGCGGGGTTTTCCGCGACCTCGGGGTCGAGGTTGTTCTGGATCATGCGGAACGCGGCTTCCGTGAGCCAGCTCCTGCAGGTGAGCTTCGCGCCGCGCGGGGCGCGCACCACTTCGCCGATGCGCCGATGGGTCATGGGCATTATTATGCGTGTGTTCGCGAAAAGGAGATGCCCATGCTCGTCAGGAAAGCCGCCGGCCGCGAGTGGGCCGCAACCGATTACCCGGGCATCGAGCGCAGCCTCTTCCGCAACAACGAGGCCGGAGGCCGCTCCTCGGTGGTGCGACTGAAAGGGGGCGCGCGCTTCCCGCAGCACGCGCACCTTGGAACCGAGGAGGTCCTGGTCCTCTCCGGACGCGTGACCATCGGCGCGGCCGAGCTCGACCCGGGCGACTACCTGTTCACCACGCCCGGCGAGGAGCACGACGTGGTGGCGCTCACCGACGCCGTGATCTTCGTGTCGTCGCAGAAGGCCACGCCGGTGATCGGGCTCTAGCCATGCCCCTGGTCTACCAGGCGCGGGCTGCACTCGCGCCATGAGTGAAGCGCCCGACCTCGACGCGTACTTTCGCCGCATCGCCTATCGGGGCCCGCCGGCTGCCACGCTCGCCACGCTGCAAGCCCTGCATGCATTGCACGCCGAATCGATCCCGTTCGAGAACCTGTCGCCTTTGCTGGGCGAGAGCGTCAGGCTCGATCCTGCGAGCCTGGAAGCGAAGCTGGTGCGCGGTGGGCGCGGCGGATGGTGCTTCGAGCACAATCTCCTTTTCTCGCATGTCCTCCTCGCGCTCGGCTTCGACGTGACGCGGCTCGCGGCGCGCGTGCGCTGGAACGTGCCCGCGGGCACGGTTCCGGCGCGCAGCCACATGCTGCTGCGGGTGAGGCTGGGCGAGGGCGACTACATCGCCGACGTGGGTTTCGGCGGGCTCACGCTGACCGCGCCCCTCGCGTTGCGCGCCGGCATCGAGCAGCCGACGCCCCACGAGCCCCATCGCCTGCGCGCGCTCGACGGCGGTTACCTCCTCGAGGCGAAGATCGCCGGCGAGTGGCAGGCCCTCTACACCTTCGAGATGCACGAGCAGCAGGTCGCCGACTACGAGGTCAGCAACTGGTACCTGTGCAACCACCCGCAGTCGATCTTCCTTGCCGGCGTCATCGCGGCGCGCGCCGCCCCCGACGCGCGCCACGCGCTACGCAATACGCGCTACTCGATCCACCGTCCCGACGGCACGACCGACAAGCGGTTCATTGCGAGCGTCGACGACTACATCGCTACACTTTCCGGTCCCTTCCAGATTCGCCTTCCGGACGCGCCGCGGCTGCGCGGGAAGCTGCAGGACCTGCTCGATGCGAACCCTCGAAGCTGAGCGACCGACGATGCCCGCCTTGAAGTCTCCGGGGTCCCGGTGCGATCTCCTGGTTCTCCGTATGATCGTCTTGTGCGCGGCGCTGGTCGCCCAACAAGCGCAGGGGCAGCGCGCCGCGACCTTCGACAAACGCGTCAAGGACTACGTGGTCCACGACGCCCGATCGATCCGCATCGACGACGTCCGCGTGATCGACGGCACGGGCGCCGCGGCGAAGGCGGGCCAGTCGCTCCTCATCCGCGACGGGAAGATCGAGCGCATCGCGCCCTACGAGGCGCTGCGCGCGGAGGCCGCCGACGTCGTCATCGAAGGCAAGGGCCGCAGCGTCACGCCCGGCCTCGTGATGATGCACGAGCATCTTTTCTTCCTCGACGTGCTCGGCGAGGCGCCGATGTACAACTCCGAGCCCTTCGCCGCGCCCAAGGCCTACCTCGCGTTCGGCGCCACCACCATCCGCACCGCCGGAACGATGCACGGCACCGACGACCTCGAGACCGCGCGCATGATCCGCGAGGGCAAATTCCTCGGCCCCGAAGTGCGCGTCACGGCGCCGTTCGTGAACGGCCCGGGGAGCTTCGCCTTCCAGCTGCGCCCCATCGACAACCCCGCCGACGCGCGCCGCATCGTGGGCTTCTGGGCCGACGAGGGCGCGAGCTCGTACAAGATCTACCAGAACATCTCGCGCGAGGTGCTCGCCGCGGCGATCGACGCGGCGCACAAGCGCGGCCTCAAGGTGACCGGGCACCTGTGCTCGATCACCTTTCGCGAGGCCGCCCTGATGGGCATCGACAACCTCGAGCACGGCGTCGCGGTGGCGAGCGATTTCGTCGCCGACAAGACGCCCGACCTCTGCCCGAAGCGCGACGTTCCGGAGGACGCGCTCCTCGCGCTGGCGCCGGAATCGCCGCGGCTGGCGGAGCTCATCGACCTGCTGGTGCGCCGCAAGGTGGCCGTCACCTCGACGCTCGCGGTGTTCGCCGCCGGCATCGTCGACTGGTTTCCGGCGCCCGACGATCTCCTCATGCTCAACAACGAGTCGCAGAAGTCCGCGCTGCGCTTCCTCGCGCGCTATCGAGGAGCGCCCGAGCGGCGCGAACGCGCATTGCGCCTGCTGCGGGCGGAGATGCGCTTCGAGCGCGCCTTCGTCGCGGCCGGGGGCACGCTCATGGTCGGCACCGATCCCACCGGCTGGGGCGGGACGCTGCCCGGGCCCGGCAACCATGCGGCGCTGCGCCTGCTGGTCGAGGCCGG
>WNFM01133477.1_pt1 | contig 11596 bp, 12 predicted proteins | sample 5400271 | NCBI WGS metagenome assembly WNFM01 (sample SAMN13153352, study PRJNA577476) | soil metagenome | isolation source: 60 cm saprolite on Douglas fir-dominated hillslope | place: USA:California | collected 2013-09-17 | reverse complement strand
CGGCACACGCGCTTCCGTTGACAGATAATTGCCCTCGAGGAAATCCGGCCTGGCGACGATTTCGCGCATCTTGCCCTTGAAGTCGTCGGTCTTCGCATACGCCCAGTAGCGCTTCCAACAGGTCAGGTAGTTGGGTCCGGAGCAGCCGCCCGGCATCATCTGCGCCCGCGCTTCGTCGGGCAGCTTGCTCGAATGGCAACGCGCACAGGTCTCGGCGAACACGGTCTTGCCGCGCGTCAAGACGGCGGCGTCGGCTGTCAGGTATTGTTTTCCTTCTGGCACGTCCGTCAGCCGGTCCGGCTGGCCGGCCTTGATGAGAAATTTTGCCATGTTAGGCGTGCCTGCCTCAGTGGCTCGCCAATAGACGGAGTTTCTCTCAGCTGTGGCGATCTCGATCGGCGTGATTTTCTTACCGCCGAAGAAAGGATTGAAGTGCTTCATCCACTCTTCGCTATAGAGGCCGATGTTGAGATAGACGCGGTTGAGAGCGCCGAGCCCGCCGACCGAATCGGAGCCGTCTTTCAGTACGCGTGGCGACCAGGATGTATTCGGCGGGTCGAAGTAGTCCGGCAGTTGCTTGTTGTTGAGCTCGCCTCCCTTCAGCGTCTCCTTCCCCCAGAAATGCGTCTCGCCCAGCCGCGAGCCCAGCAAATAGACCGCGTTCATCGTGCGTGGATTGTTGATGTAGTCGGTCGAGACCAGCGACGTATCCATTGTGCCGGGCGGAAAGGAATGCATCAGCTGATAGAGAAAGTCCTTTGTGTCGGCGGAATAAACGAAAACCCGGTCCATCCAGAGATATTGGCTGCCGACGGTTGAGTTGAGATTGGCCCATTGTGGATTGGACGGGTCTGCCGGCGGGTGAATCGGACTTGGGCCGACATGGCAGAATCCGCAGGCCATGCCCACGCGATAGGGCTTTATGAGGTTGGGATCCTTGTAGTAATTCTCGTCCGTATAGTATTTCTCTGGATCCCATTTGTTCTTCGCCGCCTGGTTAAAGTCCGGATTGGGGAACAGCCGCAGGCCGACAATTCCCGTCGGATAGCCGAAATAGGAGCCTACCGGCAGCTTCGAGCCATCGGAGAATGTCGCGCCGCGGGCGCCAATCTTCACGCCTGGATAAGCCTTCTCGTCTTCGAATGGGTCTGGTGGGCAGTCCTTGCGGCGCACGTCGAGCCAGAGCCCGAATCGTTGCGGATCGGCGGCCGCGGCTTTTTCGAAGCAAGGTTCGTTGATCGCGCCCAACCATTTCCAACGCGTGTCGCGATCGCAATGTTTGCCGTCGCAATAGGTTTGACTGGGATGCGACGTGACGATTTTCAAAAGGTCAAATGTTGCGAGGCTGTCTCTCGTGACTCTGTCCCAAAACCGGTCATTGCCGCCGGTCCAGAGCAGCCACATGTTGCGTCCCTGCACCTCTTCAGTGGACATGGCCGCACCATTGTCCATGTCTTGGAAGTAATCCTCCTGGGCCTGAGGAAAACTCCTGACATCGCGATTGACCTGCTGCGCCTCGTCCATCGGCGCGGCGGCCTCGGCTTGCGCGGACAGCGCAAAGACAACAACGGCTGCCACCAGGGAGCCTAGGAGCAGAGTATGACTGGAGAAACTGCTTCTTCGCATGACCGTTTCCTTGCTCCAAATCCATCGTTAGAGGCGGCGCAAACTGTTGGTCAACTGGAATGCAATTCGGCGCGTAGTTCCCAATGGCTAATCGCGCGGGGCTGCGGGTGGCGAACTTAGCCGCGGATGATTATAGCAAAAGATTTAAGCGTGTGCACGGTCGCCTTTACAACTAATAGAAATCCGGCCAAACTCAACTTTTCGCGATTTCTAAAGCGAGATGTTAGGCTAATTCTCGTTCGCCGCGGACGGTAGAATTTTGAATTCGCGGCAGGCCGCCGTCATGTCGATGCGGCACAGGGCTTGACGTACTTATCCATGTGAATTTCCCTTGCGTTGGCAAGTCTGGAAATTTGCAACGAATAACGAAAGTGGCGCCTGCCAGAGGGAAGATTTGGCGATGCTTCTCAGGCTGCTTCACCGGATATTCGAAATTCTGCTGCATCTCGAGCGGCGGTTCGAGCAGCCGTTTTTTCGGCCGGCGTTCAACTACCTGCTGCGCGAACCCACGGCGTGGCTGTTGACAACGTTGATCAATCTTCAACGCAGCCGGGAGAACGTCGGACTGGCGGAGGAAACGCGGCAGCCTGGCGAGGACGAAGATGTCCAGACCATGATCGACGAAATGCGTCGTCATTTGGTCCGGGATTTCCCACCCGGCGGCTTCGAACGCGCCGGTAACACCAAGACCCATGGCCTCGTGCGGGGCGAGTTGATCATTCGCGACAACCTGCCCGCTTCCCTGCAGCACGGATTGTTTGCGACGCCAAGAACCTATCCCTGCTGGGTGCGCTTTTCCGGCCCCGGTCCGCATGTCGAGCCCGATATCGACGACGTCGGCTTCGTAAGCATCAGCGTCAAAGTGATGGGGATCGAGGGCGAAAAATTATGGGACGACGAAAAGCATACCCAAGACTTTACGTCGGTTTGCACACCGACATTCGTGACGCCGAACATCAAATCCAATGCACGGCTGCAATATTGGAGCCGTCGCCACATGCCGACCTGGTATTTTCTTGATTTTCGCGAGCCTCATTTGCTCGACATGCTGATGCAATCCTTATGGAACGAAACACAGACCAACCCGCTCGGCGCCACGTTCTACAGCTGCGTTCCCTATCTCCTCGGGCCGGGTCAAGCGATGCAATACAGCTTCTGGCCGAAGACGGCGGTTTATCGCAAGATTCCGCGGTTACCGCTACGCCCGCCCGACGACTACCTGCGCGACAACATGATCCGTACGCTCGACGAAATGGATGTCGAATTCGAGATGCGCGTTCAGCTACAGACCGACGCCTTTTTGATGCCGATTGAAAATAACGCGGTGCTCTGGCCGGAGCGCTTGTCCCCGCGCGTCCCCGTGGCGACGCTGCGAATTCCGCGACAAAAGTTCGACGATCCGGCGCAGTTCGCCTTTACTCGCAATCTGAAATTCAATCCCTGGCATTGTCTGCCCGATCATCGGCCGCTCGGCAATCAGAGCCGCGCCCGCAAGCGCATGTATGATGAACTGGCGACGTTTCGTCAGAAAATGAATGCCGCCAAGCACATCGAGCCTACCGGCAATGAGCGGTTCGATGGCGGTTAATCGCTGGCGATCCACTTGAGTGCGGCTCGACCGGGCAGGAAGAAATAGGCGCCGCCGCGAACGGTGACGAATTGCGGAAGCCCGGTCGCGTGTCGGCATTGGGGCGGGGCGCCGGGCCGCGAAAAGCCGTCGGCGGGCTGCGGCTTAGCAATTGGGGCTGTCGGGAACGGCTCGCGATTGCCGAGCAATGGGTCCTGCTCGCCGGTAAGCGCCGCGAACTTCGCGCTGGCGATCCAGGCGCCCTGAATAAATTCGAACTGCCGCGCAATATTTGCATTTAGGCACAGGAAGTGGATTCCGGCTTGTGGATCCGACGTCGCTGGGTCAAGCGCCGAGTTGCGGTCGATCTGCTGGCCATATTCCCGACCGCGCCGCAGGATGCGATGGAATCGGGCCGATGCGATGGCGTCGTCCTCAGACCGAAGGAACGGCCAGACCGTTGTGTTGCGCGGCCACGGCAGCCTGGATGAGGTTGCCCCACGGGTGCGGCGTACAGTCAATCCGAGCATTACCAGAAGATTGTCGAGCGGGCCCTGCCGGCCGCTGGGCGCGTCGCCAGTGCGCGGATTGGCGCGGCGAATATGGGCGCCGACCGGACAGCTCAGCCCGTCGGGATCGGTATCGTAAAGGAAGCCATTGAGGTCCGAATCGCGCGGTTCCACACCCGGAATTGACCGGCGGAGGGTGAGATCGCCAAGCGGCGCTCCACCAAGCCTGCGACCCACCATCGACTCGGCCAGGTCATCCATTGTCACGCCGACGCGTTCAGCCTCGCCGGCGACCCATCGCCAAAAACCACGAACATCCTGGGCAAGCTGACGATAGACCAGGTAGCTGCCGTTAAGTCCGAGGTCGCGGCTATCCGGCGGATGTGAAGCTATTGGCAACATGTCGGCATTCTTTTCGCTCGCGTCCAGCAACGGGCGTTCCGTCAACAGGCCGTATTCATTTCTGTAACCGAGAAGAAGCTCGCCGAGGGCCAGCAGATTGGTGTAGTCCCGATCTGCCGTCGTGCCCGGCGTGCGAAGACGATCCCAGTCGAAGCTCGGTTGCGAGACCCCGTCGACGAAGCCGAATGGTTCGACCTTACCCATGTCGGTGGTCGGCAGGACTACGATCTTGGACAGGCCGGCGGCTTCCGCCTGTTCCCGCATTTTGGCGACGAATGTCTCGAGCCGGTCGGCATCGCTCGAAAGCAATATTAGTAGAATGTGCGGTTCCTTGTCGCCGACGCCCCAATCCCAATGGGTAGGGGCATTGGCGCCGGTGTCGCCCAACCGCCGTGAGCGGTTCTCGTTGCTCGCCATGCCTTCGACGAATTCCGGCGAAAAGCGCTTCACAATGGTTTCGTCGATGCCCAGCGCCAGCAGACCCGCCGAGGTGAAAGCAACTTGGTACGTTTCGCCGCCGTTCTTCTTCACGCCCTCGACGTTCATTTTCACGTCGGCGGCGGACAGATCGTGGAGACTGTCCGGAGCAAGGCCACGCAGCCACCGACGCGCGGCATGAGGCTCGACGACGCGCAAGAGCATGTAACTTGCGCTTCTGAGCAAGCCGAATGCGGTCCAGGTAATCCCCTGAACGTCGCTTCTGTCGACCTCAGGCCGTATCATCATTTTGCTTTTGGTCGTCATATCTCGGCCAACCAGCGGCGAATTTCGTCGTCGCTCATCGTCGCCTTTTCAAATCCGGTACGAATACGGCTATTGCGGGCAAGGTCACGGGCGGTCAATCCCGGATAAGCCTTGTACCAGACATCTGTTGGAATCTGGTGATGCCGCTGGAATCGCTTGAATTCCTGTTCGAGCCAGGCTCCTTTGGCAACCAGCCAATCGGTGGTCGGATAGGCCATGAAACTCGAGAAGGCTAGGTTCAGTCCGAAGCCGGCTTTGTTGATGAAATCGTCCATATAGGCTTCGTGCCCGCCGTCATAACTGCTGCAGAAAAAGCCGCGACGACGCTCGTCAAGAAAAACCCAATGCGCGAAGTGGATTGTACCGATGCGTCCGATCGATCCACGCGTGAAAATGTGGCGCGCCACCCAATTGACGCCGTAAAGGATTGCGATCTCTGTCCACAGGCGGAATCGTCCCGGCTTGATGGAGCCCATTGCGGTATATTGGTTGGTCACGTCATGATCCTCGCCGTCGCGTAACAGCGCAACTTTCGCGGATTCGTAAGGCTGGAGCACGATCGGATCTGTTTGCTCGTGCTTGCGCAACGCACTGACAAACAACAGCACGGCAATGGCAAGCAACGCGATCGCGATGACGGGGAACAATACAAAGCAAACGGCCGCAAGCAACAGCGGAAGCAACATGTGTGCGAGGTTGCGAATACGCCAGGCGAGCGGCGTCGGCGGCGTTGGCGTTAGCGGCGCGGCCGGGGCGACTAACTCGCGCAACCTAGCGAGGATCCGTCGAGGTTCGCGCTCGTCGACTCCCGGGAGGGCTTTACGCAATAAGCAGTGCAGCCGTGCCTCTTCTCGTACTTGCCCGACGCTACGCCCGACCCAATTGATGTAGGAGGCCGCTGGCTTGACGCGGTGCGTGCGCAACCAGCCGAGCAGGTCGGCATTTTTGTCATAGTCCTCGCAATGTCCGAAGAGTTCTCGCAACCCATTTGCTTCTTGCACCATGTGCGTCAGCAGTTCATCTGCGTCGCCGTCGCAATCCACCATGAAACAAAGGTAAGTGGGCCAGCTACAGGACGGCTCCTTACGGGTAGGGCCTTCGCTAGTCGGTTCGTCGTGAGCCGGCTGCGAATAGGCCGCGCGATCCTCTAACGTGTTGTCCGCGAGAACGACGAAGCGGGCGAAATGAATTGTCTTGAAGTCGCCAAACGGCACGAGCGGATTGTCCGGGTCAGCGAAGCCCGCGCAATTTGCATAATTCATCGTCGTCAAAAGTGATCGCAGAGCGTCGATGCTACCGGTCTGGATTTTCGCGACGATGGTGAAACTGTCTTGCGGGATCATGCCCCGTTCCGGCTCTATGTCCTGAAGTCGAGCGAAAAATCGATCAGCCGCGATTGATCCCAGTAGACCTTGCCGAGATAAAAGCCGGTCTCGATCATGCGAATTTCATCGCGTATATGCGACGCAACCAGCGATGTCTCCGAATAATCGAGGACGATGCATTCCTTGCCGTCGAGCAAGCTTGGCGCTTTGTAAACGCGAGCGATGATGGCCTTCAGGCCGAAGGGGAGAATGTGATTCCGCAAGAGCCCCGCCTTGGCGTCGAATACCTTGCCCTGCCAAGCGAAAATGTTGATCGCCTCCGCGATCGCTTCGCTACTCGACGTACCGGGCGCGATAATCGCAGTTCCCTTGGCTTCGCCGTCGGGGGTTGGCCCAGCCTCATGCGCGCTGAACAGCGCGTCGAGTTCCTGTTGCGACATTTTGAGCAGCTGCTTCGCATCTGTAGCCATGGGGCCTCTCCCTGATAACCTAATTGGAAGGCGCAGCTCATTGACGTAGCGGTAAATTGTACTAGACGCGAGTTCGCTCGGCAACTCTAGCGGGAATAACAAGGCATCGAGGCAGCCGCGATGCCGATCCTCACCGACGGCGGTCAGGTACAATGGGCGGCCTCGGCGTGAACATCCTTGGCAAGCACTGCAGCGGACAGACCTTTGCCGACGGTCTAATGGCGACCGAATAGCTCCGGTTCTGTCGTGAGGACGACTGGACGCATGTAACGATCCTAGCCGGGCATGCCTCCCTAGCGATTGCGGCATCAGCCGGGTCCCTGGGGTCAATAATACCACCGCAGGTGGCCGCCGTGACAGACGTGACCGCTCCACCCGCTAGGAGGGTCCGGCTGGTTGGGGGCCGGCGCCACGTTTGTCGCCCCCGGGAAAGGGGTGGGGAATGGGGCACCCCGTTTTGGCTGGTTGTAACATTGCCGGGCGCCAGTTCTGGCCAACCTACATGGTGCCTAGGCGGAGAAGATTCGACCCCAGTTCCTCTCCCTCCGGCGAGACTACTTCGAAGCAAAGCAGCGCCTTTTGCTCAATTGGGTCAGTCCCGCGCTGATAAGCAAACATACGAAATGGAGTCAGTTTGCCGACTGATAAGCATTTCGCCGAAACCTTATCAGTTGGGTGAAGGATAGCTTGTCGATGATCGCCAAATATCTGATGATCGCTTTGGCGCGTCAGCGAGCACGGGGATAGGGTCGGATTCGACGACTAGATGCTCGATTTGCTCGGCGATGTGTAGAGCATCGTCCACCTCAATCCCGAGATAGCGAACGGTGCTCTCCAGTCACGCGACCAAGCGCCGAACAAAAGTAAGGTCACGGCGCGTCCCGTGGCTGACATCCCCCGGGCCGCAACCAATTGGGGCGATGCATGGACCGCAAAACAGCGTGTGTAGCTCAAGCCTCGGTTTGTCGTAAAAAGGCGCAGACTGTGCCCGAGCGTCAAGAATACTGGATCGATGAATCGATTAGGTGGCTGGAGCGCGCCATAGAGCCATCAGGCGACGTCGCAGTTTCTTACGCGGTGATAGACGGACGCCTTGTCCCAAAGGAAGAGCCGTCAAAGACGTAAGGCCGTCCAGTTGGCACAATTTGGTCGGAACGAAATCCCGACTGCCGCGTGGTGCAATTTGGGGCTGGTGGTAGAGTAGCACTGTGGGGAACCAGCGTGATAGACCGGCGCTATTTCACGCGTCAGGCGACGACGCTTCTCAAGTTCGCCAAGTCAACCACTAACCCTCAGCTTGCGGCGGTCCTGATCGAGAAAGCCGCCGACCTCAAATCGCAAGTTGATGAGTCCAACTTACCGGACGCGGCGCCTTTAGCGCCGGACATTGAGCCACCCGCGAGGTAAGGCCTGCCTCAGTGGCGGCCTCTTTCGAATCCAATTCAATCTTCGGAGTCGGCCGGCGTGCGTCGGTCATCCCTTGAGCAAGATCGCGAATTAGTCGCCCGCGCTTTGGCCTCGATGTCCATTGCGGATATTCGGCAATTGGTCCGGGAGATGGAAGCTGAGCTGCGGAAGTCGCGCGCTTAAAGCTCGTAGAGTAAGGCCGTCTCAGTTGGAGCGGGATGTCTTTTTCCGTTGGACAACCTTGGGATTAAGTGGTTAACACGATGCCATCTGCAGTCATTGCCACTGCAACGCAGCTCTCTCAGTTTGGTCGTTCTTAATCTGGCAAATCTGGCAGGTCTTCGATGGCCTTCTTTGATGCGCGACGGGAAATGAACGAAGCAGGTCGTTGCCGAGTTCGGGCTGAGGAATGTCATCGCCTCATGCTGCTGGCGCAGAGTGGGGCCGAGGCTACGATTCTGACGAGCCTTACCAGAAGCTGGAAAATGATAGCTAATCAAACCGACCGCTATGTCGCGATCATGAAAAGGGAGGCTGCTCAAGCAACAGATAAGGGCAGGGGGGGTGAGCGAATTTGACCAGCAATTCCGATCTGCGTCGCTATGCCCGCCCAGCGCCGCCCCGTGGTGGCCTCAAGCATTAGCGCCCCCGTACACACCCGATCATCCTGCCGCCGCACGGGCGATGCCTCGCGGCCCCGGCGATAAGAGGGAGCAACGCAGGCGGGCTGTTCAAGGAAATGGAAGCTCAATTGCGGACGAATGAAAAGGCCGCCCGAAATATGTCGAGCGGCCCACCGGGCTCAAAATTAATTATCTAAAACGCGGCCCGCCCCGGTGTTTACAGACTGCACCAACCGCGCCGAAGGCGCGAATCAAAAATGCTGTTCCGTCAAAGGAACGAGAACCTTGTGGCAGCCCGGATAGAAGTACGGCGTCGGCAAGACAGTCTTTCCTGACGTGATAATAACGGACCGACTGTGCGATATTGACCACCGCGTCCCCGACGCGGACGGTTATTCTAGTTGCAGGGCAGACAACTCATGCGGAGAAGGTCATGAGCGACAACGTGATGTTATTTCCAAACATCCTGCAGCCAGCAACTGCTTTGAAGGCCTATGCGCCGATAGGCGTCAGGTTCTGGGAGAACCAAGGAGCCGCGCTCGATGGCTTGAAGGAATTTGCCGACGGTTGGTTTGCCCGGCGTCGTAAGAGCACACAAGCGGCGCTTGAGGCGGCCAAACATATTGGCGATGCCGAGACGCCCTCCCATATATTCCAGGAATATCAGAATTGGTTTACGCGAGCGATGGAACTGCTCGCGGAGGATGGCAGGGCCTATCAGCAACAAGTGTTGAAGGTCGGAGCCAACCTCAGCGCAAGACCGGAAGCTCCGCAGACCGACGAGCGTCGGACCGGCTAACGCCCCGCCGATACCTCACTGCTTTCGTCATCGATCCCGCGCCAGCTTCAGGCGTCCCCAATGCTTTCCTTTCGCGACGGCCATTGATAATTGTGTCTTCTTGCACCGGCCTTGTAGCAGCAACCGGCGCGCTGGCTCTCATTGCCTGGATCGGATTAGCATTCCTCGGATATTGGGCTGCCAGAGACCAAAACGCGAAGTTTGGCCGCCCAAAAGTCAACGTCTTTCGGTGGCAAGCCGAGCCGGTCGTTGCTATTTAAGTTTCGGAAAATGAGCGATATTGGCCGCCCTTGTCAGGAATATCCTATTGCAGCCGATCCGCTGCCGGAGGTGATCCCTCATGATCGGGCACCGCGCCGAGATCACCTGTCCCAATTTGGGGGAGGGCGGTTCTTCATTGCCCCGACGACTTGCTTTGCAAACGCGGTACCCGGCGAGACCGGCTTCGACGATTCGCCATTGATCTTTGTCCCTCGAACCTTCAGGCGTAGTTCGAACGCGTCGAGCTGCAGAGCGAACGTCGCCAGCGCCAATCTGAGATTATTCAGCTCTTCGGCTCGCTGGTCGTCCCGGTGATCCATGGCGCGGTCTCGTGCGGTCACATGCGCGGATCATAGCCTGTTTTCTCGTTCAACAAAAAGACCGCCCGAAGGCGGTCTCTCTGTAGCTGACGCTAAACGGGAATGCGATAACGCTGCTTGCCCCCAACGCTTTCCCATTGTTCCTCACTTCTAAATATTTTCCCGCAATTCGAAAGTGCCCAGACGAAATTCTTCCTCCCCGGTGTCCTCTCCGGTTTCCGTCGACGCCACCGTGCTGTAGAGCGTAAATTCTGCGGTCGGATATTGCTCCCAGATGGCGAGATCTTCCGCCGTGATTGTGAGCCATCCGAACGTGAACGAGTATCGGCCCGGTTCGGTTACTTGGCCGACTTTGGTCCACGTGATTTTGTTGACGGCCAAATCTCTTCGCTCCCTAGCGATTCCGCCCGAAGGGTCGTCTCTGTGACGTTCATGATTGGAGCGATCGGCTGGACCGTCAACTCTCGGTTCTGGGCGGAACGAGCCGATGCCGCCCATTGGCGCTTTCGCACAGGCCCGGCGGCATCCCGGCATCGTCAAGGTCCGGCGGTACGCTTTCGAGATGCCCTGACGATTCGGTTCACTCGCGGCTCAAGGCTAACCGGAAATTAACCGATCGCACGCACCCTTATGGTGGTCAATTTGAGTTGGAAAGCCGTCGCTGGTGCAATCAGCGGCGGTTTTTTCGTAAAACGAGCAGATGAACTATCGAGCCTTCACAAACGACAGCTTGACGATGATGTACGAGGGCGTCCGCGGCGCCCTGGCGACCGACGATGCGCTGAAGGCGCAAGGCGACGAGTCCAGGTTTCGAGTGCGGGAGACGCCCGACTGGAAAAAGCACGCCGCCGATCTGGAGTCGGAAATGCTCAACCGTGGAATGTTTTTCGTGGTCATCGATTGGTCCAAGGGCCAAGGCGATCTGTTCCAAGATGAGTCAGGCAGGCCCCGATGATGTATTTCATGCCCAGTGGTGCCGAGCAGACGGAACAAGCGACCGTTTGATTGGGTTTTCCCAATAACCGGGAGGTCGCTATGGGACGATTTTATTTCCACCTCCGTGCAGGTGACGGACTAACACGCGATGAGGAAGGCGTAGACCTGCCGGACACCGCGACTGCTCGGCACGAGGCCATACTCGCTGCCCGTGAAATCCTGGCGGAGGCGATCAAGGATGGTAAACCCAATGTTGCGGACGCTTTCGTGATCATGGATGAAGCGGGGCGAACTGTCGATATTGTACCGTTGGCAGCGGTTTTACCCGAACACATGAAGAAGTAAGGCCGCCTCAGGGCGGCCTCTTTCATTGCGTGCCAAGCCGTTTCTTTTGAGGCCTTACATAATCTTCCAATGCATCGCGTGTCCTAATTCCCTACCGCGAGCGGACGGCCCCAGCACAAGGGGGCAAGGCTGAGGCCGCCTTAGTCCAGGGTACCCATGCCGGGGACGGCCCGACACAACTGCGGAACCCGCTAGCTCAAAAATGGTTCCGGCAAAGAGCCTCATTTTGGAACTGCGAGTGACCTATTTCGGCCAATACGTT
>WNFM01358802.1_pt1 | contig 11597 bp, 10 predicted proteins | sample 5400271 | NCBI WGS metagenome assembly WNFM01 (sample SAMN13153352, study PRJNA577476) | soil metagenome | isolation source: 60 cm saprolite on Douglas fir-dominated hillslope | place: USA:California | collected 2013-09-17 | reverse complement strand
AACCAGCAAATTTTTATAGGTGGGACACGCTTCATCGGTTAACTCTTGCTGAGTAAACCGTTTGAGGAATGGATGAGGACGGTCCCTTACCTCTTCCTGTCTCTTAATCCTCAGGACTTCAATCTCCTCCAGGATATCACGCAGCACTGTCGGTGTCTTCGAGGAACCGAGGTCGCTCTGGGCCATATCTCTCTCCCATTGTGAGGACTGGCCAGGCCGAACCATGAATAGATGGAACGATCTCTCGCCAATCCAGGTGTAGTTTTACACTTGGTACAACACTGCCACCCCACTATACTATTCCCTGGAACCCACACATGAGGAAGAAGGAGTTATCACATGTTGACCGTAGGCACTCTTACACGAGTAGAAATACACCCCGGAAATGAAAAGATCGTTAAGCATGTAGTAAATTGGGCCAAACTGCTGCGAAAAATTGGGTGAACCCAGGAATGGATCGGCTCTCGCACTGGAGAAACTGCTCTTCATCGAGAGAAACGAGAGAGAATACTGGAAATACACACTCAACGCTGCTCCTGAAATGGTATTGGACAAAACGGGTCCCGACAGAAAAACCCGTCTAAAATCCCGCTGAGGTGGAATAGAACGTTTTTTCCCCTTGTTTCAGTACGTGTCCTCTGGACGCCGCTCTGAATTGGCCAGAAGCTACGTCTTAAGAAAAACCGATTCTGGCGCGGGGAGTGGATTTGGGAATGTAAAGACTTGAGAGAAGCGGTTCTCTTCTTTCGCTCTATCCTCTTTCCGAGGGTCCTGGCCGTCGCCCTGCATCAGTACCAGTGGGCGATGTCCTCGGGGAAAAATGAAGGAAAGAGATTGAAAAAATGAGCATTTCAACAACCAAGGAGCCCATTCTGATCCGAGCAGGTCAGAGTGACCTCTCGGGAGTCTATGCGAAACCTTTCAGCGCTCCTCGCGCTCTGATTGTGGCCTTGCATGGGGGCGGCAACTCGGCCGCTATCTTTGATAACACCATCCCTGGCGAAGCTGGCTTCCTCGATACGGCGGCCTCTCTTGGGTACGCGGTGCTGGCGCTGGATCGACCGGGCTATGGGGCCAGCCAACAGATCGCCGAAGATCTGAGCACCTTTGACGGCCAGATCGCCCTCCTGCGGCTCGCGCTGACCGCGGCCTGGGAGCAGTATGGAGCCGACTCGGCAGGCATCGTTCTGCTTGGCCAATCCTTCGGGGGACTCATCGTCCTTGGGCTGGCTGCCAGCCATCCCGATGTGCCTTTACTTGGCGTGAGCACTCATGGGACGGGATTACGCTGGTTGCCAGGTGCCCTCCAACGCTTTCAAAGCAGGCTTTCCGATGCCCCATTCGTCCAGCTTCCTTTCGACGAGAACGCCAGGTCCCTTGGACCTGCCAACAGTTGGGTTCATGAGGCCCGAGAACGCTTGAAGCAGAGTCGAGCTCCTTTGCCGATGGCGGAGTTGCGTGAGGTGCTGCGCTTTCCCCAACGTCTTCGCCAGATCAGTGCTGAGGTGCGCGTTCCCGTCCAGATGACCCTTGGAGAGTATGACACCACCTGGGAGTCCTCTGCATCCGCGCTGGACGAACTGAGCCATCTTTTCCCACAAGCCCCATTTGTGGATGTGCGTCGCCAACGCTTCGTTGCTCATCAACTCAGTGCCAACTTAGCGGCGCGTGCGTTCTACCTGCGTGAACTGGCTTTTGTCGAAGAGTGCCGGGTTCACACCAGCATGATTGCCCCTGAGCCCTTGCCATAACCTTGCTTGTGCGTTCGATACCGAAGCCGTGACTGTGTGAACACAGACGATTCGCCTGGAAATCATTGCCGTCTGGATGAGCATTGCGCGGAGAAAGATCGTGCGCTCATCATCCAGGCGGATCAGGGATGGCTCCATATCCAATGGCATGGGCAGTTGCAGTCCAGGAAATACCCGTGCCATTGAACGTGAGAAGAGTTGTCACAGGAAACGAACGTTTTTGCTCCTCTGCCATTCCCTTCGTAACGGAAAAATGAAGGACATCTTTCCAGATAATATATCCTTAACGGGTTTTTCTGTCGGACCCCAAAACGTGCGCTACTCGTTCACGACTGCCCAGATCATTTCGCGCTTTGCCCATCGTGGTTCCGTCGCGGTTGAGCGTGTTTTGCGCCGTTTGTGGGATGCGAATCGGAGGACTCCCTTGTGTGGAGAGAGGGAACTGGTGCTGGTACAGTCAGGGCATTCAACCAATGGAACGCCGCTATCCAGAAAATGCTGGAGGTCAATTGGCACCACCCCAGAAAATGTGCATTTGACTGATTTGGTTGGCTGCGTCACTGCCGAATGCCCGTCATTGCTTCCCGCATGCTCTTCTGTCTTCAGGTCTGCTTGCTCCTCTTGCGGCTCGCTTGCCTGGACTCCACCTATGGGTTCCGCTGGAGGTGCATCATGGCCTGGTCCGTCTCCGTCAATAACCCGAAAGGTATCGCGGCGAAGGATAAGCAGTGAAGCTGCGTCCTCTAGCGTCTGCGCCCGTACATCCATTTCGTGAGCCTCATACGTCCATTCTAGGGCTGTCGTGACCAGTTTCATCACGTGATCCATTGTCACGCGACCAGAATGGGTTGGGTCAAACTGTGACTGTGTGAGCCAATGGTAGATAAAGTTAGACCATTGCCGGAGGTTGAGGTGTGGAAAGAGTTCGTGATAGACGATCTCCAGCGACGCCAGGATGTCGCGCACTTCCTCTGAGGTGTGACCTGCAATGCGGCAAAACGGTTGGAGCGGATCGAGTCGGCGGCGGAATTGGAGCCAAGTAGGGTCAGGCAGATCAAGCGTTTCCTTGAGTGGGATCATTTGCCCACGTCCAGCCGCAACGAGGCACAACCCAAGCGGATGATTGTACTGCAACCGTCCCTGGTCCGTGATTTCCTTGATGAACATCAGATGTTCCAGTGAGAGATCATGTGCATCATCCACAATGATGCACTCCGTCCCATATTGGTGCAGATGTCCCATGAGTTTGGGCTTGCGAGTGCGCCAATGTCCTCGCAACTGGAGGCCAAGCGCCGTGTAGAGTTGGTCGCCCAACGCCTGCTCGTCTTCATTGTTTTTCGGAGTCACAATCGCCAGGATCGCCCGTGAACCAGCAGTTTTGACCAGATCGCGAATCCCCATTGTCTTACCTGACCCCGGATCGGCGACAATCACATGCCAACTCCGCTTGTCCCAGGCTGAACGAAGCATCGCCTGGAACCGTTTTTCAAAGGCCGTCTCAAGAAAGATCTCTTTGTGAAAGAGGGGGTGGGTCATAGCGATGGCTCCTCTCAAAGCTGGCGAATACGTAATGGGTGAGTTGGACGGTCTGGGTCAGGATCAGGGATGGCCTTTGGCAGTGGTGCCACTGAGGTATGCTTCGCCTCAATACTCGCCAATCGCTCAAGGACTTCGACTGGATGGATGTCTTCTCGTTGGCGATCCCATTGACGGCCCTGTTCGGCCTGACGAATCTCGGCGGATCTTCGTTTGCGGGCTTGTCCTGCTTCACTCTGGATGTGGGCGCGCACCTCTCTTCCTTCTTCGCGTGCGATTTTCGCCTCTTCCTCGTCGTGTTTGCGCATCGCTCTAGCTTCCCACTCACTGACGCGGCCTCCCATAAACGCTGGACAGTAGGCTTCTCCCACATACACGCCCTCAACGAAGAGATACAACACACCCAGATCTCTTCTGTCGTAGTACACCTCAAACTCACGACCGGCAAGACGCGAGAGGAGGCCAGGACACACATACCAGCGGCCCAGAAAAGAAAGCCTGGAGCCTTCAGAGATGTGATACCCATGACCTGGAGTTTTCCGATTGACCGCTTTCATCAGCAACAATTTCAAATCATCGGGCGATCCAAGATACTGAGGGACGCCGCTCTGCGCGACTGCATGATCCCAACAGATGCACCGTTTTTGCCGCCGCAGGCTATCCCAGTCTTGTTGGTAATCATCGACGATAGCTTGATAGAAACAACGCTCCAGTTCTTCTAGCGTTATCCCCCCAGTCTCTGCCGCTCTTTTCGCATCGTTGATCCCGTGACTCGTGCCCGGCTGGCGTCGTTCAAAGCGCTGGGTCATCCAGCGGAAGAGGTTCTCCACGATGCCTTTTGCTGATGGGGCATATGGAGGTGCCTGTTCGGTGATGATGCCAAGCCGATCCACTAAGACCTGTCGGGCGCGCTCGGAGGTAAAAATCTTCCCCCGGTCATGAAAAATGATAGCCGGTTTGCCATAGCAGGGCCAGGAATGTTGGCATCCAGCAAGCCCAACCAAGCGATCTTTCGGCTCCAATGCCTGACGGACCAGACGCATGTAGTCTTCCTCCTTCAGCGGGCCGAGGGAGAGGATCGCACCGAGAATCGCAGCGGTTTTCACACAGATGAGTGCTGCGGCGTGGACGCGTTGGGTCACCGCAATGCCGTCGGGGGTGACGACATACAGTTCTAGCGAGTGCTCATCGACCTGGGTGAGCAGCGCCGGAGACGGAATGGAAAGCACAAATGATTCGGGAGAGGAACGTGCACGAGGAAGCGATTTTGCCCGCTCACGCACAGCTACCAGATCCGGCTCCTCTTTGAGCCGATGGATTTCTCGACGCACTTGATCGTAGGAGGGGAGTTTGACGGGAGTGCCCATTGAAACCTGCAATCGCTCCGCCACCTGCCGCATTTCCATGTGTTCATGGATTGCCGTCATGGAAAGCTGTGTGGGGAGCAAATACAACCGCCGGATGCATTCCTGGAAGGCAGGATGCATGGTTGTCTTTCTCGTGTAGCTTCCGTGAGGGACACAGGCAATCTGACCGATAGCCTTCGTCCGCTGGACCAACTGGGAGAGCCAAGAACGCGAAATCCCTGACTCGGTCGCAATCCGTGTCTGAGATGCCCCAGCCAACACCTGCTCGACTGCTCGCAGATTTCGATAAAACTGTTCTCGCTGCTTCTCCGGTAAAGTGGAGGCGTCAAATGTTGGACCTGCAATGGGCGTGTTGGGTTCAGAGAGAATGGGTGTGGCTGAAACGATCTTCTCTTCAACCAGAAGCGTGTCTGGAAAGGGGTCAAAAGGAAGCGCTGCCGCTTCTGGTGGAAGCAAAGCCAAAGGGAGCTGACGATCAAGCGTCTGCTGTTGCAAATCAACGAGCAAATGTCCTCTTGCCGCAGCATCAGCAGCGATTTTCCAGATCGTCGCTTCAACCAGTGGAAGAGGCCACCGCTCAGCGAGCCTTTGCTCGACCTCTTCGACACTGGCAACTTCTCCCCACGGCCATACCTCCTGGACAGCTTGGGCAATGTCAGCAAAAGCGGGAAAGCTCTTTCGTCGAGCATGTAAGAAAACCAGATTGTAGTGGCGTGCTCTGGTGAGTGTCTTCTCTGTGGCAATCCAGTAGACCCCGTGCTGAAGACGCGCGAGACGGCGAGCGGCCTCAGCTTTGGCAAGATTGCGATCCTGTCGTTTCTCGTCCTCCATACCAGCTTCAGCGATAAAGGTGGCCCCATCCTGAAGCTGCCCCACCACATCAGGCAGGTAGTCATGGGGTTTACCCTCAAAGGTGTAGCCAATGGCAAGAGGAGCATGTTTGGGGAGGGGCAATCGGTACGTGGCTGCAAATGGAGGGCCAATGTCACCGCGAGCGTAACTGACCACCTGGGGGTTGTATTCAAGCCAGAGCAAGAGTCTTTCTTCGAGCTGACTACAAAATGGCTGCCTGGTACTCTTGGCGGAGCCTGTCTTGAAACTAGGAATCCACCCGGAAATGGAACGGCCTGCGATTTTAAAGAGGTCAATGCCATCGACAGAGGGTGCAACCATCGTATTTCTGCCTCTCATGAGCGGGAAATGTGTATTTCCACGGCCAGCCTATCCGAGACACATGGACACTATTTACAACTCTAAGGGAAGTATACCAAATGGAGAGCAGTTTCTCCAGAGTTTCAGCAGTTTCTCCAGAGTTTCAGTGATCCATTCCTGGGTTTCACGCTGATTTCCTGAGTTTCACCCAATTTTTCGCAGCAGTTTGGCCCAATTTACTATCTGGAGGAACAATGTACCTACTGCTCCAGGCCATTGGCCGCGTACCCGCTCATCATGAGCGACGATACGAAGCAAGCCGTGTACCATGTCACCTGCGCGCTCGAACTCGCCACAGACCTCCTGGTCGATTTGTCTACTACCTGCACCATATCCCCAGTTGTTTGTTCTCACAGCACCCGAAGCGGTATCTCGCAGAATGCCGCATAGCGAACGGGTGCAAACGGAAGGAGTCGCACATGCAGTCAACGAATATTCGTCAGATTAAGGCAGCTCTTTGGGATCAAGCGTTCACCGACAGAGCACGGGTGTGGTGTCCAATGGGCGGTGTGGTCGCTGTCAGGAGAAGAAAGGGCCAACTCCTGGCCATGATACGCGGCTGGGGTGGGCGCTGGTATCCGGTGAACAGCGTGCGGATCGAACACGCAGGCCGCACGCTTCTCTCCTAAAGGAGCCTGGTCGATGAAAGAGCGCCTGCGCGATCTTCTCTCCGAGGTCGGAGAGAGCTTCGATTACTTGCGAAGCGATGTTCGCAATCTCAGCCGATATATGGCTGAACTGGAAGAGCTGATCGAAGGTTACCGCGCGTTCGCCGCGACCGCGACTCTCTCGACGCCTGCTGATCAGCAGGCCCGCCGCAAACTTCTGAAGAAGACACTCAGAGTCGTTGGGCCACCGCCAGACGTACCCAGCCAGGTTGACCAGGAGGCAGAACAGGCTGCTCCCGGCGATGGGATACAGGCTGGGACGCTCACATCTCCCGGCAAGCGTTGACTTTTAGGGGTAGCGCTACGACTGGCGGAAACAGCCGGAGTGATGAGGATCGAACGTCATACACCAGGGGCAGAGTAGCGGGCAATACGAGTATCATTTGCATTCTCTTTTCTTTCCAGTATGATCCTCTTCATTTTTCAGGAGATATCATGAAGAGAACCAGGCCAACACTGTCAGCACAACAGGGGAGCGGCCCGTTGCGCGAAGGAAATCATGCTCTGTATCGAACGTGCCCGTCTCTCTCATTGTCCAGAGAAAGCGAGCGTTTCTCCCCGCAGCCGTTGCACGTCGCGCATGGGGGGGACACCAAAGAGGCTTTTGTACTCTCGATTGAAGTGGGAAGCGTCTTGATACCCGACGCGATAGGCCGCACTGGCCGCATCCAGGTCTTCCCCCAGCATCAGACGACGGGCGTGCTGAAGTCGCAACCGCTTCTGGAATTGCAAGGGGCTCATCGCGGTGACGGCCTTGAAGTGATGGTGGAAGCCCGAAACGCTCATGCCCAACTCGTGCGCGAGGTCCTCAATGTGCAATGGCTGATCGAAGTCCTGGCGCAATCGGGCAACGGCTCTGGCGATATCGGAGGTGTACCCCCCCAGGACCGCCAGGTGGCGGAGGCGGTCCCCTTGCTCTCCTATGAGGAGACGATAGATGATTTCCCGCGTAATCAGTGGCAGCACGACCGGCGCTTCGGCAGGAGCATCCAGGAGTCTGACAAAACGCACGACCGCGTCGAGCAGATTGCCATCCAGCAGACTGACATCGAGAGCTCTTGCGTCCGCCTGCTTCCGAAGCTGTGTGTATCCCGCTTCCAGCAGAACCGAACTCACGAGGGTGGGAGGGAGTTCCAGGCGAAGGCTGAGGTAGGGCCGCTCTTTTGAGGCTTCTACCACCTGGCTCACGCTGGGGAGTTCGATCGTGGTCAGCAGATAATGCAAAGGATCGTACCGATAGCGACTCTCACCGAGCAGAACCTCTTTGCCGCCCTGAGCAATCACGCACACGGATGGGGTGGATACCCCATGAAGTGGCGCTGTCGGTGAGGATGAACGAGCCAGGCGCAGCCCCGACAACGGCTGAACCGTTCCATCTTCACGGAGAACCCGCGAGACGCGCTCAACCAGTTCCTTGCGATTGGCTTGGAGTCGTTGAATCTCGCGTTCGGCCTGCTCTTTGATCATCGTAGACATCGGAACCCCTTCTCTTCTTGCTCTTGTGCTTATCTTCAAGATTTGCAGAATCAGACAATCATTTTCGACAATAATTCTATCACCCCGCGCTCTGAAGCGTCTATACTCCCTGTAGATCAAGCATATGCCTCTCTGCTTGTGCAGTCCTGCTGGACCTTTCTTCAAGGGAAGAGAAAGGCGCGAGAAGAAGGCTGAAACGTGCTGATCGTTTGTCTTGGAGAAACAAAAAAGGAGCAACCGAAATGGGAAAGCTTGATGGAAAGGTCGCGATTGTGACCGGGGCCGGGCGAGGGATAGGGCGTGCGATCGCAGAGGCATACCTGCAAGAAGGGGCATCGGTGACGATCACAGCTGCACATGGACAAATTGAACTCGATCAACTAGCGAAGCAGGATTGGTCTGAACAGGTGTTGGCGCTGCTCGCCGATGTGACGAATCAAGAGGCATGTGAACAGGTGGTGAACCAGACCATCCAACGGTTTGGGCACGTCGATATCCTGGTCAATAACGCAGGTCGAGGCATGAAGTATGTCAGTGCTTCTTTTCTGACGGAGCCAACTCGCTTTTGGGAAGTAGAGCCTTCGGTCTGGCGTATGATCATAGACACGAATGTCAATGGACCATTCTATATGGCTCGTGCAGTTGTTACACGTCTGCTGGAGCAGCAGCGCGAGGGGAGCATCATTAACATCGGTGTGAGCTATGAAACGATGAAGCGGCGCGGTTTTTCTCCCTATGGATCGTCGAAGGCTGCGCTTGAGGCTGCCTCGGCCATCTGGGCACAGGAACTGATCGAGACGCGTATTCGTGTCAATATTCTGCTGCCGGGTGGCGCGACCAATACCGGTATGGTCCCCGCTGAGATGCCAGTGGATGTACAGGCGCGTTTGCTCCAGCCAGAGATCATGAAGGCTCCGGCTGTGTTTCTCGCCTCGGACTCTTCGCAAGAGCTCACCGGTCGTCGCTTGATTGCGACTGAATGGAGCGCGGCGAATCCGCAGGGCAGAGCTATTGTGGAGGGAATTGGCTAGCTCTTCGCGGATCGAGAGAGCGCACGACAATGCTCTGCGTTTGGCCCGCATGCATCCGGTGATTGCCTTGACTGAAGGTGAAGCCCTGGCGCTGGCCGCCGAACTTCTCTCCGTTGTGGCTGGCCGACGGGGCGGATCTCCAGCCAGCCAGGATAAGGAGCCTGAGTAACACTGCTTTTCACCGTCTATCCCGTCGCGCCAAACTCCGGCAGGACAAGCTGCTCGGCCAAGACCACCACCTTACCCGGTTTTTTGTGCGTCACCGTTGCTGGCCTCCGCAAGGCGAGAAGCCATTCTGTGTCCGAGAGCCGCCACAGATCGAGTTGCGGGCTGCGAAAGTGCGTCTCCAGCCGTTGGGGATTCTTCACGTCAGCGATCTCCCCGGTGCCTTTCTTGATAGAAAGCTCGTACAGCGAAAGCGCAGTGGCCTGGTACTCTACCTTCAAATTCCCCTCATAGACCCACACCGAGACATCCTCTCCTGCCAGCCCCCGCTCCCCATAGAAGCGCCAGTGCTTAAAGCGGACGAAGCCGTGGCGATCAATCTGGCGGGTGAACTGTGTGGCGTACAGCGCTCGCGAGAGAACCTCTTCGGGGAAGGTCCGGCCCAACATTCCCCGCAGCACCTCTGAGGGGCTGTGTCGCCCATCCTGGCGCGCCTGATGGGCAAAATGCCGCTCGGTATTGTAATTCACCCACCAGGTGTGGTGCGCTTGCTGGATTTCCGGCCAGGTGCGCGCTTTGGCGAAAGCAAAGTCAGCTAGTCTCATCTGTATCGAGAACAAGGTTTCTGCATAATTTTGCCAGGGTTCTCCGGGGTCAATACGCTCCTTACGGATGCCCAGCATGTCATAGAACTGGAGAGCTTGAGCGCTGTAAAATTGCCCTCCCCCATCGGTCACGAGCGCCTCTGGCGCGCCGTAACGTCTGATGGCCTCAGCCAAGACTGCGAGGAAATCCCACTGGTTCTGCGTTGGGGAAATGGCAGAGGCGAGGACCATCCGCGAAAAATTCTCAAAGACCGTAATGACATAGACCGGCTTGGGATCGGGCAGGAGGTGCTCTTCGATGTAGCGAATATCGGCGCTCCAGAATTGATGACGCCTTACGGCCTTAAATGGCATCTCCAGCTTCTCACGCGGCGGGCGTTGTGGCTTTTCCAGACCGTAGAGTTTGCGATTCGCTTCCATAATCCGGCCACAGGTGGTCGGGCTGACTTCAATCCCCATGCGTGAGAGGGCAGCACTCATTCGCCACTTTCCGAGCAGCGGGTTCTCCTGGAGCTTTCTGACCTCATTGGCAATCTTCAGCGTGACCCTGCGCGGCCCTTTGCGCGCCCTGGATTTCTCTTCTAAGCCTGCAACCCCTTCCTCGGCCCAACGCTGAAGGGTGGCGTAAATGGTTGGGCGGCTCACCTGCATATACGCTGCAATCGAAGTGATCGACCAGCCCTCCGCGTGCAGCCGGATCACGGCGAGCTTGCGCTCTGCCGGGTCAGGGATCAGGTGCCAGGGCTGGTAGCGCCGGGCCTGGAGAGAGGGGGAAGGGCCGGAGGTTGCGATGCGTTTGACATTTTTATGATCTGGTCTTCTGCCATACCGAATATAGCAGACCTCGGCAATTTCACGCCAACTCATCGCGGGCATTTCGTAGTGGAGGTCCACGATGAGTTGGCGGATCTCGGCGGACAGGGTTTTGCCTGTCTCTCTCTCGCCCCCTTGCTCCCCAGAGGGAAACAGGCTTTGCATCCCGTATCGTTCAAACTCATCCGCTTTGCGGGACAACGTGCGCTGGGGGACATCGATCTCTTTCGCTCGCTCCCCTGCGGTTTCATGGAAAAGGATGAGGGGCCTGATCGCCTCATAAAGCTCTTGCTCTGGCCAGAGCGTCCATTGCTTGATACTTGCCCACTCATCCGTTCGCTCTCGGCGGGATCGTTTCGGTCCAGGCATCTCCCCCAGCCTTTCCGATACAACGATGCTTCCTTCAAGCGTACCTGACTCTCCAAGTGTTTGCAAGGATTCAAGGGCGTTTTAGCCCATCTGGCCCCCCGACGTTTGCCAGTTTGAATGCCCCATCCGCGTAAAGCATGTTACGGTCCACGCTCGTGATGGACTCGGTGTTGGGGATGTGATGGACTCGGTGTTGGGGATTGACAAATCAAAGGCAGGTCACACTCGCTCGCCGCGTACGAGTTCTTCACCACAGCAAGGGAGCCAATAGCCGAAATTACCAACAGCAAAAGCGCCAGAATGCCTACAACAACGCGCAGAGGAGTTGGGCAGACAGGCTCGTGCTTGTGCTCGTGCCCGTTGCCTCGCAATTGCTGCCGGGAGGAAGGACCAGACCCCTCGGACTGGCCTGGATTTCGGTTATTTCCTTTCAGACCAAAAATCAGAAACGCCGCTCCTCGACTGGCCCGCTCGCCTCCACACCTCCTACTTCACCCCAATGGGCCGCGTCATTATCATTTTGCTGTTAGTATATCTCAAAAGCAGAGAAAAGCCGGAAAAATAGGCCATCTTTCCTGTGTAACACTCCTCAAAAGTCCTGATT
>WNFM01322161.1_pt1 | contig 11598 bp, 11 predicted proteins | sample 5400271 | NCBI WGS metagenome assembly WNFM01 (sample SAMN13153352, study PRJNA577476) | soil metagenome | isolation source: 60 cm saprolite on Douglas fir-dominated hillslope | place: USA:California | collected 2013-09-17 | reverse complement strand
ATCCCGCCTCCCTCGCGCCCGGCCTGGGCGAGCTCACCAAGATGATGGTCGAGCGATACAAAGCCAAAACCAACGCCACGGATGTGCCGCCGCATTGCTCCATGGGCTTCAATCAGGCCTGGATCCTGCTCAACAACGTGCTTCCGATCGCGAAGGAAAAATATGGCGGCTTCGACGCGGAGGCGGTGCGCAAAGCCGCGCTCGACGTCGACATCCCTCCGGGCGGTACGATTCAGGGCTACGGCGTGAAGTTCTATCCGCCGGGGACGCAGCTCTCCGGTCAGAACGAACGATCGACGCCCGTGGTCATGCAGAATTCCGGCGAGCATATCGCTGTGGTCTGGCCCGACAACATCAAGACCCAAGAGCCGGTCCTGCCGTTGCCCGCCTCCTCGATCTACGCCATGCGCTCGTAGGCGGTCTGCAACACATTCCCTTCGTGCCGCGTTGCCGCCCGGGGACGGCACGATCGTGGGGGTTGAAATGCTGGTCGCCACCGAGCTTTCCAAACGCTTCGGGGGTTTCCTCGCGGTCAACCGGGTATCCTTCGAAGTGCGCGAAGGCGAAATCGTCGGTCTCATCGGACCGAATGGATCGGGCAAGAGCACGACTTTCAACCTCGTCGCAGGTGCGCTGCGCCCGACCGCCGGCTCGATCCGCTTCCACGATGAAGACATAACCGGCCTGCCGGCGCACAAGATCTGCCATCGCGGAATTGCGCGCACGTTTCAAATTCCGCGTCCGTTCCGAAAGCTGTCGCTCATCGAAAACGTGATGCTCGCGGCCTACTATGGCGAGGCCGGCGGGATTGACCGCGAGGAGGCACGACGTCGGGCCGAGGAAGCGCTCGACCTCGTCGGCCTTCCCGGCAGCACGGCCGCCACCACGGGATTGGGTGCCGCGGCGCTCAAAAAGTTGGAACTGGCGCGCGCTCTTGCGACGCGGCCCAGGCTGCTCCTGGCCGACGAAAGCCTCGGCGGGCTCGATGCCGCCGAGATGGAGCGCGCCGCCGAGCTGCTCGCGCGCATCCGCAGCCGCATGGGAATTACCATCGTTTGGGTCGAGCACATCATGGGCGTGCTGATGCGAGTCGTCGAGCGCGTCATCGTGCTCGACCACGGCGAGAAGATCTTCGACGGTTTGCCCGCCGAGGCTGCGCGCGATGCGCGCGTGGCGGAAGTTTATCTAGGCAGGCGGAATTAAAATCGATCATGCTGTCGCTCGTCGACGTTTCCGCCGGCTACGGCTCCTTCCGCGCGTTGTTTGACGTGTCGCTCGAGGTAGCGGCCGGCGAGACGGTGGGCGTGATCGGCCCCAACGGCGCCGGAAAGACCACGCTGATGCGTGTCATATCGGGGCTCGTCGCAGCCTTCGGCGGCGGCATCACCCTCGAGGGCCGATCGATTGCCGGCATGCCCGCCCATCGCATCGTGGAGCGCGGAATCGCCCACGTTCCGGAAAACCGCCGTCTGTTTCCAAAACTCAGCGTCGAGGACAATCTCAGGATCGGCGCTTTCATTCCGAAAGCACGCGCGCATTTTGCCGAACAGCTGGCTTGGGTCTACCAGTTGTTTCCGCGGCTGCAAGAGCGGCGCCAACAGCCGGCTGGCACGCTCTCGGGGGGCGAGCAGCAGATGTGCGCGATTGGCCGCGCACTGATGTCGAGGCCGCGGCTCCTGTTGATGGACGAGCCGTCCGCGGGGCTGGCTCCGCTCGTGGTGCAGGAAGTTTTCGATCTCATCCGCCGCATTCGCGCGGAAGGGCTCACGGTCCTCATCGTCGAACAAAACATCCAGCAAGTGCTCGAGGTGGTCGACCGCGCCTATTTGCTCGAGGTCGGCGCCATTCGCTTGGCAGGCAGCTCGAGCGAGCTGAAGAACAACGAATTCATTCGCAAGGCCTACATGGGATTGTAGTGGGCATGGATATGTTCCTGCTCGAAGCGGCGATCAACGGCCTGCTGCTCGCGGGGGTGTTGGCGCTGCTCACGCTGGGTCTCAATCTGATCTTCGGCGTCATCGATGTGGTGTGGATCGCCTATGCCGATCTCGTCATGTGCGGCATGTACGTGGTCTACTGGCTGTTCGCCGTGTTCGGCTGGCCGCTTCCTCTTGCATTCGCAGTATCAGTTGTGGGGGTGGCCGTGCTCGGCATGATGGTGCACCTGCTGATCATCGCCCCGATTCTCGGCTCCGCGCCGATCAATCAGTTGCTCGCGACCGGCGGGCTGCTCTACTTCTTGCAAAGCTTCGCTACACTCTTGTTCACCACCGATTTCCGCAACATCGGGGTGCGGCTGCCCATCATCGAGATTGGCGGCATTTACATCAGCTACTCGCGCCTCCTGGCCTTCGGCGTGGCACTGACGGGAGCGACCGCGCTCTACTTGTTCCTCAAACGAACGTATATGGGGACCGCCATTCGCGCCATCGCGCAGGATCGCGACATCATCGGCCTCATGGGCGTCGATCAGCGACGCATCTATCTCGTGACGTCGGCGATCGGCGGAGCGCTCGCCGGCCTCGGCGCCTGTCTGCTGGCGTTGCAATACGACGTGCATCCCTTCATCGGCAACACGTTCGGCCCGTTGATCTTCATGATTTGCGTGCTGGGCGGACTCGGCAACATGATTGGCGGCTTTATCGCCGCGTTCATCATCAGCCAGATCATCGCCATCGGCGGCTACTATTTCTCGACCGAGCTTTCGTATGTGCTGGCGTTCATTCTATTCATTCTACTCATGTTCATTCGACCGCAAGGGATCGCCGGTCGATGAACCGAAAAGGCATGGCGGCGCTCGCCGGCTTGGGGGTCCTGCTTGCGCTGCCCTTCGTCACCCCCGTTTATTTTCTGCATCTTCTGATCCAAATCCTGCTGTGGGGATTCATCTATACGGCCTGGTCGATCATGGGCCGGTTCGGTTTGGTCTCGCTCGGCCATGGCGCCTTCTTGGGCGTCGGCGCCTACGTGCCGGCGTTGCTGTGGAATTATTTCGACGTGACGCCGTGGCTTGGCATTCCAGTGGGCATCGTTTTGTCGGCGCTGCTCGGCCTGATCATCGGCTATCCGTGTTTTCGGCTCAAAGTCGTCGGTCATTATTTCGCGCTCGTCACCCTCGCCCTGAGTCAAGTTGTGCTGCTATCGATCGTCGCGGCGCGCGACATCACGGGGGGCTCGCTCGGCATGACACCAAGAAGCATCGGCCACTCCTGGTATGCGCTGCAATTTCCCGACAAAATCTACTTTTACGCGATCGCGTTGCTCGTCTGGCTCATCGGGCTGTTCGTCTGGCGCTGGATTGACCGCGGCATCGGTCGCGAGGCGCTGGAGGCGATCTCCGACGATGAGGATGCTGCTGCCGCCATTGGCATCGACGTCACGCGCGAAAAGCTGCGCGTCACCATCATCAGTGCCGCCCTGACTGCGCTCGGCGGCGCGGTGTTCGGACAGTACCTGATGGTGTCGCTGCAGATCGTGTTCGCGGCGATCGCCGGCGGCATGTATGCGATGCTCGGGCCGACGGTGGGCGCGCTCTTTACCATCGCACTGACTGAAGGCCTGCGGGTATGGTTCGGCGCCAACTTCGTCGGCGCCGCAAATACGATTTACGGCATTCTCCTTATCCTGTTCGTCATCTTCATGCCGCGCGGCATTCTCGGCTGGCTCGAGACGGTGCGTCGGCCGCGTGCGGGCGCTGCCGCGCCGGCTGAGTAATGGGACCGACGGCGGGATACCTCTGCACGGTGGTCCGTGCGCTACTAGCCCAGAAGCTGAGTCATCGCGGGGTCTAGGTCGCCGCTTGCGGAGCGGTCAGCGTCCCGGTGCGCTCTGTTTCTTTTGAAGAGAGGGGCAGCACAAGATCGGAGCTGCTGAGCTTCGCCAAACCTGCGAGCCAACTAGCGTGCCGATCTGCCCCCAGCATGACGGTTCGGTATTCGGGAGTTTTCTTGAGGCCACGTTGCTCAAGTTCTAGCCACGTCCGATAGAGCTCGTCGACCAACTCGGGGCGCGACGCCCCCAACCGTTTCGCGGCCATGAGTCCCGTTGTCAAAGATTGGAACCTAGCGATTATTCGGCTGTCGTCCATGTTCATGCGCACCCCCACTACTGAGATCTCTCGATGCCCGCATTCGAGACCTCCAACGTCTCAGTGGCGTTATTTTGGCCGTAGCCCGATGGCCGATTCATGCAGCGTGGCGCTCTCATACAGTTCGGCGTCGAATGGTCTTAAAAGCTGGAAAGGTGGCTGCCACGCATGAACCTGATTTGAATGCCAGGCGACCCATGGGTGGGCGGCGCACGGAGTCCTCTTCCCGGTTCCGGAACCGTCCTGGTCCCCGGCGATTAAGCCGCAACCCGCCGGGGACCACAATCACGCACGCCGTTCTGGAGGATTTCTCGAGAAGTATCAGCTTCTAATGCCCGAACCCATCGGAGAGTCGTGCGAACGAGAATATCGGCTGTCGGATCAACAAGATCGGCTGCTTTATGAGTCCAACGGACCGCATCGAGATTTGCTTGAAGTCCAGCCGCTTGCCTTCCGCGGCCCATAATCGCGTCGCCACCGATGGCATTTGCGCCTTAAGATCGTCGGTGAAAATATCTGCGGGCTGCTCATCATCGGACGCTGAAGAAAGCCGGCCGCTCGTCCGCGCGGCAGAAAAAGGCTGGCCGATTAATTAGAGAGGCCTGGCGTCGCGATGTCCGATGCTAAGGCTCGTTCCCCCGGCTCCGGCCACGTCCCTGTAATGGTGGTGATTGCTGATCCGGCACGCGCATCGAACCGGTGTTGTCCTCGGCCGGGGAGCGCGTGAGAGCGAATTGGGACCCATCGTTTCGTAAGGGGCAGCCCGCCTCGCGCCATCCGGCGACCGTATCGGAGATGATTTTCACCGAGGCCGAAGCCGTCTGAGTGAGATTGGTGTAGCGCTCCGTCTCGCGCTGAACTCGCTCCCCCTCCGATTGCAGAAAATCTTTTGCCTCTTGCAACGCCCCGATTATTTTTTCGATTTCTGCAATCGATGTAGCTCCGGTTTTCTGAATAAGTGAAGCAAGCTCTATGTCAGTTTCGGAGTTGGGCGCCAAAGGCGTCTCTGAATGGACGACAGCGCGGATTTCACTTTCGATCATGTCGAGAGCTTGCAAAGCCCACTCCCCAGGTTCCATAGGCTGCACTCCTTTCCCTCCTTCATCCAAGTTTCCACCGAGGAAGTTAAGAAATGGCTTACCTTCTGGCCTGCGGGACTGCTAATGTCTCGGTCGCTCCCCACGGATTAATAAACCAAGTGCACTCCAGCGCGCTGCTTTCCTATGAGCACACGTCGTTTGCCCGGGCAGGATTGGACCGAGAGTGAACGTGCCGAAATACGCCGGCTGCAAAAGCTCTGTGATGCGTCAAAGCACTGGACTTTAGAATGCAGCCAAACAGACATCGGCGACCCCTGGTGTATCGTCTATGACCAGGCGCACCACAGGATCATCCTTCACATCACCCGTATCGAGAAGGATTACGTGGTGGTGTGGCCGCGCGAGCAACGATCTGAGAAGACAGCCATCATGGCTTTGGCCACCGAGAGGGCCCTCGAGGGGCTGAAATCATATAGGCGACGCGCTGGGTGACTAAATGTGTGTTCATCGTCTTCCGCTCCCTGTGGGTGGCCGTACCGGGGGCGCTTTCCTGATGCTTCTCTGGGCGCGCGATTAACTTGCGCACTGCCCTTCCCTAGACGCTAAAGCTTGGAAAAGCTTGCATGCTTTTGAGCGCTACAGCGCGATCCGTCGTCCCTCTTCAGCCGACCAGTAGGCGGCATAGTTGATCTTGGTGGTCTCGTACGCCAAGCCGAGATCGGCGCGGGGCTGCCGTCCGATCGACACGCATTCCATGAAATCTTGTATCTCCTGCAAGTAGCCTCGCGTCCACTCCTCTTCGAGGCAGATGAATTGCCAGCCCGTCTTCCGATCGACCTTTTCCGTGATGTAGACGCCCGCCAGTTTCTCTTCGTCGGTCAAATAGCTCATCATGTGGTTGTTGGGCGTGATGCTCGCGAACAGCGCTCCGCCGCTGGTGTAGGTCTCAACGACGTTGCGCACGCCGCCCATGATCATGTCACCGGAGAACACCGTGCTCTTGGTGCCGTCAGAAAAGGTGAGCGTCAGCATTCCCCAATCCTCGACGTCGACGGGATTGGCGTTGATGAATGGGCGCTCTCGCGGCGCCACGCAGGCCGCGACATTGCCGACGTCGGCGGTCACCCCTGATACCACGATCCGCTCGCCGCGCGAGCGCGCCTCCACTTGCTTGAGATAGAGCACCGTGGAAAGCGGGTGACATCCCATCCGAATGAGCGAGCCGCCACCGGTCAGCGACCACTGGGCGGCGTGGGCGGCATGCGAGCCGCTGTGGCTCTCCTCAGCCTTCATGAACAGGATCTTGTCTTTGGTGGCTTTGAGTATCTCGACCGTTTTCGTCACCGCCGGCGCATAGATCCAGTCTTCCGCGTACATGAAAAGCCGACCGCTAGCTTTAATGGCGGTGCAGGTCTTGTCCATTTCGTCCATCACGCGCTCGTACATGAACGATTTCGGTACATGCTTGCCGACCGGGATCTTGTCGTCGCCGCGCCCGAAATATCCCGCGAACGGCTTCTCGCAGATGACGTGCTTTCCTACTTGGACCGCCTCAACAATCATCATCGCGTGCAAGGCGGGCGGGGTGCAGATGTCAATGACGTCGATTTCCTTGTCGGCCAAGAGTGACGGGAAATCGCGATAGGTTCGGCGGATTTGATGCTTCTTCGCAAAGTCGAGGACATGGTCGCCGCGCGCGGCCACCGCGATCACCTGCGCATCGAGCCCATAGAGCCGCTTATAGGCGCACATGTGCAGTTCGGCGACAAAGCCGCATCCGACAAGGCCCACTCGTACTGTCGCCATGGCGCACTCCTTCCATGGAGAAGTTCCACGGTCTTATTCACATCAGTTCTTTTTTCATGCGACACTGTATAATCTAATTCGAGCTTGCCGCCCGGTTAAAGAGGCGAGAGTGGCCATGGCGAAGCCAGCTCTGAGAACGGAAAGCTTTTTGGTGGCTTTGCCGACGGAATTGTCGCAAAGTCTGTTCACCAACGCGCGCCCGCTCTCACTTAAAGCCGATCAGACCTTGTTCGTCGCGGGCGATGAGGGCGACGGCTGCTATCGGGTCGAAGAAGGCCTGCTCAAGGCGAGCATTGCCGTACCGGCCGGCGGTGAGCGCATCCTTGCAATACTTGGGCCTGGTGCCGTCGTCGGCGAGTTGTCGATGATCGATGGCGCGCCGCGCTCGGCCTCGGTCACTGCGCTGCGCGATTCGAAGCTGGGCTTCGTCGGCCGCGCTGCCTTCCAGGCATTTGGGCAATCAAGGCCAGAACTCTACCGTCATGTCGCAACATTGCTCGCGCGGCGGCTGCGCGACACCGACGATGCGCTGGTGGCTACGAATTTTCTCTCCGTCAAAGGACGCGTGGCGCGCACGCTATTGAGCCTCTCCGAAGCGTTTGGCCGAGATATTGGCCACGGGCGTACCTTAGTTCGGCAGAAAGTCTCTCAGGGTGACCTCGCCGCGATGGCAGGTATTGCGCGGGAAAACGTCAGTCGGGTCCTCAACGATTGGGCGAACCGTTCAGTGGTGAGCCGTCTCGCCGGCTATTATTGTGTAGAGAGCATGACCGCCCTCAAACGCGAACTGGACGAGTGAGCCGGGGCTCGCGACATCAAGCGGCGGCGTGTGAGCGCTGGCGCCGCAAGGCCAACAATGCCGCGGAGACGAGTTCCATGCCATCGGTGCTTCGCTTTCCACGCAGTCGGACCAATCCGACGCGTCGGCTCGCGCGCGGATTGAGCGGCCGCACCAGCGTATTCGCCGCCGCGACGTGTCCGGCGCCCAAGCATAGGCTGGGAACAATCGAAGCCCCGAGCCCCACAGCCACGACACTCTTTATCGCCTCAACGTTATCGAACTCCATCAGTGGCTTCGGTGGCGGGCCGGCGAGTGCCAGCCAATCTGTTATCGTTCGACGCAGCGCCGATTCCCGGCTGCCAAGGATCAGCGGGCACTGGGAAAGAAATGCCGGCGTCACCTTTTTGGGGACACGCCCGACCTCGGCGGGCAGAATGGCGACAAGTTCATCCTTAAAAAGTGGAACCGTCTCGAACGCCGCATCTTCGATCGGAATTGCACATAGACCCAAGTCGAGTGCATTCGTCTTCAGCATTTGCAGGGTCGTCGCTGTCGACCCTGCTTTGAGGTTGATTTCCAGTTGCGGATGATCCGTCTTGAGCTGGCGTAGGATCGGTGGCAGCAAGTACATGAGCACGGTCATACTCGTGCCGATTCGTACCCGGCCGAGCCATCCATCGTCGAATCTGCGCATCACCACCTGCGTGCGCGAGTCTTCTTCCAAGAGATGTCGAGCATGTTCGATCAATTTCTCGCCGGCTTGCGTCAGATAGGCGCGCTTGCCCAAGCGTTCCACGAGGAGCACTTTGAAACGCCGCTCAAGCTCCTGCATCTGATGTGTCACCGCAGGCTGCGTTAGGTTCAGTTCCTTTGCCGCCGCAGTGAAACTGCCGCGTTCAATCACTTCGACGAAAGCTCTGAGTTGATCCAGATTGAGGCTGCGCATGGCTATAAACGTCGCTTATTGTTTCCATAGAAACAATGGTGTTGCGCGCTGATCGCTTTTTGCCAACATAGTCCTCAAACTGCACCCGGTGACCGCGACTGGTCACCAAGATTCGCCATAGCAAAAATCTGATGGGCGGCATCCGGGGCCGCAGGCTGTCGCCGACACTTCGATGCGGGGGACCAAAGGATTTCGTGAGCTTGCCGCAGGATACAGGGAAGTCGCGAACCACCGGCAAACGACGGTACGAGCGTACGGGTGCCTCGACCTCGCGGCGTGGCCAATTTTACAAGATTCGACTGGGCAAATTTGGCCGGACAATGTGAAGTAGCTCACACATAGCCCGCATGCGCGACATAATCAAAAAACGCCGGGCCAGGGGAATAATCCCATGGGCCTACAAAGTCTCGTCTGGATCAAAACCCCCGTGCGCGTCAATTTGGTTCAGCCACGGGGCGCACAAGAAAGCGGCAGAAACTGTCGATATTGCAGTCGCTTGGCATTCCCACAACCAGAATCGTAGGCGGCAAGGCTGAAGGGCCGATACAACCTGAGATAGGTGGGGGGTCGGCGGCGGCGTCAGGTGTCTGCGGGGAGGAAGGGCTCAAGGGCTGGGGTTTAGCGGTTGCCGACCTGAAAGGGTGACACCATGGGTCAATCATCAGCGCGAACACAACGATCTTCAATGGAATCGGATATAACGCCCAGACAAGACGGTTGTTCCGCAGACACAAGCGTGTTAATAAAAATCTTCAGCTTTTGCCGGGTGAAACCAATGCGCACATATGCAACCCTTGCGCTAGTAGCGGGCATGGTGCTCTCCGCGAGCGCCGTCCTGCTGGGTGCGGCGCGGGCAGAGGATCTCGAAACGAGTCCCATAGGAAAGGTGGTAACGGCGACCGGTTCGGTCACAATCGAACATGCCAACGCCGTGGTCGTTCAGGCGAATATCCCCGCCAGCAGTGGCCTCGGTCAGACGAAGATGGGGGATGTCGTCTACAGGGGCGACGTGGTCCAGACCGGAGCTGATGGCAAGGTCGGCATTACTTTCACCGATGGCAGCGCGTTCAATCTTTCCGCCAATGCCCGCATGGTATTAAACGAGTTCGTGTATGACCCGAATGGCAAGTCGAACGCGACCCTGTTCAGTCTATCCAAGGGGACATTCACTTTCATTGCCGGCAAGGTAGCGAAGACCGGCGACATGAAGATCGATACCCCTGTCGCGACCATGGGGATACGAGGCACCACACCGCACGTTGAAATCTCGGATGATGGTACTGTCAAATTTTCCACCCTCATTGAAGAGAACAAGGGCAGGGTGACCGAGAAGCGCGGCGGCATTGAAGAGAATAGGCGCGGGGTGCCCGTCAAGCAGCGCCAAGCAACACGAGGATCGTCTACGGACGGTTCCGCTCGCCGCAAGCAGGTCGAAAACAATCCCGACAGGAATTTCAACATCAATCTCAAGATTTGCCGGGGCTGTTGAACCGCAGTCGGTTCTCGGTGCGGGAGGTTCTTCCCAAGCCAGCAACGCGACGTCAGCGTTCTGACGTCAGCGTTCTAACGTGGATAGACAGCCCCACCGCCGCGCGGGTTAATTGCTCGGAGCAATGCCGCCGCTAGGGAAGCCGCAGTATGGAACATTGCGCGAGGTGCCTCATCTGCTGTGCCACGGGGTCGGCGCTGATACTGCTGTTGCTAGGGGAGGCCGCGGCACAAAGATCACAACTCCTTAAGAATGTTGAATTGTGTAACGGCGTGGATCGCACATCACCTGATATTCAGATCGATNAATTCGGGCGAGCCGATGCCGCAAGCCCTGGTCATCGCCTACAACAACCGCGGTAACGCCTACACGACAAAAGGGGAATACGACCGCGCCGTCCAGGACTACGATCAGTCGATCAAGCTCAATCCCAACTACGCGAGGGCCTTCAACAACCGCGGCGTGGCTTACCAGAAAAAAGGTGACTACGACCGCGCGGTCAGCGACTTCGATGAGTCGATCAAGCTCGATCCGAACTATGTTAGCGCCTTCGCGAACCGTGCCGAAACTTATCTGAGCAAAGGCGAGTACGAACGCGCAGTCCGCGATTATGACGAGGCAATCCGGCTTAAGCCTACGTTGGAGGCTTTGTGGAACGGCCGCTGTTGGACGAGAGCCATAATCGGCGAATTGCAAGCAGCGCTGTCGGATTGTGACGAGGCACTTCGGTTGGATCCGAACGTCGGCGCCACGTTCGACTCGCGCGGGTTGACCTACCTCAAGATGGGTCAATGGGACTTAGCCATCGACGATTACAGTTCGGCGCTGCGATTGGAGCCGAAGTTGGCGAGCTCGCTCTATGGACGCGGACTTGCCAAGCTAAAGAAGGGTGACATTGCCAGTGGCAATGCGGACATCACGGCGGCAAAGGCAATCGAGGCGACCGTCGCCGGGGACTTCGCGCGCTACGGTGTGCAGTAAGGCATATAATGGGGGACACGGCGCTTCGGACGAATAGACTGCATATCGGTCCAAACAAGACTCAAAGAAACGGCAGACCGACTCGCGGAGAGGCACTACAGATGGAGAGGGTCCCGCGTGTTTCGTAGCACCTGCGATACACCAGGTGATGGTGTTGTCGGCGGCTTCGCCCAAGTGATAGGGACCGCGCCTTGCCAGGCAATCGGCAAGATCCAGACCGTTGCCGGCGCAGTCACCATCCTGAGCGCGAGCGGCGCTGTTGTTCACGTCAAGGTCGGCGATCTCGTCTGTCAGCACGACACGATCGAGACTGGGGCCGATGGCAACGTTGGGATTATTTTCAATGACGGCACCGCGTTCAATCTTTCCAGCGACGCCCGCATGGTATTGGACCAGTTCGTATATGACCCGAACGGGCAATCGAATTCGAATCTCTTTAGTTTATCCAAGGGAACATTCAGTTTCGTT
>WNFM01283660.1_pt1 | contig 11598 bp, 7 predicted proteins | sample 5400271 | NCBI WGS metagenome assembly WNFM01 (sample SAMN13153352, study PRJNA577476) | soil metagenome | isolation source: 60 cm saprolite on Douglas fir-dominated hillslope | place: USA:California | collected 2013-09-17 | reverse complement strand
TCCTGGCAGCGGCAGAGATTGCCGGAGATGCCGTGCGCGAGTTCCTGCCGTGTCGGGTTGGGATTCGTTTTGAGATAGCCGACGGTCGCCATCACGAAGCCGGGCATGCAGAACGCGCACTGGAAGCCCTGCTCGTCGACGACGCCCTGCTGCACCGCGTGCAGCTTGCCGGTCGCTGCGTCGGCGAGACCTTCGATCGAGACGATCTTCTGCCCGCGCGTCGTGTGCGTCAGCGTCGAGCACGAATAGCGCGGCACATCGTCGATGAGATCTTGGTGCCCGTGAGCCCCAGCTTGTAGCGGAGCGTCATGGCCAGCGTTTCCTGTTTCATCACGTCGACGCGGCGGTCCTGGCCGTTCACGTTGAGTGAGATCAGGCGCTCGACCGCGCCGGCCGCCGAGGGCTGCCCATGCAGCGTCGCCGTCCGGAACAGATACGCCGAGGAGGACGCGACCGCGCCCGCGGCGACGACCCCTTTGATGAAATTGCGACGGCTTACTGCGTTCGGCACGTCTTCTACGATCTTCTTATCTTCGATCTTCTTATCTTCCATTGCTGGATCACCTCGTCGGGCCGGAGCTCCGATTCGGAAGGAGACGAATTAGTCGCGCAACAATAATCCTGTTCGGCCTCCGGTTTCAACAGGCTAAACACAATTTTGACCACTCAAAACCATGATTGGGTGAACGTCAGATATTCTTCTCCGTCACCAGATGTCGCCACACCTCTCGCTCACGTTCCTCGGCGCGGCCGGCACCGTCACGGGCTCCAAGCATCTTCTCGAGGTCGGCGGACGCCGCGTCCTCATTGATTGCGGGCTGTTTCAGGGGCTGAAGGACCTTCGGCTGCGGAACTGGGAGCCGTTCGCCGTCGAGCCCGCGAGCATCGACGCTGTCATCCTGACGCACGCCCACCTCGACCACTGTGGGTATCTGCCGCGGCTGGTGGCTACCGGCTTTCGCGGCCGGATCTGGTGCACACCTGGCACTAAAGAATTGTGCTCGTTGGTGTTACCAGATGCCGCCCACATCCAGGAAGAGGATGCGCGCCAGGCCAATCGCCACGGCTACTCGAGGCACGCGCCGGCCTTGCCGCTCTTTACGGCCACCGATGCGTCGCGCGCCCTTTCGCAACTGCAGCCGGTCGGCTACGACCGGCCGATCCCGATCCTGGGGTCAGATGGTGGTCAGATCGGGGACAGATCGGGGACAGACCCCAGTGCAATAACTGCCACCGTCGAGTTCATCAATGCCGGCCATCTGCTCGGGTCGGCGTACGCGCGCGTGCGGGTCGGCGATCGGACGATTCTCTTCGGCGGCGACCTCGGCCGCTACGGCCGGCCGGTCCTGCCGGATCCCTCGCCGGTCGACGCCGCCGATGTGCTGCTGCTCGAATCGACCTACGGCGATCGCGTCCACGAATCCGACGACAACGGCGATCGCCTCGCCGCGATCGTGAACGACACCGCGACGCGCGGCGGCAAGCTGATCATCCCGTCGTTCGCGATCGGCCGCGTGGAAGAGATCGTGTACTGGCTGAAGCGCCTTGAGGATGAGAAACGCATTCCCGTCCTTCCGGTGTACATCGACAGCCCGATGGCCGCCGCGGCGCTCAAGTTCTACGCGGGCCGGATGAACGAGCTCGATCCCGAGCTGACGCCGGGCCAGCGGCACGTCGCCGCGTTCCAGACCGCGCGCATGACGACGGTCAGCTCGCCGCAGCAGTCGAAAGATCTCACGGCGTCGCGCCAGGCCGCCATCGTCATTTCGTCGAGCGGCATGGCGACCGGCGGCCGCGTGCTGCACCATCTCGAGGCCGCGATCACGAGCGCGAAGAACACGGTGTTGTTCGTCGGTTACCAGGCGGCCGGCACGCGCGGCCGGACGCTGGTCGATGGCGGAACGGAACTCAAGCTGCACGGGCGCGTCCTGCCGGTGGCGGCGCGCATCGAGCGCATCGACTCCATGTCGGCGCACGCCGACGCCGTTGAAATCATGCGCTGGCTGTCGGGCTTCTCGCGTCCGCCGCGCATGACGCACCTGGTCCACGGCGAACCCGCCGCGCTCCAGGCGCTTGCGACGAGAATCACGGCCGAGCGCGGCTGGCCCGTTCACATCGCAGCACACCACGAGCGCGTGGAGTTGCTCTAGGCCGAACTCGCCCTGCCCCGAGCGTGGTGTTAGGCTTTAACCACCCGATGCCGCGACACACGCCTCCCCAATCGTCGCTCGCCGGCGCGCCTGCCTACCGGAAGTACCTGCTCGAGCAAATTGGCGAGGCCGCCGTCGTGCAGGTGTACGCGGATGGATTCAGCGCGCTCGCGCTCGGCGAGCGCACGCTGATCTGGCACCTTTACCAGGCGGCGCTCGCGGGCCGCGACATCTTCTACGATCAGCGGTACGCCCACAGCCTCGAGATGCGGGACGTCCTCGAAGCCGTCATCACGCACGCCGACGGCATCGATCCGGCGACGCTCGACGCGATCCATCGCTACACGAAGATCTTCTGGATCAACACGGGCCCGTACAACAACCTGACCGCGAGGAAATTCGTCCTGACGTGCGCGCCGGATGCGTTCGACGCCGCCGTGCGCGCCGCGGCGCGTGCGGGCGCGCGCGTGCCTCGGCGCGAGGGCGAAACGCTCGACGCGCTGCTCGCCCGCCTGCGCCCGTTGTTCTTCGATCCCGCCGTCGATCCAACGGTGACGAGCAAGACGCCGCCGCCCGGCGAGGATCTGCTCGCCGCGAGCGCGAACAATCTGTACGTCGGCGTGACGATGAAGGATCTCGAGGGATTCACGGAGCGTTACGCGTTGAACTCCCGGCTCGTCATGCGCGACGGCCGGCTCGCTGAAGAGGTGTGCCGCGTCGGCGGGCGGCACGACGCGCAGATCCGCGCGATCGTGGCGCATCTCGAGGCGGCGCTGCCGTACGCGACCGAGCCGATGGCGGACGCCCTGCGCGCGCTGATTGCGTTCTACCGGAGCGGCGACGAGGCCGATCGCGAGGCGTACGACATCGCGTGGGTGAAGGACAAGGCGTCGCCGGTCGACACGATCAACGGGTTCGTCGAGGTGTACCTCGACGCCCGCAGCATCAAGGGCGCGTGGGAGGCGCTCGTCTTCTACGTCAATCACGAGAAGACGGCGCAGATCCAGACCATCGCGGCGAACGCGCAGTGGTTCGAAGATCGCATGCCGTGGGATCCGAAGTACCGGAAGGACGGCGTCCACGCCACCACGGCCAACGCGATCGACATCGTCGTCGAGACGGGCGAGTCCGGTCCGATCACGCCGGTGGGCATCAACCTGCCGAACGATCAGTCGATCCGCGAGCGCTATGGCAGCAAGTCCGTCTCGCTCTCGAACGTCGCCGAGGCGTACGAGCGATCGACGCTGCCGGAGTTTCGCAGCGAATTCGCCTGGACGCCTGAAGAAGCGGCGCGCGCGGAGAAGTGGAGCGCGTTCGCAGGCGAGCTGACCACCAACATGCACGAGGTGATCGGCCACGGTTCCGGCAAGGTGAACGAGCAGCTGGCGGGAAACCCGCCGGTGTGGCTGAAGGAGCAGTTTTCCACGATCGAGGAGTCGCGCGCCGACCTGGTCGCGCTCTACTTTCTGCCGGATCGCCGGCTGGTGGAGCTCGGCCTCGTCGCGGCTGAGGATCACGACACGATCGTCCAGACCGAGTACGAGACCTACGCGCGCAACGCGCTCGTGCAGTTGCGCCGCATCCGCGAAGGCACGCAGATCGAGGAAGACCACATGCGCAACCGCCAGATGATCGTGCGCTGGCTGATGGCGCACACGCGCGCGATTGACGTGCGGGTCCGCGACGGCAAGACGTATTACGTGATGACCGATGCCGCGGCGTTCCGCGACGGCGTCGGCCGGCTGCTCGACGAGGTCCAGCGAATCAAGGCCGAAGGCGACTACGACGCCGCGCGCGCGCTCGTCGAGGGGTACGGCGTTCACTTCGATCCCGCGCTTCGCGACGAGGTCGTCGCGCGCGTCGATCATCTGCGATTGCCCTCGTACAGCGGCTTCGTGATGCCGCGACTCGACGCCGTCAGGAGCGGATCCGGCGAAATCACGGACGTCACCATCTCGTACCCGCAGGATCTCACTGCCCAGATGCTCGAATACTCAGCCGCGACACGGCATTTGCGAGAGTGATCAAGAGACGTTTTACCGCGGAGCACGCTGAGCGCGCAGAGACTCGGGTGTGGAATTCCATTCCGCTGCTCTGCGTGCTTTGCGTTCTCGGCGGTTATACGTCGTTTTTCGTCAGCCCTGCGGCGGCGCAGACGACGCGGCTGGCGGTCCTGCAAGCCGAGGACCGCCGCGCGCCGACGCCGAACGATCTCGCCATCATTCGCTCCGGATCGCGCAGCAGCGATCCGCAGACCGCGCAGATCGCCGTCCGCGCGCTGGGCCGGCTGGAGCGCCCATCGCTCATTCCCGACATCCTGCACGCGTTGAGACATTCGCTGCCCGAAGTGCGCGCGGAAGCCGCCAACGCGATCGGTCAGGCTGCCCAGGGCTGGAAGAAGGACAAGGCGCCCACGGTCGCCGCGATCGACGCGGTCGTCGCGCCGCTTGCGGCGCGGTTGAAGGTCGAGGCCGACCCCGACGCGCGCGAAGCGTTGTGCGCGACGATCGGCCGCCTTCCCTACCAGACCGCGGCGCAATTCGAAGCCGCCGAGCGGACGATCGTCGAGGCCGCGTCGCGCAACGACACGGTTGACGATCGGCTCGGCGTCGCGCAGGGACTCGAAGCGCTCGTCCGCCTGCAGCGCCGGCTGCGCCCGCTATCAGACGACGCGATCGCGCTGCTTCGCGGCTTCGGCATCCGGAGCAACGACGGCGCGGCGGGCGTGCGCGTGCGGCGACTGGCGCTCGAGGCGCTGATCACGGTGAACGGGACGACCCCCGACGTCCGCCGCGCCGCGTCGCGCGATCCGGATGCACAGATGCGGCGCCTGGCCATGCGCGCGGCGGCGGCAATCCAGCCGCCCGACGATGCCGACGGCGACATGCTGACGAACGGCCTCGCGGATCCCTCGCCGATCGTTCGGATGGAAGCGCTGCGCGGCGTCCAGGCGCGCGGGCCCAACCGAGCCGCGGTCTGTGCGGCGGCGACGATTGCGACCGCCGATCTCGAGACGCAAGTGGTCCTCTTCGCGCTGGATCAGCTGTCCGCGTGCTCTGACGCGCCTGATGCAATCGCGCGGCTCGTCAGCATCGTGAGCGATCTCTCGACCGCGGGCGCGCCGCGATCGTGGCATCGCGCCGCACACGCCCTGGTGGCGCTGGCGGCCACCGACGGCGGGCGCGCGTCCGCGGCGCTGGCGCAGTTCACTGGATCCAGCACCTGGCAACTGCGGATGTACGCGGCACGCGCGGCAACGACGCTCAAGAACAAGGACACGCTCGTTGCGCTCGCGAGAGACGATGATGACAACGTGCGCGAAGCGGCGGTCGAGGGCCTGAGGAAAGTCGCCGGCCACGACGCCGACGAGGTTTACATCGCGCAGCTGGCGCGGCCCGGCAATCAGATCGTGCGCGCCGCCGCGCTCGCGCTCGACGGCGCGCCGGACAAAGATCAGGCGGTCGCGGCGCTGAAGATCGCCTGGCAGCGGCTCGTCGCCGAGAGCCGGGACAATTCGCACGACGCGCGTGACGCGATCGCGAAGACGCTGGCGTCGTTCGGCGCCGCGCCGAAGCCGGTCCCGGCTCGCATCCCGGGCGCGAAGCCGCATTCGGATCTCACGGCCGAGGACCTTCGCCGGCTTGCGGCACCCCGCGCGCGCGTGACGATCCGCGGCGCCGGCACGTTCGACCTCGCGCTCTTCACGATGCAGGCGCCGGCGACCGTCATGCGCTTCGTGCGTCTTGCAGAGGCCGGCTACTACGACGGCCTGACGTTTCATCGCGTCGTGCCCAATTTCGTGATCCAAGGCGGCAGCCCCGGCGCGAATGAGTACATCGGCGACGCGACCTTCATGCGGGACGAGGTGGGTTTGTGGCCGCACGTGCGCGGCGCCGTCGGCATCTCGACGCGCGGCCGCGATACCGGCGACGCGCAGATCTTCGTCGACCTGATCGACAACCCGCGCCTCGATCACGAGTACACCGTGTTCGCGCAGGTCCTGAATGGGATGGATGTCGTCGATCACGTCCTGGAAGGCGACGTGATCGATAAGATCGAAATAGTCACGAGTCAGTAGTCGGTAGTCGCGAGTCGGTAGTCATCCATGTTCTCTCACCGCGTGCCCGACCAGCTTGCGCCGAATCGCTTCGCGCAGGCCTTGCGGGCGCATCGCGCCGGCGGCCGCCCGCTGATCGACCTCACCGAATCCAATCCGACACACGCGGGATTTGACTATCCGGCCGATCTCCTGGCGCCGCTGGCCGACCGGCGCGCCTTGCGATACGACCCGCATCCATTCGGATCGCTCGACGCGCGAACCGCGGTCGCGATGGACTACGAACGGCGCGGCCTGACCGTGGCGCCCGAGCGGATCATTTTGACCGCGAGTACGAGCGACGCGTACTCGATGCTGTTCAAGCTGCTCACCGACGCCGGCGACGAGGTCCTGGTTCCGCGTCCGAGTTATCCGCTGTTCGATCATCTGACGCAGCTCGACCTGGCATCCTCGCGGCCGTACGACCTCGATTACCACGGCGCGTGGACGCTCGATCTCGCGAGCGTCGAACGCGCCTTGACGCCTCGTACGCGCGCCGTGCTCATCGTCAGCCCCAACAATCCGACGGGCTCGTTCGTGTCGCGGGCGGAGCTCGACGGCCTCGCGGCCCTCTGTGCGCCGCGGGAGATCGCGATCGTCGCCGACGAGGTGTTCGCGGACTACGAGCTCGAGGAGGGAAGCGTGCGCCGCGCGGGATGGGTGAGCGCCCGACGCGACGTGCTGGCGTTCGCGCTCGGCGGACTCTCGAAGTCCGTCGGCCTGCCCCAAGTCAAGCTCGGCTGGATCGCCGTCGCCGGGCCGGACCGCCTCGTCGCGGCCGCGATCGAGCGGCTCGAAATCATCTGCGACACGTATCTGGCGGTCTCGACGCCGGTGCAAGTCGCGGCGGCGAGTCTCTTGACGCGCGGCGAAGCCATTCGCGGCCAAATCGCCGCCCGGGTGGCGGCGAACTATCGTCATCTGCGATCGGCCGTCGCGTCCGCGCCGTCGTGCACCCTCCTTCGCAGCGACGGCGGCTGGTACGGCGTTCTTCAGGTGCCGTCGCTCGAATCCGAGGAAGATCTCGTGGTGGGGCTGCTTCAGACCGACAACGTCGCCGTCCATCCCGGGTATTTTTTCGATTTCCCGCGTGAATCGTTTCTCGTCGTGAGCCTGCTGCCGCCGCCGGACGCGTTCGCCGACGGTGTGGCGCGCGTGGTGCGCCGGTTCGAAACACCGTGACCCGCCGCGCCGGTGTGCTGCTGCCGCTTTTTTCCTGCCCCTCCTCGACGAGTTGGGGCATCGGGGACATCGGCGATATCGGGCCGATCGCGCGCTGGTTATCTGCGGCCGGCATGCGCGCGCTCCAACTGCTGCCGATCAACGAAATGGCGCCGGGTGAGCAGTCGCCGTACTCGGCGATCAGCGCGATGGCGATCGATCCCATCTTCATCCGAATGTCTGACGTGCCGGAGTTCGCAGCGATCGGTGGTGAGGCGTCGCTGTCACCCGGCGATCGAGACGCCCTGGCCGCCGTCCGGCGGACGCCGCATGTCGACTACGGCGCGGCGCGGCGGCTGAAAGAGGCCGCGCAGCGCGCGGCCTTCGCGCGTTTCATGGACGCCGAGTGGCCGGCCAACTCCGACCGCGCCAAGGCGCTGCGGACGTTTATCAGCGAGCAGGCATGGTGGATCGAGGACTACGCGCTGTTTCGCTCCATTCACGCGCGCGAGGGCGACGATCGATCCTGGACGGACTGGCCGCCGTCGCTTCGGCAGCGCAATCACACGTCGATCGCGCGCGTACGGCAGGACCTCGCGCTCGACGTGCGCTTCCGCCAGTACCAGCAATGGCTGGCGGCGGAGCAGTGGCGGCGGGCACGGCGTGACGCCGGCGACGTCGCGCTGCTGGGCGATCTCCCGTTCATGGTGGACGAGGACAGCGCCGACGTCTGGGTGCGGCCGGATCAGTTTCACGCCGACGCCACGATCCGCTGGGACGCGGTCGAGCGCGACGGTTTCGGCTGGCTCCGCGCGCGCGCGCGGCGGAGCGCCGATCTGTTCGATGCGTACCGGATCGATCACGTGGTCGGTTTCTTCCGCACGTGGGGCCGGCCGAAGAACGGCGACCCGCCGTTCTTCACGCCGCCGGACGAGGCCGCGCAGCGCGCGCTCGGCGAGCGCGTGCTCGAGGTGTTCCGCGGCGCGGGCGCGGGAATCTTCGCCGAGGATCTCGGGACGATTCCGGACTTCGTGCGCGAATCGCTCGCGGCGCTCGGCGTGCCGGGCTTCAAGATCTTCAGATGGGAGCGGCGCTGGCACGACGCGGGCCAGCCGTTTCGCGATCCGACCGAGTACGCGCCGCTTTCGGTGGCCGCGTCGGGCACGCACGACACCGAGGCGCTCGCCGCGTGGTGGGACCAGGCGCCGGCGGAGGAGCGCCAACTGGTCAGCGCGCTGCCGACGATCGCGCGGCTTTCAGGCGGCGCGGATCTGGCGAACGCACCCTACGACGAGCGCCTTCGCGACATCCTGATTGAGGCGCTGTTCGCGTCCGGATCCGATCTGCTGCTGCTGCCCGTGCAGGATGCGTTCGGCTGGCGCGACCGGATCAACGTACCGGCGACCGTGAACGACGAGAACTGGACGTTCCGCCTGCCATGGCCGAGCGACAAGTTGGATGAAATTCCTGAAGCGCGGGAACGCCAGGAAACGCTGCGCCGCTGGTCACGTCAGTACGGAAGGGACTGAAAGCAGACGTTTAACCGCAGAGCGCGCTGAGAGCGCTGAGAATGAGATGTACCATCCCCACTCTGCGAACTCCGCGTTCTCTGCGGTTAAACGTGGCGGCCTTCTTCAGTGCTGAGCCGTCCCGCGTCCGCGTCCTGCAGGCTGCGCCTTCGGCAGCGGCTTGCGCGGCAGCTTGTCGTCGCGGTTCGCGGTATTCAGCACGAAGCTCGCGACGATGACCGCGTTGCGCATCATGTCATTGGGCTGGATGCGCTCGTAGACGTCCATGTTCGAGTGGTGCGTTCGCGAGTCGTACTCGACCTCGTCCTGAATGAACTGGAAGCCGGGAAGCCCCACCGCATCGTACGACAGGTGATCCGTCCCGCCCGTGTTCCTGATCGTCAGCGTCGTCACGCCCATGTTCTTGAGCGGCTCCATCCACGCTGAAAAAATCGGGGCGACGCCTTCATTGCCCTGCTGGTAGACCCCGCGGATCAGGCCCGTGCCGTTGTCGACGTTGAAGTAGCCCGCGAGCTTCGCATGCTCCGGCTTGAGCTGCATCACTTCTGGATCCGCGAAGTGCGCCTTGACGTACTCGCGCGAGCCGAGCAGGCCTTCCTCTTCGCCGCCCCACAGGCCGATACGCACCGTGCGCCGCAATCTGACGCCGGTCGCCTTCAGAATCCGCATCGCTTCCATCATCACGGCTGAGCCCGCCGCGTTGTCCGTGGCGCCCGTGCCCGAATGCCACGAGTCGAAGTGCGCGCCGATCATCACGAGCTCGTCCGCCTTGTCCGTTCCCGGAATCTCGCCCACGATGTTGTGGGCGTTCTGGTCGGTGTCATAGAACTTGTTGTCGATGTCCATCTGCAGCGTCACGGGAATTTTCTTGTCCAGCGTCCGCCAGATGCGGCCGTAATGCTCGACCTCGAGCGTCACCTGCGCCGGCTGCGCCGGACCCTTCGGGTCCCGCGACACGCCCTGCGGCGACTGCACGAACACCGTGCCGCCGTCGCCCCGGCTGAAGTCCAGCACGGCCGCGACGCCTTCGTCGATCCAGAACTGCGTTTTTTTGCGATTGAAGTCCTGCGCGCCGCCGAAATTGCCGCGTCCGCCGCGGCCGCGTCCCGCATCCGGCTGCTTCGAGAGATCGGCGAGCTCCGCGTCCGTGTAGCGATGGCCCGGCGCTTCGAAGTGCGGCGCCACGTCGCGCATCGGGACCGAAAGCACGAACTTGCCGCGCAGCTTGCCCTTGAACGTCGCGAAATCGCTTTCGCTGTTGATGATGGCGACGACCGCTTCACCCGTCACCGGACCGTTCGTGCCCGGCGTCCATGCTTTCGGGTAGCCGATCAGCGGATACGCGCGCGGCGTCATCGCGAGCGCGACGAAGCGCTGGTTCTGCCAGCTCCGGCCGAACGCCCACGCTTCCGTATGGACGTTGGCCAGGCCCCACTCCTTCATCGTCTTTTGCGCGTAATCGGCCGCCTCGTTGTAGTTGGGCGAGCCGGTGAGGCGCGGACCGTAGACGTCGGTGAGATAGCTCTCGATTTCCATCACCTTCGAGCGCTGCAGGCCTTCTTCTTTGATCTTGTAGATCGCGTCGAGGTCCAGCTTCTCGGTCACCGGCCACTGCGCGCCGAGCGGAAGCCCGACGAGGAGCGACAGGACAAAAGTCAGTGCAAATGTTCGGTGGATCTTCATGGGAACCATCCTCCGCGCAGAATCTACCACGGCACGTGGCGTCCGGTTTTAGCCGGACCACCGCGCGTGATAGCATGCCGGTTTTTGCAGGGGTCTGGCCGTCCAACTCCGTGCAGCCGATAAGACAACCGACGTGCAGACGAACGTGAGTCGCGACCTCTTCTTGGTAATCATGGTCACCGGGCTGGCGGTCACCATCGCGTGCGCCGCGAAGCCCGAAGTGCGTGAAACGACGAGCCCGTCCAGGGGCGACATCGCGCTGGCGCCGGAATCGACCGCCGTCTCGGCGCGGGTCCCGGCAGGCGCGACGCTCGCGACGATTCTTCACGCGCACAAGGTGGTCGCCGCGGAGGCGGCGGACATCGTGGCGAAAGTCGCCGCCGTGTTCGATTTGCGCAAGGTCCGCGTCAATCAGCCCTACCGGCTCACGCTGGCGACGACGTCCGGCGCCGTGCGCGCGTTCGAGTACGAAATCGACGGCGACCGGTTCCTTCGCGTCGGCCGTCCGGACGGCGGCGCCGACACGCCGCTCGTCGCCGCGGTCGTACCGATTCCCAAGACGCGCAACGTGGAAATCGTGACCGGACAGATCGATCGGCGCACGTCGTCGCTCGTCGCGGCGATGGACGCTGCCGGGGAAACCATCGATCTGACGCTGGCGCTCGCCGAGATCTTCGGCGGCGAAATTGATTTCAACACGGAAGTCCAGCCCGGCGATCGTTTCGAGCTGACCGTCGAGAAGCAGTACCGCGACGATCATCGCTTTGCCGGCTACGGTCCGGTGCTCGCCGCCGAGTTCGTCAACGCCGGCCGCCGTGTCCGCGCCGTGCGATTCACGCCGGACGGCGGATCGCCCGGATATTTCGACGACCGCGGCGTGTCCATGAAGCGGTTCCTGCTCGCGTCGCCGTTGAAGTTCCAGCCCGTCGTGACGTCGAGCTTCTCGCGCGCCCGTATGCATCCGATTCTGCGCGAGGTC
>WNFM01300387.1_pt1 | contig 11599 bp, 13 predicted proteins | sample 5400271 | NCBI WGS metagenome assembly WNFM01 (sample SAMN13153352, study PRJNA577476) | soil metagenome | isolation source: 60 cm saprolite on Douglas fir-dominated hillslope | place: USA:California | collected 2013-09-17 | reverse complement strand
CTGGTCGAATCAATCATCCGCAACCCGATGTTGAATGGAGAAACGATTCGGCTGGATGGTGCGATTCGCATGGCGCCGCGATGAGCGAGATGCATTCGGGCCGCGCGGCCGCCATCGCCGCCAGGGTCGAAACCTTTGTGCGGCAAGTGGTCGTGCCCTATGAAACCGACCCGCGTCGCGATCATCATGGGGGGCCGCTCGATACGCTCGTGACAGAGCTCAAGGGGCTGGCTCGGAAGGCAGGCGTCTTGACCCCACACATTTTGACGGATGGGTCTCATCTGACACAGCGGGAGACCGCCATCGTGCTGCGCATGACGGGCCTCTCGCCGTTGGGGCCCCTCGCGTGCAATACCGCGGCGCCCGATGAGGGTAACATGTACCTGTTGGGCAAAGTCGGCAGCCCGGCCATTCAAGAGCGATTCCTCAAGCCATTAATCAGCGGCCGCTCGCGCTCGGCATTTTTCATGTCCGAACCCGCGGAGGACAATGGTGCGGGTTCCGACCCGTCGATGATGAAAACCACCGCGGTCGCCGATGGCAGGCATTGGGTAATCAACGGGCGTAAGGCCTTCATCACCGGCGCGCAAGGCGCGCAGATCGGCATCGTGATGGCAAAATCGGCGGACGGCGCGTGCATGTTCTTGGTCGATCTGCCGAATCCGGCGATCCACATCGAGCGCGTCCCGAACACGATCGATAATTCGATGCCGGGCGGTCATGCAATGGTAGGTATTCGCAATCTGCGCGTCTCCTCCGAGCACATGTTGGGCAACAGCGGCGACGGCTTCACCTACGCACAGGTCCGCTTGAGCCCCGCGCGCCTGTCGCATTGCATGCGTTGGCTCGGCGCCTGCACCCGCGCCCACGAGATTGCGGTCGGCTATGCCAATCGGCGCTTGGCGTTCGGCAAAACACTAATCGACCACGAGGGGGTTGGCTTCATGCTTGCCGAAAATCTGATTGATCTCAAGCAAGCCGAGCTAATGATTGATTGGTGCGCGGCGGTGATTGATTCGGGCTCGCTGGCAACGACTGAAAGCTCGATGGCCAAAGTGTCGGTGTCTGAAGGTCTGATGCGCGTGGCGGATCGGAGCGTGCAAGTGATGGGCGGCTCTGGGCTTACAAGCGACACGATCGTGGAACAAGTATTTCGGGAGATCCGCGCATTTCGGATCTATGACGGCCCTACCGAAGTGCACAAATGGGCGCTCGCCAAGAAGATCAAACGCGAATGGGAGACGGCACACCCATGAACAATTCGACCAATGAGGCTTATGTAGGGACGACGCCGGTGCGAGCGACTTATCGCTTGGACGAAGCGGCCCTCGAGGCGTGGATGCACGGTAACATACCAGGCTTTGCGGGGCCTTTGAGTATCGAGCAGTTCAAGGGAGGCCAATCAAATCCGACTTACAAACTTATGACCCCCAATGCCCGCTACGTGCTGCGGCGTAAGCCGTCAGGACCGCTCGTGGGAAATGCGCACGATGTAGAACGCGAGGCGCGAGTGCTGCAAGCGCTCGGTCAAGCCGAATTTCCGGCGCCCGCGGTCTATGCCGTCTGTACTGATGAAGCCATCATAGGCTCGAAGTTCTTCATCATGGAAATGGTGGAGGGGCGGATTTTTTGGGATGCCACGTTTCCACAGGTCGGCTATACGCAACGACCGGCGTATTTCGACGCAATGAATGACACGATAGCGCACCTTCACCTGCTTCAATATAGTGCCTTCGGCCTCGCGGATTACGGTAAACCTGGCAACTACTTCGCGCGGCAAATCGGTCGCTGGTCGAAACAGTACCTTCAGGACGCGGATGCCGGACGCGATCCGAACATGGATGCGCTCATCGAGTGGTTGCCCGCCAATATTCCAGCCGACGATCAAGCCAGTCTGGTCCACGGGGATTTTCGCTGCGATAACATGATATTTCACCCAAGCGAGCCCCAAGTACTCGCGGTTCTGGATTGGGAGTTGTCCACCATCGGGCATCCGCTGGCGGACTTTGCGTATCACGCGATCATGTACCGAATGCCTCCAGACATCGTTGCCGGGCTGGTGGGGGCCGATCTTTCCAGTCTCAACATTCCACCGGAAGGCGAATACATAGCTGCTTATTGCGCGAAGACCGGACGGACGTCAATTCCATCCTATGATTTCTACATCGCATTCAACTTCTTTCGACTGGCTGCGATTTTCCACGGCATTAAAGGTCGCGTCATCCGCGGCACAGCCGCTTCGTCGCATGCGAAGGAGCGCGCCGGAAGTTTCCCGACGCTGGCACGGCTGGCGAGTGAAAGCATGGCGGCCTGCCGATGAGCGAAACGGTGCTATTTGCGATCGAAGGTTCGATCGCCCGATTGACTCTGAATCGTCCGACTCGCGGCAATGTCATTGATCTCGAAATGGCGCGTGCGCTTTTCAAAGCGGCCATCCGTTGTGACACCGATCCGGATATTCGCTGTGTGGTACTCACCGGCGCCGGCAACCTGTTCTGCGGCGGCGGTGACCTGGCGGTGTTCAGCGGAGCCGGCAAGCAGGTCCCCGCGCTGCTCAGTGAACTCGCCGGCACTCTCCACATGGCGATTTGCCGGCTCATGCGCATGCCGAAGCCCTTGGTAGTCTTGGTCAACGGGCCGGCCGCCGGCGCCGGATGTAGTCTGGCGATCGCAGGCGATATTGTCTTGGCGGCACCTGCAGCGCATTTTACCGTTGCTTACACCGCAATTGGCCTCACACCGGACGGGGGCATGAGCTGGTTGTTACCCAGGCTAGTTGGGCTGCGCAAGGCGCAGGAGATGATCCTGACGAATCGTCGCGTCAACGCGGCGGAAGCCGAATCGATCGGGCTGGTCACGCGTGTGGTGGCTGAGGGTGCACTGGACGTCGAAGGCAATGCAATTGCCGACACTTTGTCGCGCTCGGCAACCTCTGCGTTGGGGGTAGTGCGTGCGTTGCTCCTCGAGAGCTCGTCCGAGATGCTCGAGGCGCAATTGGAGAAAGAAGCTCGCGCCATCACTGCGGCCGGCGGCAATGCTGAAAGCGAGGAGGGTATTGCAGCGTATGGCGAGAAGCGAAAACCGAATTTCAAGAGGACAAACTCATATGGCTGATGCCTATATCGTTGATGCGGTGCGCACAGCAGGGGGTCGGCGCAATGGCAAGCTCTCCGCCTGGCATCCCGCCGACCTTGCGGGGGAGGTATTGAATGCGCTATTGGCGCGTTCCGGAGTCGATCCCGCCGCCATCGAGGATGTGATCTTGGGCTGTGTAACTCAAGCCGGTGAGCAAGGGTTCGCGTTTGCGCGCAATGCCGTCCTCGCCTCCCGACTGCCCGAGAGCGTACCGGCCGTCACTATTGACAGGCAGTGTGGCAGTTCACAGCAGGCTGTACAGTTCGCGGCGCAGGCGGTTTTGTCCGGCACGCAGGATATCGTGATCGCGGCCGGCGCTGAAAGCATGACGCGTGTGCCGATGTTCACCAACGTGTCTCTCCACCAGAAGGCGGGCCTCGGGGGCGGTCCTGTCAGTGGGCGTATTGCCGAGCGCTATGGTGTGAAGGAATTCAGCCAGTTCCAAGGCGCCGAGATGATCGCGCGCAAGTACGGCTTTGATCGCGACACACTCGATCGATTCGCTTTGGAGAGCCATCGACGCGCCGCCGCCGCCACTTTGAGCAACGCCTTCCAGAAAGAGATAGTGCCCGTCGCGGTGTCAACCGCAGAAGGGACCGTGAACCACGTTCGGGATGAGGGAATACGCTACGACGCGTCTCTCGAGTCGATTTGTTCAGTGAAGCTACTGAAAGAGGGTGGGGTCATCTCCGCCGCGAATGCGAGTCAGATCTGCGACGGCGCGTCAGCTGCGCTGATCGTGAGCGAGCGTGCACTGAAGCGCCATGATCTGTCGCCCATTGCCCGCATTCACAGTTTTGTGGTGACCGCCGGTGATCCGGTCATCATGCTGGAGGAGCCGATCCGCGCAACCCAAATAGCATTGGAAAGGGCCGGCCTAAACCCCCCATCGTGCAGGGTGGAATGATGTGGGTGGGGGGAGGGGAACTGACGGCCGCCGTGTCCAACGCCGGCGGCCTTGGAATACTGACGGCACTGACGCAACCGACGCCAGACCACTTGAGGCGGGAAATCGATCGGTGTCGCCCACTGACAGACCAACCGTTTGGCGTGAATCTGACCATTCTGCCCTCGGTCACTCCGCCGCCGTATGCGGCCTATCGACGTGTCATCATCGAGAGCGGAATTCGTATCGTAGAAATCGCCGGCAGTAAGCCGCAAGAACATGCGATGGTCGCGGAATGGGAGTATCCGGCCATGAAGGCCATGCTGGCGTCCGTCGATTTTATTGAAGGTCCCCTTGCCTTTGCAGAAAAGCGCGCGCCTCGTTGGAAGTCGGACACTCCGTGACAGAACCGACTAAAGCCGCTGGACCGCTCCTCGGGCTGCGTGTTCTTGAATTCTCCAGCATCGGCCCAGGTCCGCATTGCGCCATGCTACTAGCGGATCTCGGTGCAGAGGTTGTACGCATCGAACGAGAGGGCGGCAATGGGTGGCCAAACCCCATCGTCGATCGGGGTCGCGCGCCGATAGTCGTCGATATTCGTTCCGAGGTAGGGAGAAGCCTGGCTCTTGAGGCGGCTAGCAAAGCCGATGCCCTGATCGAAGGCTTTCGCCCTGGTGTGATGGAACGATTGGGACTCGGACCGGAACCCCTTCTTACCCTTAATCCTCGCCTAGTGTACGGGCGAGTGACCGGCTGGGGGCAATCCGGGCCTCTTTCACAGGCTGCCGGACACGATATCAACTACATCTCATTGACGGGCGCGTTGGCGGCCATAGGCAGGCCTGGCGAACCGGCGGTTCCGCCACTCAATCTCATCGGCGACTTCGGTGGCGGCTCTATGTTCCTTGCGTTCGGAATTATGGCAGCACTATGGGAGAGAGAGAGGTCAGGCAAAGGCCAAGTCGTAGACGCCGCAATCATTGATGGTGTCAGTTCGCTCATGACGATGTTTGCAGGTCTCATTCCTTCCGGCCAACTCTCCATGGATCGAACGCGCAATCTCCTCGGAGGCGCTGCGCCCTTTTATCGTTGCTACGTTTGCGCCGACGGCAAGGAGGTATCGATCGGCGCATTGGAGCCCAAATTCTACGCGGAGTTCCTGGATCGAATTCACGCGCCCGCTTCATTGCGAGATGCACAGAATGATCAGGGCAATTGGTTCGAACGCTCCTCTCAACTGACGGAACTCTTTCGCACCAGGACCTCTGACGAATGGCTGGCGCTGCTGGAAGGCACGGATGCCTGCGTCGCTCCGGTGCTCGATCTGTCCGCCGCTCCGTTCCATCCTCACATGATTGCGAGACAGACCTACATTGAACAGAACGGCCGATTACAGGCGGCCCCGGCTCCGCGGTTTTCGCGGACCCCCGGAGCAGTAAATTCGGCACTGATCGAAGCTCGTACGGTGCTGGACTCCTGGTGATACGCTTACCGCTCTGCAGATCGAACCCCGGACGGACAACAAGACGGTTCGACTACCCGGCGCCACGCCGTCCACCGATCGCACCTCTGTCAACGGCGCCGCAGGCGCAGCCGCCGGCATGAGGCTCGCTCAATTCTTTTCTCCAAGTTCGTTCGCGATGGAACCGATGTTTGGCACCACCTTTTTCCAGCCGTCACCCATGCTCTTCAACGCGGAATCATTCTGCGGTGTGACGAAGCCGGAGTGGACCAGTTGCAGGCGCGTGCCGGTTTCAACTTTGGTAAGGGTCCAGGCGACCACAGTGTTCAGCGGTGAGCCGTAGCCAACGTTCCTTTCATCTCCGCTTTGCCAAGCGTAGGCGAGGCGTTTGTTCGGTATCACCTCCAGCACCTGGCAGTGAATGGTTCCATCCCACCCACCGGCTGGCTTGGTCTGGAACGTGAACTGCTTGCCTTTCACCGGCTCGAAACCGGCGGGCGCCATCAGCCAACGGCTGATGAGATCGCCGGTGGTCAGCGTTTTCCAGATCGTTTCCGGGGCGTGAGGAAAGACCTCGTCCACCACGATCTGTTGTGTATCAGCCTTGAATGCGGCGTTGCTCATGGATCGACCTCTTTCAGGAGACTGCGAAGATTGGTGAAACGCTGCCGCCAGAAGACGCCGTAATGGCTCATCCAATCGACCAGCGGGGCGAGCCCCTTCGGCTCGGCGCGATAAAAAACATTGCGGCCTTGGCGGCGCTCGGCGACCAGGCCAGCCTGCTTCAACGATTTCAGGTGCTGCGAGATGGCGCCCTGCGTCACATCACTCCCGCGCGTCAGCTCCAGCACGGTGATCTCCTCGGACTTGACGACCCGCTCGAACACGGCCCGCCGAGTGGGATCGGCCAGCGTCCTCATGACAGCGTTGATGGGAGCGGCTTCAATCATGGCCGTACATTAGTAGATGCTAATGCATTAGTCAATACTAATCTGTAGATCTATGCGCGCCGTCACGGATACCAGTCGGCGACGCTCGCGGGCGACTGCTTCGGGGGAGCCCAAGTCCCGAGGCCAGAGGCCTCCATCGAGGATACCGGACCGCCCGCGTTATCCGCCGACTAGAAGCTGCGCAGGACCTGCATCAGACTGTCAACCTTGCGTCCGGTGGCGGCCCGATTCGATTTAAGGTTCTGCTCCACACTCAGGCCCGCAAAGAAAGTCAGGACCATACCGGCTAAGTCGTTTACATCGGCCTTCGGCTTTTCCGCCTCAATATTCTTGGCAATGAGCTGCTTCAATTGCACTCGGCCGCGTCCCAGCATCTCGATCGCCGCGGGTGGCAGGATCGCAAGCTCCCGCATCGAACTGATGGCGAAACACCCTTTCTGCCCTTCAGTATTGCGCGGGCCGAGCTTCAAAAACTGCTCGATGTTGTCCCAGCCCAACGGCTCGACCATGAGAAACCCGAGCGACGGCAGCCGATCGAGGTAGAAGCGCAGGCTCTCCAGAAACAGCTCCTCCTTGCCCGAAAACTCCGAGTAAAGGCCGGATTTGTTCACCCCGGTAGCCTTTTCCAGTTCCTGCATGCTGGCGTCGGCAAAGCCGTGTTTCCAGAACACTGGAAGGGCTTTTTCAAGCACTCCTTCGCGACTGAAATTTCTAGGGCGGGCCATTTCATCAGTTTACTTTAACGAACTGATTAGTTCAATAAAGCTTGACACTCATATTCGCCTCGCCCATTATGAACCGATCGGTTCTAAATGACTTCAGTAGCTGGAATGAGGATCATTCCACGGGTATCGGCTTGGCTTCCGCCAAGCTCTTCGTCAAAGAAGGCGCGGGGCCGAGCGCAAGTCTGATCGACGAGGCGTCGGGAATGGACAACATCGTTCTTCAACTTTCACCAACCTTAGGGGTAGAAACGTGCTCAAGAGAAATTCGATGCGATTCGCCGCCGCTATTCTGGCGGCGCTGGCCAGCTTGGTTGGCGGTTTGACCCCCGCTCTGGCCGCCGCACCGCAGCATCATGATCAGGTGCCGGGATTCTTCCGACTGAAAGTCGGCGATCTCGAAGTGACGGCCCTGTTCGATGGACCCGGCGTATTCGATCCGCACTGGTTGAATGGGGAAAAGGCGACGATGGATCGTGTCGCACAGGCGCTGCACCAGGATCCGCACCGGCTGGATGTCGCCGATTCAGGTTTCCTGGTCAACACCGGCAAGCAACTAATCCTCATCGATGCGGGTGCCGGCACCTGGTGGGGAGGGGGAGCACTCGGGCGCTTGGAGGGCAGCCTCCGCAGCGCAGGCTACACGCCGGAAGAAGTAGACCTCGTTTTGGTCACACATCTCCACTCCGATCACGTCGGCGGCCTCACCACTCAGGACGGAAAGCGCGTCTTTCCAAATGCCGAGGTCTATGTCGCGAAGCCTGAAAGCGACTTTTGGCTGTCGCCAGAAATCGCTGCCAAGGCGCCGAAGGATGCGCAACCGTTCTTCCAGAGTGCACAAGCGATCGCAGCGCCGTACCTCAAGGCCGGCAAATGGCATACGTTCAGTGGGTCCGAGCCGGTCGTGGACGGCGTGCAGCTGGTGCCGCTGCCTGGTCATACCCCGGGACATACCGGCTATGAATTTTCGTCAAAGGGACAGAAGATCCTGTTTTGGGGCGACATCATCCATGCACAACGCGTTCAGCTGCAGCATCCCGAGGTCACCGCAGTCTTCGACATCGACCAGGCGACCGCTGCAGCGACGCGGAATCAATTGCTGTCTAGGCTCGTGCGCGAGGATATTGTGATCGCGGGGCCGCACATGTTTCCTGCCCTGGGTCGGCTGCGCAAGGAGGGGAGCGGCTATAGTTGGGCGCCAGTGTCATTTACCGATCAATGGGTCGAGAAATAGTATTGCCGTAGGATGGATGCCGATGAAGAGATACAAGATCGCTGTTCTGGACGACTACCAAGCCGTGGCGCTTCAGAGCGCCGATTGGTCGGTGCTCCACGATCGAGCGGAAGTCGATGTTTTTCAAAACCACCTTGTCGATCCAGATGCCGTGATTGAGCGGTTGCTGCCGTTTGACGTCGTCTGTGTCATGCGTGAGCGGACCCCACTGCCCCGCAATGTCATCGAACGCCTTCCCCGTCTCAAGCTCATTGCCTCGACGGGACCAGTAAACGCGTCGATCGACGTCGCCGCCGCCGGCGACCACGGGATTGCAGTAGTGCATACAGGGTATAGATCGGACCCGACGGTTGAATTTACCTGGGCGCTGATCTTGGCCTCCGCGCGTAATATCGTGACGGAGAGCAGCTCCGTCCGATCCGGCGGCTGGCAGCAAACTGTAGGCGCGGATCTCCGTGGAAGGACCCTGGGCGTCCTGGGGCTTGGACGGATTGGATCACAGGTCGCGCGGATCGGGAGCGCTTTCGGAATGAACCCGGTTGCCTGGAGCCAGAACTTGACGCCGGAGAACGCCAAAGCCGCGGGCGCAACCCTGGTTTCCAAGGACCAATTGTTCGAGCGGGCCGACGTCCTGACGATTCATTTGGTGTTGAGCAGCCGTACGCGCGGCCTGGTGGGCGAAGCGGAATTAGCAAGAATGAAGCCGACGGCCCGATTGATCAATGCGTCGCGCGGTCCGATTGTCGACGAGCAGGCTTTGGTTGGCGCGTTGAAGAACCGGCAGATCGCCGGCGCGGCGATCGACGTGTTCGACATTGAGCCGCTGCCTCCGTCGCATCCCTTCCGGACGCTGGACAACGTATTGGCAACGCCGCACATCGGCTATGTATCTGACGGTCTTTACCAGACCTTCTACGAGGATACCGTCTCGAATATTCGAAAGTGGCTCGACACCCAGTAGGCACGGTAGCGGCAATATACATTAGCTCGGAGCAAGAAATGAGAATGGCGTCCTTGCCGAGCACTGGGACGTGATCGAGGACGAAGTTGGCCAGTCGGATTCCCGGAGCGGCCGGCCCATGTTTGGCAACAGTTTCCCCGCCCAAGTCATTGCTCGAGCTGCGTTGCACCTGCACGCAGTGCGGAAAGCAATCAGTTGCCATTCGACTGAATTTACTTTATAAAGCAAAATAAATGGAAGCCCACTCCACTCCGCGTCCGTCGCATCGCGCCGGTTGCCTATGTAGTGGACCTGAGGAATCGCTGCGGCCGCCGGGGAGGATTGTTGATGATTACGCCAACTCTCGAGTTTGCATTCAGCGTCAGACTGGAATTTCCGCCTGGGCCGCGTCTGCGCTTTCCGCTGCAAGCGGGAGGGTCGCGAGGCTTCGTGTCGCTCCTCGGGGGAGAAGTTACAGGGCCCAGGCTGGAAGGGGAGGTTGTGGCAGGTAGCGGTGGGGACTGGCCCTGGTTCAGGGCCGACGGCGTAGTCGTCTTCGATGCGCGCTATTTTCTCAAGGCGCGTGACGGCGCTTTGATCCACATTGTCAACCGAGGCTTCGCCCATGCAGCGACGCCCGAAATTCAGCGGAAGATCGACCGCGGAGAAGATGTGGATCCGGCGAGCAACTATTTTCGCCTCGCACCCGTCTTCGAAACTCCACCAGGACCGCACGAGTGGCTTAGCCGATTCGTCATCGTTGGCACCGGCGAGAAATATGCCAGCCATTCGATATTTCACTATTTCATAGTCCGGTAGCGCGTCGCCATCCGAAGCTGTCTCATCCATTTTGTCCAAATACTTTACTTTATAAAATAAATTTCTTATAATCTGAAACACTGGAACTTACAGAACAAAGGAAGGGGCCAATGAGATCTATGCGCATTACTCGGGTCGAGTGCATCCCGGTGACGACGGCGCTGGTGAAACCGCTCATCATCGGACCGACCAACATCACGCATGTCGATACGATCGTATTGAAGATATTCACGGACAGTGGACTCATCGGAATCGCAGATTCCGGCGATACGTCAGCTTTCTATCACGGCGAAACCCAGGACTCGATTACCGGGGTAATCGCCACTCAGATTGCGCCGCGGATCTTGATCGGCGAGGACCCGACCAAGATAGAGAAGATCGTTGGCCGCATGGATATTCTGGTGCGCGACAACCACCACGCTAAGTCGATGGTAGACGCGGCGCTTCACGATATCAAAGGCAAGGCTTTGGGCGTTCCCGTTTATCAGCTGCTCGGCGGCAAGACCGTGGATCACGTGGATCTCGGCTTTGTGCTGATGGCCCGTCCCGCTGAAGAGCTTGTCGATGACGCAAGAAAAGCGTTGAGCACCGGTTTCAAGCTCATCAAGCTCAAGAGTCTCCCGGATGTGGAAAGCTCCGTCCGGTGTGTGTTGGAGATGCGCAAAGCGCTCGGCGACGACGTGCGCTTGATGATGGATGTCAACGGAATGTGGAACTACGATCAGGCGCTCCGTGCCTTGCGAAAGCTTGAGCTTGCCAATCTCGAGTTGATCGAGCAGCCGCTGCCGTACTGGGATATCGAAGGGATGGCGCGACTCCGGCAAAAGGTCGCGACTCCGATTTTTGCCGATGAATCGGCGCGCGATCTGCATCATATCAAGCAGATTATCGATCTTCAGGCGGCCGACGGCCTCTTCATCAAGACGCAAAAGGCCGGCGGCCTGTTGAAGTCCCAGCGTTGGCTTACATTGGCACGCTTGTCAGGCATGGCGGTGATGTGCGGGTGTATGCCGGGTTCCGGACTGGAAGCTGCACCCACTGCGCATCTACTGGTCGCCGATGATTGGGCGTCCCGGTTCGTTCAGGAGAATTGCGGCCCGCTGTCGGTCCACGACGTGTTCGAGCTGGACGGCGAGCTCGAGGGCGAGGTTGCCCTCAATAGCCCACGCTATGCGAACGGCAAGATGTACGCGCCGGAGGGGCCAGGGCTTGGTATCGAACTGAACGAGCAATTCATTGCCGAACACATCACTCGAGGTTATTCGACGCGCGTCATCACGGTCTAGGGGGGGCGATTACGAAGGGTCCGGCGCAACAGCGCTTCGTCATCTCAGCGGCGAATCAGCAAGTTGTGCGCCCAGGTCCTTCGCGTGGGACTACAAGTAAAAACGGGGGTATGCCATATGCGCACGAAATATCATTTCTCCATGGTTCTTGCGGCTATCGGTCTG
>WNFM01017217.1_pt1 | contig 11602 bp, 13 predicted proteins | sample 5400271 | NCBI WGS metagenome assembly WNFM01 (sample SAMN13153352, study PRJNA577476) | soil metagenome | isolation source: 60 cm saprolite on Douglas fir-dominated hillslope | place: USA:California | collected 2013-09-17 | reverse complement strand
TGGGCCTGGCCAGCCAGGTGATTCGCGATGGTCCACCCCAGCGAGCGTGTCTGCGAATGGGATTGTCCGCCTCGCACCTCTTCAGCTGACTTCTGCTGCGCTTCTTGACGAACCGCTTGATCGTGGATTCCACAAATGCTGTATTGGTGGTTTCGCCGTGATACCAGTCGGTCAGGTGCGGCGGAAGAAAATTGAGCTTAGCGTTTTCGTGAGGTCACTCCTCAGCTCTGGATGAATACCGGCAACCGGTGCCGTCCCCACTTCCCGGGCTTTGCCTCGAAGCGACCTGGGAGCCGCGCATCGCAGAATTTACAGCAGCCACGTTCATTAAGGTTGTAGCGTCCGAGCTCATACCAGTCGCGCTCGATGAGCAGCTGACCACACGACGGGCAATACGTTGAGCCGTTTTCCAAGTCGTGAATGTTGCCGACGTAAACGTGATTTAATCCGGCGGCGAGCGCCCGTTTGCGGGCATGGACGAGCGTTTCGGGTGGGGTAGCAGGGACATCGAGCATTTTAAAATCAGGATGGAACGCCGTAAAATGCAGGGGCACGTCAGGGCCGAGATTGTTCAAGAACCAGTCGCTGAGTCGCGCAATTTCGTCCTCCGAATCATTGTGGCCAGGAATCAGCAATGTAGTCACCTCGAACCAGACGCTGGCCTCGGCTTTCAGCCAGCACAGTGTGTCAAGCACCGGCTCCAATTCGCCGAAGCAAAGCTTATGATAAAAATCCCCGGTAAACGCCTTGAGATCAACGTTCGCCGCGTCCATTTGTGCGTAAAATTCCGTTCGTGGTTCCGGATTAATATATCCCGCCGTGACCGCCACCGTCTTGAGCCCGCGCTCGTGGGCTGCCCGCGCGCAGTCAATCGCATACTCTGCAAAAATCACCGGATCGTTGTAAGTGAATGCGATGCTGTGGCAGCCGATACGAGCCGCTGCATCCGCCACTTCGTCCGGTGATGCCCAATCGCCTAACCGGTCAATCGCGCGCGCCTTTGAGATGTCCCAGTTCTGGCAAAACCGGCAGCCAAGGTTGCAGCCCGCAGTCCCGAAAGACCACACGCTCGTGCCCGGATAAAAGTGGTTCAGCGGCTTTTTCTCGATAGGGTCGATGCAAAAACCTGACGCCCGTCCGTAGCTAGTGAGCACGATGCCTCCATCCTGCGCCTGCCGGACGAAACAAAAGCCGCGTTGCCCTTCGTGTAATTTGCATTCGCGCGGGCAGAGGTCGCACTGGATGCGGCCGTCATCGAGGCGGTGCCACCACTGCCCCTCCACGACACCAGCTTCGACCATCTCGCGATGGAATATGGTCATAGCTTTACCTTCGCATTGAGTCGATCTATCACAACACCGCCATCCACCTGTGCAAGGAAAATAGAGCGGCTCGAGCGGGACGGTGCAGACGCTTTGTCGGCCGTTGTGGCTCGACCGCCTACAGCCGGGGGCGAAGAGAGAGTATTTTCATGTTCGCGCTCGCCGTGCCAAGGATGCTATGAATTGATTTCATGCTGTCACGCACAGAGCGAATTGACGGATTTCACCTCAGGCTTAGCCGAACGGAAAAGGAACTGTACGAGGAGTTCCTGAAAACCGAAGAAGCAGAGCTCGTGCAGGAGATGCAGCAATATTTTGTTCAAGCGAAAGGTCGCGCCGGCGGGATCAGGCTCGATAATAGTAGTCTCTGGTCGAAGATCGAAAACCGAGTCGGTGTCTGGTTCGCGGAGGTTTGTGCAGACAGGAATCAAAACGAAATTCTGATTCAGCGATCTTGCACCGAATGAGAAACCTACTGGCAACGACGATCAGGGAATCGCTCGGCAGGAAATAGCTTCGGTCTGGAGTTCCAATGCCGGCGGTGTCGGAGGCGATTGTGGTAGTGGATTTGCCGGCCCAGAGTAGAACGCCAAGGGTATGGGCGCCGCGCTCGCGGAAGTGCTGGAGAGGGGAGGGGAGGGGAGGAGAGAACCGAAAGGTGAAAAGTGATTGGTGATTGGTTAGTCGTTTCGAGGGTGTAGCGAAAGCGGCAATACCTCCTAATTGACTCGTCGGACTTTCCCGAGAGGCAGTCAGTGCAAAGCACTAACGGCACGAAATGCGCAAAGCGGGGGCCATTTTCCGAAATGGCAGGTTAGTTCTAACGGCGGTCTGCTACGTGAGCCACCACGGCTCTTTGACCTGCTCGGTGGCGACTCCTGGACGGTCTACCGGTTTCTCACTCAACATCACCCGAGTTGGAAGGGGATACCGCACTATCAACTACTGCGCGGTAAAGTCGATCAAGTCTTCGCTGCTGCGAATACAGCGGCCTGAAGGCATACGCTTGGGCCAAAGCTTGATCTCAGCGACCGCCCATCGCTCTTCAAAGAGGTTAACTAAATTTCCGGGGTCTGGTGATTTGGAGATCACGGAATCTTTGGAACCGAGATCCTTTAATGAGTGACCAACAGAATAAGCGGTCAAACCATCCACTATAACAAAACGGTCATGCATGCCATTTTCTTGAAGTTGGACGAGTTCCTTCGTGAACGGGAGACGGGCTCTAAAATCAGCTACCCTTAGCCTAGAGCTCAAAGCGTATTCGTGAAGGTGCGGATAAAATCCTCCATTATCCCATCATAGCGAATCGGGTCCGTCAGCTATTTCTCAATCAGCTCACCGTAGGCTGGGTCGAATACCAGTAACGCAGCACGTCCTGGTACAGGTAGGTTGCAGCCGAAGCGAGTCTTCGCAGTGCATCACCGAACACTGGCGGGGGTTCACCAGGCATCACACAGCCGAGCTTCACGCGTCGGTCCTCCGACACCCCGGTGAGCGGCGGTTGCATGGCCAAGAGGCGGGTGCTTCGGCCCAAGGAGTTTTTCGCATCCGGCTAAGATTTCGCCATGATGAAATCAAATGGCCGGTCTCGACAAATCGCATCGACGATCGCACGTGTCAGCGGCAGGCGCTCCCCCGGAAGAGCCCCTATCATCATCATCGCATCCAGACTGGGACCAATCGTGAGGGCCAATTCGGCCCCTTCGATCGTCTCGACTGCCATGTGATCCGCCTTGGCCCGTGAATAAGTCAGGCCAAGCCCAAGCAGCCGCCCCAAGCGGCAATTGCGCCCGGCTTGACAGGTAACATACAGGTCGCCTGCACCCGCGAGTCCGACGACGCTCTCTTGATCTCCACCGAGACAACTTATTAAGATCGATAGCTCGGCCACCGCCTGAGAGAAGAGAGCCGCGCCAAGATTGTGCATCAAAGCTCCGTTTTCGGCGCTCCCCGTGCGTTCGAGTCTACCTTTTGCGGAGCCAACACCAATCGCATAAAGGTTTTTGAAAGCGGCACAGACTTCAATACCGATCACATCTTTCGAGGTGCTCGCATGATAGTAGGACGTCTCAAGTAAATCGACTATGCGATTCAGAATCTCACCATCGTCTCCCGTTATCACGACGCTCGTTTCGCGCTTCGCTGCGAGCTCGCGCGCTATACAGGGCCCACCAACCGCCATCACGGATAATCGCTGGCTAGTGCGCTCCTCGAATTCCTTAGTGACGACTCTGGGCAATATCTCGATAGACGCTCCCCTCGTTGCGAGGCCCTTAGTGATCATCACTACAGGCAATAGACTCACCTCGACCTCAACCATGCGGTCGATCGCCCAGCCAACGCCGGCCGAGGAGATCCCAAGAATCAGAAGGTCGGCGCCGCGCTCTAATGCTCGGCCAAAGCGGTGCCACCGATGGGCTGTTACGCTCGATGGTAGCATCACTCCGAGCCCCGGATGCAGTTTGGTCTCTTCGATCGAACTTATGATCGCCTCATCGAGGTGAGTGCCAACCAGGGCGACTTCATGACCCTTGTCGCCCGTTACCACGGCCATTGCAGAACCCATAACTCCTGCGCCTAGGATGACGATCTTAGCCATCTTACGTTCCTCTCTGCTTGACTAGAGTTTTCATTGTGCCGACCTCCGAGGAAGTTGATCGGGCGTATTACCTGTTAACCACATCGGCCGCAATGACGGTTCGGCAAAATGCAAAAGCATAATATGACATCAATTAATTCTAGTGACGCCACACTGGCGTGATTGTCCGGGATACTAAGTTGTCTTTTTCGTGCTCTTGGGTTTTGGCTGTGAACACAACCGCCTCTCTGTTTCCCATATTTTCTCCGCTGCCACGGATTTGCATCATTCTGGGTCATTCTGGTTTCGCGTCGATGTAATTACGTATGCCCTGTGAGGGGCGAGCCATACCTCGGTTCGTGTTGACGTCGCCAGAGTCGCTCGCCTTCCAACCGCTTTTTTTCCGAGCGTAGCGCCGGCACCACCATCGTTTCGCCAATGTGCGCGCCGATCGTAGGACGAGCCAACTCGGTGCGATGTGGCGCTACCGAAAATACGCGTCTCTGCGAGACGCGGCCCTTCCTCGCATATAGCGCCGAGGTGGCAGCGCCCTCCAGAGCCTCACCGATTTCGCGGGAGTCAGCCGTGAAGCAGCGCTGGCCTGATCATCCAGGCGACTTTCCATTTTCCATCGTTGCGCTGCTCTATACAAACGACGCTGCCAAAGTGAAACTCCACGATTTCAGCTTCTTCGTCGCCCGTAACAAGCAGGGCAACGAGTTTGCCGAGAAGCGGCAGGTGGCCGACGATCATCACGTCGCCGCTGGTTTGTTGGAGTGCCTCTTTCGTTGCTGTAACCTGGTCTTTTGGCCCAAGACCTTCGTGCTGTACAATACGGTCCAGGGCGCCGATCGCTTTTGCGAGCAGTTCTCCGGTCTGCTGCGCGCGGGGTTTGCCACTGTGCCAAATGGCGTTGACCGTGAGCTTTAGCGGACGCAAAAAATTGGCAACCTTTTGCACCTCACCGATTCCTTTGTCTGTCAATCTGCGCTGTGGATCTTCTTCTTCGGATTTCGCCTCTCCGTGCTGAACCAAATACACTTTCATGACTGCTGGCTTCCTTTCGCGCTGAGTGCCTTTTTCACTTTTGCTTAACGTGCGCCGGATGCAAAGGGCAGCGGACACGGCCGAAAAAAATCAATGCTCGCAACAAATATTACTGACGTATAGAGGATTAGGTCTTCGTCGGATACCGTTTCGGCCGCTAGCACTGTTGGTGGCGATTCCTGGACGGTTTATCAGTTTCTCAATCAACATCACATCGAGTTGAACATTGATACCGCACTATCGGCATTTGCAGCGCGGTAAGGTCAGCCTTGGTTCGACCTCCCTTCGCCTGCTCCATCAGCGCTAGGATACCCATGTGGGTTCTAGTTCCCGGTCAAGGGTGCGTTCGAGCGAGCGCAAGCGGCGCGCTATTCGTGTCGGTTGCCTCGGTATCTTGGCGAGAGACGTGACCGATGACAGCATTTGAACGGAACCGGTATGCGCCAGGCGCTAAGGAATATTTCCGTATCTGGGTGGGAATATTCAATTAATTGGGAAGTCTTATCGATTGGAGATGGAAGTGAACTTGGTGCGAGCGCCGCACATTGTGGCGATGCAAACCCGTGTTTATTCCTGCGATTCCAGTATTCCTTACAAAGGACATCAGGATGCAAATTTCTATAATCACACATGTCAGAGACACGCGGACTCCAGCCGCCGGGGTTTACAAACTTCTCGTGAAAGAGCTTGTGAGTATCTGTGCATTCTATTTGATGGGAACAGCGGCGGCGATGGGCTCCGGGAGCGGCGGTGGTGGAGGAGGTGGAGGCGGTGAAAGCAGCTCGGCCGTACGCAACCTGTTACAACAGAAGGTGGGCGTCTCGGCTTTCAAAGTCTATAACGAGGGCGTCGATCTCATGCGGGCCAGGAAGTTCGCCACAGCCCAGGCTAAGTTCGAACAAGCGATCCGCCTGTACCCCAATTTTGCTGAGGCGCACAATAATCTAGGATTCACCCTCCGGGAGCAGGGCCCGCAGAACTATTCTAAATCTCTGCAACACTACAATCAGGCCATCAAACTCAAACCGGACTTGGCCGAGACCTATGAATATCGGGGCGTGCTTTATGCAAAGATGGGGAGAAGAGCCGACGCCGACAAGGACCTCGCTACTCTGAAAAAATTGAGCCCAAAGCTCGCCGGCGAGCTTGAGGAGTTTCTCAGGACCGGCAGGGAAGAAGAAGAGTACAGCGCGACCTCGCCAAAGCGAAGCTAGCCGGTCGCACTCATCGCGAAAAGGATAGGGGTGGGGAGAGCGTAGGCTTCCCCTCCCTCCGAACCGGACAGGTGCCTTTCGCGCATCCGGCTCTCCAGTTGACGGACTCTGACAGTGAAAGAGCCATGCCGTGGTGGACGCTGGTTCGACGCAAGACGAACTCCTTTACGATCTGGGGGTTGAAAGAAGCGAGATAAACGCGGCCCAGGCCAGCAAAAAAGCTTATTCTTCAAGCCAGCAATGCCTAATGTTTAATATCCGTCCCCTGATCTTTCCCAGTGGCTATTGCTCGCCGTAGACGAATAGATCGATGCCGCCCGGGCCACTAGTAAATGCTTCGATCGAGATATTCAGACCCGGTAGAGGGTACCAAGCTGACTGCCCCTGAAGCGGGTTGAGGACGATCTTGTCGAGCGCGCCAGCCTCCGGGTCAGTGCCAACGTGATCGTGAAGGTTGGGGTTAATCAGATAGACTGTAACCTGCGGTGTGTTGGGGCGGACGAATGCATAGATGCGGATCGACGAGAAGGCGCCGACCGGAAAGGTGGCGATCTGATTTCGTCCCGCTGCCAAAGCAGTTGAGCCGGCAGGGGAGGAGAAGATGAGTGAATTGGTAGCCACGACGGTTGTTCCTTTGTGGTTTAGATGTTGCTTTCAACGCTGCGCGGACGGAGAAGGAGTGATTGGTCGCGCTCAGTTTTCGACTACTCTTGATCGAAAACCGAACTTCCTAGAAAGATCGACGCCCGAAGGCGCACTCAATGCGAGACGGAGCGCCAAAAAAAAGGATGCAATGCTTGAGCAACCCATGGGTCCTGAAGTGCTGCTCTGCTTCATTCCTCAGCCTAAGGCTCCGTCGGAACCTGTCGATACGCATTTTGACGGCACATCTTGCTAGCGAACACTGAAGGTTGGAGAAACCGGGGTCAAGTCTGTTTTGGAGATGCTGCGTCAGGAGTTCGATCTGGCCATGGCGCTTTCCGGCTGCCCGACGTTGAGCTCAATTACGCGAGATCTCATTCGCCGATCGTAAGATGAGCGGCAGACAATGCGTTATCCATGACCTGTAAACTCTTCATCCCTTTCCCTTTCCGTGATAGTAACTAGATTGAGCAATCACCGCAGGCAGTTGGCGAGCCAAATCTGAAGATCGTCTGTCCAATCACTAACTACCAACTGGCTCAGGCGGAAAGGAGCTCCGATTATGGCTAGTACGAGTAGTGCCGCCCGGCTGCCGCAGCTGACGATCAGAGAGGTCAAGACGTCCGCGGTCGAGGTGCCGATGACGTATCCGCTTGGCACCAGCGCCGCGACCGTGAGGAGAGCCCCGCTGCTGCTGATCGATCTCGAGACCGAGGAGGGGGTGACCGGACGCACCTACCTGTTCTGCTATCGCCCGAGCGTACCGCGGGCCATCGACGTGTTGCTCCGCGACGCTGCCGCCCTCGTCAAGAGCGAGACCGCGGCGCCGCTCGACATCGCAGCCAAGCTCGGTAGGCGTTTCGCGCTTGTCGGAGTGGCGAGCGTGGTCCGAATGGCGCTGTCGGCGCTCGACGCGGCGATATGGGATGCGCTCGCCGTTGCGGCAGGTCTGCCGCTCGCAACGTTGCTCGGGGCCAAGCCCCGGCCCGTCCCCGCTTACAATTCGAGCGGCTTGGGGCTGATGTCGCCGGAGGCCGCCGCAGACGAGGCCGAGAAGCTGCTCGCTGGAGGGTTTCGAAGCGTGAAACTGCGGCTCGGCCATCCTACCCTCGAGGAGGACCTTGCCGTCGCCCGGGCAGTCCGAAAGCGGCTGCCCGACGCGATAGAGTTGCCGGTCGACTACAACCAGGCGCTGACCGTCACCGAGGCTATCCGTCGGGGACGCGCGCTCGAGTCGGAAGGCATTGCCTGGTTGGAAGAGCCGATCCGTCACGACGACTATGTCGGCAGTGCGGCCGTCGCGAGGGCGCTCGCCGTGCCAGTGCAAATCGGGGAGAACTTCAACGGGCCGGAGTCGATGGTCGAAGCGCTCGGCGCCGCAGCCTGCGACTATGTGATGCCGGATGCGGCTCGCATCGGTGGGGTGACCGGTTGGATTCAAGCGGCTGGTATCGCCGCAGGACACCGGATCGAGATGTCGTCGCATCTGCTGCCGGAGATCAGCGCGCAGCTGCTTGCCGCGACGCCGACCTGTCACTACCTGGAATACGTCGACTGGGCCGATGCGGTCCTTGAGGAACCGCTGCAGATCGTAGACGGCTTTGCCCGCGTCCCGGATCGTCCAGGCATCGGGCTCACTTGGAGGCCGGAAGCGGTCAAGGCCCTAGCGCTGGATCGATCATAACCCGACGTCGGACGAAAAGCCCAGCCGTTGGGCCATCGCCCTTACCGTACGTAAAATTCCGTTTCCTGAGCCGGCCCGATAACCTCAGGTCTCCTGATCCGGTGGAATCAGCATGCCCGGCAATCTCGTATAAATGAGCCGCAGGTCGGCACCAGAAAAAACAGTTTCTGCGGATGTTAGCTCTTCGCAGAGGTACCGGACGACCTGGTCATGAACTTCGGCACTGAGCGGATGCAAGCGCACCGTCAGCGTTTTGTTTTGCGGGTCGGGAATCAGATCGACTTCGGTGCGGAACAGTTGGCGAATGAGGGACCGGGCATCATCGAGGCGATGCATTTTCTCGCGAGCCAGCTGAGCGAGGGCCGTTTCGGCCCTCACGCTTCGCATCGAATGTAAGACGCTCCTTCTCGGAATTGCCCGTCATGGTGTTACCTCTTCAGGCGTTATTTTGCCACATGCTTTCACTCATCGGTTACAACCAATGCCGTCTCTCCAACGGATAGCCAATAAATTCAGAAGGGAAACTGGTTGATCTTCGTTCAGCCGCGAATCGGTTAGGAGATACGCGGAAGCGTACCTGAATGGGGAGGGGATTTCGACCGCGTATGCGGAGTCTACCGTCAATCGATTAATACATCGACGCATATGCAAGAAGCAACGCTCGCGCCTGACCCAAGATTTCGCATTTCACCAGATTAACTTCGGTATCCAGTTTCAGCGATCCGCGTCTCAGCCTTCCTGTTGTCCGCAGGGGCAGGGGGATCGTCTTTATGCAACCCACTTTGACATGAGGCCGTATGTGTGGTATTACCTACACATTCGCGCGACCAGAAAACTAACCACACCTTCTCCATCCGGCTTTGCCGCGTTCTTGAGGGAACGCCGGGCCGAGCTGGCCTCAGCTGATCCTCGCCGGTACTCCCTACGCCAGGTCGCCTATCGCGTCGGAGTCGAACCCTCTTACTTGTCCAAGATCGAACGAGGTCTAGAACCGCCACCAGGCGAAACAACCGCGATCGCTCTCGCGCATGAGCTCCAGCTCGATCCAGACCTGTTGCTGGCTATGGCCGGTAAAGTTTCCTCCGAACTGCAAGCCATTATTCGTAAACGCCCCAAGCTATTCGCTGAGCTTATTCGCGCATTAAAGGATCAACCGGATCACGCCGTGCTCCGGATTGTTCGCGAGGCCCGCGATGGCAACTGGTAACCAACGCCGCGTCTCTATTACCCCATTACCAAACACAACACCGTACCACTTCTTTCCTGCTCCACCTTATGACCGAACTTCAAAACGACACCCTTCACTTCTTTTTCCCGGACTTGCATCCGGATGCGCATTGCACGGTTTCTTTCCAACGGACCCTCAGGATTCCCGATGGCGACAAAACCTGGCCGTTGCCTCCCGGGCTCGGTCGTTTCCCGATCGTTCACGTTGATGATTTCGCCGCGACGCTGCCACCTAAATGGATAGAACGGGGCGGTGTCGCTTTTCCGATGTATCAGTCCGAAGCGATGTGGATTGCGTTCTCAGGAGAGGATTACCCCTTCGCGGTCAAGATCGCAGCCGGCAAGATCGACGCAATAACTGGAAAAGCCTGGTCGCAAGATCTGGGTGAACGACCGCAGAATCGGTTCTGGTCGATCAGGTAGGTGAATAAACGAGCTTTGGTCTATTGTTGGTTTTGCCCTGTGCAGGCCGGTAATGCGAAGCGGCTCCAGCCGCTTCGAAATCAAAGAAACGTTGGATGGCCAGCCCGGCCGCGCCACGGGCCCACGCGTCGTCGTCCCAGACATCGATCGCCACGGTGGCAGCGGGAGTCATGCTTAACCGATCAAGCTCCGAGCGCATCGGGGCAAACAAGGGTTCGCCAAAACGAACGCCCTCACCACCAATGACTAAAATTTCCGGGTCAAATAGATTAACTAAACTGGCCAGCCCACGACCCAGTAGACGACCGGCTCGACCTAAAATCTTCACTACTGCCGCATCACCCGCCGTTCCTAGCCTCGCCATCTCTTCTGCTGTTATGCGTTTTCGTCTCCGTTCCGCCGTTCTGAGCTCATTAACCAACGCCGGCTCGGAAACGTAGGCTTCGAGGCATCCTTTCCGGCCGCATTCGCAATTCCGGCCGTTCTCGACCAACGGTATATGGCCAAACTCGCCTGCAGCACCGTGGCGTCCATGATAGAGCTGTCCGTTCAAAACGATTCCAGCTCCGACACCCCTCCCGATAGTCACGGCGATCAAGCTGCTTGCCTTGCGACCATGTCCAAAGAGGTGCTCGGCAACGGCGAACGCATTTACGTCATTGTCCGCCCAAACAGGTACCTTCGCTCGTTCGGCGATCATGCTCGCGATCGGTACATCGGTCCAGTTCAGGCGATGAGACTGAACACAAACACCGTTAGCAATGTCGATGATGCCGGGAAATGCCAATCCAATCCCGGCAAGGCCAGCGCGACGAACATTGGTATCCCTGATCAAATTGCCGGTGACTGCCGCTGCCGTATCAGCCACGGTCAACGGATCAGGACGCCTGAGCGGCACCGTCAACGAGCTGACAATCCGGGTAGAAAAATCGGTGAGAACGGCACAGAGCCGGTGCTGCATCAGCTTCAGGCCGACGGCAAAATGAGCCGAATAGTTGATATCGAGGGGGCGCAGTCGGGAGCCGCTTAAGCCAGACTCAACGACGAAGCCTTCTTGAATTAGGCCTGCGGTCACGAAGGTCACCGCAGCGGGACTAAGGCCGGTAACCTCGACGAGCTCGCTTCGACTAGTTGGTCCGAATCGACGCAAGTGATTGATAATCAGCCGGCGATTGATCGCCCGAGTGGTGCCCGAATTGCCTCTGAGCAGCGGCCGCGCCATGATTAATTTAATAAATAAACTGATCTCGACGTCTGCTGTCAAGCCAGCGTTTCCGTTACGTCCAGGCAAATCTGGTGGCTATTTCTGCCTGACTGGCGTTTCATTTTTAGGCATTGCCCCTCTCTGTTGGTGGGTTAGCGTTTGGTCGAAAGCAAGAAGAAATGCCACCGTTCCTTGAACCCGATTTTGAGCAAGCCGAAGCTGTCGTTTTCGATGCTGGTCAACACGGTTCATTTACTC